>Ga0335081_10001534_pt1 | contig 36844 bp, 34 predicted proteins | sample Lox_Sample_35_FD_206713 | JGI IMG/M metagenome (GOLD analysis project Ga0335081, IMG submission 206713) | Soil microbial communities from Loxahatchee National Wildlife Refuge, Florida, United States - Lox_Sample_3.5 | ecosystem: Environmental > Terrestrial > Soil > Wetlands | place: USA...
GGTATCTGGCGGGTCTTCGCATCATCAATGATTGCTTCCCGCACCGACAGAGTGCCAAGCATCACCTCGACCGCCGGCACGCGTCCGCTGCCATCCGCTTTGGCGACGAGCCTTTGCGAGATGATGCCCTTGATAACCGATGCAAGCTGCATTCTGACCTGTTTCTGCTGGTAAGGGGGGAAAACGGTGATGATACGGTTCACGGTTTCCGCCGCGTCCAGGGTATGCAGGGTGGAGAGCACAAGGTGGCCCGTCTCGGCTGCTGTCAGTGCCGTGGAGATGGTCTCGAAGTCCCTCATTTCTCCCACGAGGATAACGTCAGGGTCCTGACGCAAGGCGCTCCTCAGCGCGTCGCCGAATGAAAAGGTATCACTGCCGATCTCGCGCTGGTTCACGATGCTTTTTTTATCTCTATGTAAAAATTCAATCGGATCCTCGATCGTGACGATGTTAGCCGTTCTGGATGTATTGATATAATCGATCATCGATGCAAGGGTCGTGGATTTACCGCTTCCCGTCGTCCCCGTTACCAGGATCAGCCCGCGCTGCTCCTGTGTAATTTTCGTGAGCACTGCGGGAAGCATGAGATCCTCGAAATTCAAGATCTTCATGGGAACCTGCCGGAAGACCATGCCTACGCTCCCGCGCTGCTGGAACACGTTCACCCGGAAACGACCCAGACCCGGCACGGCATAGGCCATATCGAGTTCGTTTTTATCCTTGAACTTCGTTTTCTGCGTAGCGTTCATGATGCCCATGGCAATGGCGAGGGCATCCTCTTGCGTGAGCCTCTTTTCGGTCTCAAGCGGCGTCAGCTTTCCGTCGATCCTGAGCACCGGTGGCACCCCTACCTTGATATGCAGGTCAGACGCGCGTTTTTCAAAGGTTACCTTAAGCAGATCGTTCAGATTCATTTACGCCTCCACGTGCTTCTCGGATTTCTGGCCCTTCACGGATTTTCCCCCGCGCTCCCCCTGCGGAGCGGCATCCTTGTCCCGGGCTGAAGCGCTGCTCTCCGCCGCGGCGCCAACAGCCGGGAGGCCTGCAGCCTGCCGTACTCTTTGCTCGATCTCGGAAGCCATGTCCGCGTGCTCCAGAAGGAATTGTTTCACATTCTCCCGCCCCTGGCCGATCCGCGTACCGCCGTAGGAGAACCATGCGCCGCTCTTCTCCACGATATTCTTCTCCACGCCCATATCGATGATCTCGCCGATCTTGGAGATGCCTTCGTTGAACATTATATCAAACTCCGCAGACCGGAATGGCGGCGCGATCTTGTTCTTCACGACCTTGACCTTCACCCTTCCCCCGGTCACGTCCTCGCCTTCCTTGATGGCTGATATCCTGCGGATGTCGAGCCGTACCGAGGCATAAAACTTCAAAGCGTTGCCGCCGGTAGTGGTTTCGGGATTGCCGAACATGACTCCGATCTTCATACGGATCTGGTTGATAAAGATGAGCGTCGTCGCGGACTTGCTGATCGCGCCCGTGAGCTTTCTGAGCGCCTGGCTCATGAGCCTCGCCTGCAGTCCCATGTGGGCATCTCCCATCTCACCTTCGATCTCGGCCCGCGGCGTGAGCGCGGCCACGGAATCGACCACGATAACGTCGATGGCGCCGCTCCTGACGAGGGTCTCGGTGATCTCGAGCGCCTGCTCTCCCGTGTCCGGCTGCGAGATCAGCAGGTCATCAGTGCGGACCCCTAGCTTACGTGCATAGACCACGTCGAGCGCATGCTCTGCGTCGATGAAAGCAGCCTGGCCCCCGGCCTTCTGGGCTTCTGCGATGACATGGAGCGCAAGCGTGGTCTTGCCGGAGGATTCGGGGCCGTAGATCTCGATGATCCTCCCACGCGGCACACCGCCCACGCCGAGGGCGATGTCCAGGCCCAGGGAACCTGAGGATATCGCGGGAATGCCCGCCGGGACTTCCTCTCTGCCTAGGCGCATGATGGAGCCTTTCCCGAACTGTTTCTCGATCTGGCCCACCGCCAGTTCCAGCGCCTTCAACTTATCCTTGTCCGCCATTATGGATCTCCTTTCGCCGCTGCGCGGCTCACCAGTTGCATCGAACTTTGAATGTCGAATTCCAAACTTATTTCAAACTTACCTTGCCGATCTCCGTATACACCGCACCCGACGGCTTAATGTCGCTCTTCATGAGGCTGACGTGGTCCACCTCAAACTCGGCGAGCTTTATATCCTTAATGCTGTCGATCGCCTTCTGCCAGGAGAACCGCGGCCGGAGATACTTGATCCGCGCCAGCGTGAGATGGGGGGAAAAGGCCCGCTCCTCCCGGTCAAACCCGATTGCTCCCATCAATTTCTCAACCGAACCTTGAAGCGCTGAAAGCCTGTCAATATCACCCGACACGCCAAGCCAGACCACACGGGGCTTCTTCGGGTTCGGGAAGGCACCTGCCCCGGCTATCTTCAGCCGGAACCTGCCCGTGGCTTCGGCAGCCTGGACCAGGGCGCTCTTGATCTCCTCGATCATCGCTTCCGGCACCTCTCCCAGAAATTTGAGCGTCAGATGGATCCCCTCAGGTCTGGTCCAGCCCGCATCAGCGCCGGAGCGCTTGAGCTCGTCCTGGACCTTCGCCATCTCCGTTATGATCTCAGCAGGGATCTCTATGGCGATGAAAGTACGCATATCAAATACGGAATGAACGCGCAATCAACAAATCATATTTTCCCAGGGTTTCCATTCCGCGCTAGCCGATCAAATGCCGTCTCACCATGTCCAGGGCCATCTGGGAGGCCTTCATGCGCACCTGCTCTCTGTTTCCCAGAAACCGGTGCTCATTGGTCTTGATTCCCTGGGCACTTGCGAGTGCGGTGTACACGAGCCCCACGGGCTTCTGTTCGGTGCCGCCGTCGGGGCCGGCGATACCGGTGACCGAAAGTCCGAGGTCCGTCTTCGCAGCCTGCCTGATGCCCCGCGCCATGGCCGCTGCCACCTCGCTGCTGACCGCACCGTGGCGCTCGAGCAATGCTCCCGGCACACCAAGCATCTCCATCTTCGCCGGATTGCTATAGGTCACGGCCGCACACTCGAAGTACTCCGAGCTCCCGGCGATGTTCGTGATCCTTGATCCGATCAGACCGCCTGTACAGGATTCGGCGACTGAGAGCTTAAGCCTGCGCTGTTTAAGAAGCGCACCCACTACTTCTTCCATCGGCTGGCCGTCCACGCTGTACACGGCGTCGCCGAGCCTTTCCCGTATCGCCGCCTCGGTGCTGCCCACAAGCGATTGAGCCCGCTCGGCGCCGGTCTCGCTGGCGATGATGCGGATGTCCACGCCAGTCTCTTTTACCGTGAGTCCCACGGCCGGCGCTCCTCGCTTCATGATGTCCTGTATGGCCTGATTTACTGCGGACTCGGACACGCCGCAGGTGTGCAATATCCTGCGTCTGATGAATATTTTACCGCCGAACCGTTCCTCAAGAACCGGCCTGAGCCCCTCAATAAACATAGCCGTCATTTCCTTGGGGACACCGGGGAGGACGGCGATGAACGTGTTTTCCTCATCAAGAAAGAAACCGGGTGCAATGCCGACCGGGTTCTGGAGGAGCCGCGCACCCGCGGGGATCAATGCCTGCCGGTCGTTCGTGCTCACGTACTCCCTGCCTCTTCCGGAAAGCCTGGCATGGATGGCCTTAAAAGCGTCCTCGTTCAGCACCAGGCGCCGCTTGACGATCTTCGCGACCACCTTGCGCGTAATGTCGTCCTCGGTTGGTCCAATCCCACCGGTGACGATCACTGCATCGGCCCGATCCATGGCCCTGCGGAGCGCCTCTTCCATATCTTTCTCATCATCGCCGACAACGGTCTTAAACGCCGTCTCCAGGCCGACAAGCAGGAGTCCCTCCGAAAGGAATATGGAATTGGTCTCCGGCACGCCTCCTGACAGAAGCTCACTGCCGGTTGCTATGATTTCAGCGCGCATGGGGAATCACCATTCTTCTCACATCCTGCAATCGCGAACAATACGTAACATTGTATCATCACGATGCGCTTACAGTCAACGAAAATTGACTTTCACAAGAGCTCATACACCCAAATTCTCCCGTCATTTCGCATCTCTTCAGCCCTTTTGACAAGCCGCTTCTTATGCAGGTTCAGAAGCCGGGTGCCGCTCGTGTTCGCCTCGAGCTTCCTGCTGTCCGAGAGATCTTTAGATGTGACCGTTCTTCTCTTGACTATGAAATCGAGCGTGTCCCTGAGATAATTATTAAGCTCCCCCAGCACTACCCTTTTCCCGTCCCGGGTATCGGCCATGACCGCAAGGTCCTTGCGTTCGAGCGCCACCTCGATATTCTCCTTCTGGTTTTCGTTCAACCCCGCTAGGAGAAGATACTTGTCTCCGTACTCTCCGCTGAGGAGCCGTGACACGAGCTTCGCCACGATCTCATCGGCGCAGGAATAGTCGATCACCCCAATCTTCGAAAAATCGAGTGCAATCACCGCGCCTTCGGCCTCCTTTTCGATGTCCCGCTCAATCCGCTCCCGAATGGCCTGGCCCGAGGGCCGGGTGACGAGGTTATTCGAGCTGAACTTGAGCTCTTCTCTGAGGAATTTATAAAGGTCATACTTGGCCATTTCCAATCCTCATCCTTAATCTTCCTTCCCCAGCCCAATATTTTGCTATTGTTCAATTGAATCAATTGAACCATATTTTACGAGTTTTGTCAAGGAGAATTTTAGTGTAAGTATTCCCGCCTGGATGCTCGCCTTACGCGGGAATGAAGTGCGAATAGGTTTTCAGGAACAGAAGGTTCGCCCTCATCCCCTCTCCTCAAAAGGCAACGGGCTAAGGCGAGAAGGCTAAACTTCCGGAAGCAGGATATTGATCTGCGAGCCGGGGAAGGCTATGAGATTTCGCTCTTTCTCGTTACCCCAGGCCCATTCGGGAATGAGGGATAGCTTTGCTGTGCCTGATCGGATGGAGAGCTTGCCCTGCCATTGATTGACGAACCTGCGTACCGCAGCCAAGCCGTGGCCGCGGCCCTCGTCCTCGTAGCGAGAGGCGCCATGCAGGAGGGCCCGTTCGATAGCATCTATGTCGCTTCGCAGTTTGAACCTGCCGGCAAGTGACTTGCGGAATCCGATTCCAATGTCCATGACCGCGATCTTGACCACGTTCCTGTTCAGGTTCTGGAACCGGTATTTCTGGATGCCCACGAATCCTTTGTTCTCGCTGTGCTCGATGATGTTCTGGCAGACTTCAGAGAGGGCCACGATGAAGCCACTGATCGCTCGGTCGTCGTAGTGAAGGTGTGTTGCGAGGATGGCTTGTGCACGGTCTCTCACCTTTCCCGCGATGAGATGGATGTCATCAGTTTTTTCGATGGGGGTGATCTCGAGGAGCACGTCTGAGTCCGCGCTCCGCTGATATTTAGCGAAGAGATCCGGTGAAGATGGCTTAAGGGTAAAATAACGCCGGGCTAAGGAAAAGAAGTCCATCCGCTCGAGGTATTTGAGGACCTCGTCAAACTGAGGAAGGATGACATCCTTCCTTACGTCTTCAAGCATGCAGAGCTCGCCGATTTCGAGGAGTGCCAGCATCCCGTATGGGTCAATGAAAGTCGCATTGCGGAGGTTGATCTCTTCCGAACGGATAAAGGACCGGAGGGTTTGCTCAAAAGTCTCTTCGGTTATCTGGATCAATCAACTACCCTTCACTTGGCAATTCACCAGGGCGGAGGAATGCGCGGACATTAATTCCGTCGTTTCACCTTAGGCGAAAATAAAATGCTGCGGCCTGGAGCACAAGGTTCGTATATACTCCGGCTCCGATATCGTCGACCATCACCCCGGCGCCTCCGTGGATATTCTGGAGCCTCTTCAGTGGATAGGGTTTTATAATATCAAAGACCCGGAAGAGGAGAAACCCTGCAGCAACAAAACCCCAACTCTCCGGAACCATGAACATGGCCATAAGATAACCCGCGATCTCGTCGATCACGATCGAGGGACTATCCTTGCGGCTGAGGAACACCTCTGCCCGATCGGCGGTCCATGTCCCGACAATAATGACGATGAAACAGACGACCAGATAGGATGCTGGAGAAATAGCTCTCATCCACAGGTAGAGGAGCACCCCAATGAGCGTCCCCGCAGTCCCCGGCGCAACAGGAATTCTCCCTGCATATGCGCCCTGTGCGATGAATATAATGATCGCCTTTTTGATCCTGTCCATCTGCCCGTATTCGTTAATATTTTTGAGCATTTTAGCATCATGGAACGCTCACAGTCAAGGCTTGTTTTGATCGAGATGAGCTAAGGAAATGATTGAGCAACGCAAAACAGAGTGGAAATGCGGTCCATAGCAAGGGAACAGTAACCTCCGGTAGAAAGGTTAATTCTCTAACGAATGCCGGCGGTAGATTTATATCGCCCTCGCCAAGGAACGATGTGCACCGCCGACAGGAGCCAGCGGCTTACTCTCATGGAGTAAGGATTCTGAATGAAGTGAGGTTTATCTATTCTTCACTAACACCGCCGAGCGGCACGCCTCCGTCTGCCCCCTGTGGAATACAGCATCTGATGGCGTCGAAGGCGAGCAATACACGTTTTTCCCTCTCGGCCTTTTCAGGTGGGAGCGGGACCAGGCTGATACCGGAAAGCATCCGGTGTATCTGCTCTTTTTTCGGGATTGCTTCAAACCCTTCGCCAATCATCTTGCCCGTCACGCCGTCAAGCACGACGGCGTTCATCGGATCCATGACCACGGCCACGGGGATTTGGAAATCGCCGAGCACCCTCGCAGCGGCAACAACGTGGCGCTCCCTCGAGTTAAGAGACCCCGCTGCGCATTTTATGACCATTGCGATCATACCATCCACCGAAATGAGAAAGTCCACGGAAGACTTTGCCGTCTCCGAGGCGAGCACTACGTCAAATACGACGTTCTTCCTGATATCGCCCGGGAGATATCCTTTTTCTCCAAGCAGCATCTGCTCTGCGATCTTTCTGACCGCCGCGGTCATTTCCTCACCGTCCTCGATTTCCTGCTCAAGGATGGACAGGATCTTCTTCTCGCGTGATACGAAATCATCTTCCACGACATACCCCTATTTCTTTTTCCCTGTTTTCCTGCCTTTGGCCTTGCGGCCCGCGGTCTTCTTTGCTGATTTGACCGCCGCTTTCTTCTTGGCCGCCTTCGGAGCAGCTTTCTTAGCGGCCTTTTTTTTCGGAGAAGGTTTCGAAGCGGCTTTCCCCGTAGGTTTTTTCACCATCTTCCCTGCTTTTTTCTCCGGCTTCTGCGTTTCCGTGCGTGACGGCAGCGCAGGCTTCGCGAGTGCCGTTGTTCCTGACGCGGAAGTCATAGAGGGGATCTGCAGCGGTCTTCCCGTCATGATGCCGAGGATATCGCGCTCCCGCACGAGTATCCGCTCCTCACCGTTTATTTTATAGGTCTGTCCGGCGTACCGCTCGTAGATTACATGGTCGCCCGGTTTCACGCTCGTAGGGATGAATTTACGTTTCTTCCCTTCTTCCTTTTTCTTTCCGCGCTTCTCTTCTTCATACGCCCCTGGTCCGACCGCTTCGACGACTCCTTCCTGCGGCTTGACTTTCGCCGTGTCAGGGATATACAGTCCACCGGCTGTCATCTCATCCCCCGTCGAAGGCAGTATCACAGCCCAATCGTGCATTGGTCTTAGCTTCATCGACTTCCTCCCTCTGCTTTAAGATGATAATGTTTATTATACGAAATAATATGAATCCTGTCAAAGATCTCCTTGTCTGTAAAAAGCCAAGACATATTTCACGTCGAACAAGTCGGCCAGTTTAAACAAAACGAACAACAACTGTCGGAAATTATAGTTGCGGAAACAGCATCGATCAAGATCTTTTGAAAAGAAAGTAGCTGCTCGAGAGCTTTACGATCATTTGGTCCTATGGATCAGACCCTCATGCAATGCGGGGCCTTTCGGAGGTTTACCAGAAGGATTCTTATATGTCTCCTTAATTGATTAATAAATACCGAAAAAAAACGTCTCCCCCCTGACAAAATCACTTAGAATGATTATAATTTAATTATGAGGGATGTTAAGAAAATAATCCGAGAATTCTCAGTCCTGTCATTCTTCCTGGTCTTGGGTTTCTTATTGCTCTTTTCGACCAGCCTGCCCAGGAATGTCGGCGCCAGGACAGTCCATTCATTATGTCATCTCGGACACACGAGCGATGTTTTAATACCATGGAACTGCAGGCGTCTGTTGAAGGGTGAAACTCTTGAGGGCCTGTTCGGGGACAGGTGGGAGGACGTTGCCCGGTTTAACAGGATAGACAGGCGCCATGCATATCCGGGAATTTATCTGAAAATCCCAAAACAAATCAATGATATAATCAATTATACGCCTATGCCCCGTCGCTTTGAAACGGCAGCGTCTGAGGAAAAATTCATTCTCATCGATCTCTCGGAACAGTTCCTTGGGGCCTATGAATATGGGCAACTGATATTCTCTGCGCCCATTGCCACGGGTACGAAGGAGAAAATGACCCCGGTGGGAGAATTCAGAATCAACGCATACAACAGGGATCATAAATCGTCATTATATTCTATGGAGAACACAGACGAACTCTATCCGATGAGATACGCACTCAGGTTTTACATAGACAGAGAGGGAGTGGGATACTGGATTCACGGTCGAGACCTGCCCGGCTATCCTGCATCTCACGGCTGTGTTGGGCTGTACGATGAGGCCATGCAGAATGCATATTATAAATATCCAAAAAAACCGGAGCTCGATGACGCCCGGATACTCTTTGAGTGGGTCACATCATCGCTTCCCTACGATGGAGGATATCACACCCTGAAAGATGGCCCCAGAGTTCTGATCGTTGGCCAAGCACCAGGAACCGGACCGCGTTCGAAGTAGAGTGAATAAATTCCTGAATTGTTCTTTTAGGTTTTTTCTGGGGCTGATTTATTGATACGCTGTGTCTGTGCGTGTATTCCTTAGTTACCAGTATCTTACACGTCCAGTATCGATATGAACGAAGTCAGGATATGTTCCGACTCCGCCTACATAAAAGGACTTTGCCAGGATGGCAAGCTTATTGTTGTAGACATTTGGGATGCGGAAATCTATTGCACGTCCTTGGAGATGAAGACTGTTTTTTACCACTCCCCTCCCGGTTCTCCGCAAATATTCGTTATACGCAGGCGAGCGGTACCCTGAAATGATAGTCACCTCTTTGTCCCTTCCTGTAACGTCCTTAATATCACAGAGAAGGTCAAGAACCCTGACATCCATAGGCTTTATCTCATTAGTATAATGACACCGTAATAGGTTGTTGATACTGCTAATAGCATCCTGATCATAAATGCCGGAGGAACAATATTTTATATCGAGTCTTTCGCCCGTATGGATATTGTAAAGGTCAAGCACTCTCTCTTTTTTATCGAGTGCAAAGACATTCATGGTGTAGCCGGAAAGAGTAATAAGCGCCAATGTCTGTAAAAATATCCTTCTTGTTATCATATCTTATAACCCTCCCCTGCTTCTCCTTATTAAATAGTAATGTAAATTATTATAATGAACCACAATATTTTTAGCTGTGATTAAAGTCACAAACAATTGAAACAAGAAACACAAAGAGATCCATGAATAAAATCGAGTGTAAGTATTAAGCAGCTTTTAGACGCTTCATATACTCCGCACATATGAAACAATGCGGACACTATACCATAAAATGAGGATATTATAAAGCATTTCTACTGTCTAAGGGTTTTTTTATCAGATAAAAAATACTCCATACTACGCACGTGTCAATGCATATCTTTTCAATTATACTGACTAATCGTTACTTCTCTGGCTTTCTGGTGTTTTTGAGCTGATTTAAAAAAATGGGGGCTGGTCAACCCAACCCCCAATTTTAATGCCAAGAGTGTTGTTCTTGTTATCTTCGGCACTAATTTATCGTGAGAGATTGTATCGTAGCCGTACTACTGCCAGAACTGACGTTAATACCGGCCCAGATCGCGATCCGTGTCGTAATTGTTATCCCAGGTACCGAACCGCCAATCAGCTGTGCTAAGGTGTAACTACCCCCACCCGGATTGAGAGAAGTAAAAATACTGCCCGTATTAATACTGAGAACGTTACTCATGGACTGAGGGCCAAGAATATAAGCATCACCCGCCACGCCGCCATAAACGGTACCGGTCCAAGTAAAAAATTCCCCGTTGCTATCTTTATCGAACCAGATGTTCACACCAATTGGGTCAGACCCTGATGCGGTCGTGATTTTAATACTATTCAAGTCTCCAAGCATCCCTACAAAGACATAGAAACCGCAGTCAGCATATGCCGGAGAGTTGTTGATAGTTAATGTTACTGAACCATCGGAGTTGTCCATTTGTAGTGCCGTACCACTACTGCCCGTTGGCACACTGAAGGGCACTAAAGACCGTAGGAATTGAGAGCCATCGTTTATGGTGTAGTAATCCACTTGGCTCGCAACCGTTGCTGCTCCAGAAGGTCCCTGTGCACCGGCTGGCCCCGATGAACCGGCAGAACCTTGTTTGCCACTGCATCCAAAAAAAGAAAGAGCCAGAACTAACGGTACCATAAACACCGTGTCGCATCTGTTTTTCATATGTCCCCCATTCAGGTCACTGGAAGAAGTCGATAAAAAATATTTTCGTCCTCCACCTCGTCTCATTGCTTTCCAAATATGTCCTATATCAAGCCTGCAAACTCTAATATCTGCGACCAACATTGGTTCTTGGCACCATTAACGAAATTGAAGCAGAAACCTTGGTAGCTTGAGCCTGAAAAGTGTCTTTTTCATGATTTCTCCCGAATTATATACAACTGTCAGCGGTCACCCCACCGCCCCTTATTCAAAACATTCAAGAGCATATATCTTTTCGGTCGAATTTACCAAATGCTTTAACATCCTATACCCTTGTACAGGGTCTTCAGGGTGATGGATGAGATGCAGTCAACGGTACGGTCGATGAGAGAGACAGAATCAGCTATGCTTTCACCAACTTTCCTGCATATCGAAAACTACACCCAAGATAAACAGGATCAGCAATTTCATCATCTTTTCATCTCAACTGCCTCTTTTTGGCGAACAACTTTTATGGTCAGAAGTATAAAAAAAATAAATGCCAGGCCTGCGACGATAACGGCCATGGTGGGTGCATACAATTTATATGAAAGGGCAATTCCGGCAACAGATATGAGAACGCCGACAATCCAACCGATTATCAGGATCATGAAAGACCTTGGAAAGTAGAAGCCTCCGTTATGGTAAGAATGACGAGAATTTTTGATTTCTGAATGTAACTTTGATTGTTACGAAGATTGGAGGCTACAGAAGTACAGAATGAAGGCTACGCCGCCTGCTTCATGCGTCCCGCTCTGCGGTGGCTCTATACGATTGCGATTCAGTGTCGCTCATTCCTTCATGATGACTTCTTCTTGTCGGCCGCGAATATGTACGCAAAAATGGCCAAGGCAAATACGAGGGATAATTTTACAAAGAGCATAAGCACCTTGATGATTGCCCCTGGAAATTCAATCGGGAGGTCATGCCATACAACCAGGGCTGAAACGGCAAATGCACTGACAAAAATAATGATTTGTTTCCAATTCATAGATTATCTCCATATTGATATAGCATCTGTCCAGAATAAGCAATATTTAGAATCGCGTCCTTGCCTAACGGTCACTGGGCGTTATCCCGCTATGATTGACCGGTTCATAGCCGTTTATCGTTTCCTGGACATATTGATTTCAACCCATGCGTCAAAGGCTTGCATGAACTTCACCGCGAATTCCCGGAATGGACCATTGGCGAGATCACCTCGCTCATCGAATAGATCCGCGGCTTTCCCGATGTATGCTTCCGGCTGTTGCATGGCCGGCATATCCAGGAACACCATCGACTGTCTCAGGTGATGGTTCGCGCCAAAGCCGCCGATTGCGCCGGGCGAGACGCTCATAACAGCGCCTGGTTTTCCAGCCCACGCGTTTTTCCCGTAAGGGCGGGATCCCACGTCGATTGCGTTCTTGAGCACTCCAGGCACGGAACGGTTGTATTCAGGGGTAACGAACAAGACCGCGTCGAACGTCTTCAAGCGTTCACGGAACCCGGTCCAGGCAGCTGGAGGATCACCGGTGTCATCGTGATCTTGATTGTAAAGTGGCAACCCTCCGATCTCGACAATTTCGAGACTGAGAGAACCAGACGCAAGTTTCATCAGTGCCTTTGCCATTTTGCGGTTGTATGATTCTTTGCGAAGGCTCCCAACAATGACAACGATCTTTTTCTGCGCCATTGCATCTCCTCCCTCATGGGTGGTTCAGCCGATTTGTACCGCAGGCATCGAAACCACAGCGCCATCGATTCCCTGGACCGGACAACTGATCGGTTCACACTCCTTGCGAAGGCCGAAAATAGGTCAGTGACAACTTGAAGGCTCTCAGGAAATCTTTGCCTCCTTTATCCGGAATCCATCATATCCGACGGGATGTGCGACAATCGGATAGAAGCCGCCATTCCTGAAAATTATCGTGTCAACGCTTTGCAAGAGCAGCACAATTTCACGTCAGCTGCTCAAGAATTTGCTCTTCAGCATGTTCAGCGCCTCACCCAACTTGCCTGCATCCGGGAGTTTCCCGTTTGGCGTCAGCTTGTCTATTATCTGGGGGAGCAATTCTGATAGATGTTGCGAAACTGCATCCTTGGATATGCCCACCTTCTCAGCGATCTGCTGGATCTTATCGGCCCCAAGCGCCTGCTTGATCTGGTCGGCAGAAATGGGTTTGTTCTCTCCGGTACCTATCCAGGAGGACATCAAATCGCCCAATCCTTTGCTCTTGAATGTTTCGACAAGCCCGGCAAGTCCCCCCGTAGCCGGATTGTTGATGAGGTTCATGGCGTGCTCAAGCATACTGTTGAGATTGCTGCCGCCTCCAAGTTTTGCCGCTAATCCCTCTTTGAGTTGATCAAATAATGCCATGGCATCCTCCTTGTCCTACAGATAGCTCAGCGTGCTTCGATTGGCAGACTCTATCGAACTAAATCGGCAGTGGGAAAAAGAATTCTGCGAAAGCACGCAGATAGAAAAAATGAAGCATTCTCCGGCAGTTCGACACCGCCGGAGAATGTGACCGCTAGCAGACTTTTTCCTACTTTGACTTGCCTTTCCCTTTTTCCGCCTTGACCTCGATGCTTGCTGCCTTCATCTCGTACTCGATGGTCACCTTGGAACCCACTTTCAGGTCACCGGTAACCTTCGTGCTTGCATCGCGCGCAATTTCCCATTTATCCTTGCCTTTTTGTACCGTGATCTTGTCGTTCGTCAATTCAAGGACCGGCCCCGTTACCTGATACGTCTTCATGCCGGCAAAAGCCAGGGAAGCTACGAACAGCAATACCGATACTGCAATCAACAGACGCTTCATGTCATTACCCTCCTTTAGAACAGAGTTGTACACGTCCCTCAGAACGTACGGATTGAAATGTCCCGGAACATCAGCGGACCGTGATCATATCCTTGATCTTGTCGTATGTTTTCTGCTTGATTCCCTTGACTTTCATGATATCTTCGGGCTTGTTGTAAGGCCTGCCGTCGATAATGGCCTGGGCCTTGACCGGGCCGATCCCTGGCAGGGCATCGAGTTCTTCCTTGGTTGCAGTATTGATGTTGATAAGCTGACCGGGAGCGAGCTTCGATTTAGTCTTCTCGCCTTTCTCAGTCATGGCCTTCGTTTCTGACGATGCTTTCTCGGATATTCCAGCCGCTGACGGTATTACGGCAGGGGCAGCTGTTGCTGTGGCCGCGCCAATAGTGACTTGGTCTTTAATGGCATTGATCTTTTTGTCGCTCATGCCCTTGACGCGTTTCAGGTCGTCAATGCTCTTGTATGGTCGTCCCGCAATGATCGCCTTTGCCGTCGATTTTCCTATCCCGGGTAGGGATTCCAGGGTTTTTTGGTCGGCACTATTAAGATCAATGAGTGCCGTCGCAGTTTTCCCGGATGTTCCCGTTGCTTTTGGCATTGCCGCAGGGGCGGCTGTGGCCGCGCCAACAGTGACCATGTCCTTAATGGCATTGATCTTTTTGTCGCTCATGCCCTTGACGCGTTTCAGGTCGTCAATACTCTTATATGGTCGTCCCGCAATGATCGCCTTTGCCGTCGATTTTCCTATCCCGGGTAGGGATTCCAGGGTTTTTTGGTCAGCACTATTAAGATCAATGAGTGCAGTCGCAGTTTTTCCGGAATCTTCTGCGTCCGTCTTTTTCTTTGCGTAGGAGTCTGTCGATATGCCTAATACCAGGATTGCCAGAACAGCGGTGAAGAGGAACAAATAAAGAATCTTTGAAATATGGAAGTATCCCCTTTTTCCCCTCATACGTTTTATGCTCCTTTCTTAATGATAGTTAGACAGAAAGAAATACCTGAATATGTTTCACTCAAGGGGAGGCCTCTGCTGTAAATATCATGGGCGTTTTACGCTCATCTTACGATCATTTGGCCACTGCCTTCTTGATCAGCCCGATGATTGCCATAAGAACGCCTCCACCAACACTTCCGCCTGCAATGCTGTTTACGATACTGCCAATATCCATGCCACCCCCGGATGTCTAGGCAAGCCCCAAAAGTCCGAGTAATTGGCCACCAATGCCGCCGCCCAGAATATCGGCAAGAGAATTGTCAACAGTACCCAGCGACGAATCCTTCATGAATGATCCGGCAATGTTCCCTCCAACAGCGCCGCTTACTAATTGAACGATCAAATTCAGCATAGTCCGTGCTTCCTTTCATGGACCAGTGCAAGACGGATTACAAGCAGACATTTTGCATCATGTGCATTTAGGGCATGATTACCTCCTTTCTATTTCACCGTTCCGGAGATATCCGTCTTCGCGATGATTCCTCGCTGCTGCCCAAGGATGCCAATTCCGGGAAACAGTGAATTTGTATGGGGAATGCCTGCCGGCCTCTTCATTTTTCAATACAGGTTATACAATAAAGTATAGCATCTTTCGTTATACTATCCTCTCTTGGCAGACAAATGAAGTCTTTAGACTGACAGATGGGCTAGCAACATGCATCGATATATTAAATGCTATCGAATGAACATCATGAGGGTGTGCATAACAATACAGATTGATACAAAAAAGCTCAAGGGAATATAGCTAGCACAGGAATCAGCCGGCATGATGCGATGACATGGGAAGCCAAGACATACGGAAACATGAACTTCACACTGATCAATGCAGCAGAGGGAACAATATGCGATGCTTATGCACCGAAGGGTTGTATTTGTTTCCTCTCTCTGCTATTATTGATCATATGTATAAATCGAAGAGGAGGTACGAGTATGCGTAAAAGCTTGGTCAGTATATTATTCGGGTTTATCTTTATTGCAGCGTTGGTCTCAAATGCGCAGGCACAGATGTCCGGTGGCATGGGCGAAAAATGTGGCTGCATGCAAGAAGGCGGCATGATGGGTGGAATGGGATACCAAGGCATGGGCATGATGCACGGCATGGGCGGCATGCATGGAGGCGCAATGATGATGGGTGATGACCATCCCATGTGGAAACTTCTCATGAGTCTCGGTCTAGATGATAAACAGAAAGATGCTCTCAAGGCTCTGCGCAGCAAGACGATGAAGGACATGACAAAAATGAATGCGGACAGACAAATCGCCAGCATCGAGCTTCAAGACCTTCTCGACAAGGACCCGGTGGACATGAAGTCAGTGGAGGCTGCGGTAAAGAAGAACGAGTCTCTCAAAACTGAGATGTTTCTTGCTCATATCAAAGCGCATGAAGAGATGAAATCCATACTGACTCCCGATCAGAGGAAACGGCTGAAGGAGATGATGGAAGCCGGTCGCGGAGCAAGCTGCGGCATGATGGGCGGCGAAGCAGAACACAAGGAGATGCCTATGCACGAGCATATGCACTGAGAGTCCGGGATACCGTGCGAAGGGAATGACGGTGCCGGAGGGAGTGACACTACCCCGCCGCTTTGACGCGGCGGGGTTTTTATGTGGTCTATTCGTAGTCTGATTTGGCTTGTAACAAAACTTTGAACCATGTGCTTCCGTGCAGTCCGCAATTTAGAATCTTTTACCTTGTCCCCTAGTCCTTATTCCGTTTTATCTTATAAGTCATTTAGAATAACCGGAACTCACTGATGTGGTTAGTTGATGGATCATTTATAGGGTTATGAGAACTGCCAAGAGTTCTCGAACGATAGTTTAATAAGTGCCTCAAAATGTATACTTTTACCACGACGGCAAGGAGTGGCAAAGCGGTTTCATCCATGGTATCATACTTGCTGTCTAAAAACGTTCTAACAGTATTGCTCACAGCATTCACCACTGCTATTTTCTTGTAAGGGATCATGCAAAACAGCGTCAAGAACATCGATACAGCCAGCAGCTCTTTCGGCAACACGCAGCGCACAGGCTTCCGGGTGCTCGGCGCCATCAGCTTTTCGCATTTTCTGAACGACATGATCCAATCGCTGATCCTTGCAATCTATCCCTTGCTCAAAGGTACGTTCCTGCTCACCTTTGCGCAAATCGGCCTGATCACGCTGACCTACCAGGTCACCGCTTCCCTGCTCCAGCCGATGGTTGGATTCTACACTGACCGCCATCCGAAGCCATACTCCCTGTCCTTCGGCATGGGCTGCACCCTCGTCGGCCTCCTGGTCCTGTCGTTAGCGCAAAACTACGGAACGCTACTATTAGCCGCGGCGCTCGTGGGCACCGGCTCGTCGATCTTCCACCCCGAATCGTCTCGCGTTGCCCGCATGGCCTCTGGCGGGCAGCACGGGCTGGCCCAGTCGATCTTCCAAGTCGGCGGGAACACAGGAAGCGCGATGGGACCGTTGCTTGCTGCATGGATCATCATCCCGCGAGGACAGAAAAGCGTGGCTTGGTTCTCACTCGCCGCTCTTCTCGCTATTTTGGTCCTGTTGCAGGTAGGCGGCTGGTACAAGCGCCGGCAGTCACGTATCGCGCATAAGCCAAGGTCGCATAATGGTCTGCACCCTACTTTGCCGATGCGCACGGTCGTCCTGTCGATGCTGGTTCTGCTGGTATTGATCTTCTCCAAATACTTTTATCTATCGAGTCTCAGTAGCTATTATATCTTCTATCTAATAAACCGCTTCCACCTGTCCGTACAATCGGCGCAGCTGCACCTGTTCGCGTTTTTGTTCGCTGTGGCGATTGGCACGGTCATAGGCGGGCCTATTGGCGACCGCATCGGCAGAAAGCGCGTGATCTGGTTCTCGATCCTGGGTGCGGCGCCCTTCGCGCTTGCCATGCCGTACGCTAATCTCGAGTGGACCGGTATCCTCGCTTTCATTATAGGGCTCATCCTTGCTTCCGCCTTCTCGGCCATTCTCGTGTTTGCGCAGGAACTCATTCCCGGCAAAGTGGGTACCGTATCCGGTTTCTTCTTCGGCCTCGCCTTCGGCATGGCCGGAATCGGCGCCGCAGTGCTCGGTAAGATTGCTGACCAATACGGCATTGAATTTGTTTATCACCTGTGCTCCTATCTGCCCCTGCTCGGCGTGTTGACCGCCTTTTTGCCAGACCTCGGACGCAGGAGCGACTCGGCTATTGCGTAGGAGTATCCTGCCTCGGCGCTTCCCCACAAATAACTGCAATGATAATACCGTATAATCAAAACATTCAATCGTTTTATTGTGCATGATTTTTTTGATAGCATAGTAGCTACCACAATTGCGATCGAAATATTGAATAATTTGTACCATAGATATTATCTTTTAAACTGCCCGTATCTAACAAGTTACCATTCTTTGCAACTCTTCAATTATTATTCTGAATTCAGCAGCAAAAAAAAGATCGAGTCTTCAAAAGTTCGACTCGCCATATGATACAATAAAATGCATACGGCAATATCACTTTAAATTGCGACACTACTGCTAACGTTCAACAGTGGATAAATTTATCGTTTTGCTCATAGTGCCGCTCCCGAATAATGTGAATGGTCGACGCCCATGAAGGAATTTTTAAGCAACCATCTCCCCCATTTTTTTGACCCATCTAGCCTTCTTGGCGCACTGGTTTATGCCGGCATCTTCTTTGGGTTGGCACTTTTTGCTTCCCGTATCGTCCGTATATCATTGAAGCGCGCTACGAAGTTTTTCCCTGATACCGCAGAAGCAATTTTTGTAGCTCAACTCCTCCAAGTCATTGTGTTTCTGGTAGTATTCATCCTGTATGCCCATCTCATACCTGCCCTTCGATCGTTAGGTATCGCCCTATTAACAGGGGCTAGCGTTGCTTCGGTTGTCGTAGGTCTGGCGTCGCAGAGCTCGCTGGGGAACGTGATAGCTGGTTTTTCGATATTTCTCTTCCACCGGTTTCACGTTGGGGATCAACTTCAGATGAACACTCCCAAAGGGTTGGCGACTGGTACGATTGAGGCGTTGTCGCTTGGTTATACGACTTTGCGGACCACTGAGAACGAAGAAATCCTGGTCCCTAATAGTGTATTGGCAAATTCCATCATTATTCGGTTGCAGCCTAGGGTACACGAAGAGTGATCCGTCTTCGAGGCATGAAGAGAACTTGAGATGGCGATAACACGGATTCCCGGATAATAGCAGATCTGCTAATTGGAGGCTAGCTAACCGTTCCCCGCTGCTGACGGATGCTTTATCGTTAGGGTAACGTGCGAACAGATTAACAATGGCCCTGTTGAGCTTCTGTTGTCACTATACTGAATGTTGCTATTGCGTATATTTTACTCGATGATCCTCGAGTAAGGCAAATCTCCTCGAAGGCTAAATTACGAGAAAGGATGTGCTATGTCCTCTGAGCCGTATCTGACCAATATCGCTAGAAATATCCAGCTCTCGGTCGCTCCGGTTTTCCTGTTGACTGCCATTGGAACGACAATCGCTGTCCTTATTAATCGTTTAGGCCGCATTGTTGACAGGGCGCGTATCCTAGAAGAGCGCATGGCTTCCGTACCCGCGAAGGGAGGAGCTGCGATCCAAACAGAGCTCGCAACGCTCTCTAAACGTGCTAAATTCATCAACCTGGCCATCACGTTGGGAACTGTATGCGCGCTTTTAATCTGCATGATGATCGCTTCCATGTTTATTGGGGCATTTCTCTCACTCGATCTCGCCGTATTTGTCTCTCTCCTCTTTGTGACTGTCATGCTCGTCTATATAGGAGCTCTTTTGGCCTTCTTACGTGAAGTCTTTATCGCAGTCAAAGCACTGCGGATTGGGATGGGATAGGACGTATAAGATTAGACAAAAATCGCTTTTTCCTGCATTTTTTTCGAGTTTCTTATAAACAACGAAAAGAGGTCTATACGACGTGGGAGTGTTTGAATTCTCATTGATAGGCCTGGCGGCCGTTGCGGGCGGGCTTGTAAACGCGCTGGCTGGTGGCGGCACGCTCATCACCTTCCCGATGCTGACCGCGGTAGGCGTTCCGCCTGTTGCGGCGAATGTGACTAACACGGTTGCGCTCTGCCCGGGCTATCTCGGTGCGACCTTCGCCCAAATGAAAGACCTGCGCGATCAGAAGTGGACGCTCTTGTTGCTCCTGCCTACGGGCCTGGTGGGCGGAATTGCAGGAGGCATCCTGCTCCTGCACACGAGTGATAAGACATTTCAGAAATTAATACCCTACCTGATACTGCTTGCCGTGGTACTGCTGGCCTTTCAGGACAGGTTGAGAACCTGGGTCGTTGGCCGTATGGGCGACCGGGGAGGAAAGCATGTGAGCTCGGCATGGGCGATCTTGCCCGTGATCTCCGCCGCAATTTACGGCGGTTATTTTGGCGCGGGAGTGAGCGTCATGGTCCTAGCCGTTATCGGGCTTGTACTCGAAGAGTCCTTTACCCGTCTGAACGCCTTGAAACAAGCCATCTCGTTCAGCATCAATATCGCCGCTGCCGTCTTCTTCCTTTTTTCCGGTCAGGTTGTTTGGCTGGCAGCTCTTGTCATGGCGATCTGCGCTCTTGCAGGAGGGGCGCTCGGCGGGCGTCTCGCCGGTAGGGTCAAGCCTATCATCCTTCGAAGGATCGTAATTGCGATAGGTCTTATAGTCGCCGTCGTCTATTTTGTGCGGTAATGCATTGATCCTCGCATGCCTCCCCAGGAAGCACAGGAACGAATTCCTTCCTGATCGAAGTGAAGAATATCGATTGAATCATTCAGCATCTGATCATTCCTGTTATCGTCCCAGTTGCTTTTCCTATCAGCATTTCAAATCACAGGCTGTATTTATTAGCATATGTCTATAAGAGTTTGTATAGCTCGCTTCGTTGCTCTGTCCTGGTAAGGGTACAATAACAAAAATGAAAAAGTTTGCACTAGTTTTCGCTGATTTCAATACCTCCTGATCGTAATCTGCTTTCCTTCACATTTTCACGAGAACAGCGCTTCTTGGTCCCTGCGAAGCTGGTCGAAACGTTCTCCGGGGAAATGGAACATATTCTTGAATACTCGGTTCATAACCGAGACGAGCTGTCTGAACTTATAGGCATCATGATGGGATTCTCCCGTTTGCTCCGAGGTTCGCCAACTCTCGACATCCGAGATACGCAGCTCAATACCTAGGGTATGCTGTTCGGTCTTTTTGCTCAATTCGTCGCGGCTGGCATAAAGCGTCGTGCCAGGAATTAGTATCTCGTCAGTAGTGATGGCCCGGTGGATCGGGACGGAGAATTCGATCTTGCACTGAAACTTTCTGTGTCCTTGTGACGTATGGACGTTTTTCTCAGCGTTCATGCTTAAGGCCTTATAGAAAGCAATCGCCGAGGATTCCACTTTTCCTTCATCGGGCAACTCGTTTCTTCCTCTGCCTTTGGCCAGGCTGATCATCAGCCTCCTCACAGCTTCCTTCATACTCTCCGGATTGCTGAAAAGTGTCTGGGTGATCGAGTGGGACACCGTGTTCTCCTGCAAAATAACCCCCCGTTTCTGGAGCGCATGGAATAGCTTGAGCGTATCATTCATGTCCTTCAGAATGAAAGTTATTGCCAAGATGTCCCGGATATCAAAGGCCTCTCCTTCAACGTCCTTACCTAATTTCGTGACCATGCTTCCAGGGCTCTTAAACCGCGCTTTCACCTCTACGATCTCAACGTCCACGCCGTCGCCGCTATTGAAAACTAGGCAGCCTTTCTCCTTGTCGAAGCTCAAGGACTCGCGAAGGCGGTGGAAAAACAACGAGATCTTGACAAAGGCTCTCTTCGCGGGCTCGGTATCAGGAATATGGGGCGGGCGTTCCCAGTCGAAATTATACAAGTCATCGAGCACGATTCCTTGGGCTTCAAGAAAGAACCCCAGTTCGGCATAATCGTTAATATCTTGGCTATCCTCCTCGATCGATTTGATCAAGTGGACCATCTTGAGCAAGCAACAGGCCGCTTGCTGCCAAACGTGCGGAACAGCAAAGGCCCGCTCATGGTAACCGGAAAAGACAAATGGATACTTACGTGATGAGGCCAAGAGGAGGAGATGACGCGGGTCGTCGTACACTATGCTCTTAAAGGAATGATCATTCAGAATAGCCGCTATCTCGGCGATAGCGGTTAGGCAGGTCCGATAAAACATATCATTTGGAGAGCGCAGCGAAGAGAGTCCATCGAGCTGATGAGAGACGAAAGGGAAGACCCCCGTGAAGAAGTAATCGTAGGCGCGGCGAATGTACTGTAAGGCCCTCGTGCGCTCGCTCTCGCGCAGCTCAGTGCTGCCCAGCGTATCGAACCCACGGTTGGCCATCATCCTGGTTGCCTGCCTGAGGGATGTGGCATAGTCCGTAGCGGGCTGCAACAGAAATGGTTTCATTTCGGTCTGATCAAGGATGGACCCGAAGATTTCGTGGTGAAGTTCTTGATTTGGCTGGATGTCCATGGGTAGATCTATAAAAAGGTCAACTTAATCATCTTTTATCAATTATACCGTATAACGAGAACTAAAAAAGACCAATATGCATTCCTGGGCAGAAAAAACCTTTGCCGAACGTATCGAGACCAGTAGGGCACTTTATCAGTAAATTATGCAGATGAGTATGAGAAAGTTATGAAGTAGGATGTAACACTCTGGGAAACGTCGGATATAGCCCAATTTTTTATTATAAGTCAGCGGAGTATTGGAAATTTCTGTCACATGAAATCCATTTCCTTATCGACGCTCATGATTGAGGGTTCTTTCATGGTTCAGGTTCTAATCCTGCCTGTCGGAAGCGCTATAATCACTCGCACGCCCTTTTCTATCCCTTGAAGCGATAGCGAGCCTCCATGCGCGGTTGCTATTTTTTTTGCTAGATACAATCCTAGTCCTCCACCGCGGGACCGGCTGGTTACGAAAGGATCGGTCAATTTTTCGAGATCAGCAGTCGGAGAAAATCCAGCCCCATTGTCTTCGCATGCAATTTCCGCATTCGATGCCGCATTCTCCGGGCGGATGTCGAGATCGATCTTGATCCTGGTGTGGGTGAACATAAATTTTGGCGGATCAATTTGGCTCGTGCCTGATCGTTGGCACGAGTTCATCCTTGGAACACTGGCTTATACGCTCCGGCGAGGAGCATTTTCCATTGTCGCCATAGGATGGCGTACAGCATTTGCCGTATCGATACCAAGTACCATTATGTGGGAGCTTCCCGAAATGTACAGTCGTCGTGCTGCATTCTCCGCAGTAATGGAATCCCAGCCTCCTTCGACGCCGATGTGTAGTTTATTGATGATAGCCAGGCTCGGCTGCATAGGTACTCACGCCGGGAATGAGACAGCAAAACAGCAACACTATTGTTTTCATGACAACATTCCCTTTCTGCGATTTTCTTCTGTCGTCATCCCAGTTCCCGGCGTAGACTTCTTTTCGTTCTCTGTCGTCCGCGCACACCTTCAAACCAGATCCTGAACCGGTCAAGATAAAGATACACTACCGGCGTTGTGTAGAGCGTGAGCATCTGGCTGAATATCAGTCCGCCCACAATGGCGATCCCAAGGGGCCTGCGGAGCTCGGACCCTACCCCGTGGCCAACTGCCAGCGGCAGGGCGCCTAAAAGAGCCGCCATGGTCGTCATCATGATCGGCCGGAATCGCAGGAGGCAGGCCTGATAAATCGCCTCTTCCGGGCTCTTCCGTTCCTTGCGCTCCGTTTCCAAAGCGAAATCGACCATCAGGATGCCGTTCTTTTTCACAATACCGATCAACAGAAGTATACCGATGATGGCGATCACGCTGAGGTCCGTGCCGAAGATTATCATGGCGAGTATCGCACCCACACCGGCAGAAGGCAGTGTCGAAAGGATCGTGACCGGGTGGACATAGCTTTCGTATAATACGCCGAGCACGATGTAGACCGTTATGAGCGCGGCCAGGATCAAAAGCGGCACATTGGCCAAAGAGTCCTTGTACGCCTGAGCAGTACCCGAGAAGGTCCTCCTGATGCTCGGCGGCATGCCCATCTGTCGCGTTGCATCCTCGATCGCCTTGACTGCGTCCCCGAGCGCTACGTTGGGCGCCAGGTTGAAGAACGTCGTGACCGACGGAAATTGGCCCTGGTGGTTCACCGCAAGCGACGTTGCAGTCGGTTCATAATGTGTGAAGGCGCTCAAGGGAACAAACGGACCAGAGGATGAAGGAATGTAGATATTTTTGAGAGTATCGGGCCGCTGCCAGAACCGCGGCTCGACCTCCATCACTACGTGGTACTGGTTCAAGAGCGTATAGTTGATCGAAACCTGGCGCTGGCCGAAGGCGTCGTATAAAGTATTGTCGATGAGCTGCGGAGTAATGCCGATCCGCGAGGCCGTGGCACGGTCGATCATGAGCGTGGCCTGCAGCCCCTTGTTCTGCAGGTCGCTGCTCACGTCGACCACCTGCGGTAATGTTCTCATCTTCTGCAGCACGCGCTGGCCCCATTCGTTCAGCTCTGCAAAGTTTTCTCCCTGGAGCGTGAATTGATAGAGTGCAATGCTGATTCTGCCGCCGACGCGCAGGTCCTGCACGGGCTGGAGAAAGGTAGGCGCTCCGGGCACTACGACCAACTTCTTACGCAAGCGCCCGATGATCTGTGTAGCGCCGCTTTTTCGCTTATCAAAGGGTTTTAGTGAGATGAACATCCGAGCTGTGTTCGTCGTGGACCCGCCGCCACCGCCACCGCCGGTAAAGCCAGTCACATACTCCACATCTGGGTCGGTCTTGATAATATCAACAATGTCCAGTAGCTTCCCCTCCATTGCCTGGAACGACATGTCCTGTGCCGCCTGAATAGTGCCGGACAGACGTCCGGTATCCTGCTCCGGAAAGAACCCTTTGGGAACTAGGATGAACAGAAACACGTTGGTCACGATCGTCATCATGATGATGACTAGCATGATCCGGGAGTGGCTAAGTGCCCAGCGAAGACTTCTTTCGTAGTGACCGTGCATCCAATTGAACGTCCATTCGCTGGTCCGGAATAGGAGGCCGTGAGAGCCAGGCTTCTCAGGCCTCAGGATCGTGGCGCACATCATAGGCGTCGTGGTGAGCGAGACGAGGAGCGAGACCGTGATCGCTGCAGAAAGCGTTACTGCAAATTCGCGAAAGAGCCTGCCCACCATTCCGCCCATGAGGAGGATCGGGATAAACACGGCAACGAGCGAGGCGCTCATGGAGAGGACTGTGAAGGCGATCTCCTTGGTCCCGGACAGCGCGGCCTGGAAGGAAGATTCGCCTTTCTCCCGGTAGCGGGTAACGTTTTCGAGCACGACGATTGCGTCGTCTACTACAAATCCTGTTGCGATCGTTAGCGCCATAAGAGAGAGATTGTCGAGCGAGTAGCCGCAGAGGTACATCACGCCGAAGGTGCCGACGATCGAAACGGCAACGGCGACAGCGGGAATGATCGTGGCGCGCACGTTCCGCAGGAACCAGAACACCACGAGGATCACGAGTACGCCCGAGGCCAGAAGCGTCCATTCGACGTCCCGCAACGACCCGCGGATCGACGGGCTTCGGTCGAGCACGAGCGACAGGTTGACTGCGCCGGGTAAAGCCGCTTCTAGCTGCGGGAGAAGTCTTCTCACGTTGTCCACGGTCTCTATAATGTTGGCGCCGGGCTGGCGGAACACAATGACCATGACTGCCGGCTTTCCATTCACGAACCCTGCAGCGCGCAGGTCCTCCACCGAATCCTGTACGTCAGCCACGTCCCTAAGCCGCACCGGGGCCCCGGACCGGTACGCTACGACCAGGGGTAAATACTCCTCGGCCGTGTTCAGCTGGTCGTTCGTGCGGATCTCCCACGTTTTGTCGCCTAACGCCAACTGCCCCTTGGGGCTGTTGACATTCGTACTTGCAAGCACGTTCCGTACGCTTTCCAGGCTGATGCCGTATTTTGAGAGCGCCATGGGATTTAAATCAATGCGGACCGCCGGTAGGGAGCTCCCTCCCACGAACACCTGCCCCACGCCTTCCACCTGGGAGAGTTTTTGCGCGAGAATGGAAGAAGCTGCGTCATACATCTGCGCCGTGCTCTTGGTATCAGAGGTAAGTGCAAGGATGAGTATGGGCGCGTCCGAGGGATTGACTTTGCGGTACGTCGGGTTGGCCGGAAGGTTCGCTGGCAGAAACCCCCGCGCCGCGTTGATAGCAGCCTGCACATCGCGCGCTGCGCCATCAATGTCGCGGTTCAGGTCGAACTGCAGTGTGATGCTCGTCGAGCCGCGGAAGCTCGTTGACGTCATTTCCGCGACCCCAGCGATTCGGCCGAACTGGCGTTCCAGGGGCGCCGCGACCGAGGTGGCCATGGTCTCGGGGTCCGCTCCGGGAAGCGCCGCCTGCACCGAAATCGTCGGGAAATCCACTTGAGGCAGCGGCGAGACGGGAAGCATTCGGAAGGCTATCACGCCTGAGAGCACGAGGCCGGCAGTAAGAAGCGTGGTCGCGACCGGTCTCTTGATGAAGGTTGCTGAAATGTTCATGCTGGTTCCGCTAACTTCTGGAACGAATTTCTTTAACCCTTCGTGCGAGCCGATCGAACCAGAGATAAATGACCGGCGTCGTGTAGAGGGTGAGGACCTGGCTAATGACAAGTCCACCTACGATGGAAATGCCGAGGGGTCGACGGAGCTCGGACCCGACCCCATGCCCGAGCGCCAGGGGCAGCGCTCCCAAAAGCGCGGCCATGGTCGTCATCATGATCGGCCGGAAACGCAGGAGGCAAGCCTGGTAGATCGCCTCTTCAGGATTCTTTCCTTCCTTGCGCTCAGCTTCAAGTGCGAAGTCGATCATCATGATGCCGTTCTTCTTGACGATGCCGATCAAAAGAATAATGCCTATAATAGCGATGACGGAGAGCTCGGTGCGGAAGAGCATCAACGAAAGCACTGCGCCGACACCTGCCGAGGGAAGCGTTGAGAGGATCGTAACCGGGTGGATATAGCTTTCGTACAGCACGCCGAGCACGATATAGACCGTTATGAGCGCGGCCAGGATCAAAAGCGGCTCATTCGTGAGCGAGGCCTTGAATGCCTGGGCCGTACCCTGGAAACTCCCCTGGATGCTGGCCGGAAGATTCAGCTGCCGTGCCGTATCCTCGATCGCCTCAACTGCCTCGCCGAGCGATGCGCGCGGCGCCAGATTGAACGACATGGTCACTGCAGGGAACTGGCCCTGCCGGTTTATGACCAGAGGCCCTGTTGCTTCTGATGCCTGGGTGATTGCGCTGAGCGGAACTTGTCCACCGCTTGTGCCGCGGAGATAGATCGACTGCACCCCAGCGGGACCCAGCTGGAAGTCGGGCTTGACCGCGAGCACGACGCGGTACTGGTTCAACTCGGTAAAGATTGTGGACACCTGGCGCTGGCCGAAAGCGTCGTAGAGCGCGTCGTCTATGTTCTGCGGTGTGATGCCAAGCCGCGCGGCAGTGCTCCGGTCGATCAAAAGTGCTACCCTGAGCCCCTTGTCCTGCTGGTCGCTACTCACATCGCGGAGTTCCGGACGGGTACGAAGCACATCGATCACCTTCGGCGCTAGCGTGTTCAACTCATCAGTATTGGGGTCATCGAGCGTGTATTGGAACTGGGTGCGGCTGACCTTCGCGTCTACCGTGAGATCCTGCACGGGCTGCATGTAGAGCGTGATCCCCTCGACCTTGGTTAGCTCCGGCTGGAGACGCCTGATGACCTCGATCGCGCTCGCGTCCCGCTTGTGCAAGGGTTTGAGATTGATCAGGATCCTGCCGCTGTTCAAGGTCGTGTTGGTCCCGTCCACGCCGATGAAGGAAGAGAGGCTTTCGACTGCCGGGTCTTTGAGGATCACCTTGGCAAGGGCCTGCTGCCGTTCGGCCATGGCGGAGAAGGATATCGACTGCGGCGCTTCCGACATCCCCTGAATGACTCCCGCATCCTGGACCGGGAAAAAACCCTTCGGAACAATGATATAGAGCAGCACGGTCAGGACCAGCGTACTCACGGCGACGATGAGCGTTGCGGTCTGGCGCTGAAGCACCCATTGAAGCGTTTTCCCGTAATATGCGATGATGCGGTCAAAATAGAGCTGGGACGCATGGTAAAATCTTCCCTGTTTCTCCTTAGGAACATGCTTCAGGATGCGCGCGCACATCATCGGCGTGAGCGTCAATGAAACAACCGCCGAGATCAGGATCGTGACGCCGAGGGTGATAGCGAACTCCCGGAAGAGACGGCCGACCACATCCCCCATGAACAGCAGCGGGATAAGCACTGCGATAAGCGATACAGTAAGCGAGAGGATCGTGAACCCGATCTGCTTTGCCCCTCTAAGAGCCGCCTCCATCGGCGTTTCCCCTTCTTCGACATAGCGCGCGATGTTTTCGATCATCACGATCGCATCATCAACGACAAAGCCGGTCGAGATCGTTAAAGCCATGAGCGAAAGGTTGTTCAGGCTGAAACCCATCAAATACATCACACCGAATGTCCCCACGAGGGAGACAGGTACGGCAACGCTCGGGATGGTCGTTGCCGGCAGATTGCGCAGGAACAGGTAAATAACGAGAACGACGAGCACGACAGCAAGCAAGAGCTCGTACTGCACGTCCTCGACCGAGGCACGGATAGTTGTCGTGCGGTCGGTCAGGACCGTGACCTTGATGGACGAGGGCAATGCATTCTGGAGCTGCGGCAAAAGCTTCTTGATCCGGTCGACGACCTCGATGACGTTGGCGCCCGGCTGGCGCTGGATGTTCACGATCACAGCAGGAGACGTATTGATCCAGGCAGCCTGGTTGACGTTCTCGGCATCGTCAATCACGTCTGCGACGTCGGACAGACGTATCGGAGCGTTGTTGCGATAGGCGATGATTAGCGGCCGGTAATCCTTGCTCGAAAAGAGCTGGTCGTTCGCCCCGATGATATAGGCCTGGCGCGGGCCGTCGAAGCCTCCCTTCGCCTGGTTGACATTCGCGGTACTAACGGCGCTTCGCACGTCTTCAAGCGTCAGGCCGTAGGCTGCAAGGGCCGTGGGATTTGCATGAATACGGACCGCAGGTCGCTGGCCGCCGGAGATGCTCACGAGCCCAACGCCGGGCAGTTGAGAAATTTTCTGCGCGAACCGCGTGTCCGCCATGTCTTCAACCTGCGGCAGGGTCAGCGTATCAGAGGTAAGCGCCAGGGTCAGGATCGGCGCGTCCGCGGGGTTTACCTTGCTATAAACCGGCGGGGTCGGGAGATCCTTCGGCAAGAAGGTGAAGGACGCATTGATGGCCGCCTGGACTTCCTGCTCGGCAACATCGAGCGAGAGGTCCAGACTGAACTGCAGCGTGATGATCGAGCTGCCGCCGGAGCTCGCCGAGGTCATCTGGGTGAGACCCGGCATCTGGCCGAACTGCCGCTCGAGCGGCGCCGTAACCGACGAGGCCATGACATCAGGGCTTGCACCGGGATAGAAGGTGCGAACCTGGATGGTCGGGTAATCAACCTGCGGCAGCGCAGAGACTGGCAGCTGCTTGTACGCCACGGCGCCGGCAAGAAGAATGGCAATCATCAAGAGCGTGGTCGCTACCGGCCTCTCGATGAAAATACGGGAGATGTTCATTTGCTCTGCCTTTGGGGGGTCGGGGCCCCGCTGTTTTGGCCCTTCACCTCGACCTTGCTGCCGTCGCGAAGCCGGTCCGCTCCGTCCACCACGACGAGTTCACCAACAGACAGCCCTGAGGTAATAGACGCGTTCCCTTCCTGGGTGACCCCGACGGTGACGAGACGCAGTGCTGCCGTCTGGTCTGTTTTCACTACATAGACGAACGTGCCCTGAGGTCCCCGCTGTATGGCAGGCGCCGGAACAATAAGAGCATCGTGTTTGACGTCAATGATGAGGCGGGCATTGACGAACTGGTTCGGAAAGAGTTCATTGTTCGTATTCGGGAACGTGGCCTTAAGCTTGACTGTGCCCGTGTTCGGGTCGATCTGGTTGTCTACCGTCAAAAGGGTGCCCGTTGCGAGTTTCTGCGTCTGTTCCCTATCGTACGCCTCGACGGTCAGCCGTGTCCCGCTCCTGAGTTTGCCCAATACCTGCGAGAGATTGTCCTCGGGTAGGGAGAAAATCACCGTGATCGGTTGCAGCTCGGTAATCACGACGAGGCCGCCGGTATCGGTGGCGTGAACGATATTCCCCTGGTCAACTTGACGCAATCCTATTCGGCCGCTAACCGGTGCAGTGATGCGGGAGTAGATCAGCTGCAGCTTGGCGTTGTCGATCTGCCCCTGATCGGCCTTGACCGCTCCTTCATACTGGTGCACTAGGGATGCCTGGGTGTCGAGCTGCTGTTGCGGGATTAAATCCTTCTTGACAAGGTCCTTATACCGTTCTAGGTCGAGTTGGGCGTTTTGCAAAAGCGCCTGATCGCGGGCCAATGCCCCCTCGGCCTGGGTCAGCTGTACTTCGTAGGGTCGCGGGTCGATTTCGGCAAGTAGCTCACCTCTTTTTACGATCTGACCTTCCTGGAAGAGGATTCTTGTCAACTCTCCGTCAACGCGGCTTTTCACGGTAACGGTTTCAAGCGGCGTGACCGCGCCGAGCCCGGAAAGGTAAACATCAAGATTGCCCTTCTTCACTGCGGTAGCCACAACCGGCACGCTCGGCACGGCAGACGCTCCTTGCTGGGCGGCCCGCGGCGCCTTTTGGCCGCCCTTGGCTAAGAAGATGAACGCCCCGACAACAAGGAGGCATATCACTACCAGCCCAAGCCACCAGCTTCTTAGGAACGCTGCGAAAGGGGTCCGCGCAGGCATACTGTTGTCATTCGTTTCTTGTGTGGATGTCATAATCGTGGCCTCATAAATGAATATTCCTGCCCCCAGCGCGTGCTCCAGAGCTTGAACGGGGAGGTCGGTTTTCCCGGGGTTTTTTAATAGAACTTTAGAAGAAAGAATTCTTGCGTGATAATATCACCGATCTTGCATTATTGTCAATTTGGCATTTAATTCCTTTTTAAGTGGATATACTTATCCTTCTGTAGAAGGTTCGCTGTGACGCCGCGGTCACCTATGACCCCGGTTTTGTTAGTTTGGGATGAAGCCACTCTCACTCAATACCCCCAATAGGGGCCGCTGCCCAGGCTGGATCCCTTCCCTTCAATCCCCACATAGACGTTACGTCCTAAGTAGAACGGAAGCCCCCAGTCCAATTGACCCGTTGAAGACCCGCCGACATCGGCAAACACATTGTTGGACGAACTGATGAGGTCGTTGAAGTTGCCTATTTGGAATGAAAGCACGCCTCGCTGTGAGCCGGACGCCCCCATATTACTTGCAGAAAGGGTCGTCGTAGATGAGGGGCAGAACCAGTCCGAATCGGGAGAGGGACAATTTGGAAGCAGGCTAGTGGACGGAGGTGTGAAAAACAGCCCATTCGATCCGCTGTCGATGATACTGCTGTAGGAGATGCCGTTGAGAATTGTAGCGATTTCCCCAAACTGGTTGGTAGCATAGCCCGTAACTCCGGAAGGCACATTGTCAGACTGTGTGCCGATCCCAAGCACGAGGGTGCCGTTGATAGAGGGGGACCCGCCAGGAGGAACGCTCGGAAGCTGCACGATTGCACCGTTATTATCCCAGGGAAGAAGCGACACCGGGTTCTGGGCCTGGCTGGAAAGAGCGACCGCTGCCCCGACGCAGCTTGATCCGCTGCACGAATAATACATACCGTTGGCGGCACTGTTTGCGCACGCCAAACCGCAATCCTGGTTGAATACACCGATCCCCAAGATTCCGTTGTAACCGGCAGCAGCCGGATTTTGGTCGGCGTTTTGACACGTTACGGGAGCTGTAGCAAAAGTGGCGTCAACGACTTGGATCGGGACTTGGACGGCAGGTTCGTTACCCAAGATAACGCTCGCCGTCTGAATAGGTCCCCACTCCGATGAGCCATCCCCGTATTGGGTGCATTCAGCAATCAAGCCTGTCCCAACGACTACCTGTGTAAGAGGAACATTCAGGGCTTGCTTGAATATTCGCAGCCCCGAGCTACCCGTATCCAAGAGGATGTCACTGATCGTCTGACAGGCTGAGGTGCCCGGGGTGCAGACCGTAACGCTGACGCAAGGCTTGTTAAGGTAGGAGTTGCCCGAACAGAGTGAGCCGTTCACGGTGATGGATAACATGTTGTTCGCAAGGGCGACACTTCCTCCGCTATCTCCCGAGCTGCCGCTACCACAGCCTGTCATCAGTGTAAATATCGCCAACAGAATGAGTTTATTACTTGATTTCATCGATGCTTACTCCTGGAGGAATCAAGGCAGGTGCGTACGCGCGACCCTGCAAGTTCCGCATATGCCCCCATTTCTCTACAACGATGTGATCCGTCTTCACCTGAAGACGCCTACGGCCTGGTTTGCGCGGGGTCTGCCGCAGGGCTTCCTGGTATTCGCCGGCATATGAGCCCAGAAGCGGCGTAAGATCAGGATGAATCAGTCCGTTCCAGGCAATGCCGAATACAACGCCATTTGGCGATATGTATTCCCGGACTTTCGTAGCATCAGACTCGATTGTATGTATCGTATAACCATTGAGGGTCGTTGTGACGCCCTGCACGGCGGAGAGAGACAAACGATCAGACGTGATCGAATCAGCAGATTCACCCAGTGCGGCCTGCGCCGACTGGACGGACGCGAAAGCGGTAACGTAAATGCCAAGTCCTATAAGCAGGGCATAGAATCTTTTTTTCATGGTCGTCCAATCCCTTGTCTTTTTTTTGTAACTGCTCAGGTCGCCCTCCACTAAAGGGTGACTCTATGGATGTTCTCGTCTCTCCCCAGAGGGCTGATGGCCTTCCCTGCCTCCATGCGAGGGCGGCGGAGAAATTTTCCTTGCATTTGTCATTGCCCGCTCACGGGAGCCTCTAAATATTCTTTCATTCCCTCCTCGAACTCCGGGAGAAATGTAACGTTTAGGATCATGTGGTGCTCCTATGCCTGCATAGGTCCGTCCATTGAATCTCCTCACGGGATCAATTCGAACAATCCTGTTTGTGTGGTGATCAACGAAATGATTGGAGATGACCTCTACCCTACCATGGACATAGACAACCCTGTGGAAATCGGTCAGGATGTAGTATCCGGGAAACCAAAAGTTCCATCCCCAGAAGGGATAAGGGACCCATGCATATAAGTAAACGTAATCCGGAGGAGGGGGGTAATAGGTCACAGCCGGCGGGCCCTGGTTGATGTAATAGTTGTTTATCACGGCATTATCAGGAGCAGGGATATTACCTGGACCCGTCTGGGCCGTCTGTCCAGGAGTGCCACCCCTTACAGCCAAGTTATCCGCGGTTGTAACATCATGAAATGCCTGCAAAGCTTCGCCTTTATCCATTTTCAAGCTTTTTGATTCCGCTGCAACGCTTATTGACTGCGTCAACTCTCCGACAATGTCAGGCGTAACCGGGTAATCGGCAATCCACCCGTTCCGAGGTGTGATGCCGGCGTTCCCAAGCAAGCTTTCTGCTTCAGCCTCGCTGGTAGCTGTTCCCAGCCTAAGCGCACCAACAAGCTTGACCGCTAAATCGCCTTCCCGGACCAATGGTTGACCAATTGGTGGTTGTTCTCCTGCTGCTTGTCCGGATTGAGCATGGAGGCCAACAGGCATTAGAACCAAGATACACAATGCCACAAGCTCTATAATGAGTAATCTTTTCATGGTTTTTTTGCTCCTTTCATTTTTCTCCAAAGACCGAACATATCTCTTTTTTTGAATATATTAACCTAAATCTGGCCTATTTTCTACAGTACGATATTGATAACTCCGCTGAATCCGTTGCTTAAGCAACCTAGCCAAGGGTGTAATTTGCTATTTGGCCGAGTCATCGATTTTTTTCAAGGAATCCCCATGAAGTCTCTCGGCACATAATGAATTTGAAAAGCTCCTGCTTGATTTCTGGTTTAGAAGCTCTTTCTGTTTCCCGTCAGGATTCAAAATGCATGAATACAAGGAACGACAGATCAGCCAATAAGGTAAGCCGTAGGGAAAATACTATAGTATACCTATTTTGTGCATCAGATACTTGGCGAACAGAAAGAGCGCAAAACCCCAGACCAGGATTAAAACCGCGACGAAGCGAAGCTTGTTGGCCATGCCGGCATCAAGATACTTGGTTGCCCGTTCCCTGCAATGTTCGAGGATGACGGGGTCGATAATCTTTCTGCTGATCAGGTAGCTGATCCTGAGAACAATGATGTCGTCTAGTTGCCCCCAGAACGGCACCGTATCATTGATTAAGTCATATGGCGATATCACGTAGGCGATGGCAAGCAGAAGAATGATCTTCACATACCAACGGACGCACCTATCCCAGAATGCGAACCACATCGCAAGAACTTCTATGGAGAACGACTTCACCGCATTTTGGAAACGTCCACAAATAGTCATACGGCATTTAAAATGCATCTTTTTTGTTCGTTCATTGCTATCTTTACACTGCCTGCCTCAACGCTGCTTAGTGCCGGTCCAGAGGGGCGCACCCTTGTCATCGCGAAGCTTCAGCACTTCGTCACCCTTTCTCACCTCGCCGGCAAGATAAATAATTTGTCCGTCGAGCACGGTCTGGACGCCCTTAACCTCCACCTTGTCGCCTGGAACGATCCTGACATTCTGCAAGTCAACATAAATATGAGGACCGAGATACACGAGGAGGTTCTGGCCGCCTGTATTCAGTTCCAAACCGACGCCTGACGTCTTTCCGTTTCTCGTCTCGATGTCTTTAACGGCAGCTACTTCACCGCTCACTATCTCCACCTGAGAGGGGTCATACTTCTGTTGCCCCTCGCTCTTCATTCCGCCTCTCCCTCCCATATGACCAAAACCTTGCTGAGCAGAAACCGGCATTGCGAGGAGAGCTGCGCAAAATAATGTAACTAAACCGGCGTTCACAAATCTTTTCATAATATTTTCCTCCTTCTTTTCTCCTACCGTGCCCGGGTGAGCTAGTTGTTCCTCTGTGATTATCCCGAAATAATTTGAAACTAATGCCCAGCATGTACTCCTTTATGATGAGTCACTCATACCGCAGAGCATCGATGGGATTCAGGAGCGACGCCATGTAGGCAGGATAGAAGCCGAAGAAGATCCCTATGAATCCCGAAAAACCAAACGCCAGCAGGATGGAAAGGGGCGACACGACCGTGGGCCATCCCGAGATGGATGAGAGGATCATGGCTGTGGACACGCCAGCAATAATCCCGATAACGCCCCCGATCAGAGACAGCGTAAGCGCCTCGATGATGAACTGAAGCCGGATGTCCCAGGTCTTCGCTCCGATGGCCATGCGGATCCCGATCTCGCGAGTTCGCTCGGTTACGGACACGAGCATGATGTTCATGATCCCGATCCCGCCGACGAGGAGCGAGACCGACGCGATGGCCCCCAACAACAAGGTCATAACCTGCGTGGACTGTTCTCGCGCCTGCATGATCTGGGTAAGGTTCCGTACAGTGAAATCAAGGTCTTGCTTCTGGCTAATGTGGTGTCGCTGCCTGAGCAGCTCGGTTATCTGTTGCTCTGCAGTGGACAGGTCTTCAGCGCTCCTCGCCTTGACCATGATTGTCCTCACCATGCCGGGGAACTGGGTACCGAAAAGCTTTTTCTGAGATGTCGTCACGGGCACATAAATAACGTCATCCTGGTCCTGCCCCTGAGTCGATTGGCCCTTGACGGACAGAACGCCCATCACGGTAAAAGGAACATTCTTGATCCTGATCGTCTGGCCCATGGGGTTTTGGCTTCCGAAAAGATTGTCTATCACGGTCTGGCCGACCAGGCACACCTTCGTTGCGCTCTTCACGTCCTGCTGGGTAAAAGGGCGGCCGGACGCCAAAGGCCAGTCCCGGACTGTCAACATACCTGGCGTTGTCCCGGTCACGGTGGTTGACCAGTTTAAGTGTCCAAACACGACCTGTGTTCCGCCTCCCAGGGTGGGAGCGACCTCTTCTACCGCGGAGCATTCCTTCAGTATGGCGTCGGAGTCTCCCAAGGAAAGTGTAGGCTGCGAGCCTGCCCCCATCCGTACCCCGCCTGAAGTCGTGGACCCGGGCATGACAATGAGAAGGTTGCTTCCCATGCTCGCTATCTGCTCGGCGATCTGTCGGCTTGCGCCGGTGCCCACGGCAACCATGGCGATCACGGCACCCACGCCGATAATGATTCCAAGCATGGTGAGGGTGGAGCGCATTTTGTTCACCCACAGAGCCCGGAACGATATCTTTATAGTAGAAGGAATGTTGATCATGCCGGTTAGTTTCAATTTATTACGAATCGATCAATATTTTTGTCTTCTCCGGACTCATCGCTCACGATGCGGCCGTCGATGAATTTTATGATCCTCTTGCTGTATGCTGCGATATCCGGCTCATGGGTAACCAGGATGACCGTGATATGCGAGTCGAGGTTCAGCTTTACAAATAATTCCATGATCTCAAGGCTTGTTTTCGTATCGAGGTTGCCCGTCGGCTCGTCCGCGAGGATGATGGGCACTTCGTTCACAAGCGCCCTGGCGATGGCGACCCGCTGCTGCTGGCCGCCGGAAAGCTGGTTCGGTCGGTGGTCTTCCCTGCCTTCGAGTCCGACGTTTTTGAGCGCCATCCGTGCCCGCTCGTGACGTTCCCGCGCATGTATCCCATCGTAGAGCAAGGGGAGTTCCACGTTCTCGATGGCCGATGTCCTAGAGAGCAGATTGAACCCCTGAAACACGAAACCTATTTTCTTATTTCTAATCTCTGCGAGATCATCCCGTGATAGGCTGCCGACGTCGACCCCTTCGAGGAGATAGGTGCCGCTCGAGGGCTGATCGAGGCAGCCCAGCATATTCATGAATGTGGATTTGCCGGAGCCCGACGGGCCCATGACTGCCACAAACTCACCCTGGTCTATCGTCGTCGTGACCGATTTCAATACATCGAGATCGATATCGCCGAGATGATAGGTCTTCGATATCTCACGCACTTCGATCAAAGACATCGTTAGAACATCCTCGGGCCAGCAGGCGTAGACGGGCCTTTGCCGTTGCGCAGTACCTCTACGATCAGCTGCTGCCCTTCCTTCAACCCGCCTGAAACGACCTCGGTATAGTTCCCGTCACTAATTCCTGGTGTTACGCTGAAGCGCTTTGGTTTTTCGTTGTCGAGAACCCAGACCACCGGTCCCTTTTTCTCAGCGCCTTCGCTCGCGACGGAGCCTGCGGCCTTCTCTGAAAAACGAAATCTGAGCGCCGCATTTGTGATCCTTATGGCATCATGTCGCGTCTGTATGATGATAGAGACATTGGCGGTCATGCCGGGCATGAGCTTGAGATCCCGGTTGTTCACCTGGATCACGACGTCGTAGGTGACCA
>Ga0335081_10001535_pt1 | contig 36813 bp, 30 predicted proteins | sample Lox_Sample_35_FD_206713 | JGI IMG/M metagenome (GOLD analysis project Ga0335081, IMG submission 206713) | Soil microbial communities from Loxahatchee National Wildlife Refuge, Florida, United States - Lox_Sample_3.5 | ecosystem: Environmental > Terrestrial > Soil > Wetlands | place: USA...
CGTCATTGGGATGGGATCGCAGCTTACTGCAAGCCGGAGAACAAGGTCTCGCTCGGATTCGTCGAGGGTCTGAACAACAAAATCCGCGTCATCCAGCGGCGCGCGTACGGACTGCGCGATGAGGAGTGCCTACGTCTTAAGGTGCTCACGTGCATGCTGCCAAAGCTCTAAAAACCCTGAAAAGTACCCACTCGATTTCCTGAAGACCCAGAAATAATTCGCAGAGGCGCACTCGACAGGACTGCAGCGTACGTTCCTCGGTTCCACAAGGGTCGGTACGTACCCGCCGCTTCGCGAAGAAGCAGAGCTACCGCAGAGTGCCGCAGACTGGCGAGCAGAAGCGCGCGCGCCGCGCCACAGCCAACCGCATCCTGAATATCCTGAAGGGCCTAACCAAGAAGGCCTTCCATGATGGGCTGGTCGACAACGATACCGCATGGCGCCAAGTCAAGCCGTTCACACGGGTGGATGAGCCGCGCATCCGCTTCCTCACAGACGAAGAAGCGATTCGTCTGATCGCCGCTTGCCGATCTGATCTTCGTCTGTTGGTCCGAGCTGCGCTGCTCACTGGCGCACGCGTGAGTGAGTTGACCACCCTACGATGCCATGATGTGCATCCGGCGAACGTCCAGATCTACGTCGCTCAGTCGAAGTCCGGCCGGCCGCGCTTTGTTCCGCTCAACGCCGAGCGAGCAGCCCTGTGTTGCGAGCTGCTGGCGGACAAGACCAGCGACGATCTGGTCCTTACCAAGCAGGACGGGAAGCCCTGGGGGAACAATCATCACGCACGAGCCGTCCTCGAGGCCTGCAAGGCCGCGAGGATCCGCCCCGCCATTTCGTTCCACGAGCTGCGGCATACCTACGCCTCGCATCTCGCTCAGGCTGGCGTCGACCTGCTCACCATCAGCAAGCTGCTGAGCTACGCCGGCACTCGCATCGCGAGCAGGCATTACGCACACCTGGCCGATACAACTCTCGCCCAGGCCGTCACCAGGCTGCCGAGCTTCCGGGGGGGGTTGGTGGACAAACACGTGACGGCTATCCACCGAGCGCGCTACATGGCTCGACCGCGCTGGATGCGCCATTGACGTACATGCGTCATTGACGTACCAGTTGCGATGGTCTTCGTTGAGACCAGCTTTTTCACCAGGCTGCTCCCCAAGACCTTCACGACGACGAATACCGTCTGCTGCAGATCTACTTGATCGCGCACCCTGACGCGGGCGCCGTTATTCGCGGTTCGGGCGGCATGCGCAAGGTGCGCTGGGGCGCTGGCGGAAAGGGGAAGTCCGGCGGGATGCGCGTCATCTATTACTGGGTAACCGCGGAGCACCAAATCTTTTTCCTGACCCTCTACGGCAAGGGTGAGAAGGAAGACTTGAGCGCGCAGGATCTGAAGCGCGTCGTGAAGCTACTTGAGGAGTTGAAAGGTGACTAGGCGAGATATCGGACAGGAGATCATCGCTGGGCTGGAAGAGATCAAGGCATGGAAGCGCGGCGAGATCAAGTTGAGAACTTCCAGAGTGGACCTCCCTCGTGCGGCTCACGTCCCGGAAATTCGAAAGAGTCTGGGACTATCGCAGCGGGAATTCGCGCAGTTCATGGGCGTAAGCTTGGCAACGCTCCGCAATTGGGAGCAGCAGCGTCGTGAACCGCACGGACCGGCGCGGTCGCTGTTGCTAGTTGCCGCGAAGCAGCCCCAGGCCGTCATTGCCGCGTTCAAGTCTGGGATGGGGAAGCCAAGCCGCAGAACTTACAAGAAGCCGCGCTCGAAGAATGACAACGCCACGCGGGCTACGTAACTCTGCCAAACCAAGACGCCTTGGCCGCTCGAACGCGCCCGGCGCAGCCAGCGAAGCATGACGTGTTAGATCGGCGTCCGCACCGTACTTGCATGTATTCAGGATGTGGCCCCGGCTCAAGCGGTTGCCGAGGCCAGAAAACCACTGCGGGTCAACGGACGGGGCGCGGGACACGTGCGAGACATGGCTTGCCGTCGGCTCGCTCGTTATCGGGTAAGCCAGTCATGTTCTTGGCGTCCCCACGGGGATTCGAACCCCGGTTACCGCCGTGAAAGGGCGATGTCCTAGGCCTCTAGACGATGGGGACTGCGCTAGAAACTGGAGTCCGGATGCGGGAGACCGACAGGCTGCCGAACGGCCGGCTCGCCCAACGCTCCAGACACCACGCTCCAGCGTCTAGATTGGTGGAGGTAAGCGGGATCGAACCGCTGACCTCTTGCATGCCATGCAAGCGCTCTCCCAGCTGAGCTATACCCCCACCCGGAGAACGGCGCATTATACGGGACCCCTGTTTCCCCTGCAAACGCTGTGCGGACAGAGGGTTAGGAAGGGAACGAGGTGAGTTCCTGCCGGATGCGCGAGAGCACCTCTTCGCGTCCGATGAGCTCCAGAGTCGCGTCGATGGACGGGGTCTGGGTCTCACCCGTGACCATGACTCGCAACGGCATGGCGAGCTTCGGCATCTTGAGCTTATGCGCATCGACCACCGACTTCAGCGCCGCGCTGATCTCAGCTCTCGACCAGCTGATCTCCTGCAGGCGGGCAACCAGCGCTTCGATCGCGGTGCGGGACTCGGCAGAGTAATGCTGCTCGCGGAGCTCCGCGCTCGGGGCCAGTCGGCGGAAGAAGTAGACGGCGGCATCCGCCAGCTCCTCGATCGTGCTCACGCGCTCTTTCAGCAGGCCGACCACCCGTTCCAGGGGAGGCCCGTGGTCGGGGTCACAGCCGTCCGCGATCAGAAACGGCTTCACCAGCGCGGCGAGGCGTGCCGGATCCGCGCTCTTCAGGTATTGCGCGTTCAGCCAGAGCAGCTTCTCCGGGTTGAACTGCGCGGCCGAGCGGCTGATGTGCGGTAGATCGAACCACTCGACGAACCGCTCCATGGAGAAGATCTCATCGTTGCCATGCGACCAGCCCAGCCGCGCGAGGTAGTTGACCAAGGCCTCTGGTAAGTAACCGTCTTGTGCATACTGCATCACGCTCACGGCGCCGTGACGCTTGGACAGACGCTCCCCGTCGGCGCCGAGAATCATCGGTACGTGCGCGAACTTGGGCAGCGTCGCGCCGAGCGCTTTGAAAATGTTGATCTGGCGAGGTGTGTTGTTGACATGGTCGTCACCGCGGATGACGTGGGTGATATTCATGTCCAGGTCATCCACCACGACGCCGAAGTTATACGTCGGGACGCCGTCGGCGCGGAGCAAGACCAAGTCGTCCAACTCGCTGTTCTGTACGATCACGGTCCCCTTGACCAGGTCGTCCAGCACCACCTCCCCGTCGAGCGGGGTCATGAACCGGACCACGGGAGCAATACCGGCTGGCGGCGTCTTGCCCTTTGCATTCTCCGGTCGCCAGCGGCCGTCGTAGCGAGGCTTCTCACCGCGCGCCCGCTGCGCCTCCCGCATGGCGTCCAGCTCGTCCTTGCTCGCGTAGCAGCGATATGCCTTGCCCGCCGCGATCAGTTGCTCGGCCACCGCGTGATAGCGGTCGAGCCGCTGCATCTGGTAGAACGGGCCTTCGTCGTAGTTGAGCCGCAGCCATTGCATCGCCTCGAGGATCGCTTGCGTCGATTGCTCGGTGGATCGCTCGCGGTCCGTATCCTCGATACGCAGGATGAATGCGCCGCCGTGTTTGCGGGCGTAAGCCCACGAGAACAGTGCCGTGCGCGCCCCACCGATGTGGAGATAGCCCGTAGGGCTGGGCGCGAAGCGGGTGCGGACCATTGACAAGGCCTGATCGGGTGGAAGGCCCGGTATTCTAGCGTGGATATGCGCGCGACCACTCGCAGAGGCAGCAGAGGCGTGCTGCCTCGGGGCTTGTGAAGGAATCCAACGCGCAGCCACATCGTGCCGCCAAGTGCACCTGATCCGCCTCGCAGATCGGACGGAACCGCCTCGCCGCCATCGCTCAGCCGGGCGGTCTGCATTGGCGCGCTCCGACCGATTTGGCTAAAATGCAGGTCCCGTTGGTTTCACCCGGCGCGTCACGCGCGCTTGGCATCGTGGCGGCGGGCGGTTAGCTCAGCGGTAGAGCACGCGCTTCACACGCGCGGGGCCACTGGTTCGATCCCAGTACCGCCCACCAAGATTAATCGCATGCATCAGGTCCCCACACTTCCGGACCCGCGTACAAGTGCGCTGTCGACTCGCCGAGCTCTGATCAACGGAGGCTGCACATCGCCCCAGGCCAAGGCCAGAGACAGGCTTCCGAGGGCGTGACATTCGCATATCGATGATGAAACGCTCTCGCAGACATCCGCTGGTAGTCCTGCTGGCTGCACCGCTCCTGAGCTGGCTTGGGCCGGTGCACGCGCAAACTCTTCCGATGCTCGTCACGCTGTACGACAGCGCAGACTGCACCGGCGAGCACATCGACATCGGCGACCCCACTCCCGAGCTTCGCACGCTGGGCTGGGACGACCGGGTGCGCGCATTCCGGATTCGATACGGCGCGATCCAGTTCGTCACCGGGCCCGATAACAACGGGGCGCGCTTTCCCGTGAACGAGGATCCCCACGCCTGGTACACGCGAGCGGACAACATGTGCGTGCGGTTGCCCGACGCACTGGCGGGGCATGTACTAGGGATCGCGTCGTTCACGCCGAGCAAGTCGCAGCGCGCCTGCGCGCAGGCCGCAGTCCAGGTGTTTGGCGTCAACTTCGGCGCGATCAACGACAACATTCGAGCCTGTCTGGGTGTGACCGGCGACATCGTCCGGTCGAAGCAGCCCTGACACCCGCCTGCGCTGTCGGTTCGTTGCCGTCTCGGCCTGGCAGCGCAACGTCCTCTATGGTAGTGTGACCCGCGTGTAGGCCGGGCGCCGGCCGACAACGTGAGCCCGACCGATCGTCCTCGGCGCTCAGCGCTTCCGACCGCAGATCCCGGCCCGCACCGGCTCGTCGGACGCTCGTTCATGTAGCGGCATTCCGTTCGCGCTCGGAACGGCGTCCTTTCCTGTCTGCACAAGACGATTACCTCGGAGGAGGACGTATGACATCTGTGCATCCGCTGCGCGCCGCTGCCTTGGCGGCGATATTCCTGCCCTTCCTCGCTGCACCCGCCGCCGTCTCGGCGGCGCCGGCCTCGGTGACGGACCAGATGCTGTTGAATGCCGGCCAGGACCCGAACAACTGGCTGATGTACGGGCGCGACTACTCCAACACCCGCTACAGCCCACTGGTGCAGATCAATAGCGGCAATGCCGGCCGCTTGACGCACCAGTGGAGCTTCAGCTTCGGCGTGCTGGACGGCCAGACCACCACACCGGTGGTAAACGACGGGGTGATGTACGTCACCAGCTCCTGGAGCAAGCTGTTCGCACTCGACGCGAAGACCGGAGAGATGCTGTGGCGCTACGATCACCCGCTACCCGACGACGTCGCGAAGTATGCCTGCTGCGACGTGGTCAATCGCGGCGCTGCCCTGTATGGCGACAACGTGTATCTGGCTACGCTGGACATGCATGTCGTCGCGTTGGACGCGAAGAACGGCAAAGTGGTCTGGGACACCAAGCTGGACAACTACAAGCGGGCCTACACCTTCACCGTTGCGCCGTTGATCGTGAAAGGCAAGGTGATCGTGGGCACGTCCAACGGCGAGTACCCGGTCCGCGGCTTCATCGCGGCGCTCGATGCGCAAACCGGCAAGGAGCTCTGGCGCACGTACACGGTGCCGGGCCCCGGCGAGCCGGGCAACGACACCTGGGGCGGCGAGTCCTGGAAGTATGGCGGCGGCTCAGCCTGGGTGACCGGCTCCTACGACCCGCAGATCAACCTGATCTATTGGGGCGTGGGCAATCCCGCTCCCGACTGGGACGCGGACGCGCGGCCGGGCGACAACCTCTATTCCAATTCGGCCCTGGCGCTCGACCCGGACACGGGCGCGATCAAGTTCCACTTCCAGTATACCCCGCATGACGTATGGGACTACGACGGCGTGAACGAGAACATCCTCGTCAACGTCCGCGGGAAGAAAGCATGGGTGCACGCGGATCGGAACGGCTACTTCTACGCCATCGATCGCACGAACGGAAAGTTCCTTTACGCTCGCCCGATCTCGGAGGTGAACTGGGGCAAGCTCGACGCGAACGGCCGCCCGGTGGTGGATGCGAGCAAGGTGCCCACGCGGACGACGAAGGCCATGGACGTCTGCCCGGGTCCGAACGGCGGGAAGGAATGGAACCCGATGGCCGTCAACCCGCAGGCAGGGCTGGTCTTCATCCCTGTGCGGGAGGTGTGCGTCACCGACCTGCAGAGCCTGCAGCAGGAACCGATGGACGGAGAGCCCTACTGGGGCGTCAAGGAAATCCGGTTCAAGCGCGGGTACGGCAAGTTGACGGCCGTGGACATCGAGACCGGCAAGACAATTTGGGATGTCCGCATGCGCTCGCCGGTGATGAGCGGCGTGCTCACGACGGCGGGGTACGTGGTCTTCGCGGGCACACCCGAAGGCGAGTTCGTGGCCTTCGACGCGAAGACCGGGAAGGAGCTCTATAGACACCGCGTCGGTTCGGGCATCGTCGGCGGCATCATGACCTATGCCGTGGACGGCAAGCAGTACGTCGCGGTGCCGTCGGGCTTCGGCGGCTGGGTCGGCTGGGCCACGATCGGCGGCGGCGGCGCACCGCATCTGAAGGATCTGCCCAAGGGCGGCTCGCTGCACGTCTTCGCGCTGTCGCAATAAGGCATCCGTAGCAGTGCGGCTGCGTATCCGGTTCGCAGCCGCACTTTGACTGCATCCCGCTCGGCTTGCACCGACCTCGAATGTCCATGACATGGCCTGAGCGCGCCGTGTCGGCCGCTGCGTGGTACCTCGCGCTCGCCCTGCTAGCGCTCGCGTTGCGTGCGGCGCCCTGCCCGGCTCAGGACGAGGAGAACAATCCCTACGCCGCAGACCCCGCAGCCGCGCTCGAAGGCGAAAAGCTCTTTGCACGCAGTGGCTGCGTGCCCTGCCATGGCCCGCATGCCGAAGGCGCGATCGGGCCGAACCTGATCGAGAACTCGTGGATCGATCATGTTCCTCCGTCGATGGTTTATCGCACCATCAGCAGAGGCCGCCGCGGCACGCGCATGGTCGCCTTCGGAGAGCGCCTGAGGCCGGACGAGATCTGGAAGATCGTGGAATTTCTGCTCGCGACCGGGCGAGAGGCCAAGCTGCAGCAGGCGAAGTGATCGCCGCGTCCCGTGGCGCGCGGCTTGATCCAGCGCAAGGCGGCCGGCGCACGAGATCGGTCACCATAACGCCGTCACCGCCCGACGTCGACCAGCAATGCGCCGACTCCGAAGTTACCTGATCCTCGCGTTCATCGCGGCTGCCATCGCTGCCGCCACTTGGTACCTCACGCGTCCCGAGCCCATCCCGGTCGCGTTGGGGAGCGTGGACCATGGCCTGGTCGAGCGCACGGTGGCCAACACGCGCGCGGCCAGCATCACCGCCTGCCGGCGCAGCAGGCTCGCCCCGAAAACCGGCGGGCAGATTGCGCGCATGGCGGTGAAGAAAGGCGATCGCGTGCGGAGCGGCCAAGTGCTGCTCGAGTTATGGAACCAGGACCTCGTCGCGAACCACCGGCTGGCCGAGGACCAGCTTGAAGCGGCGCGGCTCCACTCCGAAGAGGCGTGCCTGGCCGCGGATCTCGCGGCGCGCGATGCGGATCGTGCCAAGCGCCTCAAAGAGCAGGGCTTCATCAGCGAGGACCGCGTCGACCGCGCAGTGTCGGATTCCGAGACGCGCCGCGCCGCTTGCAACGCCGCACACGCGGAGATCGGGCAAGCACAGGCTCGCATCGCGGCGGCGGAGGCCGAGCTGACGCGTACGGTGCTGCGTGCGCCGTTCGACGGTGTGGTCGCCGACGTCACCGGCGAGCTGGGAGAGTTCACCACGCCCTCCCCGCCCGGCATCCCGACTCCGCCAGCGGTAGACCTCATCGACGACAGTTGCCTGTACGTCACCGCGCCGATCGACGAGGTGGACGCGCCGGCAATCCGCTTGAAGATGCCAGCGCGGATCAGCGTCGATGCATTCCCCGGCCGCAAGTTCAAGGGCTATGTCCGCCGCGTTGCGCCCTATGTGCTGGAGGTGGAGAAGCAGGCGCGCACGGTGGACGTCGAGGTCGAATTCGGCGACCGCGCACAGACGCAGCCGTTGCTGGTCGGCTATAGCGCAGACGTCGAGATCGTGCTCGACGCGCGCGACAACGTGTTGCGCGTGCCCACCGCGGCGATCCAGGAGGGCAACCGCGTCCTCGTTTACCGAGCGGACAAGGGGATCGCGGAGGAGCGCCGGATCGGCACCGGACTCTCCAATTGGCAGTACACGGAGGTCACCGACGGCCTGGCTCCCGGAGATCGGGTCGTGCTGTCGCTGGAGAAGCCGGGCGTGAAGGCAGGCGTCAAGATCGTGCCGGAGAGCGCGGTCGCGAGTCCGCCGCGGAAATGATCGATCTGCAGCGAATCTCGCGTGTGTTCCGCGTGGGCGATCAGCAGGTGCATGCGCTGCGCGAGGTGTCGCTGCAGGTTCAGCCCGGCGAATATCTCAGCCTGATGGGCCCATCGGGGTCGGGCAAGTCTACGCTGCTCAACATCATCGGCCTGCTCGATCGGCCCTCGAGTGGCCTGTATCGACTGGACGGCGCCGATGTGACCTCGCTCTCCGACGAGGAGCAGGCACGGGTGCGGCGCGAGAAGATCGGCTTCGTGTTCCAGTTCTTTCACCTCGTTGCGCGGCTCACCGCCGGTCAGAACATCGAGCTTCCGATGGCGCTCGCCGGCGTGGCGCCTGCGCAGCGGCACACGCGCGCGCTGGAGCTGTTGAGCGCGTACGGGCTCGCGGACCGGGCCGATCATCGCCCGGACCAGCTTTCCGGCGGCCAGCGCCAGCGCGTGGCCATCGCGCGCGCCACGGCGATGCGGCCGGCGGTATTGCTAGCCGATGAGCCGACCGGCAACCTCGACCGCAACTCCGGGAAGGAGGTGGTCCAATTGCTCGAGACGCTGCACGAGCGCGGCGTCACCTTGATCGTCGTGACGCACGATCCGGAGCTCGGAGGCCGCGCACACCGTCAACTGCATATGGTGGACGGCGCCATCGCTGAGGAACGGAAGGGCACATGAGACCGGCCGATGTGGTGCGCTTCGCCTGGGTAAGCCTGCGCGGCTACCCCGCCCGCACGGCTCTGATGGGTTTGGCGATGGCGATCGGTGTAGCTGCCGTCGTAATTCTCACCGCCTTGGGCGACGGCGCGCGGCGCTACGTGGTCAAGCAGTTCTCGTCGCTGGGAACGAACCTGTTGATCGTCTTTCCCGGCCGCAGCGAGACCGCCGGCGCCACGCCCGGGATGTTCATCGGCCAGACGCCACGCGACCTCACGCTCGACGACGCGCTCGCGCTCACTCGCAGCCGCGCGGTGCGCCGAGTGGCGCCGCTTTCGGTGGGCTCGGCACAGGTGTCGTTCGGCGGGCGCAGCCGCGAAGCGCCGGTCGTAGGTTCGACCGCGGACTGGCTGGCGATCCGCAACATGCAGATCGCACAAGGCTCGTTCCTGCCTCCCGGCGATCCGCGCGCGGCAAGTCCCGTCTGCGTCATCGGCGCCACGGTTCGCGACGAGCTGTTCGGAAGCGCATCGGCGGTTGGCCAGTTCGTGCGCATCGGCAATCGACGGTTCCGCGTCGGCGGCATCCTCGTCTCACAAGGACAGCACCTGGGCTTCAACACCGACGAGATGGTGATCGTGCCGGTGGCCGCGGCGCAGGCGATGTTCAACACCAACACGCTGTTGCGGATCCTGATCGAAGCGCGGTCGCGCGAAGAGCTGGAGGCGGCCAAGCGCGACGTGACTGCGATTCTCCAGGCGCGGCACGAAGGCGAGCTCGACGTGACGGTGGTGACCCAGGATGCGGTGCTCGCCACGTTCGACCGGGTGCTCGGAGCGCTCACGCTTGCGGTGGCCGGTATCGCCGCGATCAGCCTCGCGGTGGCCGGCATCCTCATCATGAACGTGATGCTGATCGCGGTGTCCCAGCGCACCCGCGAGATCGGCTTGCTGAAGGCGGTAGGCGCTACCCCGGCGCAGATCCGCTTGTTGTTCTTCGCGGAGGCCGTGCTGCTGTCCTGCCTGGGAGCGATGGCCGGCCTGGCCGCCGGCTTCGCCGGCAACTCGCTCATCGTGCGCGTGTATCCGGTGTTGCCGGCGGCGGCGCCGGCGTGGGCTGTGGCCGCTGCGCTGGTCACCGCAGTGGCCACCGGGGTCTTGTTCAGCATCATGCCGGCGCGGCGAGCCGCACGCCTCGACCCGGTCGCGGCCTTGTCCCGGCGCTGACGGCCGGCGCGGCGATGAGCGTTGCAAGCGTATCGCGACCCGATGCGGACCGAATCTGATGGCGCCAGCGCTCGCTTGACATGTCCACCGCCGACTTCCTGAGCTTCGTGTGGGGCTCCGTATCCGCGCACCGGCTGCGCAGCGTGCTCACGGCGTTGGGCATCTGCGTGGGCATCGCTGCGGTGATTCTGCTCACGTCGATCGGCGCCGGCCTGCATGAATTCGTCATCGCCGAGTTCACTCAGTTCGGAACCAACATCATCGGCATCGCGCCGGGCCGCGTTACCACACAAGGTGTTTCGATCGGGATGTTCGGAACCGTGCGCCCGCTCACCATCGACGATGCACAGGCGCTGCGGCGGGTGCCGGGCGTACTGCTGAGCGATCCCTCGGTGTCTGGGAATGCGGAGGTGAGCGTGCAAGGCCGCACCAGGCGCGTCATGGTCTACGGGGTCGGGCCGGATTTCGCGCACGCCTTCCATCTGGAGGTGGCCGTGGGCCAGTTTCTTCCGCCGGACGATCCGTCTCAGGCGCGCGCTTTTGCGGTGCTCGGCTCGAAGGTGCGAGCCGAGCTGTTCGGCGGCGAGACTCCTCTCGGGCAGCGCGTGGAGATCGGCGGAAGCCGATATCGGGTGATCGGCGTGCTGGAATCCAAGGGCCAAGTCCTGGGAGTGGACCTCGACGACGCCGTATATGTCCCCGCCGCCCGGGGACTCGAGCTGTACAACCGCGAAGGGTTGATGGAGATCCACGTGATCCACGACCCGCAGGCCGATGTAGGCCGGCTGGTGCAACGCCTGCGCGAGATGCTGATCGCGCGCCACGGGCGCGAGGACTTCACCATCACGCCGCAGCAGAAGATGCTCGACGTGCTGAACTCCGTGCTCGAGGTGCTGACGTTCGCCGTTGGGGCGCTGGGCGCGATCTCACTGGTCGTGGGGGGAGTGGGGATCCTCACGATCATGACCATCGCCGTGGCGGAGCGGACGGCCGAGATCGGCGTGCTCCGAGCGCTGGGTGCGCGCCGCCGTCAGGTCCTCGCGCTGTTCCTCGCCGAGGCGATGCTATTGGCGGCAGCCGGCGGCCTCGCTGGCCTGGCGCTCGGGTTCGGCCTCGCGCGACTGCTGCACGCGATCTTCCCGGGTTTGCCCGTCACTACTCCCAGCCTGTATGCGGTGCTGGCTGAACTGACCGCCGTCTCGATCGGTTTAGCGGCGGGGGTCGTGCCTGCCAGCCACGCATCGCACCTGGACCCGGTCGAAGCGCTGCGCGCGGAGTGATGTTCCTGGGGCCATCGCAGCGCCCGCGACGCGGACAAGGCGCCGGAGCGCAGCTCCGTCTACCCGGCTGTCATCGGGGTCGCCCGCTCCATCACGCCGGCTGTTCCAAACGCTTCCACAGGCATTGACCTTTGGACGCCTTGTCGATGTCATCGAGCTGGAGCCGGTGAGCGAGAAGCTCTTCCTCGCTCGCCGGGATCACGGGCAGATCCTGGACCGAGTCCGGCAGATCGGATTGGGACGCCTCGCGCTCCGGCAACATGTCCATGACCAGCGACTCTTGACCGCGGGTCATGGCCAGGTACACCTCGGCCAGCAGCTCCGCGTCGAGCAGGGCGCCGTGCAGCGTGCGCGTGGAGTTGTCGATCCGATACCGCTCGCATAGCGCGTCCAGGCTGTTGCGCTTGCCCGGGTGCAGTTCACGCGCCATGCGCAACGTATCGGTGACCGTGGTGCAGTACTCAGCGAGTGGCCGCAACCCCGCCAACGTCAGCTCCCCATCGAGGAATGCGACGTCGAACGGCGCGTTGTGGATGATCAGCTCGGCCCCGGCAAGAAAGTCCAGCAGCTCCGACGCCACGTCCTGGAAGCGCGGCTTGTCCTGCAGAAACTCACGCGTGATGCCGTGCACCTGCAACGCGCCGGCCTCGATCTCACGGCCCGGATTGAGGTAGCGGTGGAAGCGCCGTCCGGACAGGCGCCGGTTGACGAGCTCGACCCCTGCGATCTCGATTACGCGGTGGCCGAGATTGACTTCCAGCCCCGTGGTCTCGGTATCGAGTACAACTTGACGCATCAGAGACCTCGGGCGCGAGCTCGCCATCCCCTCGCCAGCCGACGCCAACCAGGCATGGCGCTCCGCTTCATGTCCCGGCCTTGGCGGTGCTGCGGGCGGTCGCCCGGCTATGGATGCCAGGCCTCGCGACGCCAAGGTTGGCGAGCTCATCGGCGCGCTCGTTGCCCGGGTTGCCTGCATGGCCCTTGACCCAGATCCAGTCGATATCGTGCTGAGCTGCCAGCGCGTCGAGCTGCTGCCACAAGTCCACGTTCTTCACCGGCTTCTTGTCGGCGGTCCGCCAGCCCCGCTTCTTCCAGTCGGAGAGCCAGCTAGTGATGCCCTTCTGGACATACTGCGAGTCGGTGTACAGCTTGACCGCGCAGCGGCGGTTGAGCGCCGATAGTCCCTGGATCACGGCTGTGAGCTCCATCCTGTTGTTCGTCGTTGCTGGAGCGCCGCCGTAGAGCTCCTTGACGTGCGCCCCGAAGCGCAGCACCACACCCCAGCCGCCCGGGCCCGGGTTCCCCTTGCAGGCGCCATCGGCGAACATCTCGACCCGCTTGGGTCCCGCTGGTGTATCCGTCACGCGTCCTCTCGGTCGCGCTTGCGAACGCGCGCAACCAGACGATCCTCGCCGTCCTGGACCCGATGTGGCACGGGTGCAAGGCTCTTGCGCTTGGAAAGCTTGCTTTTCCATTGCGGCGTGATCACGCGCATCCCTTGCACTCTCTTCACGCCGTGCAGGAAGTACACCCCGCCGGCGAACGGCCACCAGCGATCGCCCGCGGCCTCGAGGAACGAAAGACGAGACAGCCATTGCTCGTTGGTCACGGGCGGAACGTAGCAGCACATGCGGCCGCCTGCGATCTCGATGCCGAGCAGCGCCATCCAGTCCTTCAAACGCGGCAGGTGGATGAATTGGCTGCACCATGGCTGCTCGCCGCGCCCACGGTCCAAAATCTGCCGCGCGCCCCAGAGGCTCCAGGGATTGAATCCGGAGACGATGACATGTCCTTCGGGCACCAGGATCCGGGACACCTCGCGCAACACCTGATGCGGGTTATCGCTGAACTCGAGCACGTGAGGGAGCACGACCAGGTCGGCGCTGTTGCTCAAGACCGGCAAGGCACGAAAGTCGGCCTGCAGCCGCGCCCCGCCCGGCGCCTCGTGCTCTTTCCCGCAGCCGCCGATACGATAGTGCGACGGCATCCGGTTGGCGCGCAGGAAATCGAAACAGCACAGCCCGAGCTGAAACGCATTGAAGCCGAAGACGTCGACGACCTCGCGGTCGAAGTAGCTCTGCTCGGACGCAAGCAGATATGCACCGAGCGGCGTATGGAACCACGCCTGGAGGTCCGCCCCGGTCTCTTCGGCACGCGTCATCGCGTCATCTGGCATCCCCGCTCCCTTCCCGAAGGCTTCCGTCATGCCATCGTGGCCGCTTGCATCGCTCTCGATATTCCGCGACGGATTGCACGAATCATGAAGGCCGAAATGCGGCGCCTCGTCGTAGCGACTGACTCAGCGTCCCGCGTGCTCTGCGTCGCGGGCAATAGAACGGTGCGCACCGCTGCGACGGGAGATCGGGTCGCGGTGCCCAGACGCGCCCTGGATTCCAGGTGCGTGAGCTTACCCGCCTGCCAGAGGCCACACCTGTGATTATGGGGGAAACCTCTGGTTTTGTGGCAAGACCCGCCGGTGTCCGACAGGATCGAGACGGCTTTCGCGCCTGCTGCAGCGACCTGCCCGCGGGAACCAATCCAAAAGGCCGCTAGTGCTGTCGAAGATCCCTTCGTACGCGGGGTCGTGCTCGTCACCGAACGTGCAGCCACGGTATCCACCCAGGCGGTGAAAAAAGTTTCCGCTCTCCAGTGGAGATGTTCTCCACGCTGCCGATATGGAACAATTGCGCGCCGGCTGGGTGAACCAACACTGGGAGTCATCGGCAGCCGTCAGGTCACGATGGCAGTCGAGAAGTCCGTGGCCCCGACCACGCTCAAGGCGACGGATATTCCCTGCACATCGAGCGGTGCGGCGCAGCACCTCAGCGTGCTGACCCGGGTACGGAGCAACGGCGTGCTTTTTGCAGTGTTGCAGGGGTATCTAACAGGGATTTCACAAGCTGATTAAGTTTCATCTGTAAGTTCTTGACCGCATTAATCTTACGAGGTTAGGATACGACCGACCCCGTGAAAAAAGAACCATGACATGAGGCCGATCCATACTCCCGCTGCTCTGGCAGTTTGCTTGGTCGCTTGCTCTGCACTCGCGGCCGATCCGCAGCCCGTCCCGTCCACTCAGAGCGTTCAGCCAGCCGACGTTGTGGTTCAGCCCCCGACGGCCGCAACACTCTCGACGGCTGCAACACCCCCGACCGCTGCAACGCCCCCAACCGCGGCAACTCAACCGGCTGTCGCCGCGGGGCAGCCGAGCGCGGATACGGCAGAGGTCCAACCCATCGTAGGCCAGGCGCCCCCGCCGGCCGAGGCGCAAGCGGAACCGCTCGCGCCGCCGCCACCGCCCAAATATGCGGACCTCTGGCAGCGAATCCGCGCCGGCTTCGCGCTCGCCGAGGTCGACAGTCCGTTGGTGGCGCGACACGAGGCCTGGTACCTGAACCGCCCGGACTATGTCCAGCGCATGATCGAGCGCAGCCGCCTCTACCTCTACTTCGTTGTCGAGGAGCTGGAGAAGCGCGGTATGCCGACAGAGATCGCCCTGCTGCCGATGATCGAAAGCGCCTACAACCCGCAGGCATATTCGCGCATGCGCGCAGCAGGGATCTGGCAGTTCATCCCCTCCACCGGAAGAAAGTACGGCTTGCAACAGAACTTCTGGTACGACGGCCGCCGCGACGTGCTCGCCGCCACGCGCGCGGCGCTGGATTATCTGCAATTCCTGCATGACTCCTTCGGCGACTGGGAGCTCGCGCTCGCGGCGTACAACTGGGGTGAGGGCGGGGTTCAGCGCGCGGTGGCAAGGAACCGCGCTCGACACAAGCCGACCAATTATGCCAGCCTGAAGATGCCGCGAGAGACGCGGAACTATCTCCCCAAGCTGCAGGCGGTGAAGAACATCCTGTCGGACCCCGATCTGTTGGGGTTTTCGCTGGCGCCGATTCCCAACGAGCCGTACTTCACCACGGTGACAGCGCCCGCACATATGGACGTCGTCAAGGCGGCTGCGCTGGCGGACATGCCGGTGGAAGAGTTCCGCTCCCTCAATCCTGCATATAACCGGCCCGTCATTATTCAAGCGACCGCCCGAGAAATCCTGTTGCCAGTGGATAAGGTCGACCAGTTTCAGGCGAACCTGGAGAACAACGCCGGGCCGCTCGTCACCTGGCAGACGTATACGCTCAAGCCCGGCGAGTCGGTGCAGAAGGTCGCAGCCAAGTTCGATACCAGCGTTCAGCGCCTCAACGAGGTGAATGGCATCACGCGCCAGCGACGGGTGCGGCCCGGACAAATGCTGCTGGTCCCGCTCGACACAGAGAGCGCCGCGACCAATCTGGACGAGACGTACGCGAGCCCGGACTTCCAGGCTTCGCCCGAGGAATATCGCACATCGCGCAGCTACCGCGTCCGCCCCGGAGACACGCTGTACAGCATCGCGCGCCGCAACCACATGTCCGTCGCACGGATCAAGGCCGTCAATGACCTGAACGGCACGCAGCTGCACGTCGGCCAACGCGTGGTCCTCTACGGCGAGTACAGGCCGAGCCGGCGGACGGCCTCGTCCCGCCACCACGTTCGCCGCGTAAGCCACCGCAATTAGTCGAGTCGAGCTCGGAGTCGGGGCCCGACACAGCCGTGTCGGGCCCTTTGTTTTGCGCCCGAAGCGAGCCTACTTCCGTCCGTACAGGAAGCAGCGAACGGTATGAGTGGGCGTAAGCACCGTCACCCCAGGATAGGCGTTCCTGCACTCGGGCATGGCCTGTGGGCAGCGCGGGTGGAAATGACAGCCGGTGGGTGGACTGACGGGCGATGGCAGCTCGCCCTGGAGCCGGATCACCTCGCGCCTGGCGGCGGGATCGATGACCGGAACCGCGGACAACAGCGCCCTGGTGTAGGGGTGCTGCGGACTGTTCAGGACCTCGTCCACGCGCCCTTTCTCCACGATGCGGCCCAGGTACATGACGGCGACCTCGTGGGCGAGGAACTCCACCACCGAGATGTTGTGTGTGATGAACAGATACGCCAATCCCAGGCGCTGCTGGAGATCCTTCAGCAGGTTCAGGATCTGCGCCTGCACGGAGACGTCGAGCGCGCTGGTAGGTTCGTCGCAGATGAGCAGCTTCGGCTCTACGGCTAAGGCGCGCGCGATCGCGATGCGCTGCCGCTGTCCTCCAGAAAACTCGTGCGGATAGCGGGTTTTCATATCCGGCGATAGGCCGACCTGCAACAGCAGCTCATCCACCCGGTCTTGGCGCCGACCGGCGTCGAGCCCAAGCGCCTCCATGCCCTCTTCGACGATCTCCACGACGCGCATGCGCGGGTTGAGCGAGCTGTAGGGATCCTGGAACACGATCTGGAAGTCCTTGCGCAGCGGCCGCAGCGCAGCGGGTGTGAGGCGGCTCAGGTCTACCCCGTCGAAGCTCACGCTGCCCTCGGTAACCGGCACCAGCTGGAGGATGCCCTTCCCGACGGTGGTCTTGCCGCACCCCGACTCTCCGACCAAGGCAAGCGTGCGGTGCGAGTGGATTTCCAGCGACACACCGTCGACCGCTCTGACCTGTGCGACCACGCGCTGAAGGATGCCTCTGCGGATCGGGAAGTAGATCTTCAGGTCGTTCACGCCAAGCAGTGGCGCGGGCCGTGCCTGCGGCTCCGCTACGCCGCCGGAACCTGCGGCCGTTTCGACTGCGCCCTGTGGACGGCTCCCGATGCCCGACTGCCGCGCAGGGCCGTACAGATGACATCGAACAGCGTGCCCGGCGCGGATCTCCACAACCGCTGGTACTTCCGCGCTGCAGCGGTCCCACGCCGACTCACAGCGCTCCGCAAATCGGCAGCCGACGAATTCCTGTGACAGCAGCGGCACCGTGCCGGGGATGACGGCTAGGTTGCGGTTGCGCCCGGCGGCACCCGGCACCGCCTGGAACAGCTTCTTGGAGTACGGATGCGCCGGGCCGTCGAAGAAGGCCGCGGCGGGCGCTAGCTCTACGATCTCTCCGGCATACATCACGGCGACCCGGTGGGCCATCTGCGCCACCACGCCCAAGTCGTGCGTGATCAGCAGGACGGACATGCCAGCCCTGCGCTGCAGCTCTCGCAGCAGCTCCAGGACCTGGGCCTGGATCGTGACATCCAACGCAGTGGTCGGCTCGTCGGCGATCAGCAACGCGGGGTTGCACGCGAGCGCAACCGCGATCATGACGCGCTGCTTCATCCCGCCGGACATCTGGAACGGGAACTCCTCGGCGCGCCTGCTGCTGTCCGGGATACCGACTGACTCGAGCAGTTCGAGCGCGCGCCGACGCGCTGCGTCGCCACGCAGCTCGGTGTGCCGTTCGAGGACCTCCGCGATCTGCGTGCCCACCGGCATCACCGGGTTGAGGCTCGTTCCAGGCTCCTGGAAGATCATCGCGATGCGCCGCCCGCGCACCGCACGCATCGCGGTCTCGGGCAAAGCCATGAGGTCGGTGCCGTCCAGGCGGATCTCGCCAGACACCACGCGGCCGGCGTCGGGCAGCAGCCGCATGATCGACAGCGCGGTGATGGACTTTCCGCTGCCCGACTCGCCCAGGAGTGCGAAGGTCTCGCCCGTTTGGATGGTAAACGACAGGCCGTCTACTGCGCGCACCACGGAATCCCCGCTCGCCAGCCAGGTACGCAGGTCCTTAACCTCGAGCAGCGTCGTGCCTGTGCTCTCCGCCACGTGCCCTCCTCGCCTCACACCGGACGCGCCCACAAGCGGCGCAGCCTCGCGCTCATGGCGGAGCGAATGCGCGGATCGAAGGCGTCGCGCACCGAGTCGGAGAACAAGTTTGCCGAGAGCACAAGCAGGAACATGAACACGAACGCCGCGGCCAGCGACCACCACACCATCGGTTCGCGTGCAAGCTCCAGCCGTGCGCTGTTGATCATGGTGCCGAAACTGATCATCGATGGATCGACTCCGACCCCCACATAGGAGAGCACAGCCTCGGCCAGCACCAGTCCGCTGAACTCCATCACCACCGTGATCAGCACGATGTGCATGACGTTGGGGGCCAAGTGGCGAGTGAGGATGCGCCAGTTCGATACTCCGAAGGCGCGGGCGGCTTCGACGTACTCCAGCTCGCGCAGCTTGAGCGCCTCACCCCGCAACAGCCGGCACAGTCCAGTCCAGCTGGTGATGCCCAAGATCAAGCACAGAAACAGGAGCCGTAGGTCGGCGCGCTGGCTGACGGTCTCGAAGATGTTCGGATGCAGGTCGATCCAGGCCTGCGTGATCAGCATGGCGGCCGCGATCAGCAACACACCCGGGATTGCGTTCAGAGTCGTGTAAACATACTGGATGACATCGTCGACCCAACCGCCGAAGTAGCCGGCCATGACGCCGAGCAGCAGCGCGAGCGGCAGCATGACCAGCGTGGTCAGCGTGCCGATGACCAGTCCGGTCCGAACGCTCTTGAGCGCCTCGTAGAACACATCCTGGCCGACCTTGTCCGTGCCCAGCACGTGATACTGCGCGCTCAGCAGTGCCAGCGGCACCGCGACCGCGAGCACCAAGCCGGCGGTGAGCAGCACCGCACGCCAGGGCACCTCGGTCTCCCCGTGGATGATGGCGGACAGCGTGGCGCTGAAGTCGGCGTGCCGCGCCCAGGCCAGCCATGCCGCGACCAGCATCGTGAGCACGATCCACAGCACCGCGGCCAAGCCTACCGCGCCCAGCGTTCTTCGCACGACGTCCGGCACCAGCTCCTGCGCCGGATCCTGCAGATGCGCGCCGCCGAACTTCAGACGCGGAAACTCGCGCGCCTGAGTGCCGTCCGGTCGCTCGACGGTCTCCTTGGCATAGGAGTAAGCCGCGAAGGGGGCCGAATAGGTCTTTTCGAAGCGCCTTCCGAGCGGCTCCACCAAGGCGTCGAACGCGCTGCGCACCTCGACCGCATAGCTCGTCTTGCCCTCGCCGGGCCGTGCGTCCAGGCGCGGTCGATAATGAAACGAATCAAGCAGACCGATCGCCACGAACACGCTCAGGATCACCAGTGCGCACATGCCGTAGCGGCTGCGCACCACTTTACGCCAGGGCGCAAGCAGATGCTCCTGCCGACGGATGTACCAGCCGCTCGCGACGACCACCGCCACCAGCACGAAGACCAGCGCGTCGGTCCACAGAATAATCGGCTTGAACGGCATCACTGCAGCCGCACGCGCGGGTCGGCGAGAGTATAGGAGATGTCGGTGAGCATCAAGCCGACGATGTAGAGCACGGCACCCAAGAAAACCATCGCGCGCACCACCGAGAAGTCCTGCGAGCGGATCGCTTCGATCGTATAGCTGCCAAGCCCCGGGATGCCGAAGAACGATTCCAACACCAAGCTGCCGATGAAGAGCATGGGGATGGCGACCACCACATTGGTCAACACCGGAATGAGGCCGTTGTGCAGCACGTGACGAAACAGAACGCGTGTGTCGGTGAGTCCTTTCGCACGCGCCGTGCGCACGTAGTCTTTGCCGATCTCCTCCAGGAACAACGTCCGGTACAGCCGTGTACTGGCGCCGACTCCCCCGAGTACCGCGATCGCAACGGGGAGCACCACGAAGCGCCACGCGTCGAATCCATAGCCAAACCCCGAGATTGGAACGAGGTGCCACAGCTTGCTGATCAGCCACTGCCCGCCGATGATGTAGAACAGAAACGAGATGGACATCGCGGTCACGCACAGCACCACACCTACGAAGTCGACGTAGGTCGCGCGGAAGAAAGCGAGGATCAGAGCGAAGGTAATGAAGGTGAGCAGGCCGATGAGAAAGACTGGGATGGTCACCGCGAGGCTGGGGCCCATACGCAGCTTGATCTCACGTGCGATGTCGCGACCATCGATTTCGGCGACCCCGAAGTCGAACCAGAACATGCTGGCCGACTTCTCGAAGAAGATCGTGTCGGTGAGCTTCTCCTGGCACAGCTTGGGCAGCGCGCTCCACCCCAACAGCGGCCGCTCGCATTTGGCGCCGGCGTTGAACAGCATCGGCTTGTCATAGCCCCGCTCCTGCTTCCAGCGCTGGATCGCCTCCGGCGTCACGCGCTTCTGGCCGAGCTGCATGCGTGCCATATCGTCGGGCGAATTGACAAAGAAGAATAGCGCGAAGGTGATCAGGTTCACTCCGATCAGGATCGGGATCGCGTACAGCAGCCGCCGAAGCAGATAGGCAGCCACGATCAAGTCGCCGGTTGCCCCGGAGGGAGCGCGCCCGAGCGCTCCCGGCGGCGATAGACAGCGACGGCAGGAAGGATCGCGACGACCAGAACAGCGACTGCAACCAGCACGGGCCAGAGGATCGGGCGATTCCACCGCCGCTGCAGGGTTTCACGCACCTGCGGATCGATGCGCAGGTACTTGAGCCCGTTGTTCGCCATCTTGGCCGGCTTGCGGTTGTAGACCCACTGGTGCGTCAGGCTGTAGTCCTTCGGGTGCAAGCCCCACACCCAGGGCGCGTCATGGCGCAGGATCTCGACCATCTGGTCTATGATGGCCTGACGCTCGGGCCCGTTGTCCATCTCGCGCATGCGCTCGAACAGGCGGTCGAACTGAGGATTGGAGTAATTGGAGGCGTTCTCCCCGCTCGCCTTCACCTTGCCTTGCGAGCTCTGGAACAGGAAGAGGAAGTTTTCCGGGTCCGGGTAATCGGCATTCCAGCCCCAGGAATACATCTGCTCGGTACCCTTGCGCATCTTGTCCTGGAAGCGGTTGTAGTCGGTGGGTCGCACCACCAGTTGCAGATTGATCTTCTGGAACTGCTTGGTGAGCCAGTCCATCGATGCCTTGGCTTCGGGCCCCACCGCCGCGGTGTCGTAGTTGATGATCAGCGGAGTGCCCGTGGCCGAGTCAATGCCATCGGGATAGCCGGCCTCCGCCAGCAGCTTCTTGGCATCGTCGATGGACTTGCGCTGCGGCGCCCCGTTCACCCAGTCGTACATGTAGGGGTTGATCCCTGCCTCGCCCTCCTTGTAGCCGAAGATGCCCGGCGCGATCGGACCCTGCGCCGCGATGCCACGCCCATTGCGGAAGATGGAGATCGACTCCTCCTCGTCGATGGCGATCGAAATGGCCTGACGCAGCTTGCGCGCGCGCTCCGAGTCGCCCCCGACCACGGGGTCCATCATGTTGAACCCCATGTAGCCGATGGCGGGCGCCACCGAGGTCTGCAGGCGGATGCCCTGCCGCTCCATCGCGGGGGTGAGCTGCGGCTCGCCGGTGCCGGAGAGCTGGACCACCTGGTCGAAGTTATCGGAGGTGATGGCAGAGACGTCGTAGTAGCCCTGCAGGAACTTATTCCAGTAGGGGATCTGCTCCTTCTCCAGGCTCAGCACGACCTTGTCGATGAACGGCATGGGCTTGCCAGCGTCCTTGAGCAGGCCGGCGCCCTCGTCTCCCGGCTCGCCGTCGCTTGGATAGGGCTCGCCAGGGAAGTTCGGGTTGCGCTCGAGCACCATCTGGCGATTCGGATTGTTGACGGTCAGCATGTACGGGCCGGCGCCGACCGGATACCAGTCCAGAGTGAGGTTCTTGTCGGCCATTCCAGGCTGCGAGTAGAAGCGGTCGACCTCGGCGGGGACGGGGGCGAAGAAGGGCATCGCCAGCCAATATTGGAACTGCGGATACTTCCCCTTCACCTTGATGCGATAGGTATAACGGTCGACCACCGTCGCGCCGGGGAGCTCGTATTGAGTGAGGTCGAGGTAGCCGCCGGGTGGCAGCCCCTTGGCCGCCGCCTTCAGTTTCTCGGCGTATCCGCCCAGACCGATGATGTACTCGCTCATCAGTCCGGAGATCGGCGAGACCAGGCGTGGATGCGCCAGACGCTTGATCTGATAGACGTAGTCGTCGGCGATGAGCTCGCGCGTACCGGTGCGCTTGAAGTCACGGAGCTCGTACACATCGCGCAGATCCCCGACCCCGAGATTCTGATACAACGGGTGCCCGTTCGCATCCACTGCGAATGCGGGGTGCGGCTGATACTTGAACCCCGGTTTGATGCGGATCTCGTACACGCTGTACGCGATGCTCTTGGAATCCGCGTTCTCGGGCAGCGGCCGGTCGTTCTGGTCGTAGTAGACCGGACGCGGCAGGTCCTGTGCGGTGAAGGGGATCAGCTCATAGGGCCGCTTGAGATAGTGGTACTGCAGCGGCGGTGTGTAGATGTTCGCGATCAGCTGATATTCGTTCTCCGAGTACGACTGCGCTGGATCGAGGTGCTTGGGCCGCTCCATGAACGAGCTGTAGAAGACATTCGCGTGCTGCTGCGACGCCGGGTACGGGTCGTTCCAGGGATAGCTGCACGCAGCGAGCAGCAGGGGCGAGAACAGCAGGCAGGTGCGGACGAACCGCGGCATGGCCCGGGAGTTTACCCGAAATGCCGTATGCGTTTCACCGCACCGGCCCGCGGCGATGCTCGCTTCAGGGTACGGCACGTCGAATATAATTCGCGTTTTCTGCAAGGGAGAAAGCATGGGCTTCATGAGCGAAAAGAGGATGCTCATCACCGGCATGCTCAGCAACCGTTCCATCGCCTACGGCATTGCCCGAGCCATGCACCGTGAGGGCGCCGCTCTCGCCTTTACCTACCAGGGAGAGGGCGTCAAAGACCGCGTCGAGGCGCTGGCGCGCGAGTTCGACACCGACCTCGTCTTCCCCTGCGATGTGGGGAGCGACGAGCAGATCGACCGCCTGTTTAGCGACCTCGGGCGCCGCTGGAACGCCCTGGACGGGTTCGTCCACTCGATTGCATTCGCCCCACGCGAGTCGTTGGCCGGCGACTACCTAGACAACACCACGCGCGAAGCGTTCCGCATGGCCCATGACATCAGCAGCTACAGCTTCGTGGCGCTGGCCAAGCGCGCACTGCCGCTGATGCTAGGGCGCAAAGCCGCGCTGCTCACCCTGACGTACTTGGGCGCGGAGCGCTCGATGCCGAACTACAACGTGATGGGAGTGGCCAAAGCGAGTCTGGAAGCCAACACGCGCTATCTCGCTTTCAGCCTCGGCCCCAAAGGGGTTCGCGTGAACGCCATCTCGGCCGGACCGATCAAGACGCTGGCCGCCTCCGGCATCAGCGGCTTCGGGAAGATCCTCGCTCACAACGAGCGGACCGCGCCGCTACGCCGCAATGTCACCACCGAGGAAGTCGGGAATGCCGCGGCGTTCCTGTGCAGCGACCTGGCGAGCGGCATCACCGGAGAAATCCTCCACGTCGACGCCGGGTTCAGCACCACCGCCTTCCCCTCGCCCGAATAGAGACCGGCCATCGGGCCGCGGATCAGCCCCCGCTGCGCTCCAGCATCTTCTCGTTGACCTTGACGTCGGCGTTCTGCCGGAGGTTGGCGAGCCGCGCTTCCAGCGTCTCCTGGCCGATCATCGGGGTGAGTTGCTGTGCCATCGACTTGCGCTGCTGGGCATCGATCTGCTGTGGATCGACCACGTTGCTGATGCGACAGAGCACGAAGCGTCCGCCCGAGGCCTCGAACCCGATGTAGGCCGGGAGCTTGGCGGCATCGGCGCGGAACACGGCCTGCGCCGCCTCCGGGTCGAGCCCTTGCGGCCGCTCGCGGGTCACCAGCTGCGAGGCCGACCAGGTGAGCTGCACCGGTTCACCTTTGCGCAGCTTGGCAAGCAGCGACTCACCGTCCTTTTTCGCCAGTTCCGCGGTTTTCTGCTGCACGACCAGCTGAGCGATCGTTGCTTGCACCTCGGCCAGAGTGCGCTGCTTGGCCGGTTCGTACTCCGCGACGCGAGCTGCGATCAGCATGTTCGGCGCGACCTCGATGGCATCGGTGTTCTGCTTGCGTTTCAGCACGTTGTCGGAGAACACGGCGCGCAGCAGTTTATCGTTGTTGAGCAGCGGGAAGTCCCCGCCTTGGCGCGTGATCCAGCCGCTCGTCTGGGGCTGGAGCTTGAATTTGTCCACCACCGGCTGCAGCGAGTCCGGCTGGTCGTAGACGAGGTTGCTCAGCTCCTCGGCGTCCTGGGCGTACAGCCGGCCCGCCTTCGACTTGCGCAGCTCATCTTCCAGTTTGCCCTTCATCGCCTCGAACTTCGGTCCCTCGGCCCTTCGGATCGCATCGAGCTTGATGATGTGGTAGCCGAACTGGGTCTGGACCGGCCCCACGATATCGCCGGTCTTCATGCTGAACACGGCGTCGTCAAACGGCTTGACCATCTTGCCCCGCGCGAAGAAGCCGAGATCCCCGCCCTCTCGCGCCGAGCCTGGATCCTCTGAGTTTTTCTTGGCCAGATCCGCGAAGCTGTTGGGCGATTTCTTCGCTTCCGCCAGCAGCGCTTCGGCCTTCTGCTTGGCTTTCGCCTGTTGCTCCGCCGTGGCGTTGGGTGGGACCGTCACGAGGATGTGGCTGGCGCGACGCTGCTCGGGTTGAGCGAGCTGATCTGCCTTCGTCTTGAAGTAATCCTGCAGTTCCTCGGGTGTGATCTGGACCTGTTTCTGCACCCACTCTAGGGACAGGATCACGTATTGCAGCTTGACCTTCTCGGGCAGCTCGAACTGCTGCTTGTGACTGTCGTAATAGGCTTTCACCTCCTCCGGGGTGGCCTTGACCTGGGCAGCGAACTGTGTGGGCTGGACGATGTACTGACTGACTTCCCGCTGCTGATTGTGCAGGCGGTAGAGCCGATCCACCACCGCGTTGGGCATGAACGCCGCGGCGGCGAAGGCTTGCCGCGCGCGGTTGAGCGCCAGATCCTTCCGCACGCTGGCTTCGAAACTTGCTTCCGTCATACCCTGCGCGTTCACCAGGCTCTTGTAGCGCTGCGGCGAGAACTTGCCGTTGGCATCCTTGAACGCGGGAATGCTCGTGATGACGCTCTGCAGCTCCGCATCGGAGATCACGATGTGCGATTTCAGCGCCGCGCCATACAAGATGCGCTCATCCACAAGCTGGTTGAGCACCGCGCGCCGGAGCGCCGGGCTTTCCAGGATGGAGGGGTCGGCGTTGCCGCCCATCATCTGCCGCATCTGCTCCTGGCGCTGGCGCACTGCCTGGCCGAACTCCTGCTGACTGATGCGCACGCCGGCAACGCGCGCGACTTGATCGCCCTGGTCACCGATGCGGAAATAGTAGTCGATGCCGAACAGCGCAAAGGGAATGCTCACGATCGCGAGGATGATGGTCACCACGATGCGCTTGCTGGACACGAAATTGAACATGGCTGTGCTCGCGTTTCGGCGGATGCCGTTGGTCCTCAGATGACCGCGCGCCGTGGCAGCCCACGGCCAAAATGGAAAGAGGCGAACCGAAGTTCGCCTCCTGAAATCTGGCGGAGTGGACGGGACTCGAACCCGCGACCCCCGGCGTGACAGGCCGGTATTCTAACCGACTGAACTACCACTCCACGAACCCACACGGCGTGCTGAGGCTTGCTAGCCGCGCCCACAACGCCGGATCGGCTCCGCGACGGCCACAGCTCAACCTGCTGGTGGGTGCTGAGAGGTTCGAACTCCCGACTTTCGCCTTGTAAGGGCGACGCTCTACCAACTGAGCTAAGCACCCACGAAAGTCCACCTGCCCGTGTTCACACGCACACGAAAGCCGGCGACTTCCGCCGCACCGCTTGGCACGGGCCACTACGCGCGCTCCGTCCCGCGGGCGGGACGATCCGAAAACGCGTTAGTTTACAGAATCCTTCAGGGCTTTGCCAGCGCGGAACTTCGGCACCTTGGCGGCTCGGATTTTGATCGGAGCGCCGGTCTGCGGATTACGTCCGCTGCGCGCCGCCCGTTTGCCGACGTAAAACGTGCCAAAGCCGACCAGGGTGACCATCTGTCCCTTCTTGAGCGAGGCCTTGATGGCAGTCACGGCGCTATCCAAGGCACGACCCGCCGCCGCCTTGGAGATGTCGGCGGACTTGGCGATGGTGTCGATGAGTTCCTGCTTGTTCACGTCCATCCCCTTTCGTTGTTGATTCAGTTGATGACAGAACGTCGCCGCCCCGCGTATCGCAGGTCCACCTTCGAGGGTTCGGGCAGGCTAGAGATTCGGCCCGTGGCGTCGATCAGCGCAGATGTCGGTCGTGCAGCCCGACGACGTGATGCCGACCCGGGCGACCCTTATAGCAAGCGCAAAAAGGCTGTGTCAAGCGCTTTCCCCGCGGCTTGACCACGTAGATGTTGCGGCGATGTGCGAAGGAAGAGAGGAGTGCGGCGTGGATTCTCTGCCACGCCGCGACGCAAAAAGAACAGAGGTGCTTGCGCCGTGCCTAGTGCTTCATCGCCGGCGCCACTTCCTGCGGCTCGACGGGCGGCAGCCCGACGGGCTCCGCCTTTTCCGGCAACGGCTGAGGTTGGCGCTCCAACGCCATCTCGAGCACCTGGTCGATCCACTTGACCGGATGGATGTCGAGGCGATTCTTGATGTTGTCCGGGATTTCCTGCAGATCCTTGACGTTCTCTTCCGGGATCAACACGGTCTTGATGGTGCCGCGATGAGCGGCGAGCAGCTTCTCCTTCAACCCGCCGATCGCCAGAACCTCGCCGCGCAGCGTGATCTCTCCGGTCATCGCCACATCCGCCCGGACGGGAATCCCGGTCAGCACGGATACCATCGCGGTCGCGATGCCGATCCCGGCGCTAGGTCCGTCCTTGGGGGTGGCACCCTCAGGCAGATGGATGTGGATGTCGTTCTTCTGGTAGAAGTCCTCGGCAATCCCCAGCTTCTGCGAGCGGCTGCGCACCACCGTGAGCGCTGCCTGGATGGACTCTTGCATCACCTCGCCGAGCTTACCCGTGGTGACCATCTTGCCCTTGCCCGGCATCACCGCGCTTTCGATCGTGAGGAGCTCGCCCCCCACCTCGGTCCACGCCAGCCCGGTCACTTGTCCAACCTGATTGTGCTTCTCGGCGATGCCGAACGTGTAGCGCCGCACGCCCAGGTAGTTGCCCAGATTCTTCGCCGTGATCGACGTTTTCGCTTCGCGCTTCTTGAGCACGAGCGACTTGACCACTTTGCGGCACACCTTCGAGATCTCGCGCTCGAGCGCCCGCACCCCGGCCTCCCGCGTGTAGTAGCGGATGATGTCGCGGATCGCGCTCTCCGAGATGTTGATCTCTTCCGGCTTGAGCCCGTGATTCTTCAACTGCTTGGGCATCAGGTAGCGCATGGCGATGTTGACCTTCTCGTCCTCGGTGTAGCCGGACAGCCGGATCACCTCCATGCGGTCGAGCAGCGGCGCCGGGATGTTCATCGTGTTGGCCGTGGCCACGAACATCACGTCCGACAGGTCATACTCGACTTCGACGTAGTGGTCTGCGAACGAGTGGTTCTGCTCCGGATCGAGCACCTCCAGCAGCGCCGACGAAGGATCGCCGCGGAAGTCCATGCCCATCTTGTCCACCTCGTCGAGCAGGAAGAGCGGGTTGCGCACCCCGACCTTCGTCATGTTCTGCAGGATCTTGCCCGGCATGGAGCCGATGTAGGTCCGACGATGGCCGCGTATCTCGGCTTCGTCGCGCACACCGCCGAGCGACATGCGAACGAACTTGCGGTTGGTCGCGCGCGCAATCGATTGCCCGAGCGAGGTCTTGCCCACCCCGGGTGCGCCCACCAAGCACAGGATCGGCGCCTTCACCTTGTCCACGCGCTGCTGCACGGCGAGGTATTCGACGATGCGCTCCTTGACTTTCTCCAGGCCGTAGTGGTCCTCTTCGAGGATCTCCTCGGCTCGCGCGAGATCCGTGCTGATCTTGCTCTTCTTCTTCCAGGGTAGTCCCAGCAGCGTCTCGATGTAGTTGCGCACCACCGTGGCCTCTGCCGACATCGGCGACATCAGGCGCAGCTTCTTGAGCTCGGACTCGGCTTTCTGGCGCGCTTCCTTGGGCATGTGGGCGGACTTGATGCGCTTTTCCATCTCGTCGAGGTCCGCGCCCTCTTCCAGGTCGCCCAGCTCCTTCTGGATCGCCTTGACCTGCTCGTTGAGGTAGTACTCGCGCTGGCTCTTCTCCATCTGCTTCTTGACGCGGCCGCGGATGCGCTTCTCGACCTGAAGGATGTCGAGCTCGGTTTCCATCAACGACAGCAGATGCTCGAGTCGCTTCTTGACATCGACCATCTCGAGCACTTCCTGCTTCTGCTCCAGTTTGAGCGGAAGATGCGCAGCGATGGTATCGGCGAGCCGGCCCGGCTCATCGATCCCGGCCAAGGAGGTGAGGATCTCGGGGGGAATCTTCTTGTTCAGCTTCACGTACTGATCGAACTGCGCGATCATCGCGCGGCGCATCGCCTCGAGCTCGGTGCTTTCGTCCGGCTCGACCGGAACCGGGCGCGCTTCTGCGCTGTAGTGGCTCCTGAGATCGGCCACCGACAGGATGCGCGCGCGCTGCACGCCTTCGACGAGAACCTTGACGGTTCCGTCCGGCAGCTTGAGCATCTGCAGGATGTTGGCGATTGTTCCGGTGGCGTACAGATCCTCCGAGGAGGGTTCGTCCTTCGCAGCGGATTTTTGCGCCACCAGGAGGATGCTCTTCCCGGCTTCCATGGCGCTCTCCAGCGCCTTGATGGACCTTGGGCGTCCAACAAACAGCGGAATCACCATGTGCGGGAAAACCACCACATCGCGCAGCGGCAGCAGCGGCAACCCGAGTACTTCGGCCCCGAATTCTGTGTCAGTCATGAGCGGTCACCTGAAAATTGAACCGGCTATGCCGTAGGTGGGGCAGCCGGGGCCGAATTCAACCCCGGCGCGGATCCATGATCAGTCGCGCGTTCCCGGCCTGCCGCTGCCCCGCGGCGAGCACGTGGAAGCGCCTTGTTACTGCGCCGAACCGGCCACCTTCGGCTGGTCCGAGTAGATCAGGAGCGGTTTGACGTCGCCGGTGATCGTGTTCTCGTCGACGGCGACCTTCCTGACATTGCTCATGGACGGCAAATCGAACATGGTGTCGAGAAGAGCGTGCTCCAGGATCGACCTCAGGCCGCGAGCGCCGGTGCGTCGCGCCAGCGCCTTGCGCGCCACCGCCCGCAGTGCCTCGGGGCGAACTTCCAGCTCCACGCCTTCCATCATGAACATCTTCTGGTACTGCTTGAGCAACGCATTCTTCGGCTCGGTCAGGATCTGGATCAGCGCGGCCTCGTCGAGCTCATCGAGCGTGGCCACCACCGGCAGCCGCCCGACGAACTCGGGAATCAGGCCGTACTTGATCAGGTCCTCCGGCTCCACTTCCTTCAGCACGAGGCCGATATCCTTCCGATTGTCCTTGCTGCGCACTTCGGCTCCGAAGCCGATGCCGCCTTTCTCGGAGCGCCCGCGGATGATCTTGTCCAGCCCGTCGAAGGCTCCACCGCAGACGAACAGGATGTTCGTCGTGTCCACCTGGACGAACTCCTGGTTCGGGTGCTTGCGCCCGCCCTGCGGCGGGACCGAGGCGACGGTGCCTTCGATCAGCTTGAGCAGCGCCTGCTGCACGCCTTCCCCGGAGACGTCGCGCGTGATGGAGGGGTTGTCCGACTTGCGCGAGATCTTGTCGATCTCGTCGATGTACACGATGCCCCGCTGCGCCTTGTCGACGTCGTAATCGCATTTCTGCAGCAGCTTCTGGATGATGTTCTCGACGTCCTCGCCGACGTAGCCGGCCTCCGTGAGCGTGGTAGCGTCGGCCATCACGAAAGGAACGTTGAGCAGCCGCGCCAGCGTCTGTGCGAGCAACGTTTTACCCGATCCCGTCGGCCCGATCAGCAGGATGTTGCTCTTGGCTAGCTCGATATCGTCCTTCCGCCCGAGGTTCTTTAGCCGCTTGTAGTGGTTGTAGACGGCCACGGAGAGGATCTTCTTCGCTTGCTCCTGCCCGATCACGTACTGGTCCAGGATCCCGCGGATCTCGTGCGGCACCGGCAGATCGGATCTGGCGCCTCGGCCCGCCTGCTCGCCCTGGCTCTCTTCGCGGATGATGTCGTTGCACAGCTCGATGCATTCGTCGCAGATGAAGACCGAGGGACCAGCGATCAGCTTGCGCACCTCATGCTGGCTCTTGCCGCAGAACGAGCAGTACAGGAGCTTCTCTGAACCGGGTTTGTCCGACATATGAACTCGCGCTAAATCAAGCAGATCCAGGCTGACCCTGGGGCAGGAATCATGCAGCGACCGCCTCGGTGCGGCTCACCAGTACGCGATCCACCAGCCCGTACTTGGTCGCCTCTTCCGCACCGAAGAAGTTGTCGCGCTCCGTGTCGCGCTCGATCGTCTTGATATCTTGTCCGGTGTGGCGCGCAAGGATCTCGTTCAGGCGCTGACGCAGGTACAGAATCTCCTTGGCGTGGATCTCGATGTCGGTGGCCTGGCCCTGGAAGCCGCCCATTGGTTGATGGATCATCACGCGCGAGTTGGGCAAGGCGTACCGCTTGCCATTTGCACCGGCCGCGAGAAGCAGCGCTCCCATGCTCGCCGCCTGGCCCACGCACAGGGTGCTCACGTCCGGCTTGACGAACTGCATCGTGTCGTAGATGGCGAGCCCCGCAGACACCGAGCCGCCGGGCGAATTGATGTAGACGGAAATGTCTTTCTCCGGGTTCTCCGATTCCAGGAACAGCAGCTGGGCGACGATGAGGTTGGCCGACATCTCGTTCACCGGCCCGACCAGGAACACGACGCGTTCCTTGAGCAGGCGCGAATAGATATCGTAGGCACGCTCGCCGCGCCCACTTTGCTCGATAACCATCGGGATGAGCCCCAGCCCGTTGGGCTCGTCATCCGGTCGTTCCCACTTCATTTCGTGTGCCCCATCAGTTCGTCGAAATCGGCAGCTTTGTCCGCAACCTTAGCCCGGCTCAGCGCCCACTGCACCACATTGTCCTCCAGCACGAGCGACTCCACTTCACGCAGCCGCTCCGGCGACTGGTAGTACCAACGCACCACCTCGTCCGGCCGCTCATAGCTGTCCGCATAGTCATGCACCACCGCCTTGATCTGCTCGGGCTTGGCCTGCAGGCCATGCTGCTTGACGACCTCCGCCACGACCAAGCCCAGCGTCACGCGCTTGCGCGCTTCGGGCTCGAAGGCTTCGCGCGGCATCGGGATCTCTTCGGTCTTGAGCCCGCGTGCCGCCAGGTCCTGCCGCATGCCGTGCATGAGGCGCTCGATCTCCACCGCGACCAGGGAGTTGGGCAGTTCGAGCTTCGCGTTCTCGAGCAACGCTCGCATCACCTGGTCCTTGACCCGGGATTGCACCCGACGGCGCACTTCGCGTTCCAGGTTTGCGCGGATGTCGGCGCGCATCTTGTCGAGGTCGCCGCTCTGGATACCGAGCTGCTTGGCAAACTCGCCGTCGACCTCGGGCACCACCGGCTCTTCCACATGCTTGACGCTGACCTCGAACTGCGCGGTCTTCCCGGCCATCTCCTTGCCATGATAGTCCTCTGGGAAGGTCAGTTCAAATGTGCGCCGCTCGCCCGCCCGCAGCCCGATGACCTGTCGCTCGAAATCGGCGAGTAGGCGGCCTTCCCCGAGTACCGCGACATGGTCGCTCGCGCTGCCGCCCTCGAACTCCTGCCCGTCGCGCAGACCGCGATAGTCGATCGTGATGCGATCTCCTGCCTGCGCGGCTCGCTCCACGGGCTGATAGCGCACGCGCTGCTTACGCAGGATCTCGATCGTCTTCGCCACCTCCTCGTCGCCGGGAGTGATCGCCGGCCGCTCGATGGTGACGCCGGAGAGGTCTCCGATTTCCACCTCAGGGTAGACCTCGAATGTGGCGCTGAACTCGACCTGATCCCCGGCCTCCGAAGGCTTCGCCTCGAACTGCGGGAACCCGGCCACGCGGAGGTTCTGCTGGCGCACCGCCTCCCCGAAAATCTTCTGCAGCGCGTCCCTCAGCACCTCCTGCCGCACCTGGCCGCCGTACTGCTGCTGCACCAGGCGCATGGGAACCTTGCCCGGGCGGAACCCGTGCATGCGCACGTCCCGCGCCAGGCGCTTGAGCCGGCTCTGGATCTCCGCATCGATCTCCTGCGCCGGCAGCGACGCATTGAGTTTGCGCTCGAGCGTGCTGACCTTCTCGATTGTCGCCTGCATAGGTGCTGATCCTCAGCCTGGATGATTCGTGAACGCGCTCCTGAGCAGCGCACTGGGCGCCAAGACCTCCGGATCATGGTGGACAAGACGTGGCGCAGATGCCCTCATGAGCGAGTCGCCAGGTCCGCGGCCTCGGTCTCCAGCCCTGGCATGCGGGCGTCTGTCGCCGCAGCCCGCCGGACATGCGGGCCACGCGGGCCCGAGCCTTCTCGCACCACGAGCCCCGCGCCACGCAGATCGGAATCACCGGAGTCTCTGGTGCGAAAGGAGAGACTCGAACTCTCACGCCTTGCGGCGCCAGAACCTAAATCTGGTGCGTCTACCAATTCCGCCACTTTCGCGTATGCAGCATTATATAATGACAGTCGCCGTCATCACTCGCACAGCGCCTCGCGGTGGCTGCACCGCCCTGCCGGAGCTTTTTACAATCCGCGCAGCAGGCGGCGAGGACACACACCGCCGAGCCTAGTCTGGGCGGGTGCAACGGCGCTCCGAGCAAGCCCCTCCGGATCCATGCCGACCGGGTCGATCGCGACTGTCGGCCCCATGACTCCCGATCAGTACTGCCAACAGAAAGCGACCCCGCGGGGCTCGAGCTGCTATTACAGCGTGCTGTTCCTCCCCCCGGCGCAGCGCGCGGCCGTCACGGCCCTGCAAGCCTTCCGCCGCGAGCTGGACGGCGCCGTGCGCGAGTCGCTCGACCCCGGCGTCGCGCGGGCTCGACTGGAGTGGTGGCGCGGCGAAGTGCGCGCCGTGTTCGACGGTCGTCCCCAGCACCCCGTGGCCCGCGCACTGGTCACGGCGATCGAGCGGTACGCGATTTCGCACGCGGGGCTTGACGCCGTCATAGACGGCGCGCAGATGGATCTCGACTACAACCGTTACCCGGACTTTGCGACGCTCGAGCTTTACTGCGCACGGGCATCGGGCGCAGTCGCCCAGCTCACGGCGGAGGTCCTCGGTTGCTCGCAGCCAGCCACGCGGGACTACGCGCACGTGCTGGGCCTGGCTCTGCGCCTCACCGAGATCATCCGCGACGTGGGTCAGGATGCGCGTCGCAACCGCGTCTATCTCCCGCTCGAAGAGCTGGAGAAAGCCGGGCTCACGGCGGACGACATCATCGCGCTCCGGCAGGACGAGCGCTTCGAACGTCTGATGCGGTTTCAGATTCAGCGCGCAGGCGGTTATTATGACCGAGCGCTCGCGCTGCTGCCCGCTTCTGACTGGCGCGCACAACGCTGCGGTCTAGTGTTGGCTTCGATCCACCGCGCGCTCCTGGCGGAGATCGCGGCCTTGCGCGGCAGGACCATGAACCAACGCGTATCGCTCACGCCGCTCAGAAAGTTCTGGCTCGCGTGGTGGACCTGGGTGAGCACGTGATCCGCCTGCGGCGAGAGGCGACATGACATTCGATCCAAAGAGCTACCAGCCGCAGCCGGACCTGCTGAAGGGCCGTGTGATCCTGGTCACCGGTGCGAGCCGGGGCGTCGGACGCGCGGCCGCCCTCACGTATGCGCGCCATGGCGCTACCGTGATCCTGCACGGGCGTGACATGCCGCGGCTGGAAGCCGTGTACGACGAGATCGAGGGCGCGGCCGGCCCGCAGCCGACGATCCTGCCGCTGGACCTTTCCACGGCCAAGGATCGTGACTACGATAACCTCGCGCTAGCCATCGAGTCGCAGTTGCGGCGCTTGGACGGGATATTGCACAACGCCTCGCGGCTAACCCACCTCGGTGCACTGGATCATCAGCGCCTCGACGAGTGGCTCGAGCTGCTGCGCGTGAACCTGGTCGCCCCCTTCGCGCTCACGCGGGCTTGCGCCCACCTCCTGCGGGCGGCGCCGGACGCGTCAGTGGTGCTCACTTCGGAGACGCATGCACTGGAGCCGGCCGCTTACTGGGGGGGGTTCGCCGTGTCCAAGAGCGGCCTCACCGCGCTCGCCAAAATCCAGGCGCAGGAGTGGGAGCGCTTCCCGAACCTGCGCATCAACGTCGTCGTGCCGGGCAAGGTCGACTCACCTCAGCGCCAACAGACCCATCCCGGCGAGGCGCGAGCCGCGCGCGTGGCGCCGGAAGCGCTCATGCCTACCTACCTCTACCTGATGGGGCCCGACAGCCGTGGTGTCACGGGCCAGGTGATCTACTGCTGAATCCGGCTGCGGATATGTTCCGGCAGCGGGCACGCTTTTCCTCTCGCAAGGTCGATCCACACCATCACGGCTTCGCCGGTGGCGTAGACGCGGGCGGGATCGCGCTCGTCGCTGATGTCGCTCGTCAGAACGAAGCTGCTGGTGCGCGGCCTGCTCGCGTAGAGCGAGATCGCGAGCTCGGCGGGGTACACGACCGGGACGCGGAAACGGCAGCGGATGCTCCCGAGGATGGGACCCTCTGGCTGGCTGCGATAGTCGATGCCCATGCGATCGAACCAGGAGATGCGAGCCTGCTCGAGGCAGCGGAAATACACCGTGTTGTTCATATGCCCCAGGGCATCCATGTCGCCCCAACGCATCTTCATGTGCTCGATGTGCACCAGGCGAGCTTCGAGGTGCGGCATGTTGTTCGGTAGCGTCTAAAAGCGTTTATGATGGCGCGCTGTCCGAGCGGGATTCTATCAGGGGCCTCGGTGTCGAACGTGGTCCGGGGAGCCGGCGTTGGCTGAACGTGAATCGATGCAGTACGACGTCGTCGTGGTGGGCGCCGGACCATCCGGCCTGTCGGCCGCGATACGCATCAAGCAGCTCGCCGCCGAACAAGCCCACGAAGTGTCGGTGTGCGTGCTGGAGAAGGGCTCCGAGGTCGGCGCCCATATCCTGTCCGGTGCGGTGCTCGAGCCGCGCGCGCTGAACGAGCTGCTTCCCGATTGGCAGGCGCGCAATGCGCCGCTCAACACCCCGGCACAGCAAGACCGTTTCCTCTACTTGACTCGCAACCGGGCCTGGTCTCTGCCCACGCCGCCGCAAATGCACAACGGCGGCAACTACATCGTGAGCTTGGGCAACGTCTGCCGCTGGCTTGCACAGCAGGCGGAGTCGCTCGGCGTCGAGATCTATCCGGGTTTCGCCGCGGCAGAAGTGCTCTTTCACACGGATGGCCGCGTCAAGGGGGTGGCCACCGGCGACCTCGGCATCGGCCGCGACGGAACGCGCACCGACCGCTATCAGCCTGGAATGGAGCTCCATGCGACTCAGACCCTCTTCGCCGAGGGCTGCCGCGGCTCGCTCACGAAGACGTTGGTCGAACGCTTCCGGCTGCGCGAGGCGGCCGACCCGCAGACCTACGGCATCGGCTTGAAGGAGCTGTGGGAAGTCGATCCCTCGCAGCACCGGCCCGGCCTCGTGGTCCACACCATCGGCTGGCCACTGTCCGCAGACACCTATGGCGGCTCGTTCCTGTATCACTTGGAGAACAACCAGGTCGCCGTCGGGTTCGTCGTGGGGCTGGATTACCGCAACCCGCACCTGTCCCCGTTCGAGGAGTTTCAGCGCTTCAAGACGCATCCGGCGATCCGCACCACGCTCGAGGGCGGGCGCCGCACGTGCTACGGAGCGCGTGCGCTCTCCGAGGGCGGGTGGCAGTCGATCCCCAGGCTCACCTTCCCCGGCGGTCTGTTGATTGGCGACACCGCAGGTTTCCTCAACGTGCCCAAGATCAAGGGGACGCACACAGCGATGAAGTCGGGCATGACCGCGGCGGAAGCCGTGTTCGATCATCTGCGTGCCGGCACCGGTCCGGAAGTCACCGACTATCCGCACCGCTTGCGCCGAACGTGGGTATGGGACGAACTGTATCGCGTCCGCAACATCCGGCCCTCGTTCCGTTGGGGTCTGTTCGGCGCACTCGCCTACTCGGCGCTCGACACCTATCTGCTGCGAGGCAAGGCGCCGTGGACCCTGCACCATCATCCCGATCACACGCAGCTCAAGCGCGCATCGGAGTGCCCGCCCATCGCCTACCCCAAGCCGGACGGCAAGCTCAGCTTCGACCGGCTGTCGTCGGTCTTCGTGTCCAACACGAACCATGAGGAGGATCAGCTGTCTCATCTGCGGCTCAAAGACCCTTCAGTCCCCGTGAGCGTGAATCTTGCTCTCTATGATGCCCCTGAGCAGCGCTACTGCCCGGCCGGCGTGTACGAGATCGTGCGCGACGCGGACGGCCGTAGCCCCCGACTGCAGATCAACGCTCAGAACTGCGTGCATTG
>Ga0335081_10001536_pt1 | contig 36801 bp, 33 predicted proteins | sample Lox_Sample_35_FD_206713 | JGI IMG/M metagenome (GOLD analysis project Ga0335081, IMG submission 206713) | Soil microbial communities from Loxahatchee National Wildlife Refuge, Florida, United States - Lox_Sample_3.5 | ecosystem: Environmental > Terrestrial > Soil > Wetlands | place: USA...
CCGAGAACACCTTCGGCTTGTACACCCGCGCCGACGCCATCGCGCTCCGCGACCACCTCATGGCGGGCTTCGAGCGGCTCAGCGTGGGCCGCGGCGACCTCTCCGTCACCGTGGTCGGCGGCGGGGCCACCGGCGTGGAGCTGGCCGGCACGCTGGCCGAACTCCGCCGCACCGTGCTGGGCGCCACCTTCCCCGACGTCGATCCGTCGCGGGTGCACGTCCGGCTGGTCGAGATGGCGCCTGCGCTGCTCGGGCCGTTCCACGAGAAGCTGCGCGAGTACGCCAAGGCCCAGCTGGCGGACCGCGGGGTCGACGTGCGGCTGAACACCCGCATCGCCGAGGTCACCCCGGACCAGGTACGCCTCGCCGACGGCGAGGACCTGCCCAGCGACATCACCGTGTGGGCGGCGGGCGTGGCCGCGTCTGCGGAGGTGGCGGGCTGGGGCCTGCCCCAGGGCAAGAACGGCCGCATCGTGGTCGGGCCGGACCTGCGGGTGCAGGGCCAGGACCGGATCTTCGCCGTGGGGGACATCGCGGTCAACCCCGGCGATCCCGCGCCGCAGCTGGCCCAGCCCGCCCTGCAGATGGGGCGGCACGCCGCCGCGCAGATCGTCAAGCTGGAGGGCAAGACGGCCACCGAGCCGTTCAAGTACCACGACAAGGGCATCATGGCCACCATCGGGCGCAGGTCCGCCGTGGTCCAGCTGGCCGGCGGCCTGCGGATGCGCGGCACGCTCGCCTGGCTCGCCTGGCTGGCCCTGCATCTGGTCTACCTGCTCGGCGGGCGCAACCGCGTGTCCACGCTGATCAACCTGACGTACCGGTACGTCTTCTGGGGTCACGGCGGCACCGTGATCGTCGGAGACGAGCCGGTCAGCCCCGCAGTGGCCCGTCGGGAGGACACGCCAGTCAACCGCCAGTAGCCCCCGGCCGCCCGCCCGGCTTATTCCTACAGTCTGTAGTAGTTCGCGGGGACGAAGCGAAATGTCCGCAGTAGGCTAATCTCGCGATGAACAGGTTCCGCGCGCGTGCCGCGCTGTCAGCCGTGGCCCTGCTCGGCGTCCTCGGCGGGCTGCCGGGTCTGGCCGCATGCAGTTCCAGTACGCCGTCGAGCTCGCAGGCCGGAAGCCCGCAGGCCGGGAGCTCACAGGCCGCGGGGGCGAACGCCGCCGCGATGGACAACCCCAACCTGGACCTCGGCAGTTCACTCGGCGAGGTTCCGGCGCCGGATTTCCGGCTGCAGAACCAGTTCGGCCAGCCGATGTCGCTGAGCCAGTTCCGCGGCAAGGTCGTCATGCTGGCGTTCGAGGATTCCGAGTGCACCACGGTCTGCCCGCTGACCACCCAGAGCATGCTGATGGCCAAGCAGCTCCTCGGGCCCGCGGGTGACAAGGTGCAGCTGCTCGGCGTGGACGCCAACCCCGATGCCACCAGCGTGGCGGACCTGCTCGCCTACTCGCGTGCGCACGGCCTGGTCAACCAGTGGGACTTCCTGACCGGGTCGCTGGCCCAGCTGAAGGCGACCTGGGGCCATTACCACATCGCCGTCCAGATCGAGCAGGGGCAGATCGACCACACTCCAGCCCTGTTCGTGATCGACCAGCAGGGGCGGGAGCGCAAGCTCTACCTGACGCAGATGGCTTACTCCAGCGTCGGGCAGTCCGCCGAGGTGCTCGCGAAGGAGCTCTCCAGCCTGCTGCCCGGCCACCCCAAGGTCGCCAGCCAGGAGTCGCTCGCGACCGTCGCCGTGCAGGGCCCCTCGGACCACATCACGCTGCCATCCGCCGGAACCTCACGCGGCACCGGCACCTCAGGCGGCACCGGCACCTCAGGCGGCACTATCACGCTCGGGCCGGGACAGCCGCGCCTGGTCATGTTCTTCGCCACCTGGCTGTCGGAGGTCTCGGACCTGAAGTCCGAGCTCGTCAGCGCCAACGCCTACGCGGCGGCGGCGCGCCGGGAGGGCCTGCCGCAGCTGGTGGCGGTGGACGAGACGGTAGTCGAGCCTTCGGCCCAGACCGTTCGGTCCTACCTGCGGAACCTTGGCACGCCCCTCGACTACCCGGTCGCCCTGGATACCAGCGGGCGGGTGGCCGATGGCTACGGGGTCCAGGATCAGCCCTGGTTCGCCCTGGTCTCCGCCTCCGGCAAGATCATCTGGTCGCACGACGGCTGGCTCCCGCTGCCGGCCCTGGAATCAGCCGCCAAGCGCGCCGCCCCCAAGGGCTGAGGGACCCGGCGGAAGGCCAGGAAACGGCCAGGTGGCGGCGATTGTGTCACAGGTCCGCGGGTCCCCCCCCGAGCCCGCGGACCCGGACGTTTCTACGGAGGGGCCTTCACGCCGGTTTAATACACCGGCCCGCGAAATTTCGGGGAACTAAATCGGTCCCGTGACGGAAGCTGTCCGCGCGGCCGAGTACGGGAGGCCCAGGCCCCCCGCCGCCAGAAGCCGGACTCCGGGATTGACTCAGATCGTGATCCATCCGGTCAGCACGTCGGTGCCGTCTGCCGTGCTGCAGCGCAACCGGAACGGGCTGTCCGGGATGGGATCGACCGCGAAGCAGCCGATCTCGTCGACTTCGGTGGTGCTGATCTCGCCCGCCCTGGTATGGATCTCCAGCGTGCCCGCCCGCGGCGGGATGATCTGGCCGAGCAGCGAGTTCTCGGTCACCTCGAGCTCCACGCTCAGATGGGGCGAGGTGAAGGTGAGCGCCCGGATCGAGGCCGTCTCGGCTCGCATCACCGCGGCCTCGCGCCGGTCCACGTTGGAGTCGTAGGTGAGCTGCGCCAGCTCGGCGTCGATGTTGTGCCAGGCAAAGGCGTTCTTGCCCGTCTCGATAAACCAGGAGGGGACGGCTTGGCTCGCCTTCATCGCCTCACTCAGAGCGGACAGTAGCCGCTCATCGTCCCAGCCGTTACGCACCTGGCTCGCCTCCCCGGATGTTGATCTTCGCTTCGTCTTCACCGAGGGCGGTGAAGGCCCGCGTCCGGCGCAGCCGGTCCAGGCAGCGGGCCCGCTGCGGGCCGATGCTGCCGACCGGGATGCCGAGCTGCTCGTGGATTTCCGCGTAGGACCGCGGCGGGTCGCTGATGAGCATCGACAGCAGCTCCTGGCAGCGGGACGGCAGCTCGGCAAAAGCCGCGCGCAGCGCCGCGTCCCGCTCAGCCATCAGGATCTCCTCGTCGATCGCCGCGTCGTCCACGAACAGCACCGAGTCGTCCAGTCCTGTCCCCAGGCGCTCGGTTTTATGCGTCGCCGTCACCACGCGCAGGCATTCTCGCGCGGTGGTCGTCGCCAGCCACCCGGGCAGGGCGGCCGGCTCGCGGAGCTTGCCAAGCTGTTCCACCAGCAAGAGCCAGACATTTTGCCCCACGTCCTCGATGTCATGATTGCTCAGCCGATACCGGGTGCAGATTGTATACACCAGTGGCGCATAGCGGTCCACGAGCTCGTACCACGCGCTCTGGTCGCCCCCAGCCGCGCGGTTGACGAGCGCGACGACGTATGGGTCGTCACGCATGGCCGGTACCGGCCAGCTCGTTCTCCACCATGATCAGCACCTCGGTAGGGTGATAATCATCTGTTTCTAACTCAGAGAGCAAGTCGGCGCATCTGATACATCTGTCAACCGATTTTTTTTTCCGCGCACCCCAAGAGTCGCCGGAAATTATGATCCTCAAGCCGCTGTATACAGCAGGATTTCGTTCGTGTCAAGATGCGGGAGGACGCGCCCCGGTGTCCCGTCGCCCGCCGCTCCGGCCGGGCGCCATCGTCATGTACTGTCGCACCCGTCACGTCCGTACCATGAGTAGTGTGACCGAACGCGACTGGTACATGTGGCACCGCTACTACGACCAGCCGGACACCGCCCTGGCCCGCCGCCTGGCGGCGGTCCAGGAGCAGATCCGGAGGGCCCTGGACGCGGCGCCGCCGGGCCCGCTGCACGCGGTCAGCCTGTGCGCGGGCCAGGGGCGTGACCTGATCGGCGCGCTGGACCGCCATCCCCGCCGGGGGGACGTCGCGGCCCGGCTGGTCGAGCTCGATCCGCGCAACGCCGCTGCGGCGCGCCGCGCGGCCGAGGCGGCAGGCCTGCCGCGGGTGGAGGTGGTGACCGGCGACGCGGCGCTGACCGATCGCTACGCCGGGATGGTGCCGGCCTACCTGGTGCTGGTGTGCGGGATGTTCGGCAACATGACCGACGACGACGTGCGCCGCACCATCGGCTACTGCACCCAGCTGTGCGCGCACGGCGGCACGGTGGTGTGGACCCGCGGCCGGGGGGAACCGGACCTGGTCCCGCGGATCTGCGACTGGTTCGCCGACCGCGGCTTCGAGCCGCGCTGGGTGTCCGACCCGGCCGAGAGCTGGGGAGCGGGCGCGCACCGCTTCACCGCGACCCCGGTCCCGCTGGAGCGCGGCGCCCGCATGTTCACCTTCACCGGCCTTCACCGCAGTACCGGTCCGGACCGCCGCCGGTCCTTAAAAGAGATCTTTATGCCGAACGAGGGGCCTGCGTGCCCCGCGCACCCCTAGACCGGCTCGCCGGGCCCGTCCGCCGGGCCGTTCCCCTGCGGCCGTTCCGCGATCCACGCGGCGATCTGGGTCCGCGAGTTGAAGCCCAGCTTGGCCATGATGTTCGCCACGTGCCTGGCCGCGGTGGTGGGGCTGATGGAAAGCTCGTCCGCGATGGCCTTGTTGCTGCGGCCGCTGGCCACCAGCTCGGCGATCTGGTATTCCCGGCGGGTCAGCGAGCTCGGCGGCGCCGTCGCCACCTCGTAGCTGCCGGCCACGGTCAGCGCGGGGCCCTCGCCGTCCTGGGCCGCTCCCTGGGCCGCCGCGGACGGCGGCATGTCCAGGGCCAGCGCGACCGCGGCCTCGCTGGTCAGCACCCGGCCGCTGGCCCACAGCCGGGCGATGGCGGCGTTGCCGAGCTGGCGGCGCGCCGGAGCCAGATAGCTTTCGGTGCGCGCGCCGGGCAGCGACGGCAGGCCGGCCGCCTCCCGTAGCGCGGCGGCCGCCGCGGCCAGCTGCACGGCCAGCTCGGGCCGGCCCTCGTGCCCGGCCAGGACCGCGAAGGCCTCCAGCCCGCGCGCGATGCTGATCCGCGCGCCGGTGGCGTGGCTGAGCCGCAGGCTCCTGGTCAGGTGCCGCCGGGCCTGCTCGGTGGCGCCCAGATCCAGGGCCACCCGGCCCAGCCCGGCCAGGCAGCGCGCGATCTCCGGCCGGGCGCCGATTTCCTGCAGGATCGGCAGCGCCTCCACGTAGCGGTCGTGCGCCTCGCCCGGGTGGTCGCGGAGCCGGGCCAGGTCCCCCAGGCCCAGCAGGGCCCGGGCGGCGCCCCACTGCTGGTCGATCCGCAGCATGACGCTGACCGACGCGGTGGCCAGCTGCTCGGCCTCGCGCAGCCTGCCCGCCCGGGCCGCGATGGCCGCCCGGGTGCCCAGCGCGTAGCCCTCGTTCCACCCGTCGCCAGCGGCCTGGGCGACCGAAAGCGCCTGGTTCGCGCGGTTCTCCGCCTCGCCGGTGTGCCCGGTGTGCAGCGCGATCTCGCTGAGCAGGTTCAGCGCGGCCGCGGTCCAGTACTCGTCGGCTACGTCGCAGCACAGCTCCAGCCCGCGGGCGGCCAGCGCCCCGGCTGCGGCCGGATCGCCGAACAGGGTGAGCTGCGCCCGCGCCACCAGGGCCGGACCACGGACTCGCGGGGATAGCGCCGACGTGCCCAGGGCCAGGAACGAGTCCATCAGGTCGCCGCCTTCGGCGACGGTGCCCCACACGATCCAGCGAGGGCTGACCGCGGTGCAGATCCGCAGCCCGGTCTGCGGGTCGGCGTGCGCCAGGCACCAGGCCAGGACCTGGGATACGTTGCCGGCGTCGACGATGTACCGGCGGGAGCAGTCGACGCGGGCCTGCCACGGCACCGGGACCTGCGCCATCCCGATCGCCAGGTTGAGCTCCGCGGTCCGCAGCACGTAGTCGCAGAGCGCGGACTGGAACTGGCCGGCCTCGCCGACCTCGGCCAGGCGCGCCGCGGCATACTCCCGGATGGTGTCGAGCATCCGGTAACGGGCCTGGCCGAGCGCTTCGGGTTCGAGGGCGACCAGCGACTTGTCCACCAGCGCGGCGGTCAGGCCGGGCACCTGGCCGGCCGGGATGGCATCGTCCGCGCAGATCTGCTCCGCCATCTCCAGCGACCATCCCGCGAAGACCGACAGCCGCCGGAACAGCGCGCGCTCGGCCGCCGTGAGCATGTCATAACTCCACTCGATCATCGCGCTCAGGGTGCGCTGACGAGGCGCCGCCGACCGGTCCCCCGCGGTCAGCAGCGTGAACCTGTCATCCAGGCGGGAGCTGATCTGCTGCACCGACAGCACCCGGACCCGGGCGGCGGCCAGCTCGACCGCCAGCGGCAGGCCGTCCAGCGCCCGGCAGATCGACGCGACGGCCGCGACGTTATCCGGGCCGACGGCGAAACCGGGCCGGGACGCGGCGGCCCGGTCGGCGAACAGGCGGGCGGACTCGCTGTGAGCCGCGTCCCCGGCGCCCTGCGCTGCATCTGGATGGCCCGGGCGCGCGGGCGTCACGGAAAGCGGCGGCACCCGCCAGATCGTCTCGGCCGCCACGCGCAGCGGCTCACGGCTCGTCGTCAGCAGCCGCAGCCCCGGTGAGCTGGCCAGCAGCTGCCGGGATAGCTGGGCGCACGCGTCGATCAGATGCTCGCAGTTGTCCAGGGCCAGCAGCAGCCGGCGCGGTCGCAGCACGTCGGCCAGCGTCTCGGACAGCGGGCGGCCCGGTTCTTCGCTGACCCCGATGACCGCCGCCACCCGCGAGATCACCAGGTCAGGCTGCCGCAGGTCGGCCAGCTCGACGAACCAGACCCCATCGGGGAACTCGGCGGCCATCGAGGCGAGCAGGCGCAGCGCGAGCCGGGATTTCCCGATGCCCCCCGGCCCGCACAGCGTCAGCGCGCGGGTCGAGAAAACCAGCCGGCGCAGCTCGGCGAGCTCGCGCTCACGACCGATGAAACTATTGGGTTCTTCCGGCAGATGCACCTGAGTCCCGGCTACCTCATCTCGCCCAAGCGGTGACGAGCATATCCCCCGCAGACCCGGCAAGGTAACCCTCCGGACAGGGGATTGACGAAAAGTCCCGAATCCTGCTGCCCTGGCACACGGCACGGGCCGGGAAGAGGCCCGCACCCGGGCCGGCGGAAGGGAAGCAGCCACCGGCCGGCACCACGAAAATCATCATGCCGAACGAGCGGCGCTTCCCGCCCCGGCAAACCCCCTGCCCGCCCCGGCATGGCCCATGAAGGCCATCCGGATAACCCTGAAACCGGCTACTGCTTTCCGGTAGCCGCCTTGAATTTGACGACCAGCTCGGCGGGCACGCGGCCGCGGTCTTTCACGTCGATGCCCTGGGCCTTGGCCCATTCGCGGACCTCGGTGGTGTTCAGCCCGCTCGCCGCGGCCCGGCGGGAAGCGCGGGCCGCCCGCCGGGTCCCGCCTCCGGCCCGCCGGGCGGACCTGACGTAGGGTGCCAGCGCGTCTCGCAGCGCCTGGGCGTGGTCCGCGTTCAGGTCGATCTCGTACTCCGCGCCGTCCAGGCCGAAACGGATGGTACCTTCGGCCTCGCTGCCGTCAAGGTCATCGACGAACACGGTCTGTATCTTCTGAGCCATGGATGCTCCATTCCTTTCAGTGTTTTTTGGTGCACCAGCGTAGACAACCGAAGCCCCATATGCGTGTAACCACACCGATGTCGCTGGCACTTCGGCCGATAACTAACGGTGCGGGACTGGGAACCTTACGCCGCCAGGCCATCTTGGGGTATGCGCCGCTCTCATAGGGAATTGACTGCATTATCGTGTCCGGCTCGCGACTTTGGTTAGCCGCCACGCTTACGGCCGCCAAACTGAGTCCGCGCATTTTCTCCGTATCTCCGGCCGGCAGCTTACCGAAGGGGCCGGCCGCCCGGCTCGCGCGGGGCATGATTGTCGTATGCCAGCCGGGCCCGGAGCGCAGCGTGACGCGTCGGTGCTGGAGGGCGTGCTCGAGCGGGTGACCTTCGCCAACCCGGAGACCGGGTACACCATCGCCCGGATCGACCCGGCCCGCGCGGACCGCAGCGGCCCCGACCTGATCACGGCGGTCGGGCCGCTGCTCGGCGCGCAGGTGGGCGAGTCGCTGCGGATGCGCGGCCGGTGGACGAGCCACCCGAAGTACGGCAGGCAGTTCGAGGTGCACTCCTACACCACGGTGCTGCCGGCTACCACCGCGGGCATCCAGCGCTACCTGGGCTCGGGCCTGATCAAGGGCATCGGCCCGGTGATGGCCGAGCGCATGGTCGGCCACTTCGGCGTGGACATCATGCACATCATCGAGGACGAGCCGGGGCGCCTGATCGAGGTCGAGGGGCTGGGTCCCAAGCGCACTGCGATGATCACCGCCGCCTGGGCCGAGCAGAAGGCCATCAAGGAGGTGATGGTCTTCCTGCAGGGGGTGGGGGTGTCGACCTCGCTGGCGGTGCGGATCTACAAGAAGTACGGCGACGCGGCCATCTCCGTGGTGCGCGCCGAGCCGTACCGGCTGGCCGCCGACGTGTGGGGCATCGGCTTCAAGACCGCCGACACCATCGCCGCGGCGGTCGGCATCGCCCGCGACAGCCCGGAGCGGATCAAGGCCGGCCTGGCGTACACCCTGTCCGAGGCGGCCGACGACGGCCACTGCTACCTGCCCGCGCCCAACCTGATCACCGACGCGGCCAAGATCCTCGAGGTCCCGGCGGAGATGATCACCCCGTGCCTGGACGAGCTGGCCGCGGCCGAGGGCGTGATCCGCGAGTCCGTGCCCGCGGCGGGCCCCGCCCCGGCCAGCACCGCACCGCAGGTTCCCGCCGTCTACCTGCCGCCTTTCTTCATGGCCGAACGGTCCCTGGCGTCAGCCCTGCTCCGCCTGCTGGCCGCGCGGGCTGACCGGCTGGCGGCGTTCGCCGATGTGGACTGGGACAAGGCGCTGTCCTGGCTGCGGGGCCGCACCGCCGCGTCGCTCGCGCCCGGGCAGGAACAGGCCGTGCGGCTCGCCCTGACCTCGCGGGTGGCGGTGCTGACCGGGGGGCCGGGATGCGGGAAGAGCTTCACCGTGCGCTCGGTCGTGGAGCTGGCCCGGGCCAAGGGGGCCAAGGTGGTGCTGGCCGCGCCGACCGGCCGGGCTGCCAAGCGGCTGGCCGAGCTGACCGGGCACGAAGCGGCGACCATCCACCGGCTGCTGCAGCTGCGGCCGGGCGGCGAGCCTTCGTTCGACGCCACCTCGCCCCTGGACGCCGACCTGGTGGTGGTGGACGAGACCTCGATGGTGGACGTGATCCTGGCCAACAAGCTGGTCAAGGCGGTGCCGCCGGGCGCGCACCTGCTGCTGGTCGGGGATGTGGACCAGCTGCCCTCGGTGGGCGCCGGGGAAGTGCTGCGGGACCTGCTCACCGCGGGGACGCTGCCCGTGGTGCGGCTGACCAAGATCTTCCGGCAGGCGCAGCAGTCCGGCATCGTGGTCAACGCGCACCGCATCAACGCGGGCGTTTCGCCCGGGCTGGCCGGCTTCGCCGACTTCTTCTGGTTCTCCTGCGACGAGGCGGACCAGACCGCGACGCTCGTGGTCGACATCGTGGCCCGGCGCATCCCGGCCAGGTTCGGCCTGGACCCGCGCCGTGACGTGCAGGTGCTGTGCCCCATGCACCGCGGGCCGGCCGGGGCCGGGAACCTGAACCTGCTGTTGCAGGAGGCGCTCACGCCGTCCCGTGACGGCCAGCCGGAACGGCGGTACGGCGGGCGGGTGTTCCGCGTCGGGGACAAGGTGACCCAGCTGCGCAACAACTACGAGAAGGGCGCCGCCGGCGTCTTCAACGGCACCGTCGGGGTGGTCACCGGGCTGTCGCTGGAAGATCACGCGCTGACCGTGCTCACCGACGAGGACGAGCAGGTGGAGTACGGGTTCGACGAGCTGGACGAGCTCGCGCACGCCTACGCGGTCACCATCCACCGCTCCCAGGGCAGCGAGTACCCCGCCGTGGTCATCCCGCTCACCACCAGCTCGTGGATGATGCTCCAGCGCAACCTGCTCTACACCGGCGTCACCCGGGCGAAGAAGCTCGTCGTGCTGGCCGGCTCGCGCCGGGCCCTCGCGGCCGCCGTGCGCAGCAAGGGTTCCGGCCGCCGCCACACCGCCCTCGGCCACCGGCTGCGCGGCTGAACCAAGATCATCTCAAACTGAGACCACACGGCGGATAGCGGACCTGACCATGGAAGCCAGATCAGACCCAGTCTGATCAAAGCGTGTGCCACGCGCGGGTTAATAGTCCTTGTACCTTGTGTGTGGCACACGCCCGAGAACCGTTTCCCGGTCATCCGGCCGTGCCTTATGCAAAGTTCGCGTCATGCGAGAACCCGCTGAGGTTGCTGCTCGTGCGACCTGCACCGGCCGCTCGCGCAGGCCCAGGAGGCCTGCACTCGCAGCCGGTTTCGCATAACGCTCCCTGTCCGGAACGTCGCGATCATGACCATTGGCTGGTCTTATCGCCTGTGCGCGGCGACGCCCGGCGCCTGGACGACGGCGGCGCCGAGTTCGGCCATCCGGAGATCGCCGATCGGGGTGCCGGTGCCGCGGTTGCACACCATGGCCAGCGCCAGGTCCCGCCGCGGGTCGGCCCACCCGCCCGACCCGCCGAACCCGAAGTGGCCGAACGCGCCGCGCACCGTGCCCCGGGTGGTGAAGGCGCTGTGGTAGCCCAGCCGCCAGCCCATCGGCAGGACCAGGACGAGGTCGGGCCCGCGGGAGTGCACCACCGCGAGCTTCTGCACGGTCCGCGGCGACAGGAGCCGCACGCCGCCGGTCTCGCCGCCGTGCGCCAGCAGCGCGTACAGCCTGGCCAGCGACCGGGCGGTGAAGAACCCGTTCGCCGCCGGGATCTCGGCGTCCATCACCTCCGGGCCCCGCAGCACGTCCTCGATTCCGCGCGGCATCAGGGCGTTGACGAACCGGCGCGGGCTGACCGGCAGCCGCAGCAGCTCCGGGACCCGGCCGAGCGGACCGCCCAGCACCGCACCTGGGTCCAGGCCCAGCCGGCGGCCCAGCGGGGCGGCCATCGGGGCCAGCGGCGCGACCCGGCCACGCTGCTCGGGCGGGCACCCGACGTACAGCCCGTCCAGGCCGAGCGGGCGGGCGAGCTCCTCCGCCACGAACTCCGCGACCGGCCGCCCCGAGACCCGGCGGATGAGCTCTCCGGCCAGCCACCCGTAGGTCAGCGCGTGGTAACCGTGCCGGCTGCCCGGCTCGTACGCGGGCTCGGCCCGCTCGAGCGCCGCCACCATGTACTCCCAGTCCAGCATCCGCTGCGCATGGTCCACCAGCGTGCGCATCCGGTGCAGGCCGGCGGAGTGGGTGAGCACGTGGCGCACCGTGACGCGCTCCTTGCCGCCCTGCGCGAACCGCGGCCAGTACGCCGCCACCGGCGCGTCGTAGTCGATCTGCCCCCGGTCGGCCAGCAGGTGCAGCGCCGTCGAGATGACCCCCTTCGTGGTGCTGAAGCACATCGCCAGCGTGTCGCGCTGCCACGGCCGGCCCTCGGCGCGCTGCCCGCCCCACAGGTCGACGACCAGCTCATCGCGGTAGTACACCGCGACCGCCGCACCGCCGGTGGTACGCCGCAGCTGCCGCCGGAACACGCGCGCCACGTTCTCGAAGCCGACGTGCACCCAGCCCTCCATGTGCCCCACCCTGCCACCGCTCCCGGTGTTCCGCGGGGCCCGGCGGTCCCGTAGGTCGCGGACCAAGGTCCCTTCCTGGCCGGCACCGAAGCCGCGAGCATGACAACCGGAGGAAGCATGCCCAGCCGCGATGTCCCGGAAGCCGCAGGCCCGGCCCCGGCCCGGGGCCCGCACGCGCCGGTGCTCGCGCTGCTCTCGCGGCGGATCGCCGCCGGGCGCGCGGATACGTCCGTGCCGCGCGACCCGGACTTCATCCGCAGGCAGCTGCCCGCGATCGCCCGCTACACGAGCTATTTCACCCCGGAGGTGCGAGGGCTCGACCGGCTGCCGGCGGAAGGTCCCGCGCTGCTGGTCGGGAACCATTCGGGCCTGTTCTACATGCCCGAGGTATGGACCTGCGGGCCGGCCGTCCTGGCCCGCCGCGGCGTGGACGCGCCGGCGTACCTGCTGGCGTACGACCTGCTGTTCGCCCTGCCGGGCATCGGCCCCTTCCTGCGCCAGCTCGGCGCGATCCCCGCGGGCAGCGGTGAAGCCGAGTCCGCGCTGGCGCGCGGGGCGTGCGTGCTGGTGTACCCGGGCGGGGACCGGGAAGCCTGCCGCCCGTGGACCCAGCGGAACCAGGTCGACTTCGCCGACCGGACGGGCTTCGTGCGGCTCGCCTTGCGCTGCGGGGTCCCGGTGGTGCCCGTGGTCTCCCATGGCGGCCACCACGCGGTCATGGTGCTGGCGCGCGGTGACCGTATTGCCCAGGCCGCCGGCCTGCGCAGCCTCCGCGTCAACGTTTTCCCGTTGCTGGCAGGGTTCCCGTTCGGCATCAATTCCGTCCTGACCCCGCCACCGCCGATGCCGGCCCACCTCACCCTGGAGTTCCTGCCCGCGCTCGACTGGACGGGTTACGGCCCCGCCGCGGCCGGCGACGCGCGCGTCGTCGCGGCCTGCTACCAGGACATCACCGGACGACTGCAAGCGGCGCTCGACCGTCTCTCGGCCGAACACCCCCACCCCCTGCTGCTCGGCTGCTCACGACTGGCCGGGCAGGCCGTGACCGGGGCGCTTCAGCGCGCCAGGAACCTCGGCTCAGTCGGGTAGCTCGATCGGCGCGATGCCGGCGAACACGTCCCCGGGGCCCGGGTTGCCGGGGTGGGTGCTGCCGCCCAGGTGGTGCATGATGCCCCAGACCGCGTTCAGCGAGGTCTGGACCGCGCCCTCGACCCACGCGGGCGTCCAGGACACGTCGTCCCCGGCGATGAAGATGCCCCGCTGCTGCGGCGGCAGGTGATCCTGCATGAAATGGGCGTACATGCGCTGGTTGTAGCGGTAGTGCCCGGGCAGGGCTCCCTTGAACGCGCCCAGGAAATACCGGTCGGCCTCCCAGGACACGGTGATCGGGTCGCCGATGATGTGGCTGGCGATGTCGACGTCCGGGTAGATCTTGCGCAGCGCGTTGAGCGCGAGCTGGACCCGGCGCTCGACCGGCTCGGGCAGCATCTTCAGCGCGTCGCTCATCCAGGAGTAGGTCAGGCAGATCACGCCCGGCTGGCCGTCGCCGTTGTCGAACAGGTAGGTGCCACGGGTCAGCCGGTCGGTCAGCGTCATGCTCATCACGTCGCGGCCGGTGCGCGGGTCCTTGTCCTTCCAGAACGGCCGGTCGACCAGCACGAAGGTCTTGGAGGACTGCATGTAGCGGGTGCGGTCCAGGGCCGTCCACAGCTTGGCCGAGAACAGGCTCTCCTCGCAGTCGATCTGCGTGGTGAGCAGCCAGCTCTGGCAGGTCACCAGCACCGCGGGGTAGCGGCGGACATCGCCCCAGGCGTCGGTGACCGCGATCAGTCCGTCGCCGTCGCGGGCCAGCCTGGCGACGCCGGGCCGGGGCGCGCCGGAGTGCAGCGAGGCCAGCGAGGTCCCGGCGGGCCAGTGGGCGCAGCTGGGCGCCCGGCAGCGCCAGATGCCGCGGGGGACCTGCTCGACGCCGCCGACCACCAGGCGCTGGTCGGTGTCGCAGTTGGTCATCACCACCCGGAAGATCTCCAGCATGGAGTTGGGAAAGTCCGAGTCCCAGCCGCCGGTGCCGAACCCGACCTGGCCGAACACCTCGCGGTGGTGGAACGACAGCGCGGAGAACGCCTTGGAGCTGGCCACGAAGTCGTAGAACGTGCGGTCGTCCCAGCGGGGCACCAGGTCGTTCCACAGCGACTTCAGCGCGGCGACGTCGCGGGCCCGGATCGCGTTCTGGATGCCGGTGAAGCGCACCTCCTCCAGGGCCTGCGCCCACGCGCCGGCCACCTCGGCGAACAGCGGGGGAAGGTCGCCGAGCGCGCTGGCGTAGTGGGTGACGCCCTCCAGGTTGATGACCGTGCTGCCGGCCGCCTCGGTCAGCGGGTTGGGGAACGGCTGGGTCCGCAGGCCCAGCAGATCCACGTAGTGGTAGAAGGCCGTGGACGAGACGGGAAAGCGCATCCCGCCGAGTTCTGCGACCACCCCCTCGGCGCCCTCGAACGCCTGCGAACGCAGCCGCCCGCCCATCTGCGAGGCCTCGTAGACCACCGGCTTGACGCCGAGCTTCATCAGCTCGTACGCGGCGACCAGGCCGGAGATGCCGGCGCCGATGACGGCGACTTCCTCGCCGTGACGCTCGGCCGGGATCGAGCCCAGGCCGGCCGGGTGCGTGATCCAGTCGTCGAACGGGAACGGGAAATCCGGGCCGAAGATCGTGACCTGGCCCTGGCGCCCATCAGGGGCATGGCCGCTACGTTCGTTCACCACCAGAGCATCATCGCAGATGACCGCGGCAAGCCCGCCCCCGCGTCACGGGGGCGCCGATGAACCGGCGGCGCGCCTGGTTCGTGCTATGTCATGAGCGGGCACGATGACGGCGGGGGTGGCAGGGAGCAGCTGATGCTTGAGGGATATGGCGGCGCCTGGCGCGAGGGCCGGATCGCCGTCCGCGGGCAGGCCGCAGTCAGGCTCGCGTGGTGGCGGCGCCTGCAGCCTTCCTCGCTGGTCCTGGCCGGGATAACCGCCCTGCTCCTGTGGCTGGCTATCGACCAGCTGCTCCGGCAGGGCCGCTTCGGAACCGTGCTCTGGGCGGGCTGGGCCGAGCTCGCCGCCCCCGTGCTGGTGGCGCTGGTCGTCGCGACCGGGATCTGCGAGCGGATATGGCCGGCGGAGCCTCGCCCGGCCCTGGCCCGCGGCCACGTGCAGGACGCGTGCTTCCTGGCCTTGCACGCCATCGTGGTGATCCCGCTGATGACGTTGCTCAGCTTCGGGGCGGCCGCGCTGATCGGCGGCCATGCGGGCTGGATCGAGCTGCCGACCGAGCGCTGGCCCGGCTGGCTGCTGGTCCCCGTCACGATCGTGGCCATGGACGGGGCCAACTGGCTGGCCCATTACGCCGACCACCGGCTCGGTCCGCTCTGGCGCTTTCACGCCCTTCATCACAGCCAGGAGGAGCTGAGCGTCCTGACCTCCTTCCGGGCGCACCCGCTCATGCACACGACGGGGTTCCTGCTGGCGACCATCCCGGTCGTGGCGCTGATGCCGGCCCGTCCGATCGCCCCGGTGCTCATCACGATCTACGTGTGCATCGGCACTCTGCAGCACGCCAACCTGCGCTGGACCTTCGGCCCGGCCGGCCGGGTGCTGGTCAGTCCCGCCTACCACCGGCTGCACCACGCGCCGGACACCCAGAGCGTCAACCTCGGCGTCGTCCTGACGATCTGGGACGTCCTGGCCGGCTACGCGAGGTTCCCGGCCCGCGGCGACGCCGTGGGGCGCACCGGCCTGGACGGCCGGCCGGTCCCGGTGGAGCAGGACAATTCGGCCGGGCCGGCCCTGCTGCTGCTCGCCGGGCAGCTCATCGAGCCATTCCAGACCCGGGGCTGATCAGGCCTCCGCAGACTGCCCGGACTGCGCGTCAGCTTCGATCTCAGCCGTGTCCGCCTTCAGTTCCTTGGTTTCGATCTTGCGCGCCCTCTTCATCGACCGCTCGATCTTCGCCCCCATGTCGGACACCCCGACCACCACCAGGCCCGCCTGCCCGGCGTCGAGATGCTCGCCGAGCTCCTTCAGGTCGCTACGGCTCATCCCGGCGGCCGCGTGGCCGGCCAGCGCGCCGAGGACCGCGCCGCCGCCGGTCGCGGCCACGAGCAGGCCGCCGCCGATCGCGGCGAACGGGAACAGGGCCACGACCAGGCCGGTGGCCAGGCCGGCCCCGGCGCCGAGCACGCCGCCGACCCGGGTCGGCGTCTCGTGCTTCTTGGTGATCTTGACTTTCCCGTCGTCCCGGCGCTCGATCACGGCGGCGTCGTAGGCATCGATCAGGCCCTCCTTGGTGTGGAGGTCCTTGATGAACTCGTAGTCGGCGTCGGCGTCAGCGGCGTTGTCATACACCCCGACAAAGGCAATGAACGTGTCGATTGCCATCGCGATACTCCCTGCCTTCCCGCTTGCGACCGTTGGTAATGAGGACGATACGGCCCAGCTGCCCCAGCCGGATCACCCATCGCGAGTGATGCCGGGAAAGATGACCGGGGCGGTCAGATCTGCCGGTCGCGCCCGGCCCAGTACGGGGCGCGCAGCTCCCGCTTGAGCACCTTCCCGCTGGGATTGCGCGGCAGCGCGCCGATGAAGTCGACGGTGCGCGGGCACTTGTAGTGAGCCAGCCGCGCCCGGGTGAACTCGATGATCTCCGGGCCGGTGGCCTGCTGGCCGGGCTGGAGCGCCACCACCGCCTTGACGTTCTCGCCCCAGTGGTCATCGGGAACGCCGATCACCGCGACCTCGGCCACCGCCGGGTGCTCGGCGATGACCTGCTCGACCTCGGGTGAGTAGACGTTCTCCCCGCCGGTGATGATCATGTCCTTGACCCGGTCGGAGACGAACAGGACCCCGTCGCCGTCGACGTGCCCGATGTCGCCGCTGCGCAGCCAGCCTCCCTCGGCGATCGCCTCGGCGGTGGCGTCCGGCCGGTTCAGGTAGCCCATCATCCGCTGCGCCGAACGGAACCAGAACTCGCCCGGCTGACCCGCGGCGACGTCCCCGCCGGTGGCCGGGTCCACCACCCGCACCTCCGCGCCGGCCAGCAAGGTACCCGCCGAGACCAGCAGATCCTCCCGCGCGGGATCCCGGTGCGCCTGCGGGGGCAGGGCGCTGATCACCCCGGACAGTTCGGTCTGGCCGTACACCTGGACGAAGTTCAGCTCCGGCCACGCCGCCAGCGCCCGGCGCAGCACCGGAATCGGCATCGGCGCGGCCCCGTAGAGCAGGTATCTCAGCCCGCTCAGCGCGGTGATCGCCGTCTCGCCCCCGGCGAGCAGCCCGGATACCACCGCGGGCACCAGGAACGCATGGGTGACCCCGGAGCCGAACGCCGCCAGCAGCGACGCCGGGTCCGGCTCACGGGTGAACGTGGTCGGCGCCCCGGTATAGATGCCGAACATGGCATAGGAGGTGCCGCCGACGTGGAACAGCGGCATCGCGACCAGGTTGCGGTCGCCCGGCCCCATCGGCGCCAGCGGGACCGCGTTCCGGGCGTGCGCCACCATGTTGCGGTGCGACAGCATGACGCCCTTGGGCCGCCCGGTGGTGCCGGAGCTGTACATCACCAGCCACAGATCCTCCCCGGTCACCCCGGGCCCGCGCCCGGCGGGCCGGGCGGCGGCCAGGAACGCCTCGTACGCGTCATCCGGGCCGCCCACCGCGATCACCGTGGTGACCCGGGGGAGCCGGCCCCGGATGGCCTGGACCGCGGGCAGCAGCCCGGGCCCGGCGAACAGCACGCTGGCCCCCGAATCGCCGATCACGTACTCCAGCTCGCCGGCCGCCAGCCGCCAGTTGACCGCGGTGCTGGCCGCGCCGAGCAGCCCGGCCCCCAGCGCGACCTCCAGGCACGCCGGGTGGTTCTTGTCCAGGAACGCCACCCGGCCGCCGCGCCCGACGCCGAGCCCGGCCAGGCCGCCGGCCGCCCGCCGGATCCGGTCGTGCCACTGCGCCCAGGTCCACCGCACCTCGCCGAACGTCAGCGCCTCCGCGTCCGGCTGCACCGCGGCCCAGTGCGCGACCGCGTCCGTCATGAACTCCACCGCTGGCGGCGCCACCACCGTCATGACCCCTCCCTCCGGGCGGCTTGCTGGCCTCAGCTTAGGCTGGTCGGCGTGTCAGATCACTACCGCGCGCCCGGCTGGTTCACCCGTAACGTCTTCAACCGGCTGGTGGCGCTCCTTACCCGGCAGGGCGTCAGCGTCCTCGGCTCGCGGGTCCTGGCGGTAAAGGGCCGGACCAGCGGCGAGTGGCGCACCACGCCGGTGAACCTGCTCAGCCACGAGGGCCGCCGCTACCTGGTCGCCCCCCGCGGCGAGACCCAGTGGGTACGCAACCTGCGGGCGGCCGGCACCGGCGAACTGCGGCTGGGCCGGCGCGCCGAGGGCTTCCGCGGCCGGGAGCTGACCGACGACGAGAAGGTACCGGTGCTGCGCGCCTACCTCAAGAGATGGAAGGCCGAGGTCGGGATCTTCTTCGAGGGCACCGGGCCGGACTCGGCCGACGACCAGATCCGCGCCATCGCGCCCAGGCACCCGGCGTTCGAGGTGCTTCCGCCAGACGCTGAGAACACCTCGTGACAAAACGCCAGCAGGCCGGGCCGCGCACTTTACCGGCAGTGACCCGGGCACCCTGGCGGCCGGCCTGGCATGGCCGCCACCGGGCCGGCCATGGCCGGACTGCAGCACGGTCAGGCGTCGCGGAAGCGGAAGACCAGGGCGCCGATGACGAGTGCTCCGGCAGCCCACAGGGCGAGCACGCCGAGGCCCTGCCAGGGGGTGAGCGGCAGGCTGCGCAGGCCGGCCGTGGCCTGGATGTAGAGCCCGGCGGTCATCGGCCCGATCTGCTCCAGGTGCCGTTGCCAGTGCTGGTTGCCGACCACGCTGGTCACGACCGGGAACACGTACAGCAGGCCGAGGACGAGCCCGATCGCCACCGCCGGCTCCCGTACGGCGGTCGCGACGCCGAGGCTCAGCAGCGCGATCAGGACGAGGTAGAGGACCGATCCGGTGACAGCCCGCAGTACCGGCCCGTCGCCCAGGGACAGCGGAGGGTAGCCGTTCGCCGCGATGAAGCCGTGCCCGGGCAGCATCAGCCGTCCGGCCAGCACGGACGCCAGCACGGCCACGGCGCCCGCCGCGAGGACCAGGACGGCGACGAGCGCGGCCTTGGCGGCCAGCACGGTCAGGCGGCGGGGCATCGCGGTCAGCGTGATGCGGATCATGCCGGTGCTGTACTCGCCGCTGATCGCCAGCACGGCGATGACCGCGACGATCGCCTGGCCGGCCTGGACGCCGGTGAGGCTGAGCCTGGCGGGGTCCGCCTGGCAGCCGCCGGACGGGCAGGTCGCCGCGGCGTCCGCCGCCACGCTCACCGCGACGGTGAGCGCCACGGTGCCGAGCAGCAGCCAGCCGGTGCTGGCGACGGTGCGGAGCTTGGTCCATTCCGCGCGCAGCGTTTCCCTTCCGTACCGGGCCCGGCCTCGGTACCTGGCCCGGCTCAGTCCCGCGGCGGGCTGGGTCACGCGTCCCTCCGGCGCAGCAGGTACGCGGCGGCGGCGAGAGCGACCGCGGTCCAGGCGCACAGCACCGCGAAGCCGGTCCACGGCGCCAGCGGGTAGAAGCCGGACGACGGGATGTAATTGGCCAGGACCTGGTAGTACTGCGGCGCGGGCTGCTGGAGGGCGAAGGCGGCGGCCGGGGTGACCCGCAGCAGCCAGTCGGTGACGCCGGCCGGGATCCCCGGAGGGGCCGACAGGACGTCCGGGATCACGATTATCACGATCATGATGAGGATCGCGGTGGCGCTGCGGCGCACCATGGTGGCGATGGCGAGGGTGAGGACGGCGGCCACGGCGATCAGCGCCGCCGTGCCGGCGATGATGCGCAGTTCGGTCGGCCACGGCTCGGGGAACACATCGGCACCGGCGCTGTCCGCGATATGCGTAGCGATGAGCACCGCGCCCGCGGCGGCGGCCAGGCCGGTCACGAAGGCGGCCGAGCCGATCACGATCGCCTTCGCCGCGAGCACCCGGCCCCGGTTCGGGCTCGCGGCCAGCGTGGTGCGGATCAGGCCCCGCCGGTATTCGGCGGTCATGAACATCGCCGCGACCACGGCCACCGCGATCAGCCCGGCGAACGTGCCGAGCAGGAAGTCCCTGACGGTGATGTTGGGGCCATGGTTCAGAGGTCCGGCGATGAGAGGCGCGATGTCCCCGGACCCGGCCACGGTGAACCGGCCCGCCACCTGGTGATACCCGACGGACCCGGGCGCGACCTGCAGGTCCTCCGGGTCGACGTCATCGCCGGTCCACGTGCGGGCAGGCCACGTGCCTGTCCGGCTGACGTGATCGAAGACGGCGGTGGACGCGGTTGGGCTGTTGAATCCGTTGCCTACGCCGAGGCTCGAGGAATACGTCGAGTGCTGCGGTGAGGTGACGAAGAGCCCCGCCTGGACGGTGGGCGGCAGGCCAGCCAGCGCGACGGTGCCGACGTGCGTCCAGTGCGTGCCGTCGGCCGAGTCGTAGCCGGTGATCGTGTCGCCGTCGCGGGTGAGCCTGAGCCAGCGCGGGCTTGCCGCCGAGACGGCGCCAGAGAGGCCGGATGTGTCCCCGGTGTAGTTCCACTGCATCCGCACCCCGTTTCCGCCGGTGACCATCATGGCCGCGTAGGCCGAGCCCAGGCTGGTGCCGTCCTTGACGATGATCCCGGCCTTGGACCACGGCACGGCAATGGCGCCCACGGGCCGTCCGTTGTCCGTCCCGCGACCCAGCCCGGTCAGCGAGGTCACCCGGACCGTGATGCTGCCGTTGCCGGCCAGCGGCTGTCGCACGAAGTAGAACTCATCCTGCACCAGCACGCCGCCCGGCCCCCGCGCGTAAATGGGCCCGCCGCAGGCCGCGCCGTGCTGGACCGGGCCCTGCTGGCCCGAGCTGGTCTGACTCGAACACGTGGGGATGGCGGCCCTGGCGACGAACACGCCGAGCCCGGCCGTTACCAAGGCCGCGACGATCATGCCGGCGACCCAGCCGCGCACGGTGCGGAACTTGGTCCACTCCGCGTGCAGCAACTGGCCGAAACCGTCGCGCGCCTCGTGCGCGGTTGAGCGATACGGCGTGACGGTGGTCATGGCGCCGCTCCTGGCGTAGCCGGGGCGGCGCGGAATTCCACCGCGTCGCGGGTGAGCTCCATGTAGGCCTCCTCCAGGGTCGCCCGGTGGGCGGTCACCTCGGCGAACGGGACGCGGCTCTCGGTGAGGACCGCCACCACCCGTTCGGTGGAAAGACCCGAGATCGTGAGCAGGTCCGGGCCTGTCGCGGCCACCCTGGCCCCCGCGTGCGCCAGCACCGTCATGGCCTCGTCGCGCGCCGCGGTGCGCAGCGCGACCTGGTCCCCGGACGCGGCCGCGATCAGGTCCTTCACGCTGGTGTCGGCGATGACCGTGCCGCGGCCGACGACCACGAGGTGATCGGCGGTGTCCTGCAGTTCGCTCATCAGGTGGCTCGAGACGAGCACGGCGCGGCCTTCGGCGGCCAGCGCGCGCAGGAAGCCGCGCATCCACACGATGCCCTCGGGGTCCATGCCGTTGAACGGCTCGTCCATCATCAGCACCGGCGGGTCGCCGAGCAGCGCGGCGGCGATGCCGAGGCGCTGCCGCATGCCCAGGGAGTAGCCGCCGGCCTTGCGGCGGATGACTGACCGCAGCCCGGCCTGCTCGACCACCTCGTCGACCCGCCCGGCGCCCAGGCCCTGGGAGTGGGCCAGCCACAGCAGGTGGTTGCGGGCGCTGCGGCTGGGCTGCAGCGCGGCGGCGTCCAGCAGCGCGCCGACATGGCTCAGCGGGTGCCGCAGAGTCCGGTACGGCTGCCCGCCGACCAGGGCGGTGCCCTCGTCGGGCGCGTCCAGGCCGAGGATCACCCGCATCGTGGTGGATTTCCCGGCGCCGTTGGGGCCGACGAAGCCGGTGACCTGCCCGGGCAGCACGCTGAACGTCATGCCGTCAAGCGCCAGCGTCGGCCCGAACCGCTTGCGTACGCCGGCCACTTCGATCGTTGCCTCCATGGTCCGCAAGGCTAGGGTCCGCACCCGGTTGCGGTCGTCACGCGCGGGAGCCGTCTTCCGCGTCACCCGCTGGCGGGACCTGCGCCGCCGCCGGTCCCTCGCGCGGGGGATTCCGGGATGCCCGGCCAAGGGGACGCGACTATCCTGGCCAGCGGCGACAATGGGAGGCATGAGCCTGGCAGCTGACTGGCGCGCCGGATGGGCAGGCCGGGCAGAGCGGATCGCCGCCGCCCGGTCCGGGCTCGCCATGACCGCCGGGCTGCTCGGCCTGGCCGCGGTCATCGAGGCGCTCGCCCGGGCCGCCGTGGCCGCCTATGCCACCCCGGCCACGGCCACGCAGAACCAGGGGGCCCAGTTCCTGGGGTGGGGCCTGCTGTACTGCGTGCTCGGCCTGGCGACCACGCTGCCGCTGACGTTCCTCCGGCCGGCCCCGGCGGCCGTCACCCTGACGGCGGCAAGCCTGCTTTCGCTGGGCCTGTTCCACTTCCTCACCGTGGCCGGCGCGACCGCCGAGCTGATCGCGGCGTACCGGTCCGGCCGCGGCGGCACCCGGCGCGGCGACGGCGCGCAGTATGTCGCGCTGGGCCTGACCGTGCCGTTCCTGGCCCTGGCGCTCGCCGCCGGCACTGCGGCGGGCACCGAGACCTGGGCGCTCACGGTCGTGCTCGCGGCGCTGGTCCCGGCGGCGGCGTGGGCCGGGGTGGCCCGGCGCTCGCGCGCCGAGGCGCTGCTGCACACCGCCGCGACGCAGGCCATCGCGGACACCCTGGTGGAGCACACGGCCCGCGGCGAGCGGGCGCGCATCGCCCGTGAGCTGCACGACGTGGTCGCGCACCACATCTCGATGATCGCGGTCCAGGCGGAGACCGCCCGGCTGACCACGCCAGGAATGCCGGCCGCCGGGGCGCAGCGGCTGTCGGAGATCGGGGACACGGCGCGGGCCGGGCTGACGGAGATGCGGCGGCTGCTCGGCGTGCTGCGCGAGGACGCCCAGGCCGAGGCGGACCGGCATCCCCAGCCCGGCCTGGAGCAACTCCCCCGGCTGGTCGACGAGGCCAGAGAGTCCTCCGGCGCGGCGTGCAGGCTCATCATCTCCGGACCGCCGGTCACGGTCGACCCGGGCGTGGGGCTCGCCGCCTACCGCATCGCCCAGGAGGCGCTCACCAACGCGCGCCGGCACGCTCCGGGCGCAGCCGTCGACGTGGAACTGCGCTACGGCGACGGCGAACTGCGGCTCGTCATCCGCGACAACGGGCCGGGACCTTCCTGGCCGGCCGCGGCCGACGGCCACGGGCTGCCCGGCATGCGGGAGCGCGCGGCCGCGGTGGGCGGCGAGCTGCGCGCCGGGGCCGCGACCGTCGGGGGCTTCCTCATCGAGGCCCGCCTGCCCGGCACGTGCGAGACGGGCGGATGAGCGCGCCCGCCGCGCCGGTCCGCATCGTCGTGGCCGACGACCATCAGGTCGTGCGCAGCGGGTTCGCCGCGCTGCTCGACACGCAGCCGGACTTCACGGTCGTCGGGACCGCCGAGGACGGCGCGGAAGCGGTCCGCGTCTGCCGGGAGACCTCCCCCGACGTCGTCCTGATGGACATCCGCATGCCCGGCGTGGACGGCATCGAGGCGACCAGGCAGCTGATCGGCCCCGCCGAGGACCGGCCGCGCATCATCATCTTGACCACCTTCGACCTGGACGACTACGTGTACGACGCGCTGCGCGCCGGAGCCAGCGGCTTCCTGCTCAAGGACATCACCGCCGAGCAGCTCTTCGACGCCGTGCGGGTCATCGCGGCAGGTGAGGCGCTGCTCGCCCCGACCGTCACCCGCCGCCTCATCCGCGAGTTCGCCAGGCAGCGGCCCACGACGGACAGCTCGCGCGCGGCCCGGCTGGCGACGCTCACCCCGCGCGAGACGCAGGTCCTGCGGCTGGTCGCCGAGGGGCTGTCCAACCCGGAGATCGCCGCCCGCCTCGTGGTCACCGAGGAGACCGTGAAGACGCACGTCAGCCGCGTACTAGCCAAGCTGGGGCTGCGCGACAGGACACAGGCCGTGGTCACCGCCTACGAAACGGGCCTGGTCGTCCCGGGCGGCCACGAGCCGGGCTAACGGGCGCCGGAGCCCGGCGCGGCCCCCGCAGGTCAGCGAGGTCAGGGTCAGTCATCCAGCCAGACCGCTGGTCGCGACCGGGCTGGGGTCCTTTGGCCTCTGCGGCAGGGGACCTAAGCATCTACCCGCGGCCGGCCCCATGAGCACGCTGGTACCAGCAGCAGAAGGAGATTCCCCTGGCGGGACTCCGGGCTTCTGGAGGCCGCCATGGTCGTCATGCGCAGGTATCTCGTCGTCGCGAACCAGACCCTGCGACATGCCGAGCTACGCGATGAGCTCTGCAAGAAGACCGAGGCCGGGCCGAGGTCGTTCTACCTGCTCGTCCCGGACACCCCGGCGGCGGACTATCCGGACGTGCCCGCGGCGGCTGATGTCCTGCAGCCCGGCATGACGTGGTGGGCCACGGATTACCGGGGCCCGGCCAGCGATGAGGAGGCGACCGCGCAGGCCCGGCAGCGGCTCGGCCGGATGCTGACCGAGCTACATGCGCTGGGCATCTCCGCCGAGGGTGATCTGGGCAGCGCCCATCCGCTGGAGGCGATGGAGAAGGCGCTCGCCGATCAGCAGTTCGACGAGATCATCGTGGCCACGCTGCCCCGGCATCTGTCCCGCTGGCTGCGGGCCGACCTGCCGCACAGGGCCGAGCGCCGGTTCGGGCTGCCCGTCACCACCATCGTCACCAGGCGCTGGCCCTGAGCCGCGGCCGCGATCAGGGTGACCTGCCAGCCGGGCTACGAGCCGCTGTGACGAGCGGCGATCACTCTCCCCGGCCGAGACTCGCCGGTTAGCGCTGGCCGGGCGGGTCCGGGTCGGCCGGCTCGGTGGCCGCGCCGCCGTCAGGTTCATGAGCTGAGGTCCCAGAGCAGGCGGTAGTAGCGGGTGCGTTCGGGGTCGGGGCCTGCCCGGGCACCGCGTACAGGTGGCAGGCTCAGCCCGGGAGATCCTCCGGGCGCTTGGCGGCGAGCTGGCCGTGCAGCAGGCCGGTGGACTGGCCGACCTCGATGAGGTAGCCGTCCGGGTCTCGCATATAGCAGCGGATCTCCGCTCCGCGGTCGGTCGGCGGCGTGACGAACTCCGCGCCTTTCGCCTTCGTGCAGGTCCTGCTGCATCCGGGGCAGGGCGGTGACCACGACCAGCGAGTCGAGCACCACCATGAAGTACGCAGTCGAGGTCAGGCCCAGCACCCAGTGCGGCCGGACCGCGGTCACGGTAGACGGGGATCGGGTGTTCGTCATCGGCTCCTCCAGCGCCCTGCCGCCCATTTCGGGCGGATCTGCAGCAGTGACGAACGGCCAAGCGCCGGACGGACACCACCGCCGGGAGAAAATCGGTCAGGCGGTTGCTGTCCGTCCACGGCGACGCTGTTCGTCTGATACTTGACCCGGCATCGACCCTTGACAGGCACCTGCATGAGCCCCGCGACTGGCGGCAGATCGCCGCCCTGTACCAGACGCTCGCCCAGCAGACCGGCTCTGCGATCGTCGAGATGAACCGGGCCATCGCCATCGCCGAGATCGACGGGCCCGAGGCCGGCCTGGCCATCCTCGACCGTCTCGACCTCGACCACTACCGGTACTTCCACTCCACGCGTGCCGACCTCCTGCGTCGCGCCGGCCGGCACGATGAGGCCCACCGCTCGTACTGCCGCGCGCTCGACCTCGCGCAGACCGAGCCCGAACAGCGCTTCCTTCAAGACCGGCTGGCCGAGACAGCACCTGCCGCTGCGGCCGCCCGCGATGCTCGCTAAGCAGGCGGCCACCATCGACGTCCTCAGCGGCGGCCGCTTCGAGCCCGGCCTGGGCGCCGGCGGGTTCCACGACGCGATCGCGGGCATGGGCGGCCCGCGGCGCACCGTCACCGAAGCCCGGCAGGCGCTGAGCGAGGCGGTCGACATCATCCGGGCGAGCTGGGCCGGTTATCCCGTACCGCTGCGCCGTTCACTCCTCAGATCAGGGGCTGACACGCCGGGACTCGCGGGCCGCCCAGCGGAACACGCCCTGTGCCATCAGCGACGGTTCGGCGGCGGCTCTGGCCTCGTTGACCTCGGCGCGCACCCGGTGCACCGCCGCGTCGTCCGGCGCGGCGAGCGCGGCCAGTTCGGCAAGGTCGCCGGCCAGGCGCAGGTCACCGGCCGTCGCTGCCGCCTGCGCGCGGCGAGCCAGAGCTGCGGCGCCGCCGGCCAGTTCGGCGAGCGCGGTCGCCAGCACCGCGTCCGGTGCGGGCTTGAGGTGGGCGGGATTGCCGTCGTACCAGCCGCCGTACAGCCGCCACACGTTGCGGACTATGAACTCGGGCTCGTCATAGACCGGCTGGAGGTACGGCTTGGCGGCCAGGTCGGCGGGCGGCCGGACAGCGTGGATGATCTCGTCAAGCCGCGCGCCGGCGTTCATCAGCGCGAGCGTCTGTTCGACCAGCGACTCCAGGTAAGCAGCGGTACAGGTCAGCGCCTCACGGACGCGCTCGGCGCCGATGATGGGCGGGCCATGGCTGGGCAGCAGCCGATCAGCCCCAGCCGAAGCCATCTCCCGCAGCGCGGCCGCCCATTCGGCCGGGTAACGCTGCACCTTCTGCGGATTCCCAGCGTTGGGGGACACCCACACGAACAGGTCGCCGGGGCACAGCACCCGGCGTTCGGGAACGAACACCCAAGTGTGGTCGTCGGTCTCGCCAAGCGCGTGCCGCAACTCGAATGTCAGGCCACCACAGCTGAAACTGTCCCGGTCGCGGTAGACACGGTCTGGATACCGATAGTCCACAGGCCATTCCAGCTCATCGAGGCCGAACTGCCGCCGGTTGATCACCGCGTTATATCCAGCGGTCTTGGCGTACCGCTCGAACCTGGCGGCCACCGCCTCGTGCGCCACGACGACCGGCGCCTGCCACCCCTTCGCCGCTGCCTCCTGGTCGTACGGCACCATACCGGACACGTGGTCAACGTGACCGTGGGTGAACACCGCGTACCGGACTGGATCGGCGGACCAGGCGCGGACGGCGTCGAACATCGCCTGCGCGGTCTGGCGCAGGCCGGTGTCGACGAGCACGAGCCCGTCCGCCGTCTGGAACGCGATCACGTTGGCGAAGCTGGGCACCACCGCGACCCTGTCCGCGACGGGCGAGGCGCCCATCGGGACGCCGTCCGCGAACAGCCCGCGCATCCTGGCCTCGCCCCGCCACATCCGATCGGCGTACTCGGTGAGTGTGTCCACGAGACTCTACGGTAAGCCTGGCGAAGACCGGCCCGGAACCAGCAAGGCTCCGGCCGGGCGCCGAGCCCGCCGCCACCACGAACGACCGGCCAGCGCCTGGACGGCCCGTAGCCAGCCAGGGGCGCCCGCCGTCCGCCGCAGCCCGTTCACCCGCCGTCCAGGCCGCTCAGGAATGCGAGGATGGCCTGGTTCACCTCGTCCGGGTGGGTCACGTTCGAGGCGTGCGCCGCGCCCTCGACGGCGGTGAACGCGACCGGCCCGCCCAGGCCGTCCCGGACCGCTTCGGCCCGCGCCTGGGGGATCGCGGCGTCTGCCGTCCCGTGCACGACCAGCGTGGGGCAGGTGATCCCGGTGAGCCGGCCGGTGATGTCATCCCTGTCCATCAGGCACCGGAACGGCCAGGTCAGCTGCGCCAGATCGTCCGGCGCCCACTGCGCGTACTGCTCGTTCCACTTGGCGTACCAGCCGTCCCACTGGCCCGGGCCCAAGATAATCGAGGCGACCACCTCCTGCACCGGCCCTGGCCCGTGCTCCAGCCAGGCCTGGTGAATCTGCTCATACCCCGGCGCGACGGCCGGGTCCTCCTGGCCAGCCTGGCTATCGATCAGCACCAGCGCCCGCACCCGGTCCGGTGCGGTCAGCGCAGCGCGCAGCGACAAGAAGCCGCCCTGGGACATGCCGGCCAGCACGGCGCGCTCAACACCCAGCTGGCCGAGCAGCGCGAGCACGTCGGCCGCCGAATCCCAGTAGGTGAACGGCCCGGTCGCCCGGGTGCCGCCGTGCCCCCGCTGGTCCCAGGTGATCACCCGGTACTGCGGCGCGAGCGCGCTGACCTGCCGGTCGAACATCGTGTGGTCCATCAGGTACCCGTGGCTGAACACCACGGCCGGGCCCTGGCCCCCCGAGTCGGTGTAGTTGATCTCGATCCCGTTCGCTGCAGCTACTGGCATAGCTCGCAAGCTAGCGCACCGGGACACCGGCCGCCACCGGTGACTTCGCCTCCACCGCGCGGCACGAGATGTCTCCCGCGGCGCGGTGACGCCTTCTTACCCGTCGCCCGAGGGTCCGGCACCCGCCGGGCTGCGGCGAAGGTCCCGCCGGCGGCGGGACCTTCGGCCCTAGGCCGCCATAGTGCTCAGGCCGACTGTGGCACTACGAGCCTGCGGGTGTGCCCGAGCCCGGACGGGTTCCGGTCGGTGCCGGAGAACTGAGTGACCAGAGTACTTCCCGGCCGGATCGTGATGCCCTTCCGTCGCCTGGTCAGGGTGACGGCGGCCAAGGAGATCACCCGCAGGCCTCGCTATCCGCCCGCGTCATGCAGATCTGCCGGCCTGGCTGCTAGGTGCTGGTATCTGGCGTCCCGCTGGGACGGCGGGTTCCCGGTCCTGGTTAAGCAAGGCGATTTCCTCCGCTATCGCGGCGAGAGCCCCGGCAGCGGCGACGATGTGGTTGCGCACCTCCTTGGCGCGGTCGGCCCGGCGTTGCAGCACCTCGGCCCGCCGCACCGAGGCCTCGGTCTGTACCCATTCTGGTGCGACCCTGGCAGCGGCGTGCTGGAGCGCGGCCACCAGGCGGTCGGCCTGGTCCTCGCTGGCCGACAGCAGGTCAGTTGAGTGCTCCAGCGCCTGGGACAGGCGTCGTTGCTGGTTCTCCACCGCCGCGTACAGCTCGCGCGTGCGCTCTTGCAGCATCTCATGCTGGCTGGCGTCGCCCTCCTGCCCGGCCTCGCGCGGTGTCTGCGCTGCCCGGGGCGCCCGGCCCCAGCCGCGGAGTGCCCGGACATCGTCCAAGTGGTCTTGCACCTGGCGCAGCATCGGGCTCACATAGCATGTCTCGGTACTGCGCCACCCGCAGGAGCAGGCGGCGTAGTAGCCCTCATCACCGGTCAGGCGACGCCACCCATTCCACCGGTGCCCCGGCACGTGGCTGTGCAGCAAGTCAAGCTCGTCCTGCACCGGCTCGTATGGCTCTCTCAGCGGGTCAGGCCAGTCCTGGCGCCGGTGCCCGTAGCTGGACTCCCATAGGCGCCTGGCCTCGGCAGCCTGCTCTTCAGGCTCCCTGGCTGTGACGTTCTTATCCATGGGACTCATCCCCATACCGCGACAGGAAGCGATGCCCGGAAGACAACGGTCGTCAGAGCAACCCTGGCTATCACATTACGTCCAGGCATAATTGAGGCAAGGGTCCTTGGTCACCGATATGCAAGAGATCCGGGTCCCCCGGGAAAGTGGTTCTGGGGTGTCCCCAGGCGGGTCCGCGAAGGGCGGCGCGCTTTACGAGTGCGGGTGATAACACAGAGGCGCAGCTCCCTGGGACCGGGAGGCAGGGCGGCTGTGCGGCCACCACTACCGGGTCTCCCGCCAGGCTTGGCCGCGGCGGGCGCGATGGTCCTGCCTGCTCGCCTGGAGTCGTCAGCGACTACAACTGTTCGGATCCCGCGGACGAGCCTCTGACTGCGTATGCCAGGCAGGCACCGCCGTCGCCGATCCGGAGCCGCCAGAGATCACTGGCCGTCCTCGCGTGGCAAACGTCGGCCACGATGGGACCTAAGCCCCTCCCCCGGCGGGCACCTGCCGCTGTCGACTCAGCGTGTGTTCGTCGGCGACCAGGTGTCACTGGATGTCAGCTTGACTGCCGCCGGGGCCAGGCTGGCGAGCCTGGTCCGTAGCGGCCTGCTGGACCGCGCGTCGGCACAGGCATACGGCGACGGGATCACCGGCCTGACCCCAGCCGACCCGCTGGGCCCGGTACCGGGCCTGTCCAGGCTCGTCCGGGTGCATGTTCAGGACCTGGAGGCAAGCGGCGATTCGGCCCGGTTCGCGCTGCGGTGGGAAGTGATCGGGCCCGGCTGCGAGCCGTTCCCTGCCCTGGATGGCGACATCACGCTGACCCCCGCCGGGGAGCACGCCACGACGCTGACGCTGATCGGCGCGTACCGGCCGCCCCCGGGCACCGCGAGCGCCGCGCTGGACCGGGAGGTCCTGCACCGGGCCGCTATGGCAACGATCCGGGGTTTCCTGCACCGCATCGCCGAATCCATCGCCTACCCCGCCGGGGCCGGCCAGCAGTGAATCCCGTGACCGCCCGCACCTGGGCGAACACGCACGCTCAGCGGGCCGTCCCCGGATCTGAGCCCAGCCAGGGGCGGCGGCACTGACGCTCGATCGTGGCCGGTCTCCGGGGGACTCGGATCACAGTTGCTGCTCCCAGCGTCTGGCCATTTGCCCTGCCTGGTCTGCAAAGTCCCGCCATCGCTTGATCTCAGCCGGATAATCCATCCGTCCGGGCTGCCTGGCCAGGTCAGCCTGTTGCTCCAGCAGTGCAGCGGCATCCCCTGCAGCGACCTGCAATGCACGCGCTGTCTGCGCCATGCGCTGTTTCAGCAACGCCGTGCGATCCGCGGCGACGCGGAACGTAAGTGTCCTGATGTCGCGGACGATGCGGTCAACCTCGTCGGTCACGGCCGCTACCCGGTCACCAGCGGGGCCTTTCCCGATGATGCTGTGCGCGCTTTCCAAGCCCAGCCCGACGGACAACAGCCGGTGCGCGATGTATTCCGCGAACTGGGACATCGTGTTCTCCGGGGAGGCCGCCCCCTGCCCCGGCCCGCGCTCGCGGCTGTCCCGGCTGCCACGTGGCCCGGACGGGCGGTCCCGCTGGGTCGGTGCCCGTCTCCCGGGTCGAGCAGGGCCGAGATGACCGCCCAGCCGAGCGGGTGGCCCGGATCGTCACCAGCAGGCCTGCCCAGCTGCCGGGCGATCGCCTCGCCAGCCAGGTCGCCGTACAGTTCCATGATCTTCAGGTCCGCGCCGGATGGGCGGTGCGGGCGCCGGTGGTGGGTCGAGACCATGCCGATCAGGCGGCCGGCATAGTCGACCAGGGGTGTGGACTGAACCGCGCCGAAGCCTGAGGCGGCGGCGATGTCCCGGTGCGGCGCGAAGCCCGGGTCGGTGCTGACGTCGACGATGACGGTCTGGGCGCGGGCCTGTGCCGCCCTCCCGCACGCCGAATGGTCGTCGTTGACGACAGCGAAATAGTCGAGGAACTCAGGACCGAAACCCGACTGGGTGACAATCTTCAGTGCGCCGGTGACCGGATCGAGGAGCTGGATGTTCCCGAAGTCCGCTCCCATCAGCGACAGGGCCCCATCCAGGACCCTTGGCAGCAGTGAGGCCACTGGGGAGACACCGCGAAGACCGTCAGTCACCTCGTGCAGGCGCTGCATCGCCTCCGGCTCATCCAGGCTGAACCGGACAGCCGAGGCGAAGTGCGCTGCCCGCAGGGCCAGCGTCTGCCCGCTGACCGGCGGCAGCTCGGCAGACGCGTCACTGTAGGCCGCGGCCTGGTCCAGCAGTTCTGGCAGATTCTGGCTCTTGCCGGCGACCATGACCACCACCTAAACGAATCGAGCCGTACATCACAGGTGGCAAGCCCTGCCGACGCCCGCGGGGACCGGACGGGTCATGCTGGCACGGTCTGGAGCGGCGCGCCGCGGAGAGCCCGCCGCAACGCTCGCGCCTGCTCCTCTGTCAAGGTGCAGGAACACAGGGATACTTACTTAGTGACATGGTATTTCCCAGTCACGTTCGTTGACTAGACGCCCAGGATCCTGGTCACCGGTCAACCGCCGTCTGCGACCTTGCGTGCCAGCCAGAGCGCATCGCCGACTATCCAGCCGAGTTCAGGCGAGGGCTGGTCATTGCCGGGCAGGCAGCGCAAATGGCCGAGCACGTACGCTCAGCGGGCCTTCCCTCGCCCCAGGGCGTCATGCTCATATAAGGATACCGGGCAAGCCAGGTACGCCTCCCCCGGAGATGCTGCAAGATGGGAAAAGTTTTCGGAAACTACGACCGTGCCGGGGCCTTCCAGGCCTCGGACGCGCCGTTGCTCGTCATCGACACAGACCTGGTGATCCGCGACGTGAACCCCGCGTACCTGAAGGTCACCGCCCGCATATACGACGAACTGCTCGGAACCCCCATGTTCGAAGCGTTCCCGCGTAACCCGGACGACCCGCACGTCACTAGCGAGACGGACATCAGCGCCTACTTCGAGAGAGTGTTCCGCAGCACTCATCGCGGCTACATGCCCGTACACCGCTATGATCTCTCCTCCAGCGACGCCCCGGGAGTATTCGCCCGCAACTTCTGGACCTCGGTCACCACTCCGCTTCGCGACCAGACCGGACACCTGTACGGCGCGCTGCACCATGCCGAGAACCTCACCAGCATCGTCGAATCTATCCGGGAACCCGGGCCGTCTTCACCGGCGGGCCTGCTCATGGACCAGCAGACGTGGAACTCCCTGGTCACTACCCTGGCCCGCGAGGTGCTCGCCCACCAGCAGGCCCGCAGAACCGCAGAGCAGCTGCAGCGCGCGCTGACCTCACGCATCTTCATTGAACAGGCCAAGGGCATGATCGCCGCTCGTGAGGGCATCAGCATCGACCAGGCCTTCGCCCGGCCTGCGCCAGCACGCGCGCCAGCACAACGTTCCCCTCCACGACGTCGCCCGCGCGGTCGTCGAACTGATGCTCGTCGTGTAACTCGCCCGTCAAGGTTCGCCGCGTTCCGGGCCTGGCCTCTGGCTTGCCCTCGCCATCAGGCCCGCCGGGTCAGCAGGTCACCGGCGTCAAAGGGTGTTTCGGCCTGCCTGCTAGCCTCCGGCTCGGCGTGGGCTTCTCGCTCGATCCGCGCGGAGCCGAGACGAGGCGATTACGTCGCTGACCTGGGAGCCGGTGAGCGGGTTCGAACCGCTGGCCTGCCGTTTACAAGAAGTACGGCCTCCTGCACCGAGCGCGCTAGCTGCAACGATGGTCCGGGTCATTGCACTGATGACAGCTGCTGCGCTGGGATTACCCGGCCGGACGTTCCACGAACCGTTCCACGCGGACGACGGTTAAGCTGGTGGTCTGCATTGCAGCGGTAATCACGAGCTAGCGCAGTTGTCTGGTGCAGGATTCCCGGCGAGCCGGTCGTGGGTCCAGGAGATCAGGGCGGGGACGAGGGGTGAGTCGGCCGCAACCAGGCCCACGTGGTCTCGGCCGGGTAGGTGAGGTAGTCCAGTTTTTGGCCCGCGGCGCAGCGCTGTCTGACACACCGGGCCTGGACGGACGGCAGGACGAGCCGGTCGGACAGGCCCTGGGCGATCAGCAGGGGTGCCTGGATCATTCCGGTGGGAGTGTTCTGGATTAGCCGCTGGCCGAGCGGCCCGGAGGCCAGGTTCCCGGCGGTGACGGGCTTATCAAGCACGAGTGACTGGGCGACCGACACGATGGCCCCAGGACCGGACAGGCACCGGCTGGCAGCCCGCCGCGAGATGACCTGGGCGGCCGGGAGGACGTACTTGCTGAACGAGACATCAGAGTAGGCCTGGCTGTAGGCGGTGATCACGTAGGCGGAGAAGATGCTGCCGCCGGGCACGTGGGCCAGGTTGTCGACCAGGCCGGTCAGGTCACTGGCCGGGGCCAGCGCGGCCACGCCGACCACGTGATCATCGGGGGCATAGGACGGGGCCAGGATGCCGGCCCACAGGGCAGCGTTCCCGCCCTGGGAATGGCCCCACAGCACCGTCTGGTCCGCCAGATCGAGCTGTTTGAGCTGGTGGGCGGCGCGGACGGCGTCGAGGTCGGCGCGCGCCTCGCCCTGTCCGATCAGGAACGGCGTGGGCCCCTTGGTGCCCATCCCGGTGCAGTCGGTGGCGACTAGCACCCAGCCCTGGGCCAGGACTTGCGGCAAGACCAGCAGGGCCCCGAGGCGAACGGGTGCACCAGCAGGGACGGGGCGCATCCCTCGGCCACCCCCGTGGTGCCATGGCTCCACACGATCACCGGCCGCGGCCCGGCAGGCGGACGGGCCGGGGCGACCACGATCGCGCTGGCCACCGCGGGGGAACCCGCCTCGCGGGTCGTCGTGTACAAGATCAGCCACGCCTTGGCACCGGCCGGGACATCCCGGGTGAACGGCTCACTGCGCAGCAGCGCTCCCGGCTGGGATGCGACCGCGGACGGGGGGGCATAGAACGCCGTCGGCGAGGCCGCGCTCTTGTGGATGGCCGAACTGACCGCCAGCAGCGCCAGCGCCAACACCAGTGCCACCGCCGAGCCCGCCACCCGGGCCCAGCGGCGCAGCCTCCCCGCGGACGCTCAGCACCCCCCCACCGCCCCGGCATCGGCGTCCCGGTGTGAGAACGCAAGTACGATCTGAGACAAGCCGAACAGCACCGTCCGCGCGCCGAACACCACGGCGATGACCAGCACGGTCACATCCGGCCAGCTCAGCGCCAACGCCCCGAAGATCACGCTGGCCAGGCCGCTCAGCGCCGCGGCGACCCGCTGGTCAGCCGTGCCCCACACCGCGGAGATGATCCGCGCGGCACCGCCGATGATCATGCTGATGCCCACCACGATGGCCAGCGCGAAGATCGTGATCCCCGGCCAGGCCAGCACCACGATCCCGGCCACTACCCAGCCCACCCCGGCCGCCACCGTGACCGCGGGCGACGGCGAGAACCGGGCCGATGCCAGGTCCATCACCCCGGTCACCAGCAGCCCGGCAGCCACCAGCGCGACCAGCACGGACAATGAAGTGAACGGCCGCGTCACCAGGACCGCGCCGATGACCGCGCAGGCCAGCCCGGCAACCAGCGACACCCACCGTGGCAACCGCCGGAAAGCCGCAAGATCAGACCCCATGACCGCCTTGCTCCTATCCGCCTGCCGTCAGGGCCCAATGGCCAGCGGACACCAGCGGTGCTACCAGGAATCGTCCCACCCGCCATACTCATGAGCAATCCCGCCGGACCACCTTGGCCCAGTCCGGCATGGACGCGACCGTGGAGGGATCTAAGCAACGGGTCACTCGTGCCATTCGCGTGCCATTGCTGATACGGCTGAGCCGCATAGCGCGGGCAAACCGGGGACAAACCGGGCGGTGTCATTGATGTCGAGCCGGATACTCACCGCAACGAGGCGACCACCGTCATATTTGATCATTCGGTGCATGTGGCGAGTAGACCGCAGGCGGGCTGCCGGGCAGCATGCTTGCGCTGCCTGCTGACGGTGATCCAGTCCGGCTGTATCGACCGCCGTCCAGGTCCGTTGCCAGCAGACCTGTCAGCGAGATCAGCTCTGGCTAGTTACCCGGCGCTTTGCGAAGCGGTTGATCAGGAACGACGCGATGGCGACGACGATCATGGCGCCGATGATCGCGCCGATGATCCCGCCCCAGTCGAACTTGTCGGTGTCGCCGATGCCGAATATGCCGTGGAAGATCCAGAAGCCGACCAGGGCTCCCAGCAGGCCGAGGCCTAGCGAGGTCAGCCATGATCTGATGCCGTGCATGTGCCGGAACGCATCGTTGGGTATCAGCGCGCGGGCGATGGCCCCGGCTACGAAACCTAGTGCGCAGGCGGCGAGGAAACTACCGATGTTCACGGATCCCTCCGATCTGAAGGTTGATAGCTGATCCTGGCGATGGCTGGTCGCGGCCGCCAGGCCGTGGCGGGCGCAGGATCAGCCGGAGCCCGAGGTGGCTGGTGGAGGTGTCGATGGGCTGGGCCATGCGGGCGGCGGGCCGGTACCGGCGGCAGTAGTCCGGCGCGCACAGGTGCGAGCCGCCCTTCATGACCTTGCGCGGGATGCGGGCCCGGTCCCGCCGGTCCGCGCTGCGCGCCGCGCCGCCGTCCGGGTCCGGGGGGGTGCAGCAGCCGCGGGCCGCGATGGCGTGCCCGGCGTACCAGTCCGACGTCCATTCCCACACGTTGCCGATCATGTCGTACAGGCCGTAGCCGTTGGCGGGGTAGGCGCCGACCGGCGAGGTGCCCTGATAGCCGTCCTCTCCGGTGTCGCGGACGGGGAACTCTCCCTGCCAGGTGTTGGCCATCCAGCGCCCGCCGGGGGTCAGCTCGTCGCCCCAGGCGAACTCGGCGCCGTCCAGCCCGCCGCGCGCGGCCAGCTCCCACTCGGCCTCGGCCGGGATGTCCTTGCCCGCCCAGCTCGCGTAGGCGACGGCGTCGGCCCAGGCCAGATGGACGACCGGATGGTCCGGCTTGCTGCGGACCGAGCTCCCCGGCCCCTGGGGCTGCCGCCAGCTGGCGCCCGGCACGGCGGTCCACCAGTTGTGCGGGTCAGCCAGGCTGACCCGGTGCCGGGGCGCGACGAACACAGCCGAGAACGGCACGAGCATCTCCGGCCGGGCGCCGGGGTAGTCGGCGGGGTCGGGCGGCCGCTCGGCCATGGTGACATATCCGGTCTTGCGCACGAACCGGCCGAATTCGCGGTTGGTGACCGGGCGGGGATCGATCCAGAATCCGCTCACGGTCACCGGGTGGGCCGGGGCCTCCTCGGGATAGTGGCGGTCCGAGCCCATGGTGAAGGAGGCGCCGGGGATCCACACCATCTCGTCCGCCGCCGGACCGGCGGTCGCCGCTGGGCCTGCCGCCCGATCGCTTACCGGCACTGCCTGCTCCTGCTCAGCGATGGGAGGTGATCACCGCCTCGAGTTTCTCCACCACCTGGTCGATGGTGAAGCTGGCCGCCTTCTGGCGCGGCGGGAACTCCTTGAACGTCGCCAAGAACTGGCCGACGTAGTGCTGCGCTGGCACCAGCAGGAAGACATGGTTGATGTACCAGTCCCAATA
>Ga0335081_10001538_pt1 | contig 36779 bp, 36 predicted proteins | sample Lox_Sample_35_FD_206713 | JGI IMG/M metagenome (GOLD analysis project Ga0335081, IMG submission 206713) | Soil microbial communities from Loxahatchee National Wildlife Refuge, Florida, United States - Lox_Sample_3.5 | ecosystem: Environmental > Terrestrial > Soil > Wetlands | place: USA...
TTCTTTTCCTGTGCGTTCATTCCGCACCCCTGAAACGACGATGCCCGCTTGCGCGGGCATCGTCGTATCTGGATTCGATTCGGCGAGCGCGGTTTTTTCGTCCGCGCTCGCCGAGGTTCAAGGCCTATTTCTTCTTAGAAGCTTTCTTCTTGGCCTTCTTTTTCGCCTTCGCCATGGTGGCTCTCCAGTTGTCGGGTTAGTCCGAGGTCGGAGTATATACACGCGAATCGAAATTACAAGCAACGACATGCGTGTAAGAAGCGCACCGATCACTCCATCGTGAGTATGAACTTCCAGTGCGACGCTTCCACCGGCATCACCGAGAGTCGATTGCCCGTGCGAAGCAGCGCCATGCCTGCGAGCTCGCTATTCGCGTGTGCGCGCAGCTCATCGAGAGTGATGACGCGAGCGAGCCGGCGCTCGAGTTTCACGTCGACCATGTACCAGGTGGGCTCATCGCGTCGACTCTTGGGGTCGAAGTGCGCGTGCTTGCGCTCGAAGGCCGTCGGATCGGGATAGCCTTCCTTCACGACCGACATGATCGCGGCTATGCCGGGCACTTCGCAGCTCGAGTAGTACAGAAATGCCTGATCGCCGCGCTTCATCTGGTCGCGAAGCATGTTGCGCGCCTGGTAATTACGCACCCCGTCCCAGGATGTGGTGCGGCGGGGCGCGCGCGCGAGGTCATCGACGCCGAAAGTGTCGGGTTCGCTCTTCAGGAGCCAGTGCTGCGGCATTCGATCACGCCCTCCTCGGTCACGATCGCATCGAGGCGCACGTCGTGGGGCGCAGCGGTGATCTTCGGCAGGCGCTGCATCGCGAAACCGACGCCCACCATGCGCGGTCCGCGCCAGAACTGGCGCAGCCGGCGGTAGGCAAAGCCGCGATCGAAGTACCCGGCACCCATGCCGAGTCGCATGCCGGTGGCATCGAAGCCCACCAGGGGTGTGATCACGAGATTCAGCATGCGTGCCGGCACGCTGCGACCCATTTCCGGTTCGAGAATCCCCATCCAGTTGCGGCGCATGCGCCCTGTGGCGGCATAGAAGCGCATTCGCTTGCGGCGCCGGTCGGTGAGCACGGGCAGGAAGATCTCGCAGCCATGGCGCCTCGCGATGACGACGAAGGGTGCGATGTCGAGCTCGCCGAAGAGCGGCGAGTAGACCGAGACACGCATGCCGGGATGGAGGTAGAAGCGGCGCTGCAGCGTGAGCGCGATGCGGCGCGCGGCCTGTTCGCGCATCTTCGCAGAGAGCTTGCGACGCTCGGCGCGCAGCTGCTTGCGCAGCTCGCGCCGGGCCTCGGCCTGATTGGAAGAGGTGGACGTCACCCGCCTGTGCCGTTGTAAGCCTGTGCTCTCGAACCAGAGCAACAAGGTGGGACGAGCTGCAGCAGGTAAGGCTTTCCGCTCAAGACGCGGACCTGCACAATTCTGCCCGCAAGCACTGGTCCCATGGGTGTTTAAATTAGGGTCGAGAGGTAACCCGGCCCACTATCGAACACCGCAGGCGACGCCCGTGGAGAACTGTACACGAGCGGGCAGGGCAGTGGGAGAGAAGTGGTCCGCGGTTTCGCGTACAAAACGGGGCGTCCGCAGCGACCGGGTCGCTAGAATTCCAGCTGCTGGCTCTTCTCGAGCGTGGCCTCGACGCGCTCGCGCAGCGAGCGCACGCGCCCGACGATTTCCCCGTCCACGCGTCCATCGCGATCCTTGATCGACAGCAGCTCGTTCGCGAGGTTCAGCGCGACCATGACCGCGATGCGATCGAGGCCCACGACCTTGCCGCTGTCGCGGATCTCGCGCATGCGGGAATTGAGGAATTCCGCCGAGTCGAGCAGCTGGGCGCGCTCCTCGTGCGGGCAGGCGACGAAGTATTCCTTCTCCAGGATGCGAACGCTGATCCGCGCCGGTTCGGCCGGACTCACGCGCCGTGCTCCAGCGTCTTCAGGCGCCCGATCATCGCCTCGACGCGGGTACGCACCTGCTCGTTCCTGTTAAGGAGCGTGGCTCGCTCGCCGGCGAGTGACTCGTGGCGCATCTTCAGCGCGCGATTCTCATCGCGCAGGCGTGTCAGGGAGACGCTCAGTTCTTCGATGCGCTTTTCAAGTCGCCGCAGCTCGAGATCCAGCTGTGTTTTTGTTGTATCGCTCATCGCAACGACTATAGAGCGCCGTTCCGCGCGCGGTCAATGCGTGCGCTTAAGGGCATGCAAGCACTTCAGGCATAATGCATTTCCCGATGCAAGCTGCCGACTATTCCGACATTCAGCACGCGCTCGAGACTTCGCGCTCCCTGACGGACGCCGCGGAGGCGCACGGTACGCTCGCCGGATGCCTGTGCGCCACGATCGGCTATGGTTTCGAGGACTGGCTCGCCGAGATCCTGCCCGAGGGTGAGGCGGGTCCCGAAGCCACCGAGGCGCTGCGCCAGCTCTTTCTCAGCACCTCGACTTCGCTCGGCGAAGCGCAGATGGAGTTCACACCGCTCCTGCCGGAGGATGGCCAGCCGATCGACACGCGTGCCGCGGCGCTCGGGCAGTGGTGTCAGGGATTTCTCTACGGCCTTGGCACCGGCTCATTGAACGATGCGCAATCGCTGCCGGGCGAGATCGGCGAGATCGTGCGCGATCTGACCGAGATCACGCGAGTCGGGGTGGATTCGGGCGACAGCCTGGAGTCCAACGAGGGTGCATACGCCGAGCTGGTCGAATTCGTCCGCGTCGGGGTGCAGCTGGTGTTCGATGAGCTCGAGCCGCTGCGAACCCCGCCGGCGCGTTCGGAAGGATCGTTGCATTGAAGCCCAAGCGTGCCAAGAACGTCGGCCGGGATGAGTTCGAGCGCCGGCGCCGTCAGCTCATGCGCATCATGGGCCGCGACTCGATCGCCATCGTCCCTGCGGCTCCGGTGCGCCACCGCAACAACGACGTTGAGTATCCCTACCGTCAGGACAGCGACTTTCACTACCTGACGGGCTTCGGTGAGCCGGAAGCCGTGGCCGCCCTGGTGCCGGGGCGGCCGCAGGCCGAATACATCCTGTTCGTGCGCGATCGCGATCCTGAGCGCGAGACCTGGGACGGCCGGCGCGCCGGCACGGACGGCGCGACTCGCGACTACGGCGCCAACGATGCCTTCCCGATCGCGGACATCGACGAGATCCTGCCGGGTCTGATGGAAAACCGCGCTCGCGTCTTCTATGCCATGGGCACGCATCCGGAGTTCGATCAGCGGGTCGTCGGCTGGGTCAACGGGCTGCGGGCGCAAGCCAAGCACGGCCGCCATCCCCCCCTCGAGTTCGTCGCTCTGGATCATGTCCTGCACGACATGCGGCTGTACAAGTCACGCGCCGAGCTCCAACTCATGCGCGAGGCCGCGCGCATCGGCGCCGCGGCGCATGTGCGGGCCATGCGCGCCTGCCGTCCCGGACGCACCGAGTACGAGATCGCGGCCGAGATCGTGCATGAATTCAACCGCCATGCGGCCACCTGCTCGTACGAGCCCATCGTCGGCGGCGGCGCCAACGCCTGCATCCTGCACTACCGCGAGAATCGCGACGTGCTGCGCGAAGGGGACCTGCTCCTCATCGACGCTGGCTGTGAATACCAGTTCTACGCCTCCGATATCACGCGCACCTTCCCGGTCAACGGCCGCTTCACCCCTGAGCAGCGTGCGATCTACGAGCTGGTGCTGCAGGCCAATCTCGCCGCCATCGCCAAGGTGCGGCCGGGCAATCACTGGAACGATCCGCATACGGCCGCCGTGCGCGTCATCACCCAGGGGCTGGTGAAGCTCGGCCTGCTCAAGGGCCGGGTCACGCAGCTCGAGCGCGATGGCGCCTACCGCCGCTTCTTCATGCACCGCACCGGTCACTGGCTCGGCATGGATGTGCACGACGTGGGCGACTACAAGGTGGGAGACGAATGGCGCGTGCTCGAGCCGGGCATGGTGCTCACCATCGAGCCCGGCCTCTACATCTCGGGCAACGAGCGCAGCATCCCGCGCCGCTTCCGCGACATCGGCATCCGCATTGAGGACGATGTGCTGGTGTCCCACGATGGCGCCGAGGTGCTCACGTCGGCCGCGCCCAAGGAGCCGTCCGCGATCGAGGCGCTGATGGCGGCGGCCTGAGCCGCTCACCGGCGAGCCCGCATGCGCGAGTTCGATGTTGTGATCGTTGGCGGCGGGATGGTCGGCGCGAGCCTGGCGCTGGCGCTCGCTGGCACGGAGCGTTCGGTCGCGCTCATCGAGAGCATCGCCCTCGCCACCGCTTCTCAGCCGAGCTTCGATGAGCGCACGACGGCGCTCGGCAATGCCAGCCGCCGCATCTTCGAGGCCCTGGGAGTCTGGAGTCCGATCGTTGCGCAGGCGGCGGCCATCCGCCGCATCCACATCTCCGATGCCGGCCGCTTCGGCTTCGCCCGCCTGGAGGCGGCCGAGCAGGCAGTCGAGGCATTCGGGTATGTTGTGGCCAACCGCGCGATCGGAGCGGCGCTCTGGAGCGCACTCGAGCGCTCAACGACGGCTTGCTTTGTACCGGCAAGTCCCGGCCACATCGAGATGGGTTCCGATCGTGCGCTGGTGACGCTGAGCGGCGCAGGCGCCCCATCCGAGCCCATCTCGGCGCGCCTGCTCGTGGCTGCCGACGGCGCGAACTCGGTCGTTCGTGCCGCCGCGGGGATCGCCGCCTCGGTCGAGGACTACGGACAAGTGGCGATCGTCGCGAATGTGGGCGCCGACCGGCCGCACGATGGCACCGCCTACGAGCGCTTCACCGACAGCGGACCACTCGCCGTGCTGCCGCTGCACGATGGCAGCTACACGGTAGTGTGGGCGCGCGCCAGCGCCGAACGGCAGCGCGTGCTCGCCTTGAGCGACGGCGAATTTCTCGCCGAGCTGCAGCGCCACTTCGGCTGGCGGGTGGGACGCCTGGTGCGCGTCGGCCGGCGTGCCGCCTACGGTCTGCAACTCACACGGGCCGATGCGCCCGTGGGCGTGCGTACCGTCCTGATCGGCAATGCCGCCCAGGCGCTGCATCCCGTGGCGGGGCAGGGCTTCAATCTCGGCCTGCGCGATGCAGCCATTCTCGCCGAGCTTCTGAGCGCGCACTGCGACGGGGAGCAACTGCTCGCGCAGTTCGCGGCGCGGCGCGAAGCCGACCGGCGCGGTGTCATCGCCTTTACCGACAGCCTCGTGAAACTGTTCGCCGATCGGCGCATGGGGGTGCGGGCGCTGCGTGACCTCGGGCTGCTGCTGTTCGATCTCGCCCCACCGGCCAAGAGCGCGCTGGCGCGCGTCAGCACCGGCTTCGGCGCCGGCGCGCCGCGCCTTGCGCGCGGCCTTACGCTCGGCTGAGCATCCCATGAGCGAGGCGTTCGATGTCCTCATCGTGGGTGGCGGTCCGGTCGGAGCCTGTCTGGGTGCGCTCCTGGCCGGGACTGCTGCGAGCGGTGCACGTCAGATGCGCATTGCGGTGCTCGAGCCGCACCCTGCGATCCCTGTGCCTGCCGATGCACCGCTCGATCCCCGCGTCTCCGCACTGTCGCGTGCGAGCGAGCGCGTGCTGACGCACGCGGGGGCCTGGGGACGGATGGCTCCCAAACGCTGCATGCCCTACGAGCGCATGCGCATCTGGCACGAGAGCCTGCCGGCTTCGAGCCCGGATGTGCTGACGTTCGATGCCGCCGATGTGGGCGAGCCCAATCTGGGCTACATCGTCGAGAACCGGCTGGTGCAGGCGGCTGCGACCGGTGCTTTCGAGCAGGCCGGGGGCCATCTGCTCGCGACGGAGCTGCAGGGCGCGCGCGTGCGCGAGGCCGATGTCCAGGTTGAGACGGCTGCCGGTGTGCTTTCCACACGATTGCTCATCGGTGCGGACGGGGCGCATTCGGCGGTGCGCTCGGCCGTGGGTCTCACCGCCGAGAGCAAGAGTTATCGCCAGAGCGGTATCGTCGCGCGCGTGGCCACCGCCCGCTCACACGAGCGCACGGCGTGGCAGCGCTTCCTCGGCGACGGAACGCTGGCGTTTCTGCCGCTCGCCGATGGCACAAGCTCCATCGTGTGGTCTGCCGACGAGGCGGTCGCAGGCACACTCCTGGCGATGCCCGCCGATGAGTTCCAGCGCGAGCTCGCCGCCCACCTCGATCACGCCCTGGGCGCGGTGCAGTTGCTCTCCGAGCGGGCCTCGTTCGCGCTGCAGCGTCTGCTCGCCCCGCGCTACACGACGGCGCGCTGCGCGCTGGTCGGCGATGCGGCTCATGTCGTGCATCCGCTCGCCGGGCAAGGCGTCAATCTGGGACTGCTCGATGCGGCGGCACTCGCGGAGCGGCTGCTTGAAGCCTGGCGTTTGGGCGAGGATCCGGGGGCGCTTCGTGCGCTGCGCGGGTACGAGCGCTGGCGCAAGAGCGAGATTGCGCTCATGGCGCTCGCGATCGACGGCTTCGACCGTTTCCTGTCCCATGGCGACGGACCGATCTCGCAGCTGGCACGCCGCGGGCTTGCCTGGGTAAATGCCGCGCCGCAAGTGAAGCGCTTCTTCATTGCCCGCGCCCTGGGGCTTGCGGGCGAGCTGCCGCGCACTGCCGTCAGCTGACGGCGATGCGGTCGATCTTGGCGGCGGAGATGAAGTCGTTGACCGAAAGACCCTTGATGGCGTGCGTCGAGAAGCGGATGCGGCAGTAGTTGTAGCCGACCTCGAGATCCGGGTGATGGTCCTCGATGTTCGCGATATGCGCGAGCGCGTTCACGAAGCTCATGGTGCGGTAGAAGTCTCGAAACGCGAGCTCGCGGTGGATGCTCAACGCGTCCGGTGCGAGCTTCCAGCCCTTCTCCAGCTGACTCATCATCGCTTTGGCTTGCGCCGCCGTGAGCGGCGCGACTCCGCCCTCGCATGGCTTGCAGCGCTGCTCGGTCAGGCTTTCCTTTGCGCTCATGCGGCACCCTTGCGCGCGAAGCGGCGCGCGACGTATTGCTCGACCAGCTCCTGGAATTCCTCGGCGATGCGCTCGCCCTTCAAGGTCACGGTCTTCTCGCCGTCCTCATAGACCGGGGCGACCGGGCGCTCGCCCGTGCCCGGCAGGCTGATGCCGATGTTGGCGTGCTTGCTCTCGCCGGGTCCGTTCACCACGCAGCCCATGACCGCCACGCTCATCTCTTCTACGCCGGTGAATTCACGCCGCCAGGCCGGCATGCGGTGGCGGATATGCGACTGGATGCGCTGCGCGAGCTCCTGGAAGTAAGTGCTCGTCGTGCGCCCGCAACCCGGGCAGGCGATGACCATCGGGGTGAACGAGCGCAAGCCCATGGTCTGCAGGATCTCCTGCGCGACGATGACTTCCTGGGTGCGATCCCCGCCCGGCTCCGGCGTCAGCGAGACCCGGATGGTGTCGCCGATGCCCTGCTGCAGCAGCACGCCGATGCCGGCGGTCGAGGCGACCACCCCCTTCGAGCCCATGCCCGCCTCGGTGAGCCCCAGGTGCAGCGGGAAATCGCAGCGCGCGGCGAGGTCCTGATAGATCGCGATCAGATCCTGCACCCCGCTCACCTTGGCGGAGAGGATGATGCGATCGCGCGGCAGGCCGAGCTCCACGGCGCGCTCCGCGCTCTGCAGCGCCGACAGCACCACCGCGCTGCGCGTCACCTCGCGCGCATCGAGCGGCTGTGCACGCGCCGAGTTCTCATCCATCAGCCGGGTGAGCAGGTCCTGATCGAGACTGCCCCAGTTGACGCCGATGCGGACCGGCTTCTGGTAGCGGCACGCGGCTTCGATCATCTCGGCGTACTGCGGATCGCGCTTGCTGCCGCGGCCGACATTGCCAGGGTTGATGCGGTACTTGGCGAGCGCCTCGGCACACGAGGGGTGCTCGCGCAGCAGCTTGTGGCCGTTGAAATGAAAGTCACCGATGAGCGGTACACGAACGCCCATCTGATCCAGACGCTCGCGGATCGGGGCGACGGCTGCCGCCGCTTCGCTCGTGTTTACGGTGACGCGCACCAATTCGGAGCCAGCGAGCGCCAGGGATCGCACCTGCTGCACCGTGCCTTCCACATCGGCGGTATCGGTATTGGTCATCGACTGCACGACGATGGGATTTGAGCCCCCCACCTGGACGGGACCGATGCGAACGGCGAGGCTCTGGCGACGGCGGACGGACATGACCGCCATTGTACCTGCCGGGCTGTTATCATTCCGGGCGCTCGCTCGAACCGTCTGTCCGGAGAGAGTCCGTGGCCCTGAGGCCGCGGAACGCCGAAGGCGCAAGTCCCGCCCGGAAACGCTCAGGCAACCGAACGGCAGACGCACGGCAGCGCGGCAATGCGCGGCCACGACGAGTTCTGGAGAGCGACGGTTCTGGCGCTTGGGCGTCGCAGCCGTCCACCGAAGGGGTGCGGCGCCTCGCAGCGCTCAATCTCTCAGGTCGAAGGACAGAGGGGCGGCAGGGGCGAGTGACTCGCGCCTGCCGCCTTTTTTATTGCGGGTCCACCGTCGCACGGCATTGAGGCAACGATGGGACGACGCACAGCACTCTACGAGCTGCACCTCGCGCTCGGTGCCCGCATGATCGACTTCGGCGGCTGGGATCTGCCGCTGCACTATGGTTCCCAGATTGAAGAGCATCACGCCGTCCGGCGCGCGGCGGGATTGTTCGACGTGTCTCACATGGGCATCGTCGATGTGCGGGGAGCCGGCGCACGCGCGTTCCTGCAACGCCTGCTCGCCAACGACGTAGCCAAGCTCACGCGCCGCGGCCGGGCGCTCTACGGCTGCATGCTGAATGCCGCGGGCGGGGTGATCGACGACCTCATCGTCTATCTGCTCGATGACGGCACCACCTACCGGCTGGTCGTGAACGGTGCCACGCGCGATGGCGATCTCGCGTGGATCCGCAATCACGCCGAAGGCAGCGGCCTCGAGATCGCCGAGCGTACCGACCTGGGACTCATCGCCGTTCAGGGTCCGCGCGCACGCGAGGCCGTGGCAGCGCTGCTGCCGCCGGCGCAGGCGCAAGCGGCGCTCGCGATCGAGCCATTCAACGCGCTCGCGGCCGGGCGCTGGCTCATTGCGCGCACGGGCTACACGGGCGAGGACGGCTTCGAGGTGATGCTGCCGGCAGCGGAGTCGCCCGGCTTGTGGCGTGAGCTCAATGCGCGCGGGGCCATCTCCTGCGGGCTCGGCGCCCGTGACACGTTGCGCCTGGAGGCGGGACTCAATCTTTACGGCCACGACATGGACCAGAGCACGAACCCGCTCGAGAGCGCATTGGCCTGGACGGTCGCCATGGAGCCTCCGGGGCGCGATTTCATCGGCCGCGCGGCGCTCGAAGCGATCCGCGCACGCGGCATCGAGCGCCGCCTGGTCGGGCTCGTGCTCGAGGAGCGCGGCGTGCTGCGCGCCGAGCAGCGCGTCGTCGTGCCGGCGTCCGCACCGGGCGCTAAGGCAGGCGAGGGCAGGATCACGAGCGGCACATTCTCTCCGACGCTGCAGCGCTCGATCGCGCTCGCGCGCATCCCGGTTGCCGCGCCGGAAGAGGTTCTGGTGGACGTGCGCGGGAAGCTGCTCCCGGCACGCATCGTCAAGCCGCCGTTTGTGCGAAAGGTGAATGCATGAGCCAAATCCCGAGCGATCTCAAATACACCAAGACCCACGAGTGGGTGCGGACCCTGAGCGATGGCGCGATCGAGGTCGGGATCACCGATCACGCCCAGGAAGCACTCGGGGATCTGGTGTTCGTCGAGCTGCCCGAGGCGGGGCGCAAGGTCGGTGCCGGTGAGCCGTACGCGGTGGTCGAATCCGTCAAAGCCGCCTCGGACATCTACAGCCCCGTGGCCGGAGAAGTGAGCGCCGTGAATGCTGCGCTCTCCAAGACGCCCGAGCTCATCAATCAGGATCCCTACGGCGCCGGCTGGATTGCGCGCCTGAAGGCTTCCGACCCGGCGCTGCGCACCGGCCTGCTGAGCGCGCAGGAATACGAGCAGCACCTCGCGGCGGAGGATCATTGATGGCGTTCATCCCGCATACCGCTGCCGACGTGACGGCGATGCTGTCGACGATCGGCGTGGAACGGCTCGAGGAGCTGTTCGAGGAGATCCCGCGGGCACTGCGGATCGAAACGCTCCCGGGCGTGCCTGCGGCACTCAACGAAATGCAGATCTCGCGCCTGATGAGCGAGCGTGCCCGCAGCGATGGCCAGCCGCTGTGCTTCATCGGCGCCGGCGCCTACGAACACCACATTCCGGCGGCCGTGTGGGCTATCGCGACGCGCGGTGAGTTCTACAGCGCCTACACGCCGTATCAGGCCGAGGCGAGTCAGGGCACGCTGCAGACGATCTACGAGTTCCAGACGATGATCGCGAGCCTGACCGGCATGCAGGTCGCGAACGCCTCGCTCTACGACGGAGCTTCGGCCTTCGCGGAAGCGTGTCTGATGGCGACGCGCCTGAACCGCAAGTCGAAGTCGCTCAATATCCTCGTGCCGGAGGCGGTGCATCCGCACTACCGCAAAGTCGCGCGCACCGTGATCGCGCACCAGGGCGTGCGCATCACCCCCGTGCCCTTCGATGCGAGGAGCGGCCGCACGGCGGCGGCGGCACTCGAGGCTCATGCGAACGAGGACATCACCGCGCTTGCCATTCAGCAGCCGAATTTCTTCGGTGTGCTCGAGGACGTGGATGCGCTGTCGCAGTGGGCGCGCTCGCGCTCGATTCCGGTCATCGCGATCGTCAATCCCGTCTCGCTCGCGCTGCTGGAGCCGCCGGGCGGCTGGCGTGGCGGTGCCGACATCGTGGTGGGCGAGGGCCAGCCGCTCGGCATCCCGCTCGCCTCGGGCGGCCCGTACTTCGGCTTCATGGCGACCCGCCAGGAGCACGTTCGGCAGATGCCGGGCCGCATCGTCGGCCGCACCCTGGACCTCGCGGGCCATCCGGGCTTCACGCTCACGCTGCAGGCGCGCGAGCAGCACATCCGCCGCGGCCGGGCGACCTCCAACATCTGCACCAATCAGGGACTGATGGTGACCGCGGCGACGGTCTATCTCGCGCTCATGGGGCCCCAGGGCCTGGAGCGCGTCGCGGCGGCCTCGCATGAGCGCGCTCACAGGCTCATCGCGGCACTCACGCGTCATGCCGGCGTGAGGCGCGCGTTCAGCGCGCCGTTCTTCCACGAGGCCGTGATCCTGCTCGAGCAGCCGGTCGCGCCCGTGCTCGAGGCGCTGGCAGGCGAAGGCATCCACGGCGGCCTCGATCTGTCGCGCGATTACCCGCAGCTCGGAAACGCCCTGCTCACCTGCGCGACCGAGACCAAGACGGACGAGGACATCGAGCGCTTCGCGCGAGCCCTGGGAGAGCTCATATGAGTGTCCGTCCCGAGCCCGTCATCTTCGAGTACTCGCGCCCGGGCCGTGGCGCGAGCGATCAGTGGCCGGCGCAAACGGCACACTTAAGTGAGCTGCCGGCCGAATTGCGACGACGCGCGCCGCCGCTGCTGCCCGAGGTGAGCGAGCTCGAGGCGGTGCGCCACTACACGCGTCTGTCGCAGCTCAACTTCTCGATCGAAACGCATTTCTATCCGCTCGGCTCCTGCACGATGAAATACAACCCCAAGGCATGCAATCAGCTGGCGATGCTGCCGGGCTTCCTCGCGCGTCATCCGCTCGCGCCCGCGCCGCACGGTCAGGGCCTGCTCGCCTGTCTGTATGAGCTGCAGGAGATGCTGCGCGCGGTAACGGGAATGAGTGCGGTCTCGCTCACGCCCATGGCGGGAGCGCAGGGCGAGTTCGCGGGGGTCGCGATGATCCGCGCCTATCACGAGGCGCGAGGCGATCACGCACGGCGCGAGATCATCGTGCCCGAGGCGGCGCACGGCACCAATCCCGCCACCGCCACCATGTGCGGCTATGCGCTGCGCGAGATCCCGGTGGCCGCCGATGGCGACATCGCCCTCGATGACCTGCGCGCGGCATTGGGACCGCAGACCGCGGGCATCATGCTCACCAACCCCTCCACGCTCGGCGTGTTCGAGCGGCGCATCGTTGAGGTGGCTGCGCTGGTGCACGAAGCCGGCGGGCTCCTCTATTACGACGGTGCCAACCTCAATGCGATCCTGGGCAAGGTCCGTCCCGGGGACATGGGCTTCGATGTGATGCACATGAACCTGCACAAGACCTTCTCGACGCCGCACGGCGGCGGTGGCCCGGGGGCCGGAGCGGTCGGGGTCGGCAAGCGTCTGGAGCCGTATCTGCCCGTGCCGATTGTGACGCGGGAGGGGGAGCGCTACCGCTTCCTCGATGAGGCGGATCGTCCGCACAGCATCGGGCGGCTGTCAGCCTTCATGGGCAATACCGGCGTGCTGCTGCGGGCCTACGTCTACATGCGCCTGCTCGGGCGCGAAGGCATGCCCCTGGTAGCCGACATGGCCACGCTCAATGCCAACTATCTGCTCGCGTGCCTCATGCGCGCCGGCTTCGATGCCGCCTATCCCTCGAGGCGCGCCACGCACGAGCTGGTCATCACGCTGAAGCGTCAGGCGCGCGAGCTCGAGGTGACGGCGATGGATTTCGCGAAGCGCCTGCTCGACCATGGCATGCACGCGCCGACGACATATTTCCCGCTGCTGGTGCCGGAGTGCCTGCTGATCGAGCCCACCGAGACCGAAAGCCGCGAGACGCTCGATCGGTTTGTCGCTGCCATGTCACAGATTCTGCAAGAAGCGCGGCAGGAACCCGAGCAGGTCCGTGGCGCACCGCATAACATGGTGGTTCGGCGCCTGGATGATGTGCGGGCGGCCAAGCAACTGGACCTTACATGGAAGCCGACACCGTAAGCCGCAGCCCGGCGGAACCCAGGGCGTCTGCCGATCGCGGCAAGCCCCGCGGCATCACCCGCGTGATCCGGGCCTGCGGCGCAAGCTTGAAGGGACTCGTCGGCGCTTTTCGCGAAGAAGCGGCATTCCGGCAGGAACTCGGGTTGGCCGCGCTCGTCATACCTCTGGGCTTATGGCTGGGACGCAGCGGCGTGGAGCGAGCGCTCCTGATCTCGCCGATGCTGCTCATTCTCATCGTAGAGCTCATCAACAGCGCGATCGAGGCGACGGTCGATCGGATCGGCCTCGAGCGTCACGCGCTGGCAGGGCTCGCCAAGGATATCGGCTCCGCCGCGGTCTTCATGTCCTTTGTACTGCTCGCAGCCGTCTGGCTGCTCGTTCTGCTATGAAACAGCTCCTCATCGCATGGTTGGCGCTGGCGGCGTGTGCCGCCGCATTCGCTCAGGCCCCGGGCCCGCAGGCACCTCCGGCGGCACAGCCGCTGGCGGCCGAGGCGAAGGCTGCACCCCGATCCTCGACGCTCTCGCCGCGCAGCGTGCCGCCCGCGACTCCCGAACTCGTGCAGCAGGCCGCTGCCGGTGAGGAGAATCCCGACTGGGCCGTGACGCTGGAGCGCATCGCGAGCAGCGTCGTGGCGATCGATGTGGACTCCACGCGCGCCTTCGATACCGAATGGAATTCCACCGCGCAGGCGACCGGCTTCGTGGTGGATGCCGAGCGCGGACTCATTCTGACCAACCGGCACGTGGTGACTCCGGGTCCGGTGACCGCGGAGGCGACATTCCTCAACCGTGAGGAAGTGCAGCTCTACCCGGTCTATCGCGATCCGGTTCACGACTTCGGGCTCTATCACTACGATCCGGCCAAGCTGCGCTTCATCAAGCCGAAGGCGCTGCCCCTGTATCCGGAAGGCGCGCAGATCGGCCGCGAGATCCGGGTGATCGGCAACAACGCCGGCGAGCAGCTCTCGATTCTCGCGGGCACGCTCGCGCGGTTGGATCGCGAGGCGCCGGAATACGGCATCGCCAAGTACAACGACTTCAACACCTTCTATCTGCAGGCGGCATCGGGGACCTCGGGCGGCTCGTCCGGCTCGCCCGTCGTCGACATCCGCGGCCGTGTCATCGCATTGAACGCCGGCGGGGCGACGGGTGCGGCCTCGAGCTTCTATCTGCCGCTCGGACGCGTGCGCCGCGCGCTGCAGCTGATCCAGGAAGGCAAGTCAGTGACGCGCGGCACACTCGAGACGGTGTTCGTCTACAAGCCCTACGATGAGCTCGAGCGCCTGGGGCTCACGACTCAGACCGAGGAGGCCGTGCGCAAGGCCTATCCGGCGCTCACGGGCATGCTGGTCGTGAGCGAAGTGCTGCCGGGCTCAGAGAGCAACGGCGTGCTGCAGCCCGGCGACATCCTGACGCGCGTGAATCATCGCTATGTCACGCAGTTCGAGCCCCTCGAGGAGCTGCTCGATGCCTCGGTCGGCGGACAGATCGATGTCGAGCTCGAACGCGGTGGCAAACCGGTCGCCGCCAAGCTCACCGTCGCGGATCTCAACGCCATCACGCCCGACTCGTACCTCGAATTCGGCGATGCGGTGGTCAATACGCTCTCATACCAGCAGGCGCGGCACTTCAACGTGCCGGTGCGCGGCGCCTACATCGCCAATCCCGGCTATGTATTCGGCTCGGCCGGCATCCCGCGCGGAGCGGTGGTTACCGCGGTGCAGGGCAAGCCCGTCACCAACGTGTCGGAAATGGAAACCGCGATCTCGAGCCTCGGCGACGGCGACCGCGCCACGGTGCGCTATTTCACCATCGATGATCCGAACGGCAGCCAGCTGCGCTCGATCACCATGGATCGGCGCTGGTTTCCCTCGCAGCGCTGCACGCGCGATGACGCGACCGGGCTGTGGAAGTGCCACGACCTCTCGCCTGGGCCGGCATCCCAGGCACCGCGTGGCGGCACGGTCGGCTTCCCGCAGTACGCGGATGCGCGCCTCGCCAAGCTCGCCCCGTCACTGGTGCTCGTGACCTATGACATGCCGTACTCGATCTCGGGTGTCACCGAGCGCAGCTATCACGGCACGGGCCTGGTGGTGGACACGGAGCGCGGACTCGTCGTCGTGGACCGCAATACGGTGCCGGTCTCCGTGGGCGATGTGAACATCACCTTCGCGGGCACGCTGCAGGTACCGGGTCGCGTGGTCTACATCCATCCGCTGCACAACCTCGCGGTGGTGGCCTATGACCCGAAGCTCATCGGCAAGACCCCGGTACAGGCGGCGCGCCTGTCCAAGCGCGAGCTGGCATCCGGCGTGTCCGTCTGGGCAATCGGGCTCACCGGCGAGAGCCTGCTGCGCTCGCTCAAGACCCAGGTCTCGAGCGTCGATCCTCTGGATCTGCCGCTCTCGCGCACCATGCGCTTCCGCGACACCAATCTCGAAGTCGCGCAGCTCGTGAATCCGCCGCTCGACTACGACGGCGTGCTGACCGATGACGACGGCCAGGTTCTCGGGCTGTGGTCGAGCTTTGCCTACGAGAACGGCCGCGAGCTCACGCAGGCCAACAAGGGTGTGCCGATCGATGTGGTCGCAGAGATGCTCGACCGCATCCGCAACAACCGGCCGCTGCACTCGCTCGAAGTGGAGTTCGCGCTGCAGCCGCTCTCCAGCGCGCGCGACTTCGGCCTCTCGGATGAGTGGCTGAAGAAACTCGAGCAGCATGGCAGCGCCGATCGCCAGAGCCTGGCTGTCGCGCGCACGGTCGGTGGCTCCCCGGCGGCGGGGTTGCTGCAGCAGGGCGATATCGTGCTGGCGATCGATGATCAGATCGTGACGCGCTTTCGCGATGTGGAGAAGGCGGTGGCCGATCGCGATCAGGTGCGGGTCACGCTGTGGCGCGGCAATGCCGCCGAGACTATCCAGGTGCCGACGGCGCAGCTGCCCGGCACGGACGTCGATCGCGTGCTGCAATGGGCCGGCGCGACGCTGCAGGCGCCGCACCGCGCCATGAGCGAGCAGCGCGGTATTCCGCCGGTCGGGGTTTATGTCGCGTACTTTGCGTACGGCTCGCCCTCGACGCGTTACGGACTGTATCCGGGGCGACGGATCGTCGAAGTGGACGGTCAGCCGACGCCGAATCTGGATGCCTTCCTCGCGGCGGTGACCGGCCGCGCCGACCGCGCCTCGGTGCGTCTGAAAACCATCACCTGGAACAATGCTCCGGAAGTCATCACGTTAAAGCTCGATAAGCACTATTGGCCGGCGTATGAGCTGCGACGGACAACTGACGGCTGGGAGCGACACTCGCTCGAGTAAGCGTCGGCCCCGGGACGGGCCTTGGTAGAATTCCCCTCCTTATGGTCCGCGTCGTCAGAGCCAGTCAGCTGGATATCGACGCCGCCGTGCAGGCATTGCGCGACGGTGATCTCGTGGCGTTCCCGACGGAAACCGTCTACGGCCTCGGGGCCAATGCCCAGAATCCCGCTGCAGTGCGGAAAATCTTCGAGGTCAAGGGCCGTCCGACCAGCCATCCGGTCATCGTCCACCTGGACAGCCCGCGCTTCCTGCACCGCTGGGTGAAGGAGGTTCCGCAGGTGGCCCAGCGCCTGGCGGATCGCTTCTGGCCCGGTCCGCTCACCATGGTCATGCCGCGCGCCGCGCAGGTGCACGACATCGTGACCGGTGGGCAGGACACGGTCGCCATCCGGGTGCCGCAGCATCCGATGGCGCAGCAACTGCTGACGGCCTTTGGCGGCGGCATCGCCGCACCCTCGGCCAATCGCTACGGGCGTTTGAGTCCTACGCGCGCGGAGCACGTGCGCGATGAGCTCGGGGAGTCCGTGCGCATCGTGCTCGACGGCGGGGAATGTCACATCGGGCTCGAGTCGACGATCGTGGCCTGCGAAGAGGAGCGCGTGCGCCTGCTGCGCCCCGGCGCCATTACCGCGCGGCAGCTGCGTGAAGTCGCCGGAGATCTGCTGCTCGGGGCCGATGTCGAGTCGCCACGCGTGCCGGGCAGCACGCCCTCGCACTACGCGCCCACCACGCCGCTCGTCATCGTGCCGGCGGGCGAGGTCGACGCGCAGGCTGCCGCGCTGTCCGACGGCGGCCGGCGCATCGCCGTGCTGGCGCAGCGGCTGCCGCTCAAGGCGCACAAGTACGTCACCTGGGTGAACGCGGGCCGGCGCGCCGATCAGTACGCCCAGACGCTCTACGCCAATCTGCGCGCGCTGGATCGCGCCGGTTGTGCCCAGATCCTGGTACAGGACGTGCCGCACGATGAACGCTGGGATGCGATCCGCGATCGCCTGCTGCGCGCTGCGAGCAACGTCTCGGAGAGCGACGACACGGGCGCGATGGCTGTGCTGCCTTGAGCGCCCGCAAGCGCCCCCGCTATATCGATCCCTTCGAGCCCGCCGAGATCGAGCGCCTGGTGCGCGAGTTCGGCTCGCCGTTGCTGATCGTCGATTGCCGGCGCGTGCGCACTCAACTTGCGCGCCTGCGCAAGGCGCTCCCCGGGGTCGATTTGCACTATGCGTTGAAGCCGCTGCCGCACGCGTCGGTCGTGCAGACTATCCTCGAGGAGGGCGGCTACCTCGATCTCGCGACCACCGGTGAGGTGCAGCTTGCGCAGAGGCTCGGGGTCGATCCGGCGCGCTGCATCCACACCCACCCGATCAAGCGGCCGCAGGACATCCGCAACGCCATCGCCTTCGGCGTGCGCACCTTCGTCGCCGACAATCCCGATGAGGTGCAGAAGTTCGCCGCGACGCGCGGCAAGGCGGAGCTGCTGCTGCGCGTCTCGTTCCGCAGCCCGGGCGCGGTGTGCGATCTGTCGCGCAAGTTCGGCTGCGATCCGGAGGACGTGCTGGCGCTCGCGCGGGCTGCCGCAGGCTTAGGCATCGACGTGCGCGGGCTGTCGTTCCACGTGGGCTCGCAGGCCGCGGACTCCGGCAAGCACGTCGAGGCGATCGATGCCTGCGTGCGGCTCATGGCCGCGGCGCGGCGCGAGAAGCTCGGCACCTTCGACACCCTCGACATCGGCGGCGGCTTTCCCATCGAGTATCTGCAGCCGGTCGCCGATATCACGCGCTTTTGCGCGCCGATCCGTGCGGCGCTCGCGCATCTGCCGCGGCGCATCCGCGTCATCGCCGAACCGGGGCGTTACATCGTGGGTCCGGCCGCGATCGGCGTCGCGTCGGTCATGGGTCGGGCGCAGCGCGAGGGACACTGGTGGTACTACCTCGACGATGGCCTGTATGGCTCCTACAGCGGCCAGATCTACGATCACGCGCACTACCCGGTCGAGCCGCTCAAAAACGGCAGCGAACGGCTGCCCTCCGTGCTGGCCGGGCCCACCTGCGACAGCATCGATGTGATCGCGGAGAACCTCATGCTGCCGCGGCTCGCCGCCGGCGATCTCATCGTCGGTCGCGCCATGGGGGCCTACACCTGGGCGAGTGCCTCCGAGTTCAATTTCTTTCCCAAGGCGACTGTGGTCGCCGTGAACACGAAGCCCGGCGACACGGGCAGCGTGGCCGCTTGATCCGCGACGTCGTCTTCGACATCGGCTGGGTGTTCGTCGAGCTGCATCCGCAGCCCATCCTGGAGCATTTCGCGGACCGCGCGGTGGCCTTCACCGATATCCAGGAGCTGGTGGCGCGCGTTGGCCTCGAGGATCACGAGACCGGGCGGCTCAATGGCCAGGGGTTCCTGCAGCGTCTGCACGCGCTCGCCCCCGAGCGGCTCGATCCGGCGGAGCTGCACGTGAAATGGCTCGACATGTTCCGCCTCGAGCCGCGGATGGTGGAGCTCGCCCACAGCCTGGCCGCGCGCTATGGCGTGTACCTGCTCTCCAACATCGGCGACCTGCACTGGGAGCACCTGTGCCGGGAGTACGGCATCCATCGCATCGGCCACGGCGCGTTGCCCTCGTTCGTCGCGGGCCACATGAAGCCGCACGCCGGGATCTACCTCGAGGCGGAGCGCCGCTTCAATCTCACCCCGGCAGCCACCGTTTTCATCGACGATCGCGCCGAGAACATCGCCGCCGCGCGCGAGCGGGGCTGGCATGGCATCGTGCACGAGTCCTTCGAGAAGACGCGCGCCGCGCTGCAGGCGCTCGGAGTCGAGCTCTAGCTGCGGGTGCGCGGGCGGCTGCGCCGCCGGCGTTTGGGTACTCTGCCGATGCGCACATCGCGCGCCAGGATGAGCGCGCAGGCATGGCGCACCACCTCCTCGAAGTCCGGCGCGCTGGCCGGCAGCACCTGCCAGTGCGTTACCCTGGTTCCGAACAGGCGGATCGAGCGCATGCGCGGCAGCTCGCGCCTGAGGCTGTCGTGGTGCTCGGCGGACGTGGCGAGCCACACGCCGTTGTCGGCGCGGAAGTCCTGCCGGTCACGCAGCACCAGGACGATCTTCTCGTCCACGTAGACAGCGAGGCAGCCGAACATCGATCGTGTCCAGGGCGCGAGCGGCGCCAGCGCATCGAGCACGAACTCGTGCGGCACCACTTTGGCGCGCCGGCCAGCGACGATGTTGGGCATGGCGCCGGGCATAATAGCCCGCCGCCGTCGCATCCGATGCAGGAGAGCCGTCTTGCCCACCATCCTCACCACCGTGCTGCTGCTCATCGGCTCGAATGTCTTCATGACCTTCGCCTGGTACGCGCATCTGAAGAACCTCGGCAACCGCCCCTGGATTGTGGCGGTGCTGGTGAGCTGGGGTATCGCGTTCTTCGAGTATCTGCTCCAGGTCCCGGCCAACCGCATCGGCTACCGTGAGCTCACGCTGCCGCAGCTGAAAATGCTGCAGGAAGTGATTACGCTGTGCGTGTTTGCACCGTTTGCCGTGCTGTACATGGGGCGCCCCGTGAAGCTCGACTTTCTGTGGGCGGCGCTGTGCATGGTGGGAGCGGTGTATTTCATCTTTCGCGAGCCGGGCGGCACATGAAGAAAGACAAACACGAACCCGACACCGCGATCCATCGACAGGTCAATGCGGTGCGCGAGGGCCTCGAGCCACGCGTGGTGGCGCGGCTGTATTCGGGCTGGGTCGTGCTCGGCGAGCGTCAGTTCGTGCGCGGCTACGCGCTGCTGCTGCCCGATCCGGTCGTGCCGACGCTCAACGCGCTCGGAACCAAGGAGCGCACGCAGTTCCTCATCGATGCGACGCGCGTTGGCGATGCGCTGCTCAAGGTCACCAATGCCGTGCGGATCAACTATGCGGTGTTCGGCAATCAGGAGCCGGCGCTGCACGCCCACATCGTGCCGCGTTACACCGACGAGCCCGAGGCACTGCGCGCCCAGCATCCGTGGGCGTACGACTGGAGCACCGCACCGCTGTTCGATCGCGCCGCGCACGGCGAGCTCGCCGAGCAGCTGCGCCGCGAGCTCACCCGCCTCGGTGTGACCAAGCCCATGCGTTACGATCCGGGCGCGGTCGGCCGCACCACTTAGGCGCGTGGCGCTCGTCCTGCACCAGGTCAGCCGCCGCTTTCATGAGGGCGGCCGGGTCCACGTCGTGCTCGATCAGGTCGATGCCCGCATCGAGCAGGGCACCTCGGTCGCGGTCCGCGGACGCAGCGGCTCGGGCAAATCCACGCTCCTGAACGTCATCTGCGGCATCGACAGCGCCGATTCCGGCAGCATCGAGTTCAATGGCGAGCCGATCGGTGCGCTGGGCGAGCCCGCCCGCACGCTCTTTCGTCGCCGACACGTCGGCTTCGTGCACCAGTTCTTCAATCTGCTGCCGACGCTCAGCGTCGAGGAGAATGTGCGCCTCGCGCTGGAGCTCAATGGTGTGCGCGGGCGCGAGGCACGCGCCCGCAGCATCGCCATGCTCTCGCAGGTGGGGCTCGCCGAGCGCGCGCGGAGCGCCGTCGATGCGCTCTCCGGCGGCGAGCAGCAGCGGGTCGCCATCGCCCGCGCGCTGGTGCACGAGCCGGCGTTGCTGCTGGCCGATGAGCCCACCGGCAATCTGGATGAGGCCAATGCACGCGAGATCGTGCCGCTGCTGCACGCGCTGGTGCGCGGCCGCGGCACCACGCTCATCCTGGTGACGCACGATGCGGCGCTGGCCGCGAGCGCAGCGCGCGTACTCACGCTCATCGACGGGCGGTTGAAGGAGGGCGAGTGAGCCTCGCCGTCGCGGCGAGCGCACGGCACCTGCTGCGCCGCCCGGCGCAGGCGCTGCTGGCGCTCGCGGGCCTCACGCTGGGGGTCGCGACCATCACTGCGGTCGATATCGCGACCGCCAGCGCCCAGCGCGCCTTCGAGCTGTCGATGGGGGCGGCGAATGGCGCGGCCACTCACGAGATCGTCGGGGCGGCGAATGGCTTCGATGAAACGGTGCTCGCCGGCCTGGTGGCGCGCAACCCGCGGCTTCGCTTTGCGCCGCAGGTCGAGGGCTATGCGAGCGTCGGGGGGCGCACGCTCCACGTCCTCGGCATCGACCCGCTCGCCACCGCCCAGGGAAGCGGCGCTGCGGGCTCGCTCGCGGCAGTGACCGCCTGGCTCACCGTTCCCGGTGCGGCTGTGCTGCCGGGCCGCACGGCGCAGGATCTGGGACTTGCTCCCGGATCGCGCTTCGCGCTCGACGTGGCCGGCCGGACCTTGAGCGCAGTGTTGCTTGCCGCGCCGGGCGCTGACTCCACGGCCGCTGGCAACCTGCTGCTCGCGGATATCGCCCAGGCGCAGGAGTGGCTGGGACTCACGGGCCGGCTGACGCGGATTACCGTGCTTGCACCGGCGGGTGCTGCGGGCGAAGGCGCGCTGCGGCAGCTGCAGTCTCAGTTGCCTCCCGGTTTGCGGCTCGAGAGCGTGGGCGCCGGTATGCAGGCGAGTCTCGATCTGACGGCCGCGTTCGCTGCGAACCTGCGCGCCATGAGTCTGCTCGCCCTGCTGGTCGGCCTGTTCCTCATCTACAACGCTGTCAGCTTCGCGGTGCTGCAGCGGCGGCGAACGCTGAGCGTGCTGCGCACACTCGGCGCCACGCGCGAGCAGCTGCTGCGGATCGTGCTTGCCGAGGCGGCACTGCTGGGTGCTACGGGCGCGCTCCTGGGCCTCGCCGCCGGCATCGGCCTCGGCCGCGGACTCGTACGACTCGTCGCCCGCACCGTGAATGATCTGTATTTCGTCGTGAGCGTGGGCAATGTGGCCGTCCCGCCGGCCGCCGTCGGGAGCGCGCTCGCTGCCGGCTTTCTCATCGCGCTCCTCGGTGCGGGGATCCCGGCACTCGAGGCCGCACGCGTGGCGCCCGTGCAGGGCCTGGTGCGCTCGACGCTCGAGAGCCGTACCGTGCGCATCGCGGGTCAGCTTGCACTCCTCAGCCTGGCACTGGCCGTCGCCGCGGGCATCATCCTCATGTTGTCCAGCCGCAGCCTCAGCGCCGGTTTCAGCGCGCTGTTTCTGCTTCTGATGTCGGTCGCGACTCTCACGCCGGCGCTGCTGCGCGTCCTGGCGCGCGCGGCGGCCCGAGCGCTCGGGCAGATGAGTCCGGTGGCGCGGCTCGCGTGCGCCGATATCGCGGCATCTTTGAGCCGCACCGGCGTCGCGGTCGCCGCCTTGGGGATGGCGATCGCGGCAATGATCGGTGTCAGCGTCATGGTCGGGAGCTTCCGCCTCTCTCTCGAGGAGTGGCTGGTGCGCAGCCTGGGGGCGGATGTGTACGTCTCCGCGCCGGGTCCGGGCTTTGCGCGCCCGGAACGGCGGCTCGAGACGCCGCTCGTGCACGACCTGCTGCGCGTTGCGGGAATCGCGCATCACAGCGCCTCGCGCCGCGTGCTCGCTCAGTCCGAGCGCGGACGGCTCACGCTCGATGCGCTGCAAGCGGCGCCGGAGAGCTACGCCACTTTCCAGCTCGTGGGCGGCGATCGAGACCAGGTCTGGGCGCAGTTCCGGGGCGGCGCGATCCTCATCGCCGAGCCCCTGGCGTGGCGGCTGCAGCTGCACGCGGGCGATTCGCTGCGGCTCACGACGCTCGAGGGAGAGCGGCCGTTTCGGATTGCGGGCATCTACCGCGACTACGGCAACGATCGCGACGCCGTGCTCATGAGCCGTGAGCTCTACGCGCGCGAGTGGGGCGATGATTCGATCACGTCGCTGGGGCTGTATCTCGCCCCCGGCGCACGCTCCGCCGAGGTCATCTCGCAACTGTATGCCGTGGCGAAGGGCCGCCAGGAGCTCTTGATCGGAGCCAATGCGGAGCTGCGCGATCTGTCGCTCAGCATCTTCGAGCGCACGTTTGTCATCACGCGTGTCCTCAACTGGCTCGCAGCGGGCGTGGCCGCGGTGTGCCTCTTGAGCGCCTTGTGCGCGTGGGAGCTCGAGCGCACTCACGACCTCGCGGTGCTGCGCTCGCTCGGCTTGACGGGGCGCGCAACCGCCGCACTGATCGCGCTGCAGACCGCCTTCATGGGCGCTGTGGCCTTCCTCGCCGCGCTCCCGGCAGGCCTGCTCGCATCCTTCGTCCTCGTCACCGTCATCAACCGGCGCGCTTTCGGCTGGGAGCTGCAGATGCACGTGAGCGGTGCTGAGTTTGCCGCCGCGGCCGTGCTGGCACTGGCCGCGGCGCTCGCGGCGGGGGTGTATCCGGCGTGGCGCTGCGCTCGCGCGCCGGTGATTGCCGGGCTGCGGACGGAATAGCGCCATGCCACGCGCATTGCTGCTGCTTTGCTGCGCGGGACTTCTGATCGGCTGTCAGCGCACAGCGGTGACAGCCGCCGGGAGTGAGCTTGCGGCCGCGGCACCGCTGGATGTGCTGCGGGCGGGAGCGGGAACGGTGGGGTTTGCACAGGCATTGGCGCCACGCGAGTTCGTCTTTCCCGCAGATCATGGCGCCCACCGCGATTTCCGCCACGAGTGGTGGTACGTCACGGGCAATCTTCGCGGCGCCGATGGTGCGCGCTACGGAATTGAGCTCACGATCTTTCGCGTGGCGCTCGCCCCTCCCGGCGCGACTGCCCCGGTGAGCGCCGTACCGACCTCACGCTGGCACACCAACCAGCTCTACGCCGCACACTTCGCCGTGACCGACGTGGCGCGCGGCGCGTTTGACTCGAGCGAGCGCTACGGCCGCGAGGCCCTCGGGCTGGCCGGTGCGCAGACGAACCCGCTGCGTGTGTGGGTCGGCGGCTGGTCGCTGGCCGCGGCGGATCCTCAGCGCGAATGGACGCTGAACGCGGCGGATGAGCACGTGGAGCTTGCGCTCAGACTGCAACCGCTTGTCGCGCCAGTCGCCAATGGCGAGCGCGGACTCAGCGTCAAATCCAGCGAGTCCGGCGCGGCCAGCTACTACTACTGCATTCCGCGCCTGGCGGTGAGCGGAGAGCTCGCGCGCGATGGCGCGAGCATCGAGGTCTCAGGCGAGGCGTGGCTTGATCGCGAGTGGGGGAGCGGAGGACTCGGACGCGCGCAGAGTGGCTGGGACTGGTACGCGCTGCAGTTCCGCGATGGCAGTGCGCTCATGTTCTACGCCCTGCGCGGCCAGGCGGCGGAGCGCGATGCGCACAGCGCCGGCACCTGGGTCGGCGCCGACGGCTCGAGCCGCAGGCTGGCGAGTGCGGATGTGGACATCGATGTCTTGAGACACTGGACGAGTCCGCGCGGCGGAGTCTATCCGGCCGCCTGGCGTATCCGCGTGGCATCCCTTGCGCTCGACATCGAGGTGACGCCGGTGCTCGCCGACCAGGAGCTCGCCGCGAGCCCGCGTTACTGGGAGGGGGCCGTCGATGTGCGCGGCGCCCGTGGCGGTGCATCCACAGCGGGCGAGGGCTATGTGGAGCTCGTGGGCTACGCGCGCTGAAGCGCGTTACAGCACGCGCATGTGGCGGATGAGCTGCCGGTCGATGTAGGTGCGCGTATCGAGTACCAGCCGATCCTGCGCCTGCTGCAGCTGATGTAAGCAGAACATCACCAGGATGCACAGAATGAGCGCGGTCAGGGTCGAGTTGAATGTGACACCCAGGCCCAGCGTCACGCCGCTGATGTCGCCGGTGACGGCGCGCTGCGCCTCCTGCAGCGCGCGGCCGATGCCGCGCACGGTGCCGACGAAGCCGATCGCCGGGATCGCCCAGGCGGTGAACTTGATCATCGCGAGCTGCGCATCCAGCCGCGACAGCTCGAACTCGCACTCATCGCGCACCGCCTCGGCGGCGTCCTGCACGCTGCGGGTGGCGCCGAAGCGGTTGAGCGCGAGCATGATCGTGCGCGGCAGAAACATCTCGCGCTCCTGCGACGGCAGCGCCTCGATCGCACGGCCGCGCGCGCGGGTGTCCTCCGGCAGCACCACATGGCTGTCGTCGACCTCGACATAGCGCTTCTCGAGCAGCCGGCGGTTGCGGGCCACGCTGCGCGCCTGGTGCGCCAGCAGCGCGAGCGACCACAGCGTCAGGATGATGGCGCTCTCCTGCTCGTAGTCCTTGACGATGATGAAGATGGAGCGCAGGTCGCGCTCCACTTTCTGGCCCGATTGCAGCGTCGAGACGGCGGGCTGAGCCAGGATCGCCGCCGCGTGCGGCCGGATATAGGTCGCATAGACGCTCTGCACGAGGATGGCACTCACGAGCAGTACGCCCAGGCTGTAGAGCAGCTCCCGGCCGGTCACTTTCAGCATGCGTTCATGGACCCTGGCGGCGGTCGTCGAGTTCCGGAAGATGCCATTATGGCGCGTCAGCTTGCGAGACCGCAGATCCAGGCGATGACGATCGAGCCGACCGCGAGTGCGCCGGCAAGCCGCTGGGGCAGGCGCGCGCGCAGTTGACGCAGGGGCTCGCGGGCGATGAGGACCGCAGCCAGTCCCCCGCAGATGAATCCGGCGAGGTGCGCGACCACATCGGTGTTCTCTCCCTCGGTGCCAAACCAGCCGAGCAGCACCACGCCGGCCACGAGCGGCCCGTAGCGCAAAGCCCAGCGCTGCTGCAGGCGATGGCGCTCCAGCCAGGTGTAAACCGTGAGCAGCCCCAGCGAGGTGAATACGGCCGTGGAGGCACCCACCGAGCGATGCTCCGGGGCTGCGGCGAGCGCCTCGAGCAGATTGGCGAGCGCTGCGCCCTCGACGGTCAGGAGCCACGCGATGCCGGGTCCGAGCAGCCGGCCGGCGATATAGCCGAACCAGATACCAGCGCCGAGATTCGCGATCAGATGCTCGGCATCGACGTGCAGTGTCAGCGCCGTCCACGCTCGCCACCACTGGCCCGCCTGCACGTGGGCGGCATCGAGCTCGCCCACATCGAACGCATCCAGGCGCCCGAAGCCGCGGCCCACCGCCCAGGCCACCGCAATGAGCACCAGAGCGTAGATCACGCAACCGATCCAGGCATCGGGTCGCAGGGGCAGCGGCGGCAAGGGCACGGGCGGTGGCAGACGCTCGCGCTGATAGAGCTCCAGATGCTCGCGCGCCTGCTGCACCTGCTGCGGATCCACCCATAGCACGTAGCCCGCGGTCTCGCGCGTCATCTCATTCGGGATACCCACCGCGGTCAGCATGAAGGCGCGGTCCTCGCATTCCCGGAAGCGCCTCGAGCGATAGATTTGAATGGCTTCGGTCAGCATCCTGGCTTCGCCAATGTAACGTGCCGGCAGTGGACGGGCGCGGCGAGTGCAGGCAACATTTGACGACTCATGGCAGAGAAAAATCCCTGGCTCGATGTGGACAAACAGGGCCGCAGCCTGCACATCGGTCAGTTCCTCACCTTCATCATCATCCGCCTCGGCAATGCGCTGAAGTCCAATGTCACGCGGCGCTATCTGGCCGATTTCGGCTTAAGTGTGCCGGAGTGGCGCCTGCTCGCGATGACGATGCGCTTCGAGCCGGTACGCTTCTCTGAGCTTGTGGCGAAGAGCGGGATGGACAAGGGTCAGGCGAGCCGTACCTTGCAGATGCTCACCAAACGCGGCTGGGTCGCCTCGCGCGCGGCAGCGCGTACCGCCGGGCGCGCCAGCGCACGTGCGAGCGAGGGCGCAACCCCGGTCATCCTGACCGTCACGCCCAAGGGCCGGAAGCTCTACCGCACGGTGCTGCCGGTCGCCCAGCGCAACCAGGCGCGGCTGCTGCGCCTGATGACGCGTGAGGAGCGGCGCGTCCTGCACGGTATCGTCAAAAAGCTGTTCGCGGCGATCGGCCATTCCGACCCGCTCGCCTGAGGACGGCCCTCCCGTGTAGCATCGTCTACGCTATCAGCTATGCGCGCGCCGGGGCGCGCCGGGAGTATGTCGTGAACGCGGTCGAGAAGAGCCTGAAGTCGCAGCGCGACCGGGCAGGGGTGGCCGGGTCAACCGACGCACAGGCGAGCACGCCGGGCTCGGGCGAGAGGCTCTGGGGCGAGGGCCGGCTCGTGCGCAAGTTATTGAAGATGCTGGGAGATCCGCCGGTTGAGCTGGTCCTCCCGGATGGCGAGCGGGTCTCCCCGGACCCTTCCGCGCCGCCCGCGGTGACTGTGCGGCTGAAGGACCGGGGTGTGCTGTTCGGCCTGCTGCGCGATACCCAGGTGCGCTTCGGGGACGCCTATAGCGAGGGCCGGATCGACATCGAGGGCGATCTGGTTCGCCTGCTCGAGGAGGTCTACCACGCCTCTGCCCGCGCCGAGGAGCGCCGCTCCGTCTTTCGCACGATCTCGGGACTTTTGAAGAACCGGCCGCGCTCGAACACGCTCGCCGGCTCACGCGACAACATCCACCACCACTACGATCTCGGCAACGACTTCTACTCCCTGTGGCTCGGGGACACGATGGCGTACACCTGCGCCTACTACCCCACCGCGAATGCGACGCTCGATGAAGCACAGCGCGCGAAGATGGATCACGTCTGCAGGAAGCTGCGGCTGCGTGCCGGTGAGAGTGTCGTCGAGGCGGGCTTCGGCTGGGGCGGCCTGGCACTGCACATGGCGCGCCATTACGGCGTGAAAGTGCGGGCATTCAATATTTCCCACGAGCAGGTGCAATACGCCCGCGAGCGCGCCCGCCGCGAGGGTCTCGACTCGCGCATCGAGTACGTCGAGGACGACTACCGCAACGTGAGTGGCTGCTTCGATGCGTTCGTGTCGGTGGGTATGCTGGAGCACGTCGGCGTCGAGAACTACCCGACGCTCGGACGGGTCGCACGCCGCTCGATCGGCGCCAATGGCCGCGGGCTGATCCACTCCATCGGCCGCAATTACCCCGCACCGCTTCATCCCTGGATCGAGAAGCGCATCTTCCCGGGCGCCTATCCTCCCGCCTTGAGCGAGCTGTCGCAGATCTTCGAGCCCTCGGATCTCTCCGTGATCGATGTCGAGAACCTGCGCCTGCACTATGCGCAGACGCTGCGTCACTGGCTCGAGCTCTACGAGGCGAACGTCGCGCAGGTGAAGCGCATGTTCGATGCGAAGTTCGTGCGCATGTGGCGCCTGTACCTCGCCGGCTCGATCGCCGCCTTCACCACCGGCACGCTGCAGCTGTTCCAGGTCGTCTTCACGCCGCGCGAGAACAACGACATTCCGCTCACGCGCACGTACATGTATCCAGGCTGAGTCTGCGCGCGTGAAATCCTGGGATGTAGTGGTGGTCGGCGGCGGCCCCGCCGGCTCGTCGGCGGCGTGGGAGCTGAAGCGCTCGGGCGCCGACGTGCTGGTCATCGACAAGGAGCGTTTCCCGCGCCTGAAGCTGTGCGCCGGCTGGATCACACCCGAGGTCGTGCGCGATCTCGAGCTCGATGTCTCGGCCTATCCGCATCGCTTCCTCACCTTCGAGCGCATGCATGCCTACATCAAGGGCCTGCACGTGCGGCTCAACTGCATTCAGCATTCGATCCGGCGCTTCGAGTTCGACGCCTGGCTGCTCGAGCGCTCCGGTGCGCAGGTGCTGCAGCACAATGTGCGCAACATCCGCCGCGAGAACGGCGGCTACGTGATCGATGACGAGATCCGCTGCCGTTATCTGATCGGTGCGGGCGGCACGCGCTGCCCGGTCTATCGCACGTTCTTCCGCGAGGCCAATCCGCGCGCGGTGGAGCTGCAGACGGTCACACTCGAGCACGAATTCCCGTACGACTGGCAGGATGCCGACTGTCATCTATGGTTCTTCCAGGACGGGCTGCCCGGCTATTCCTGGTACGTGCCCAAAGCGAACGGCTGGCTCAACGTCGGCGTGGGTGGCATGGCCGAGCGCATCAAGAGGAGTGGCCGCGACATCCGCAGCCACTGGGCGCGGCTGCTGCGCACGCTCGACCGTCGCCTGATGCGCGGTGCCGATCCCGACCCATCCGGATACAGCTACTACCTGCGCGGCAAGGTCGAAGTGCCGCGTGTCGAGGATGCCTTCGTCACCGGGGATGCGGCGGGACTCGCGACACGCGACATGTGCGAGGGCATCGGCCCTGCGGTGCGCAGCGGTGTGCGCGCGGCGCGCGCGATTCTCGGACACGAGGACTACAGCCTGGAAGATGTGACCGGCGCGAGCCTGGGCGGGGGACTCACGAGCCGGGTGCTCGACTGGGCATTCACCCGCGGCGCCGGACGGTCGCACGCGGTGCTCGGACTGCAGTGATCTGTTAACCTCACGGCCTCCATGCCCTCGGACAAACCAATCATCTGGGCGGCAGCCGCGGCCGTAGTCGTCGGTGGCGCGGTCTTCTACTACTACTATCACACCGCCTCGACCGAGACGCCGGCGGCCGCCGCAGTGCATCCGGCGGTGTTACCGCCGGCCGAACCGGAGCCCGCGATCAAGCATCCGGTGCCCGCCGCCAATACCGCGGCGGCCGCGCCGCTGCCAACGCTGGCTGACAGCGATGCGGCGATTCACAGCGCGCTCACCGGAGTCTCCGGTGCGGCTGCGCTGGAGAAGTTCCTCGTCCCTCAGAACATCGTCCGCCACATCGTCGTCACGGTGGACAACCTGCCGCGCAAGAAAGTCGCGCTCGAGCTGCGGCCGCTGAAGCCGACGCCCGGGCACCTGGTGACCGCCGGCACGGCCGATGAGATGACGCTGAGTGCGCAGAACGCGGCCCGTTACGCGCCGTTCGTCGACCTGGTGCGCAACACCCCGACGCGCGATCTGGTGGCGCAGTACTACCACTTCTATCCGCTTTTCCAGCAGGCGTACGAGAACCTGGGTTATCCGACGCAGTACTTCAACGACCGCGTGATCGAGGTGATCGACGACCTGCTCATGACGCCGGACGTGAAGGGCCCGATCGGCCTCACGCAGCCGAATGTGATGTATCAGTACGCCGACCCCAGGCTCGAGGCTCTCTCGGCCGGGCAGAAGACGCTGCTGCGGATGGGACCGGAGAACGAGGCTGCTCTGAAGGTCAAGCTTCACGAGCTGCGCGATGCGCTCGTGGCGCGCAAACCCTAGCCGGCTGCGACTAGCTGTACAGCCCGCTCGTCAGCGTCGCTGACGGTACCCACATGCCATGGAAGGTACTGCGCACGCGCGTCGGCATGCGCACCAGTGCGACCGGACCTTGCTCCAGGCGGCTGGCATCGAGGATCGCGAGATCGCTGCGCATCTCGCGCAGACGATTCACCAGTACCAGCAGATAGCCGTCGCCTTCGGCGGCGTCCGGCGCCCGCGGCACGAATACCGGCTCCTGAACGCCGCTGTCATCACCGGGACTCCAGCTCGTGAGCGTGCCGCTCTCGTGATCGTAGCGGCCGATGGCACTCATGCCCACGGTGCCGGTGCGCGCATCCGGCGGCCGACAGATGACGTAGCCATAGCGGTAGGGCCGCCCCATATACCGGTCATCGAGCTTGGGCATCTCCGCCGGTGAGGCGGGCAGCAGCACCCGCGAGCTCATGGCCTCGGTCGCGAGATTGAACGTGAGGCGTGTGAGCAGCGGCGGCGCGGGCTTGAACGGCGAACCATCGGCGCTCGGAAAAAAGTCGAAGCAGTTGCCCTGATACAAGCACAGGTCCAAGTGCACCTCGTTACCCGCGGTCACGGCATTCATCATGTGACCTGCGCTCACCGTGGGACCTCGGAACCAGCGCACGTCGGCGTGGCTCCCCCGTCGCGGCAACACCGCGTAGTAGCTGTGCTCAGCCGGGTACCAGCGATAGAACGGTCCGCCGGCCTTGAGCACCGTCATATCGGTGATGAGCGGAAAGAACGGCACGACGATGTGACTCTCCGAGACCGCAAAGTCGTGCACCATTCCGGGATAGGGCATCTCGAACCAGGTCTCGTGCACGATCGCGCCGCTCGCATCGGCGATGTAGTACGCGAAATCGCGCGTGCAGTCGCCGCGCGCCTGGTAGGAGAACATCAGAAGCTCATTGCGCTTGAGGTCGAGCTTGGGGTGCGCCGTGATACTCACCGAGTGCACCTTGCCCGCGAAGTTCCACTCGCCGAGCGTGGCGAGCGTCTCGGGATGCACCTCGATCGGGAGCGAGTCCTCTTTCAGCACCAGGAGCCTGCGTCCGTGCCAGACGATGTTGGTATTGGCCGTGCCCATGCCCTTGCCGGCGACGCTCGGATCGTTGGTGTAGCGATTGCGGTAGCGGCCGAACAGTGAGCGGTGCGCGCGCTGCTGCAGCAGGAAGCGCTCGTTGCGCACCCAGCGGCAGCAGTAATCGATGTGGCCGGAGTCGATGCGGAACAGGTGGGCCATGCCCTCGCCATCGATGAAGATGTCATCCTGCGTTCGCGGCGGATACTGCCGGTCCGGTCCACAACGATAGAGCGTGCCGGAGAGCTCGCGCGGGATCTCTCCGGCGATCACCTCCATGTCGATCGCTTCGGATTCCAGCCGATGCGGCGCGCCCCAGCCCTGGTAGAGCGGGATGTCGGGAAAGCGGACGGTATCGTTCATGATGGTGGCGATCAGAATTCGATGCTGTAAACGAAGGAGACCTTGGGCGCGCGCAGCCAGCGCTGCGTGACCACCGAGCGTACCGCGGCGAAGGCATCCTCGCTGTCGGCGTACTTGTGCTTCAGCTGCTCCGCCGCCGCCTTGTCCGCCCGCGCCTTGATGCCCAGCACCCGGCTCTCCAGGCTCTGGACCGCGGCAGGGAGCTTGCCGAAGTCGACTTCGAGGCAACCGGGATCGGTGCCATTGGCGGCGGTCTGCTGCGCCCGCCAGGTGATGGCGCCGGCGTCCATGAAGCTCCCGAGCTGAATCGCGGCGAGCTGAGAGTAATTGTGCGGCGTGCCGTTCGCGGCATACATGCCGCGCGAGATCTGACTCAGCGCCCAGGCGATGTCCGAGCGCTCGATCTGGCGGGCTTCCTCGGCGCTGAATTGTCCGCGCGCGGCGAGCCAGCTGGTGAGGTACGCCGAGGAGTTCTGTGCCTTGAGCTCCTCGAACGTCGCGGCGAGCGGGCCGCCGAGCGCCTGCGCATCGCTCGCGCCGTTCACCAGATAATCATGCGCGGGCCCTAAGTTGTGTGCCGCCTCGTGCAGGAGCGAGGCGACCAGATTGTTGTGCGCGAGATCCCCCGCCGCCGCGTTCGTCGCCTTGCAGAACACCGACGCCTCGAGCAGCGCCTCGCGCGCGAGGCTGTCCGGGTCGGTGAACAGGTTGGTCATGACGGTCGTGCGGCCGCCGCTTTCGGCGACCGGACCCCAGTTCGGCAGCGACTGACCGACCGTTGCGCCGGTCGGGGCGCGCTCATCGCCGGCATTGACCACCACGTCGATGAAATCCGGCAGCTTGAAATGCACCTCACGCGCGACATAGGGCGCACCGGCGAGTTGCGCGAGATCCTCTTCCATCGACTGCTTGAGCGGCTCGAGCTTCTTCTGCCACTCGAGCGACTGGGGATTGATGCGTGCGAGCTGCAGCGCGAAGCCTGCCTTCCAGGCACAGGGTTCGTAGTACACCTCATCGGGCGCAACGCGCACGTACCACTTGCTGTTGGTGCTCGACATTGCCACCCAGGCGCGGTCGGCGGCGATCCAGTCGTTGGTGCGAAATGCGTGCGCAGCGGCGCGCAGGTAGGTGGCGAGCGCCGCCTCGGGAGCTTTGAGACTCTGGGCCGCCGCATCGAGCGCATCGGCCACGCCCTGCATGTCATCGTGCCAGGCGCTGGAGAACGGCTGAGTCGTGTAAGTTCCCGGCGTGCGGTCCTCGACCACGACACTGAAGTGATCCATGAGCGCGGCCGCATTGGGTGCCGCGGCCAGCTGATCGCAGAAGCCGCTGTCCTTTTGCAGCGCCGCCGGATAGAGCCCGAACACGCGCGGCGGCAGCGGCAGGATCGCGCCACAGTCCGGATCGTGCACCGTCGCCGGAGCCTCGCAATAGGGCGATTGATTGCGATGAAACACGGCGCGGCTCGCGAGATCCTCGGCGGGCACGCGTGCTTCGAGCTCGTAGACTCCTTTCTCGCGGGCGTAGAGCTTCTCGATGAGCTCGGCTGCGTGCAGCAGATGACGCACCATCGCGCGCGACTCGACATCATCGCGGCGCAGGTCGGTCAGCACCAGTGTCGGCTTGCCCTGATCGAGCTCGGCGAGCACGGCCGCATGATGCTTGCGCTCCGTCTCGTTGCCAGCGGCGGGCGGGTTCACCAGCGCCGCATAGGCTTCCTCGAAGCGATTGCTGAAGTCCCCGCTCTGGTCGATCCAGCGATTCTCATCGCTGTCGGGCAGGCCCCAGAGGATGGCCAGCTCCGCCGGCTGCAATGCGCCGTCATGATTGCTGTCCGCGCGCCAGTACAGCGGCAGGAACTGCGAGGCAGCGCGCCGATTGAATTCATCGCGCGTCAGGGCATCGTGACGATGCGGCGCCGCCGTCTGCGCGCCGCAGCCGGCCAGCAGCGCGAGTGCGAGCAGCGCGGGCAGCGCGGGCCGGGCGGGCCGGGCGGGCCGGGCGGACAGAGCGAGCCGGCTCACCATCAGCGCGCCCCACCCTTGTGGCACACCGCCTCGAGATTGATTCCGTTGGGGTCGATCACGAAGGCACCGTAATAGTTCGGATGATAATGGGCGCGGATCCCGGGCGGCCCATTGTCACGTGCACCCGCGGCCAGCGCGGCGGCATAGAAGGCATCCACCTGCGCGCTGGAGTCAGCCACGAAGGCAAGGTGCACGGGCCGGTCCACGGCGCCTTCCCCGATCCAGAAGAAAGGCTTTCCCGCGGCGCCAAAGCCGACGGAATCGTAGGGCAGGCCGCTCTCGGCCTGCGACACCTGCATCACGACCGAAATCCCCAAGGGGGCCAGCGCCCGGCTGTAGAAGGCCGTGGAAAGCAGCACGTCGCGCACCGCGACACCGATGTGATCGAGCATAATGAGCATCCCCGACCGCGAGGCGGTTGCAGGCCTGCCGCCCCTGCGGCTGCCATGCGTGAGGGCGCAGCGACGGTGTATCGTCGCGCCCGATTATCCATCATCGAGGAGCCTCCGATGCCAGGCAAGTTTCGCAGGATCGCCGTCGAGGAAGCCTTTTCCATTCCGGAAGTGGCGCGCGAGCTGCAGAAAGTGGCGCGCGCCCCGGGCGACAGCGCCGACCTGCCCCTGATCCGGGGCGTTTACGACGCTCAGCCGGGGTACGGCGATCTCAAATTCCTCGATGGCCTGATCGACCTCGAGGGCCGGCGGCTCGCGGAGATGGATCAGTACGGCGTCGACATGCAGCTGCTCTCGCTGACCGCGCCCGGGGTGCAGATGTTCGATGCCGACACGGCGTGCGAGCTGGTGAGTCTGGCGAACGATCGTCTGGCGCAAGTGATCGGGCGCCATCCGCACCGCTTTGCGGGGCTGGCGAGTTTTGCGCCGCAGTCGGCGAAGCGCGCCGTGAAGGAAATGGAGCGCGCGATCAAGCAGCTGAAGCTGAACGGCTTCATCGTCAACTCCCACACTCATAACGAGTACCTGGATGACCCGAAGTTCTGGCCGATCCTCGAGGCGGCAGAGGCGCTGAACTGTTGCCTCTATATCCATCCGCGCGGCGCCTCCGACGGCCTGAAGGGCCCATTGCGTGAGTACGGCATGGACTCGGCGATGTGGGGCTACGGTGTGGAAGTGGGCACGCACGCCGTGCGCATGATGGCCTCGGGGCTGTTCGACCGCTTCCCCAAGCTCACGATCTGCATCGGGCACATGGGCGAGGCGGTGCACTTCTGGCTCTGGCGCATCAATTTCATGAACAGCCGTTCGCAGAAGATCGGCCGCGCGCCCAAGACTCAACTCACGATGGCGGAGTACTTCCAGCGCAACTTCGTCATCACGACCAGCGGCCACGAGGATCCGCTCGCGCTCGAGTATTCGGTGAAGAAGCTCGGCGCCGATCGCGTCATGTGGGCAATCGACTATCCCTATCAGCCCACCGCACCGGCGGTCGCGTTCATGGACGCAGCGCCGCTGTCGGATGCGGACAAGGCCAAGGTCTATCATCAAAACGCGGAGCGCATCTTCCACATCAAGCCGGCATGAGCGCGAGAATCATCGATGGGCGGGCGGTTGCGGCGCAGATCCGGGCCGAGTTGCGCGAGCGCAGCGATGGGATGGCGCAGCGCTACGGCATGCGTCCCGGACTCACCGTCATCCTGGTTGGCAAAGACCCGGCCTCCCAGGTGTACGTGCGCAACAAGATCGCGGCCTGCGAAGAGGTGGGCATTCACTCGGAGCTGATGGCGCTCGATCCCGCGATCGCGCAGAAGGAGCTCCTGCAGCGCATCGATGGGCTCAATGCCGACCCCAAAGTGCACGGCATCCTCATTCAGCTGCCGCTGCCCAAGCACATCGAGATGCGCGCGGTGCTGGAGCGCATCGCCGTGGAGAAGGATGTCGACGGCTTCCATCTCTATAATGTAGGCGGCCTCGTCACCGGCAACACGGTCTTTCCGCCCTGCACGCCCTATGGCGTACAGAAGCTCCTCGAGCACGAAGGCATCGACGTCGAAGGGCGCACCGTGGTCGTCGTCGGCGCCAGCAACATCGTCGGCAAGCCGATGGCCCTGATGCTGATGCAGCAGGACGCGACGGTGTGCATCTGCCACAAGAAGACGCGCGACCTGGCGCAGTTCACCATCCTCGCCGACATCCTGGTGGTGGCGGCGGGCGTGCCCGGCCTCATCATCCCGCAGATGGTGCGCACCGGCGCGGTCGTGATCGATGTCGGCATCAACCGTCTGCCCGACGGGCGCATCACCGGGGATGTCGATTTCGAGGGTGTGCGCAAGAAGGCCTCCTATATCACCCCGGTGCCAGGGGGCGTCGGGCCGATGACCGTTGCGATGCTGATGCACAATACGCTGCTGTCGGCGGAGCGTTCGCTCGCCGCCACTGAACCAGGAGAATAACGATGGCTGTCGAGCACGTCCGGCACTGGCGGATCGGCGATGTCGAGATCGCGCGCATCGTCGAGATCAACGCCTTCGAAGACGACATGAAGATGCTGCTGCAGGAGGGTACACCGCAGTTCGTGCAGCAGTACGAGTGGCTGCGCCCCAATTTCGCGACGGCGGCCGGCCGCATGCTGATCTCATTCCAGTGCTTCGTGCTGCGCTCGCGCGACAAGCGCGTGATGATCGATACCTGCATCGGCGCCGACCGCAAGCGCGAGTACGACGTATTCTGCAACCTGAAGAGCACCTTCCTCGAGGACCTGAAGGCCGCAGGCTACCCGCGCGAAAGCATCGACACCGTGCTGTGCACGCACCTGCACTTCGATCACGTCGGCTGGAATACTCACCTCGTGAACGGCCGCTGGGTGCCGACCTTCCCCAACGCGAGTTACCTCCTCGGGCGCGAGGAGTTCGAGCACTGGCAGTTCCTCGAGCGCACCCACGGTTACCATGACTTCACGCACATCGAGGACTCGATCAAGCCGATCCTCGATGCGAAGCTCGCGCGGTTCGTCGAGAAGGACCATCGGATCACCGATGAGGTCTGGCTCGAGCCGACACCGGGACACACGCCGGGGCACGTGAGCGTGCATATTTCCTCGCGCGGCCAGGAGGCCGTGATCACCGGCGACATGATGCATCACCCGATCCAGCTCGCCGTGCCGGATTCACACGCGAATTTCGACATGGACAAGG
>Ga0335081_10001539_pt1 | contig 36755 bp, 29 predicted proteins | sample Lox_Sample_35_FD_206713 | JGI IMG/M metagenome (GOLD analysis project Ga0335081, IMG submission 206713) | Soil microbial communities from Loxahatchee National Wildlife Refuge, Florida, United States - Lox_Sample_3.5 | ecosystem: Environmental > Terrestrial > Soil > Wetlands | place: USA...
GGTTCCCGGCCTTCGCCGGACGCGCTGTCCCCGCCGGACCTCCCGGGTTCCCCCGTAGCCCCAGAAGGTCCCGCAGGCCCGGGAAGCGCCGCAGGCCCGGGAAGCGCCGCAGGCCCGGGCGCCCCTACGCCGCCGGGATACTCCTTTACCTTCCTGCCCAACCCGGACGACCCGGACGATCCGCCGCCACCGCCGCGCGGGCCCGCACGGCGGCGCTTCCTGGTCGCCAGCGGCGTCGCCGCGGCCGCCGCGGCCGCAGGGACGCTCGCCGGGCGCGAGCTGATCACGCAGCGCGACGTCACCCAGGCGCGGGCGGCCGTGCGGCTTCCCCGGCCCGCCGTTCCCGCGCCGCCGTTGCCGGCCGGCAGCAGCCTGAACATCCCCGGCCTCAGCTCGTTCATCACCCCCAACGGCAGCTTCTACCGGGTCGACACCGCCCTGATCCTGCCGCAGGTCGACCCGTCGACCTGGCGGCTGCGCATCCACGGGATGGTGCGCCGCGAGGTCCGCATCACCTTCGAAGAGCTGCTCAGGCGCCCGCTCATCGAGGACTACGTGACGCTCACCTGCGTGTCCGACCCGGTGGGCGGTCCCTACGCGGGCAACGCCAAGTGGCTCGGCGCCAGCCTGGCCGCCCTGATCAGGCAGGCCCGCCCGCTGGCGGGCGCCAGCCAGCTGCTGTGCACCTCGGTCGACGGGTTCACCTCGGGTACCCCGCTGCAGGTCGTGCTGGACGGCCGGGACGCGCTGCTCGCCGTCGCGATGAACGGCATCGCGCTGCCCGTCGAGCACGGCTTCCCGGCCCGGATGGTGATCCCCGGCCTGTATGGCTACGTGTCCGCGACCAAGTGGGTCACCGATATCGAGGTCACCACGTTCGCGGCGGCCACCGCCTACTGGGCTTCGCGCGGGTGGTCGCAGCAGGCGCCGATCAAGACCGAGTCCAGGATCGACGTGCCCGCGGCCGGCGCGTCGCTCCGCCCGGGACGGACGCCGGTGGCCGGGGTGGCGTGGGCCCAGCACAAGGGCATCGCCGCGGTGGAGATCCGGGTCGACCGCGGCCCGTGGCACGAGGCACGGCTGGCCGCGGTGCCCGGCGTAGACACCTGGCGGCAATGGGTCTGGGAATGGCCCGCCACGCCCGGCAACCACCTGCTCGAGGCCCGGGCCACCGACCAGGCCGGCTACACCCAGACCCCGGCCCAGGCCCCGCCCGAGCCCGACGGCGCCTCCGGCTATCCCTCCGCCGCCGTCACCGTCCGCGGCTCTTGATCGGATCCGCGGAAACTGCTGATCGGGTCCGCGGAAACCGCCCAGACGGGCGGCCGGAGGCTAGAGCGCCGGTCAGGCAGCGGGGTCGGTTTCGCTGGTGGCCGGTTGACGGTCGGAGCGGCTTACGGCCAGGAAGCTACCAGCCTCACGACGACGCTCGTGTACGGTTTGTCCCCTTTTGCCCGGCTGGCGTGCTGGAATAGCGCGGTTGATCCGGGTTATGCGGTTGATCAGGGGTACCCGGGTCCACCGGATCAACCATGTAGCCCGGATCCACCACGTTAATCGCGGCGAGCGCCGGCCTCGCCGACGTTCTAAGCCTAGGCGGCTCCGGCGTCATGTCGGCCGGACGAGGGTCAGTGCCGCGTCGATCGCGGCGATGTCGTCTGGGTCGCTGGTGATGACGGGATGTCCCCGGTCGCTCGCGCAGACGGCCACGCTCACGTCCACTATGTCCGCCGTCCGGGTGGCCGCGCACCGCGCACCCACCCGAAGCGCCATCTTGGCGTCCAGCGGGACGATCGAGGTGTTCGACGCGCGCAGCAAACGAGCGATCCGAGCCTGACGTCCGCCGCCGCGCCACGCCTGGGCCAGCACCCCGGCCGGGACGGCCAGCTCCGCGCGGCCGGCGAGAGCCTCCTGCACCAGCACCGCCATCCGCGTGCTTCCCGACTCGAGCGCGATCAGCGCCCCGGTATCGAGGGTCGCGCCAGTCATGGATCAAGGCCAAGCACGCGGCGAGCCCATTGCCGGTCTTCCTCGGTCGGCTGGCCGCTCTCCGCGTAGATCTCGGCGATCGTCTCGGCCATCTCTTCATCCGCGTCGCGGCGCGCGAGCGCCTGCGAGATGAAAGCGGAGACCGAAGCGGCACGGCCCTCCGCGACAGCCTGTCGCGCCATGGCTACTTGCTCTTCTGGCAGGGTAATCGCGATCTTCTGCCGTGTCATACTACCTATCATACCGTCGACGACCTTGGCTGTACCCGGCGTCAGCGGATCGCTGGCCGCTCTAACTGTGTCGTCCTCAGCCGGGCGGCCTGCTTGTCGAGGTTGCGGACCTGCGTGGAGTCGGAGCCGAAGGCCTCGGCCAGGAGCGGGCGTACCGCCTGGAGTTCGGCCAGCGCCTCGTCGGGGTAACCTTCAACGGCCAGCATCTGCGCGATGACGAAGCGGGTCTCCAGGACCTTGTGCGCTTCATCCCCGCCCGCGGACGTGTCGGCGTTCTGCACATAGAAGCGCAGTTGCGGGAGGGCCTGGCCGGGCTTGCCGGTTTCGGCGTAGGCGTGGCCTGCATGGTAGGCGCAGTGCAGCACATTAGGGTCGTTCGGCGGGAAGTAGCGCCGGTAATCGCGTCCCGCGGCGTCGAGCACGGCCGCGGCGCGGGTGTACTCCCCCGCAAAGAAGAGCGCCGCGCCGAGGAGATGGCGCAACTGGAGTTGCAGGGCCGGGTCGTGGGCAGCGCGCTCGATGCCTTCCTCTAGCAGGCTGATCGCCTCGGACGGGTGGGCGCTATCCAGGAGCGCGCGCGCATTGTCTTGCAGCAGCCCGGCCTCGGCGTCGGTGAGCCTGCCCTTGTCCTCGGCCCGGGCGCGCCGGACGGCGGAGGGGGCGAGCAGTGGCCACCGGAACGGGCGAGTGGGATCGCGGTTCTCCTCGCCGCCTCGCGGACCGGCCTTCTTTCCAGCCGTCCCCGTCGCCCTGGGGCCGTCCGGTTCTGGTCCAGTTGTCGTCAGGGGCAGCAGTGCCTCGTACACTGCCGCTGCCGTCGGGCGCGCGCCCGGGTCTTTCGCCAGCATGGAGGACATGAGCATGTCCAGTTTCACGGACACATCGGGCCGCCGGGACCGCACGGACGGCGCGGGCGTATTCAGGTGATGCGACCGCAGCGGCCTGTCCGCTGTCGCGAAGAACGGCACATCGCCGGTTAGCAGCTCCAGCAGGAGGCACCCCAGCGAGTAGATGTCGGACGCGGCGGTAACCACCTGGCCGAGGCACTGCTCGGGCGACATGTACGCGGGCGTGCCGACGGTACGGTCGACCTGGGTCAGCCGAGGAAGCGCGCCGGCGCCGCGCAGGATCGCGATGCCGAAGTCCAGCACCTTCACCAGCCCGCCATCGGTGATCATCACGTTGCCGGGCTTGATGTCGCGGTGCACGACGTCGACCCGGTGCACGTCGGCGAGCACCGCCGCGATCTGCGCCGCGATCGCTGCGGCCCAGGCGGTGGAAAGCGGAGAGGAGTCGTAGTCCGCGTGGTTCAGCAGCGCTTCCAGGGTGGAGCCGTGCAGCAGTTGCATGACTAGCCAGAGCCGTGTGGTGCCGTCCGGCGCGGTCTCCACCCCGGTGTCGTAGACCGAGGGGGTGCCCGGGTGCTCGAGCTGCGCGGTGACGCGAATCTCGCGCAGGAACCGCTTGCGGTCGCGGTCCAGGGCGTCGAGGATCTCGACCGCCTCTGGGCTGTCGGGTGCGGCGGGCACATGAGCCGGGGGCCGCAGCACCTTGATCGCGACGCGCCGGTCCAGGCGCTCGTCGTAACCGTGGTAGACCTCGCTCATGCCGCCCCGGCCGAGCAACCCGTCGACCCGGTACCGCCCCGCGAGCAGTTCCGTCACGCCTCACCTCGCCCTAACACGCCGGTCTCGCGGGCCATCTCGGCGCGCAGCCGCGCCAGTGCCTCGTCGCGTGCCGGGTCGGTGATGATGCGGTAGGCACGCTTACGGGCCGCTTCCTTGATCGCCTTCTGGAACTCGGCGTTGTCGAAGTAGAGCTTCATGAAGTCGGTGTTCCGTTCGGCGTTCTCGGCGACGATGTCGTCAAGCCTGTCGTCTGCGACCTGGCCGAAGCGGGCTTCGTCGTTCATCAGCGCGATCTGCTGCATGGAGGTGTCCTCGACGATACTCGCCACCTGCTGCATGACTAGGATGCGGTCGGAGGTGCCGAGCCCGAGGCCGAACCGGTCGTTCAGCTCCTCGATGATCTCCGCCAAAGGCCTAAGCTCCGGCTCTTTGTACCCGCCGCCCTCGGCGGAGTGCCCGCGCACCACCCCGTCACCGCCGTCGGACGACGACAACGACACGTTGTGCTGGCCGGTGAACTCCAGTCGGTAATGGCTCAGGTCCGCGTCCCCGACGTCCACCGACACCTGCGGCCGACCCGGCAGCCGGATCAGTAGCACGCGCCCGTATTGGTAGAGCCGCTCAAGGTCCCGGTCACCCCAGGCGACGATCTGCGCGAGGAGGCTGTACAGGCGCACGAAATCCCGCAGTGCCTTGCGGAACCCTTCCCGCTCGTCGTCGGTGTCCAGGGCGGCGAACCGGTCCAGGGCCGGTTGCAGGTACTGGTGCAGCTGTGCGTGCAGCGCGCGCTCGGCCGCATCCGGCATCCGCCCGGGACCGGCCGTGCCGAGAACCCGGATGAACGACTCCATCTCCGAGGCGACCAGCAGCTGGTAATCCATGACCTCGCGCTCTTTGGCGTAGAGCAGGTTGGGCTCGGTCGGCTCGGTGATCGTCGTCTCGAACCAGGGCTCGAAGGCGGCCTGGATGTCCTCGGCATGGTTCACGAAGTCCAAGATGTGCACGTCGTCCTGTGACTTCAGCGGGTGGATGCGGTTGAGTCTGGACAGCGTCTGCACGGCGGCGACGCCGGTCAGCGGCTTGTCCACGTACATGGCGCACAGCAGCGGCTGGTCGAACCCGGTCTGGTACTTGTCGGCCACGACCAGGATCCGGTACTCGTCCTGGTTCCGGGCCTTGGCGTGCGGATCGTCGACTTTCGCGTATCCGAACTTGTCCGGCAGCTGGCCTTCGGGGAATCCGTTGAGCTGCGCTTCGGTGAACTCAAGATCGGAATGCTCGTCCTTCAGCGTCCCGGAGAACGCGACGAGCACGCCGAAATCGCAGCCGGGCAGTTCGTCGTCAAACTTGCGGATTGCCTGGTACAAATCGAGCGCGTGCTGCCGCCCCGTGGTCACCACCATGGCCTTTGCCCGCCCGCCGAGCCGCCCGGCCATGGTTTCCCTGAAGTCCTCCACGATCAGTTTGGCCTTCTGCTGCAGCGACGTCGGGTGCAGTTCGGCGAAGCGCACCAGCTTCGCCTTGGCCTTCCGCTCGTCGACCTCCGGGTTCGCCAGCGCGGACTCAGCCTGCTCGACCGCGGCGTTCCGCAGCCGCCATTTGGTGTCGTACGTGATGTAGTTGGCGAGCACGTCGAGAATGTAACGCTCCTCGATCGCCTGCTTCATCGAGTACACATGGAACGGTACGTGCATGCCGCGCTCGCCGGTCCGCGGATTCACCTTGTCCGGGTCGAACGTGCCGAACAGCTTCAGGGTCGGTGACTTCGGCGTGGCAGTGAACGCGAAATAGGAGAGGTTCGGCTGTGGCCCCCGGACCCGCGTCATGTACTCGGCCGGATCCTCATCCTCCTCCATCGGAACCGCGTTGACGCCGAGTGCCTGCTTGAGCCTTGCCGCCGCGTCCCCGCCCTGGGAGGAGTGCGCCTCGTCGATGATCACCGCATACCGCTGGCCGCCCAGCCCAGCCTCCGCAATCTTGTCGAGCACGTACGGGTACATCTGCAGCGTGCTGATGATGATCTTGGACGTGGCGTCTTCGAGCGCGTCCGCGAGCTGGGCGGAGTCCACGTCGATCTTTTTCACGACGCCGGGCGTGTGATCGAACTGGAAGATGGTCCGCTGGAGTTGCCGGTCCAGGACGACCCGGTCGGTGATCACGATGACCTTGTGGAACACGGGCTGGTTATCGTCGCCGAACAAATTCGACAGCCGGTGCGCGAGCCATGCGATCGTGTTCGACTTCCCCGACCCGGCCGAATGCTCGACGAGATAGCTACGCCCGGCCCCGCTCTCCCGCGCGTCCTTGACCAGCTCCTGGACGGCGTGCCACTGATGGAACCGCGGGAAAATCCGCGGCGAGGTATGTGGGTTAACCTGGCCGGTCTTCCTGTCTGACGACTGGACGTGCACGAACCGCTGGAGGATCTCCAGCCAGTTATCTCGCTGCCAAATGTCGTCCCAGAGATAAGAAACAGAATAATCAATAGCCCGAACGGGCGGTGAATTTCCTGCCCCGCCGGCCCTTCCTGCCCCATTGGACCCGACGTTGAACGGCAGGAACTCGGTATCCCGGCCCTTAAGCCGCGTAGTGATGAAGGCGCGGTCCGGGTCGACCGCGAAGTGGACGAGGGTGCGCTTGGCGAAGAACAGGTCGTTCGGGTCCCGGTCGCGGTACTGGGCGATGGCGTGGCCGGCGTTCTGCCCCGTGTTCGGGTTCTTGAGCTCGGCCGTAGCAACGGGCAGCCCGTTGACGAAGAACGCCATGTCCACGGACAGGATCGGGTCGCGGAAGCTGAAGTGCAACTGCCGCGCGACGGTGAGGATGTTGGCGTTGTACTCGTCGAGCGCGCCTTCGGCGAGCGTATGCCCGGGCCGGAAATAGGCCAAGTCAATCTGCACGCCCCGGTCCTTGACGCCCTGCCGGAGGACATCGAGCACGCCCCGCGAGTCGATCTCGGAGGCAACCCGCAACGCGAACTGCCGCTGCGCGACATCGGGATCGCCACCATGCAACTCAATAAGCTTGTTCCAGCGTTTAATCTGCGTCTGTCCGACGAATTCCCAGAGCGCCCCGGTCTGAATTCCCATCTCGGCGCTGTACAGCCCGCTGGCGGTTTCCCACCCGTGCCGCAGCAGTTCGTACTCGATGCGGTCTTCAAAGGCCCGCTCAGTATGCGCTCCCGGACTCATACGGCAATCTCTCCCGTAACCGCCGCCGTAATCAACGCCTGCCGCCGCTCCGCGAGGAGGTCAAGCTGGCGATCGATAGACTGGATTAGCGACGCGCCGTCTTGATTAATCAAGTCCATTTCCGCCGCAAGTATCCTCTGCTCTTCGGGAGGCGGACAAGCCACGCTTAGCTCCAGCAGTGTTCCGATGTTAACCCGTGTAAACGTGCTTCCGATCTGCAGAGAGCCCAGTTGAGCTTTAGCGGCCGTATTCAGGAAGTACGTGAGGAAGAGCTGATTTTGATCTACACTAGTTATCCTGCACACATCCTGACCCATCGTAAATTTCTTGGTAGTATCAACGAAGGCAGCCACACCAACGCTCGCATTGCGCCCGTACACGATATCGCCGCGCTGCGCGCGCCGCAGATGGTCTGCTAGATCGCGATAGTCTTCTTCGTCAACGAATCTATGTGCTACTGAAGGATCGAGGCGACCAGGCGAAATGTCGCCAGGCGAGATTACAGGGTAGCCCTCTTGAACATAGGTGGGCGTTCGATGCTTACAGTCGATAATTCTCCACCGTCGCTTAAGTGAAATAACTTCCCATCCTTCGCCGGTCCAGGGAATCCAAGGATCTCTCGTTCTTTGGATCCGCCCTGTGCCGACAGTGGCCAGCTTGGCGATACTGCTGGATATCTTCTCCGCTACGAGCGACCGGGATTTACACCGGATCTCGATCATGCGGTCGATCCGGGCCGTCTCGGCGTCGAGGAAATCTGCGATAATGCCCTGGGTCTTTGGAGATGGAAGCGGAACTGGGAGACCGAGAACGATGGCGGTGTTGAGATTAGCCATTGTAGAACCAACGGCATTCATTTCAAAGTAGGCACGCGTAGATACGCCTTGCAATACATATTTAGCGAAACGCCCAATGAGTGCATTTTGCTGCGGCCGAATGCGGAGGGAGCCCGTCCCACACAGCCAGCCGGCGCCTTCGTAAGACACGACGGCAGCTCGGCCAAGCTCACCGCGACGCGCGAAGACCAGATCGCCTGGTTCGAGCCGGTGACGCGCTAGTCTCTCGCTTGTTGTTTTTGTCACCGTTATTGTTGGATCCGGGACCATTTTACCGTCAATGATGTTTGATGGATTGATGACAGGGATCCCGCCATCAACGTACTCATCAAAATGAAATTGTGACCCAAAGGGGCCGGTCTGAGCGTCAAGCGTGACTGTACGCAGCGATACGACCGGGAATGCGCTCACTGGGTGACCTCGCCGAGGAGTTTCTGGATCTGGGCCTCCAAGTCGCGGAGTTCGGCGTCGATTTCAGACAAGGGACGCGGGGCGGTGTAGACGTAGAAGTGGCGGGTGAAGGGGATCTCATAGCCGACCTTTGTCTTGCTGCGGTCGATCCAGGCGTCGGGGACGTGCGGGGTTACCTCGCGGGCGAAGTAGGCATCGATATCCTCGTCTAGCGGCACGTTCTCGTAGTCGCGCAGGTCCGGGTCCGGCTCGGGGGTGCCGTCCTTTGACGCCTGGACCTCACCTTCGGGATCGGAGACCGAGACCGCCGACCATATCGCCTTCTGGTACGACGCCGTGGACGGCCAGAGTGCGCCGCCGGACCTGGCCGTCGCGAGCAGGGCGGCCGATGCCTCCTTCTTGGTCCACCACACCGAGCCGAGCAGGCCGCGTAGCGAAGATATAAAGGCATCGCGACCATCCCACCTCGTGAGCGGCTTCGACGTTTCCAGGGCGCCGAGGGTATCTTCGGTGATCTCGAACCGCAGCTTCAGCGGCCGCTCGACCGTGATCCGGTGATAGCCGAAGTCCCGAGTAGAGAAGATCTTCACCTTCCCGTGGTCCGGGTGTCCCTCGTCCGCCGCGACCGCCAGCGCGTTCACGTACAGCTCGGTTATGTGCTTGATCTGGCCGCCACCGATGAGCTTGCGCTTGTCGCCGAGGGACTTGCGCATCTTCTCCCACTGGTCGCGGGCATCCAGCAGGATCACCTTGCCGTGCAGCGCCGGCGCCTTCCTGTTGGACAGGATCCAGAAGTACGTCGAGATCCCAGTGTTGTAGAACAGCTGGTCCGGTAGCGCGACGATGCCCTCCAGCCAGTCGTTCTCCAGGATCCACCGCCGGATCTCCGACTCGCCCGACCCGGCTGCCCCGGTGAACAACGGCGAGCCGTTGAAGACGATCGCCAGCCGGGACCCCCTGTCCTCGACCGGCTGCATTTTCGAGATCATGTGCTGCAGGAAGAGGAACGAGCCGTCATTGATCCGGGGCAGACCAGCCCCGAACCGGCCTGCGTGGCCGATTTCGGCTTCGGTTTCAACCTCCTCCTTGACCTTCTTCCACTCCACCCCGAACGGCGGATTGGCCAGCATGTAGTCGAACTTCCGGCTTCTGAACTTGTCGCTGCTGAACGAGTTGCCCAGCTTGACGGTGCCGCGCTGGTTCCGCAGCAGCATTTCCGACTCGCACACGGCCCAGGATTCGCCGTTGAGTTCCTGGCCGAACAGGTAGACCTCGGCGCCCTGGTTTATCGACCTAATGTGGTCGGCGGCCGTGGTGAGCATGCCGCCGGTGCCGCAGGCCGGGTCGAGGATGTTGATGACCTGGCCTGCGCCGGTGATGATGTGCTCATCCGGCGCGATCAGCAGGTTGACCATCAGCTCGATGACCTCGCGCGGGGTGAAGTGCTCACCAGCGGTCTCGTTGGAGTCCTCGGCGAACTTCCGGATCAGGTGCTCGAAGACGTAGCCCATCTCGTGGTTCTTGAGCTTGTCCAGGTCGCGCATCTTGGCGAATCTCCCGACGACCTGGTAAAGGAGCTTGGCCTCGGCCAGCCGGGTGACCTGGTTATCGAAGCCGAACTGGCTGAGGATCTCGCGGACGCTATCCGAGAAGCCGTTGACGTAGTCGCGGAGGTTCTTCGCGACGCTGGTCGCGTCGGAGGCGATGGTCGTGAAGTCCTGCTTCGAGACGTTGTAAAACGGCAGCCCCGCGGTCTTCTCCAGCAGCTTTTCCTTGTTCTGCATGGAGAGCGCGGCGTCGCGGCTGCGGACCGCCCCGCGCGTCGGCGCCATGACCGCGTCCAGTCGCCGCAGCACCGTGAACGGCAGGATCACCTGGCCGTATTCGTGCCGCTTGTAGTCCCCGCGCAGCAGGTCGGCCACGGCCCAGATGTCGGACGCCATCTTCTGATGCGTTGGTCCCGAAGTCATCCTTACTTATCTCCCCTACTCAGTCCATGATCCGGCGCCAGAACGCCGGCGGTCAGCCCGTTAATTGTCTGTTCGATCACCTTGCCGCTGACGTACGCGAGCGTTTTCAGCGCGACGTCAAGGTCCAGCAGGCGGCGGAACGCATCGCCGTACCGGCGCTGCTCGGTCAGTGGCATGCGGGGGATGCGACAGCGCCGCAAGTCGTCGCGGCTGACCGTCCCCAGCGTATTAGCCACGGGCAGCGCGGCGATGTCGGCGCGCAGGAATGTCGCGACGAAATGCGCGTCCAGCCGTGTTTCGTCGATTTCCATCACTTGCGCGACGCCCGCGTCATCGGCGCTCGCGCCCGTCGCGACGACCGGCGGGCGGCCTTGCGTCCGCAGTAGGACGTCGCCCTTGAGCGGGGTGTAGTCACGGGGCCGGATGGTGAGCGCCCCGACCCGTTCGAGTTCGGCGAGAGCTACGTAGGAGATCCTGGCCTGCCCCTCTTGGGCTTCGAATACGGGCAGCCCCTTGCCGATGGCCGTATAGAGACCCGCCAGCCGTTCGGTAACCATGGCCAGGTCGGTGGCGGTGGCCTGCACGCGGGCGGTGACGTACCGGGAGGGAAGCACGTTCGCGTCGCCGTCAAGCAGCTCGAGGCGCGGCACGGCGCGAGAGACGGCCGGGTCGGTGCCGCCGAACAGCCGCTGCCAGGCGGCGAACTCGCGCGGCACGTCGGCCGGGTCGCCCAGCCCGGACAGGTCGATCATCCGCACTGGCCCGCGGTCCGGCTCGCCGTAGGGCCGGCGCAGGATCCAGAGGCATATGTCCGTGCCGGGCACGGAGGTCATGCCCTGCGGCAGGGCGATCACGACCCGCAATACTCCCGAACGAACCAGGGCTGCGCGTATCCCCTCGCCAGATGACTGTACGCAGGTCCGCTGCGACACGGCCACCACGGCGACGCCGCGTGGTCGCAGGTGCGCGTAGCAGTGCTGCACCCAGGCCAGTTCGCCGTCTCGGGATGCCGGGATGCCGAACTCCCAGCGGGGGTCCGTGGTCAGCTCGGCTTCCGGCCACTGCGGAGAGCCGGACGGCGGCTCGCACACGACGGCCGCGGCCTTGCCCAGGTACTCCGCGAGCTGGTCATCCAAGAGGGAGTCGCCGACGTGGATCTCGTATGTCGCCCCATTTGAGTTGTCGCTCAAATTGAATCGGGCGGTTCGCGCGTAGTCCTGATTGATCTCCTGGCCTGCCAGCCTCACGCGGTCGCCGAACCGGTCTGCCACAGCCAGCAGCGCGGTCCCCGCGGCGCAGGCTGGGTCGAGCACGACGGGCAGATCTTCGGGCGCGTCCAGGAAGGCCTCCGGCTCGGCTTCATCCTCGGCCGGCCTGCCGGAAGCGGTCTCCCGGGGCAGCAGTGCGGCCATGGACCTGGCCAGGAGGTCACCCGGCTGCAGGTCGGTGATCGAGCGCTCGGACTCACTGATCCGCTGGGTACCGGTGTCGGTCCGCCCGGCTGTGGCGAGCTGGTCTGCCTTCCCGGTGGCCTTGAGCCACGCCTCCACCTCGGCCCGAGCGAACATAGGGCTCGTCGGGCTGCCGCCGACGGGTTTCGGGAACGCCGAGTACCGGCGCCGCCAGTTCGACACGGCGGCACGCCCGACTCCCGCATACCGCGCGATCGCAGCCGCGGTCATCTCTTCGCGCTCGCCCGAGTCCACGCGGTGACTCTACTCAATGACACAGCCCGAATACAAGCGTTTGTGAACACCGAAGACTATGTTCACAATAATCCTGACTCTGCCGAAGGCCGCGGAGTTGGTATGCCGCTCGTGGTAGCCGTTTCGGCAAGCTGCCCGTCAAGGCGGGTCAGTACCGCTAGCGCCTGGTCGCGGATTGGGTGCCTGGTGAGAACGCCGGGCCGTGTGGTCAGGCGGATGATCCGCTGGACCTGGTGCGGCAGGCGAAGTGCCTCGGCGTCGCTGACGGCAGCGGTCAGCATGCTCGCAGCGGTGTGTTCGTCTCCGGCTTTGGCGAGCACATCAGCGGTGGTGATCCGTTCGATGACCCGCCATTGCGGGGTCGGCGGCTCGTGGTCGGCTGCGAAGCGCTCCGCGAGATCGACAGCCTGCCCGCTTCGGCCGGTGACGATCAGCCCGCGGAGGCGAACCTCCCGGACGGTGAACGCGTTGAGCAGGATTTCTTGCCCGGGCGCGAATTTCATGACATGGACGCAACGGTCCGCAATCGCATCGAACAGCTCCGCCTGTCCGGACTCGGCGGCCGCGCGGGCGAGCAGGACCAGCCCGGCACCCTTGCGGGCTGGTTGGTCGTCAATCTGCAGAGACTGTCTGAGCCGGACGATTCCGGCCATGGCATGACCGGCCTTGCGAAGCTCGTTACCGTGCATGCGCAACACGAGCGCGAGCAGTTCACCGTCGCCGAGATTCCAGGCGATCCGCAGGGCCCGGCCGGTCCACCGGGCAGCGGTGGCCAGCCGCTCCTCGGGTAGGAGATGCCCGAGCGCGACCCCGAAGGACAGACGGGCCAGGGCCAGTAGCTTCATCGTTTCCGGTTCGGCATGCCCAGCGGAGATGCGGGCTTCCAATCGGATGATCAGCGGCCACAGTTCGCGGACCGCTTCGGCGGCCCGGCCACTTTGGCGAGCGATGTCGGCCAGCCGTATCACGGAGATACCGAACGCGAGCATCGCGGCGAAGTCGGCATCGTTTTGGTCGGCGATTCCGAGAATGTGCGGCGGGATGGCCAACGTGCGGGCGATATGTGTCAGCGTGCCGCGATCGGTGACGCTGCGGCGGCCGCACTCGATCATAGAAATGTAGGTCCGGTCAAAGCCAAGCAAATCGGCCAGCTGCTGCTGGGTCAACCCGTTGACATGCCGGTAGGCCCGCAGGATCGCCCCCAGATCCCCGAAGGGCTCGGTACGCCTCGCCGCAGCTAGCCAGGACGCTGCGGCAACCGGCGCGCCCGCCGCTGGCATCCGGGTGAGGGGAACCCGGCACACCGCGCATGCCGCCGGGCTACCTGAAGGTGAGCCGGGTGACCCGCATCGACGACAATCCCTGCTCACCCTCGGATCTTCTCTACAACACTGCCGGTCGGCCATCCAGCCGGGCGAACCATGCGGCGATCGACCGCTTATAGCCACCCGGCATTACCAGGTCCGGGACTTCGCTAAAGGTAAACAGACCCGCCTGCTTATGCTCATTACTGACGAAGGGCTGGTCAGTGCTCAGCACGTGGCAGCCGTAAGTAACGATCACGACATCGGTGCCTTCGCGGATGTGATACTGCCAGCAGTCCAGCAACGGCCCGGCCGTGACCTCCCAGCCGACCTCCTCGCGGATCTCACGCACCACACAGTCAGCAGGATCCTCGCGCAATTCGAGCTTCCCGCCGGGCAGTTCCCACTCATTCCGCTCGTTTTCCAGGAGCAGGACCCTCCCGCCTTGGACGGCGACGCCCTTGACCGACACCGGGAACGCGTACGCGGCGGGATGGGCGGTTACTGGCATGCGTATTTCCACCTGCCGACTGACTCCTTCCTGATCGCTGCCGTGACCAGACCCTAACATCGATGCTCGCGACCCACCCGCCGCACCACGTGACAGATTGTCACTAGCCATCGTCGCGAAGCCCGGTCACTCTTGCCCCTAACGACCCTGAACCGCAGGAGAAGCGATGGACACATTCCAGGCGCATTACGCCGACATCCGCGACCCCGCCCAGCAACTGTTCATTACGGCGCGGCTGCGCGACCAAGGGCTGGTTACCTTTGACAGCCTCGACAACCGTGCCACGCTCGTGGCCGTCGCACGGCGGCTTATGACCATCCGGCCGCATCGCGATGCCGATTCGGACGGCATCACCGTGATAACGGGGACAGGGACCGGGACCTCCGGCTATGCCGCATTCACCGACGACGAGCTCATCCCGCACACCGACGGATCGAGCGCGCCGGATCCGCCCGGACTCGTCCTGCTCACGTGCCAACGGGCCGCCGACAAAGGAGGGACCACCTTGGTCGCCGACGGCGAACGCATCATCAGGACACTAGCCGAGCAGTACCCTGCGGCCCTGCGATCGCTAGCCGCGCCCCGTGCCGCCTTCTTCGGGGAAGAAGGCGGCCACCTTGGCCCGGTCTGCGAGCCAACTTGGCCTGGGCGGACAAGCATCCGGCTCCGGCTCGATGACCTAGTGCGTTTCTCCGCCGAGGCTACCGCCACCATCCCGTTCCTGCGCGCCGCGATCGCGGAGCACCTGGAAACATTCCGGCTGGGCCCAGGTCAAGGCATGCTGCTCAGCAACACGCGGTGGCTGCACGGCCGGGACCGTTACACCGGTCGCCGCGTCATGCTGCGCATCCTCGGTGACCCATTGCCAGGTACGGGTGTCATGCCTGGATTCCCGTCTCCGTCGCCAGCATCCGACACCAGGGCGTGGCGAGCAGCGTAAAGGACCACCGAATCTGACCCATAAGGACCGCCAGCCAATGCCAGCTACCACAGGCTCAGAGCAGACCCAGACAGTAGACCAGCCCAGGCACCCGCTCCATGCCCTGACAACGTTCGAGCTCCACGGCTACCGCCGCCAGCTCGAAAACGCCATCAAGTTCTTCGACGCCAAGGATCCCGTACCAGCGGTACGCGCCGACCTGCAAGCCGCCCTCGACGGCGTGATCGCCGAGCAGGACGACCGAAGGAATCTGGCCGATTCCTGAGCCCGGCCGCCCGCCGGACGTCAGCAGGTTGACATTGCGCGAGCTGGAGCGCATCGGACGCGAGCCACAGGCCAGCCTGGCACTGGCCATGCCGGACTCACCTGCCCGAGTACCGATCCTGGCGCACACCAGCGCCATCAACACGGAGCCGACCACGCGAGCCGGCCAGCCAGCGTCTTTGGCCTGCCGTGGCGCAGGCACGCCGGAAGAAACCGGGTTGGCCCAGCCCGGCCGGGTGGCCGACAGCCGGGATCTGTTCCTTGCGACATCGCCTCCCTGTGGTCAATACTCGGCTGAGCGGATGATCATCATCTGAGCAAGTGCCCCGAAGGAGGCCGAGGCCATGGTCAGTGGACGCGCCGCGCCCGGCGACCAGCGGCTGCGCGGCCGGGTCGGGATCATCACCGGCGCGGCCAGCGGGATCGGGGCGGCGGGCGCGGACCTGTTCGCCGCGCACGGGGCGGCCCTGGTCCTCCTCGACCAGGACCGGGCCGGCGGCCAGCGGGTGGCGGACGCGATCACGGCACGGCACGGCCGGGCGGTGTTCCTGTCGGGCGACGCGGCCAACGCGGACGACGTCACCCGGGCGGTGCGCACGGCCACGGAACGGTTCGGGAAACTCGACCTGCTATGGGCCAACGCCGGGACGGGCGTGGCCAAGACGGTGCTCCAGACCACGCTGGAGGAGTGGAACCGGGTGCTGGCGGTCAACCTCACCGGCGCGTTCCTGCTCGCCAAGTACGGGTTCCCCGAGCTGGCCGCGGGTGGCGGCGGCACGATGGTGATCACCGGCTCGGCCAACTCGTTCGCCGCCGACCGCAGCTGGGCGGCCTACTGCGCGAGCAAGGGCGGCCTGCTGATGCTGTGCCGGGCGCTGGCCCTGGACCACGCCGCCGACGGGATCCGGGTCAACATCGTCTGCCCCGGCTCGGTCACCACCCCGCTGCACGAGGACTGGCTGCGCGGCCGGCCCGGCGGCCGCCCGCTGCCCGAGGTCCGGGAAGAGGACCGGGCCGCCCATCCGCTCGGCCGGTTCGCCGACCCGGTCGAGGTGGCCCGGGCCGCGCTGTTCCTGTCCAGCGCCGAGTCGAGCTTCACCACCGGCTCGCCGCTGCTGGTAGACGGCGGCGTGACCGCATGACCGCGGCCGCGGCCGATTACTCCATCCGGGTGATCGAGTTCGCCCGGGCCACCTCGCCACTCGGGCTGCTGCTGCACGGCCAGGCGGGTGAACGCGAGATCCCGTACTGCTTCACCGTGCTGCGCAGCGCCGAGCACACGATCCTGGTCGACTCCGGGTACCAGCACACGGGGCGGGGCCGGGAGCTCGCGGACGAAGACGGGATCTCGGTATGGCAGGACCCGGCCGGGCTGATGGCCCGGGCCGGGGCCGCGCCCGGGGACGTGGACGCGATCGTGGTCACCCACGCCCACTTCGACCATCTCGGGAACGTCGCGGCCTTCCCCAACGCCACCGTCTACATCCAGCGCCGGGAGGTGGAGAAGTGGTCCTGGGCGGTCAGCCTGCCGTGGAGCATGGACTGGCTGAAGCAGGGCGTCAGCCTCGACGACCTGGCCACGCTGCCGCGGCTGGCCGGCGAGGGCCGGCTGCGGCTGGTGGACGGCCCGGCCGAGGACGTGTTCCCCGGTGTCAGCCTGGTGCCCGACTTCGATACCCACACCTATGGCCACCAGCACGTGGTCATCCGCACCGCGTCCTGCGGTGTCTGGGTGGTGCCCGGCGACGTGATGTTCCTCTACGCCAACATCGAAGGGATCGGCGGCGACGGCCGCTACGTTCCCATCGGCCTGGCCATGGGCAGCCAGGAGAACTGCATGCTGGCCCTGGACGAGCTGATGCGGGTGACCGGCGGGGAGACCAGCCGCATCCTGCCCGGGCACGAGAAGCTGCTGTGGGACCGGCACCCGTCGCACCGCTACGCCGACGGCCTGCACATGGCCGAGGTATGCCTGCGGCCGGGCGACCCGAGCCTGCTTCCGCACGGTGATCACGCCCGCCGGCCGGGCGGTGATCTCCGGTGAGCTCGGCGGTGTTCTACCGTGACCTGCACGCGGCCTACCAGTCGGTGGTCAGCGCGGAGGGCATGTACCTGCGAACCGATGGCGGGCAGCGCATCCTCGACGCGGTCGGCGGGGCCGGGACCGTGGTACTCGGGCACGGGGTACGCGCGGTCACCGACGCGATCGCCCAGCACGGCACCGAGGTCAGCTTCAGTTACGGCGCGACGTTCACCAACCCGTGGCAGGAGCAGCTGGCCGAGGCGCTGGTGGCGATGAACCCGCGGGTGGCCCGCCGGGTGTACTTCGTGTCGGGCGGCTCGGAGGGCAACGAGACCGCGGTGAAGATGGCCCGCCAGTACCACCTGCAGTGCGGACGGCCCGGCCGGCACAAGGTCATCGCCCGCTGGCAGAGCTTTCACGGAAGCACGCTGGCCACCCTGTCGCTGTCCGGCCGGCCCGCCTGGCGCGAGCCGTTCCTGCCCATGCTCCCGCCCGCCCCGCACATCGTGCCGCCGTACTGCTACCGCTGCCCGCTCGGGCACGCCTACCCGGGTTGCGGCGTGGCCTGCGCCGACGACCTGGAGCGGACGATCCTGATGGAGGGCCCGGACAGCATCGCCGCGTTCATCGCCGAGCCGGTCATCGGTTCCACCGTCACCGGCGTGGTCCCGGTCCCGGAGTACTACCGGCGGATCCGCGAGATCTGCGATGCCTACGACGTGCTGTTCATCGCCGACGAGGTGCTGACCGGCTACGGCCGCACCGGCCGCTGGCTGGCCATCGAGCACTGGGGCGTCGAGCCGGACATCGTGGTCATGGGCAAGGGGATCAGCGGCGGCTATGTTCCGCTCGGCGCGGTCCTGGCCGCGCCGCGGGTGGTCGACGCGTTCACTGCGGGCTCGGGCACGTTCAGCCACGGCTTTACCTACAGCGGCAACCCGCTGTGCACGTTCGTCGGGCTGCAGGTGCTGCGCTACGCGCAGGAGCACGGGTTGTTCGACGGAGTGGAGGCCAAGGGGCGGCAGCTGCACGCGGTGCTCGGCCAGCTGGCTACCCGGCACGAGATCATCGGCGAGGTCCGCGGGCTCGGGCTGTTCGCCGGAGTGGAGTTCGTGGCCGACCAGACCAGCCGGGAACCGTTCGGTGAGCAGGCCGACCTAACCCGCAGGGTCGTACGCGGAGCCCTGGAGCGGGGCGTGCTCATCCTGCCCGGCGTGCCGGGCGCCAACTACGGCCGGGGCGGCGACCACATCCACATCAGCCCGCCCTATGTCATCTCGCCCGCGGAGATCGACCTGGTCGCCGACGTCCTCGACGCGACGCTGGCCGAAATCGAGGCCACGCTCTAGTGCGCAGGCCACGCGTGCTGGTCACATCGGGAGATCCGGGGGGGATCGGCCCCGAACTGGTCCTGCGTGCCCTGGCCGACCCGGGGACCGGCGGCCTGGCTGCTTTCACGGCTGTCGGCGCCCCGGCCTGCTTCCAGCGCGCCGCGGCAGCGCTCGGGCTGCCGCTGCCTCACATTCACCCGGCGGACCCACCGGGAACCGGTGCGGACGAGGTGGCCGTCGGGCGGCCCTCGGCGGCCGGAGGACGGACGGCGGTAGCCGCGGTCCGCGAGGCGGCCCGGCTGATGGCGGCCGGGGACGGTGACGCACTGGTCACCGCCCCCGTCTCCAAGGAGGCGCTGCGGCTCGCCGGGTACCCGTGGCCGGGCCAGACCGAGATGCTCGCCGACCTGTGCGCAGCACGTGACCTGCGGGTCCTGCTCATGGCGGGCCCGCTGCGGGTCGTCCACGTGAGCGCGCACCGCTCGCTACGCGACGCCATCGTCGCGGTCACCGAGGCCGGCGTGCTGCGGACCATCGAGCTGGCCGACGACATCGGACGGCGGCTGCTCGGCCGGGCCGCCCGGATCGCGGTGGCCGGGCTCAACCCGCACGCCGGAGAGCACGGCATCCTGGGCGAGGAGGACGAGCGGTTCATCCGCCCCGCGGTGGCGCGGGCCCGGGCCCAGGGCATCGACGCGGACGGACCGCTGTCCGCGGACACCCTGTTCCCGCGGGCCGCGGCCGGCCAGGCCGACCTCGTGGTGGCCATGTACCACGACCAGGGCCACATCCCGGTCAAGCTGCTCGGCCGCGACGAAGGCGTGGCGGTCACCCTGGGCCTGCCGTTCCTGCGCATGTCCCCCGACCACGGGGCCGCCTTCGACATCGCCGGCCGGGGCGTGGCCCGCCCGGGCAGCATGACCGCAGCCATCCGGGCCGCCGTGGCCGCTGGCCGTGGCGATCCCCGGTGACGGCGCGGCCCGCCGGGGCGGCCCGCCGTGGAGGTCACCGGTGACGGCGCGGCCCGCCGGGGCGGGGCTTGCCAGTGCGGGGCCCGACGGCTACCTGCTCGCGCTGGACGCGGGCACCGGCGGCTGCCGCGCGGCCCTGTTCACCGCTGGGTTCACCGCCGGCGGACGGCCGGCCGCCCTGGCCCGGCGCGACTGGTCCCACCCGGCGGAGACCGGCATTCCCGGCTCGCAGTCCTTCGAGGTGGCCGGCAACTGGGCGCTGATCTGCGCCTGCATCCGCGAGGTGCTTGCCGCCGTGCCCGGGCCAGCGGCGGTGCTGGCCGTCGGCTGCTCCAGCATGGGCGGCGGGCTGGTGCTCTACGACGGGGCCGGGCGTGAACTGTGGGCCTGCGCCAACGGCGACGCCCGGGCCGGCCGGGAGGCGGCCGCCATGCTGGCCAGCGGGACCGCGGCCGAACTGTACAAGCGGGGGGGCGGCTGGATCTCGCTGAGCGCCCCGCCGCGGCTGGCCTGGGTGCGCCACCACGAGCCGGACCGGTGGGCGGCCGCGGCCCGGCTCAGCATGATCGCCGACTGGATCGTGTTCCGCCTCACCGGCACGCTGGTCACCGAGGCGTCGATCGGTTCCACCTCGGGCATGTTCGACCTCGGCCGGCGCGCCTGGTCCCCGGAGATCATGACCCTGTGCGGGCTGAAACCCGCCCTGTTCCCCGAGGTCGTGGAGGCCGGCACGGTGGCCGGCCGGGTGTCGGGGGCAGCGTTCCGCCAGACAGGCTTGCCCGCGGGGACGCCGGTGGCAGCCGGCGGCCTGGACACCGCGCTCGGCCTGGCTGGCCCGCGGGGAGCGGTTCCCGGCCGTCTCACGGTCAGCGGCGGGAGCTTCTGGAAGCAGACCGTCACAGCGGATTCGGCCGCCGTGGAACCGGCCGGACGGCTGCGCACGATCTGCCATGTCCAGCCGGGCCAGTGGCTGGTGGAGGGGATCAGCTTCTACGCGGGATCCGCGCTGCGCTGGCTCCGGGACCAAGGGGTCCGGGGGGCCGCGGGCCGGGCCGCCGCGGGCCGCCCCGCGGGTTACACCTGGCTGGAGCAACTGGCGGCGGCGGTGCCCCCCGGGGCACGCGGCCTCACCGCGCGGCTGGCCCCGGCCGACGCCTGGACCTGGGCGCAGTGGCAGCCGCCCTTCCCGTCTCCGCCGACGGCCGGGACGGGCGAGCAGGCGCGGGCCATCCAGGAGGCCGCCGCCTACTCCACCCGCCTGACGGCCGGACTGATCAGCGAGATGCTCGGCCCCGGCGCCTGCCAGACCGTGATCCTCACCGGCGGGGCGGCCCGGAGCGCGCTCTGGCCGCAGATTCTCGCCGACGTGCTCGGCAGCCCGGTCAGCGTGCCGGATCACGTCGAGTCCGCGGCCCTGGGCGCCGCCGTCCTGGCCGGCCGCGGGGCCGGGGTCCTGCTGCCCGGCGCCGCGGCGGACGATCCGCCGGGGGCGGGCCGGGAGAGCCCGGGTTCCGGCCGAGTGGCGTACCCGAGCCCGGCCGGGCAGCAGGCCTATGAACTGCTCTATGAACGGCGGGCTGCGACCTGCCGGATTCCGGGCGAAGGCCGGGCCGCCAGGACGTAACGGACCTAGACGGCCACCCGGCTGGCAACGCATCATTGGCCCATGAACATTGAGGTTGCTGTCCCTGACGACTGGACCGTGGGCCAGACATTCGCTGTGCAGCAGTTGCTCCAGCACGCAGTGCGCGACGCCCAGCCCGTCATCGCACTCGTCCGCAAGGACGTCACACCGGAACAGCTCCGGGCCATCTACCGCCGCATCGAGGAGATGATCCGGGAGGCTGGCCTAGAGGTGCGGCCAGCCCCGGCGTCCGCGTCATGAGGCAGGTCCGGTAGACCCGCCGCAGCGAAGGCGGCTCAGTCGTAGGCGATGAAGATGGTGACGCCGCCGGTGGCGAAGTTCGGCACGTCGGCGGCCGCGGCCTGGGCCTCGGGTGAGCTCTGGGAGGCGCCCAAGACCTCCTGCGAGGGGAAGCTGAGCTCGGCGATCAGGTAGTACGGCGGCTGCGACCCGTCGGGGGACGCGCAATGCCGGTGGGTGAAGCTGGTCATGCCGGGGATCTTCTCGGCCAGCGGCGCGTGGGTCGAGGTGTAGTAGGCGTCGAACGCGGCCGGGTCCGTGGGGTGGCCGTAACAAACGGTCAGGACATGCATCATTTACCTCCGAACACATATTTTGCCGCCATGGCGGCCGGGTTCCACTCGGTGGGGGCGGTCTGGGGGGCGGTGACCGTGACCGGGCGGGCCTGGACGACGCAGACCGGCTCGCCCTCACGGCGGTGCCGGTCGAGGACCCACTCGACGTCCACGGGGTAGCCGTAGTGGCGCTCGACGGCGAGCACCGCGTCGGTGATCGCCGCGACCTGCTCCTCGTCGAGGACGCGCCGGCTGACCAGCCGGGCCGGCATCTCCGTCTCGATCACGCGGCCGACGGCATAGTCGAACGCGGACACCACGGCCTTGTCCGCCACCTGGTACTTCAGCACCCGGCCGTCGGCCTTGCCGACCTCGGCGTGGTCCGGCGTGACCAGGCCCTGGACGACCGCCTCACCCCAGCCCCAGCTGGTCTCGATGACCACGCGGTCGGTCTTCCCGGTGACCGGGTGGGCCGAGAACGCCACGCCGGAGGCCCGGGCGTGGATGAGCTCGATGACGCCGACGGCCATCGGCATGTCGCGGTAGTGGGTGCCCGCCCGCAACCGGTAGGCCACCGCACGCGCGTTGAACAGGCTGGCCCAGCACGCCCGGACCGCATCGAGCACCCGGTCCGGCCCGGACACCCCGAGGTAGGTGTCGAAGATCCCGGCGAAACTGGCCGTGCCGGAGTCCTCGCCAATGGCCGAGCTGCGGACCGCGGTCGGGACGTTGATCTCGAAGCAGCGCGAGCTCAGCTCCTCGTACGCGTCGGCGATCAGGGCGGCCAGGTCCGCGCCGAGGTCCCGGCCGGCCAGTTCGGCCCGGATAACGCCGGCGGCCGCTTCGATCTCGGCGGGCCCGGCACCGGCGCCGAGCCCGGCCAGCGCGGCGTCGGCCACCTCGTCCAGGCCGGCGTGGTGCCAGTGCCGCCGGAACGCCTCGACCGTGACGGTGAACCCCTTGGGCAGGCTTACGCCCGCCCGGAACAGCTCGGCGAGGCGGCCCATCTTGGCGCCGCAGACCGAGATCGCCTCATCGGGGGCGATTTCGTCGACCCAGGCGATAACGGGCGGCACAGGCGATCAGCCCTGACCGTTCGGTACCTGCTTGAGCACCGTGACCCGTCCGGTGCTGCCGTCTACCTCGACCTCGTCCCCGTCGGCGATCACCATCGTGGCCAGCCCGACCGCGGTCACCGTGGGCACGCCGTACTCGCGTCCGACGATGGCCGCGTGCGACAGGGTGCCGCCGCCGTCGCACACGCAGGCGGCGATCTTGGCGAAGGCCGGGGTCCAGTTCGGCGAGGTGGACTCGCAGACCAGCACCTCGCCCGGGCTGAGCCGGTGCAGCTCGTCGGCGTTGTGCAGGACGCGGGCGATCCCCCGGCCGGTGCCCTTGGAGGCGGGCACCCCGGTCAGCGTCTTGACCTGGCTGCCTGAGCTGACCGCCTCCACGGCCCGCAGGAAGTGACTGTTCAGCCCGAAGATCTCGATCAGGATCGGGTCGTTGACCGACTCCGGGATCGTGCCGACCACCTTGGGCAGGGTGGGCCGGCGCCGCAGCCAGTAGTCGAAGTACTGCTTGCGCTGCTCGACCAGGCTGCGCAGCCCGGCGTCGTACGGCCGGCGCCCGCCGGACACGTCCAGGATCTCTTCCCAGAATAGGTACAGCGTGTCGTCGGGGTGGTCCGCGCCGATCCGGTCCGCGATCCCCTGGCAGGCCCACCGCATCGGCAGCGCGATCCGCAGGTCGATGTAGTAGTTGTGGTCGTCCTGCCACCACGGGAAGTTCGCTGCCCGGCACGAGGCCAGGCCGCCGTCGAAGAGCTTCTGCTCCTCCAGCGTGAGGGTGGACCGGGCCGCGTCGACCGCCGCCTCGCGCTCGTCCACGGCGGCGTTGCGGGCTTTTTCGAAGTCGTGGTCGGTGTCCTTCAGCAGGAACGTCTTGATCGTGCCCAGCGCCGGGGTGGGGTCCTCGATCCAGCTCGGCAGCGCGACGTCACACGAGCCCTCGGTGCGCCAGCCGTAGACCTGCAGGAAGTCGTCGAACTGGGTCAGCCAGGCGCCGGCGGCGCCGCCGTGGGCGGCCAGCGCGCCGCGGATCCCGTCCGGCTCGTGGGCGGCGAACACCGATTCCAATCCGGCCGAACGGGCGGCGCTGGTCAGCTTCCACAGCTCGCGGTCGGTCTCCATGATCTTGGTGTCGTAGCCCTGCAGGAACTTGCCGATCTGCCCCGGGTCCAGGCCGAGTTCGGTGCACATGCTGTAGAAGCCGACGTAGTTGGCCAGCAGCGGGTACATCACCTGGAAGTGGATCTCGAAGGCGCGCTTGTGGTACTGGCGGGCCTGGATGAGGTTCTCCCGCAGGTCCGCCAGGGACAGCGCGGTCAGGTCCACGCCGCGGAAGTAGTCCCAGCTCTCGTTGACCTCCTCCCGCATGTGCCCCCAGATCTCGTCGAAGTTCTGCAGGAACGGCGGCAGCGCGCGCTCCAGCCGCCTGGCCCGCTGGCCGATCTCGCGCACGTCGGTCACCGGCAGCGGGGAGCCGTAGGTGTGCGTGCCGCCGAGACGGCAGGTGATCCCGCGCCCTGGCGGCAGCGGCATCTGCTCGGCGGCCAGCTGGGAGGACCAGTTGTAGCCGTCCTCGTTCCAGATCAGCCCCATCGGGGTGAGGCCCCGCGGCCAGTGGAAGTCGAGGAACCAGAAGTTCTCCTCGTCCTCCTTCCGGAACGTCTGAACCGGGTCTATGTACCAGGGCGCGTGCGTGTACCCGGGCTTGAAGCCGGGATACCACTCGTCGGTGATGAACTCGTCGACGGGAATGACCGTGGCCATTGCGTCTCCTAGGGCTGGGTGGGCTCCGTGTACTGCACGTTACGGGTCGCCCTGGGGAGCCGGCAATGGTCAGTCGTTCAGTCCCGGGCCGGGACACTCAGTGGCTCGGCGTCGCCCGGAGCGTCGCGCTGGCCGGCCTGGGCCCGGCTCATCGCCGACGGCCACCAGTTCCACCGGCCGAGCAGCACGACCGTGGACGGCACCAGCAGGGTACGGACGAGGAAGGTGTCCATCAGGACGCCGAGCGCGAGGCCCGCGCCGACGTCACGGAACTGGGTGGATCCCTGCTGCGCGCCCACGATGGCGAAGACGGAGAAGGTACCGCCGAGCACGAGGCCGGCCGAGGTGACCGTGGTGCCGGTCGCGGTGAGCGCACGGCTCACCGCCTCCTTCAGCGGAAGACGCTGGGCCTCTTCCCTGATCCTGCTCATCACCAGGATGTTGTAGTCCTCCCCCAGCGCCAGCAGGAAGATGAACATCAGGAACGGCAGGAAGAAGACGAGCCCGCCGTCGCCGGCGATCTCGACGAACAGCAGGACCGACAGGCCGAGCGCGGCCAGGTAGGACAGCCCGACCGAGGCAATCAGGTAGAGCGGCGCGACGAGGCTTCGCATCACCAGGGCGAGCAGGATCCCGATGACGGCGATGGCGATCGGGATCACGGTGGCGAGGTCGCTGTTGGAGATGCTGCTGATGTCGTAGATGGCCGGGGCCAGGCCGCCTACGCCGTAGTCCGCGGCGCCGATGCTACGCGCCACAGTGCCCGCCTCCGCGCGGACCGCGGGGACGGCGTTCATCGCGGCGGTCGTGGACGGGTCCCCGGCCTTGAGCCCGGTCAGGAACTGCACCGTGCGGCCGTCCGGGCTGATGTACAGGGCGGTCGCGCGGTACAGCTGGTAGCCGATGGCCGGGATGTTCGTGCCCGGGGGCGGGGTAGCGGGAAGCAGCTGAGGCGGCCCGAGCCGGTCGTGCAGCGCTGTGAGCTGGGCCGGCGTGAGCGTCGCGCCGTTCGGGTTCAGCGGTCCTGTCACCGTGGTGAAAAGACCGCTGGCCTCGAGCTGACTGCGCGCCGCCTGCACGGCCTCCAGGTCATTCCACGCGGGTTGCCTGAGCTTGTAGATGATGTTCGTCGGGTTGGCGCTCGTGTTCGGGAAGTGCGCGGAGAGGATCTTGGCCCCGGCGGCCGAGTCCGAGCCCGCCGGCGCCGTGGTGTCCCCGCCGAAACCGGCGGCCGAATAGGCGGTTACCGCGAACGCCAGGGCGCCGAACGCCACCAGGCCGGCCACGAGGGTGGGCGCCGGGTGGCGGACGATCCGGGACGAGACGCGGCCCCAGACGCCGGCCTTGCCCATGCCCGCCTGGGTCTTGCTCGGCCAGAACACCGCCCGGCCGAAGATGGCCAGCAGCGCGGGGAGCAGCGTGAGCCCGGCCAGCAGCATCACCCCGATGCCGATCGCCAGCGGGATCCCCAGGTCGGAGTAGAACTCGAAGGTGGCTGCCAGCAGAGACAGCAGCGCCGCGATGACGGTGGCGGCGGAGAACGTGATCGACTCGCCGACGCGCTCCACGGCCGCGATCACCGCCTGCTTACGGTCCTGCCCGGCGCGCAGGTTCTCCCGTACCCGGAAGACGAGGAACAGGCCGTAGTCCGTGCCCGCGCCGAGCACCAGCACGATCAGCAGGATCTGGGCCAGCGGCGACACCTTCAGCCCGTGGTGCGCGGCCTCGGCCACCAGCGGGCCGGAGATGGTGACGGCGAGGAAGGCGGGGATGAGCGTGACCAGCGGCGCGAGCAGCGCGCGGAAGACCAGCAGCAGCAGCCCGATGATGAAGACGATGGACAGCAGCTGGATCTGGCTGTCCGTGCTACCCGACTTGGCCTGCTGGTCGACCTGGATCGCGACCGCGCCGGCCAGGTGCACGTCCAGGCCGGATGGCGGGCCATCGCGGGCGATCGTGCTGCGCAGGTCCTTGACCAGCGTGTTCAGGCCGTTGCCGGCTCCGCCCTGGCTGACGTTCGACAGCACCTGGAACTGCGCGGCCTGGCCGTCGGGCGAGTGACCGAGGTCGCGCACCTTGACGACGGTATTTACCTTGGTGAGGTCCTGCTGGAGCTTCTGCAGCCAGGCCTGCTCCGCCGGGGTGAGCGTCCCCTGGGTGGAGGCGGCGACCACGGGCACGGGCGTGAGGGTCGATCCGCCCAGCGGCGCCGCCAGGTTCAGGGCGTGCTCGCTCGGCGCGCTGGCCGGAAGGAAGTTCGCGTTGTTGCCCTGGGTCACGCTCGACAGCGACGGCAGGGCGCGTGGCACGGCGACGGCCGCTATGACCCACGCGACCAGCACAAACCACCGGAATCTGACGGCGAAGGAACCGATGCCCCTGAAGACCCCATGTATGCGCACGCCCGGAGGGTACTGGCTGCGAGCTGTGGATCCGCTGAGACCCGCCGGCCGGCCGTGTGGCGGTTTTGTGCCGCGCCGTGTGCCGCGGTGGTGGCGCGGTTGTGTGCCGCGGTGGTGCCGCGTTGTGTGCCGCGGTGGTGGCGCGGCCGGTTGTGGCACGCTGGTGTCTGGAGGTGGAACTCGTGGAGAAGGCCGAAGTCGACCGCTGGCTCCGGGCCTACGTCGAGGCCTGGAAGAGCTACGACGGCGAGCAGATCGGCGACCTGTTCTCGGAAGACGTCCGGTACCGGTACCACCCGTACGACGAGCCCGTGCTGGGCCGGGCCGAACTGGTGCGGTCGTGGCTGGGCGAGGCCTCGGACCGCGGCGCCGTCGCGGACCAGGACAAGCCGGGTACGTACGACGCCGCCTACCAGGCCGTCGCGGTCGACGGCGACGTCGCGGTGGCCACCGGAAGCAGCACCTACCTATCCGGCCCGGGCGGGCCGGTGGAGGAGGTCTTCGACAACTGCTTCGTGATGCGGTTCGACTCCGCGGGCCGGTGCCGCGAGTTCACCGAGTGGTACGTGCGGCGCCCGCGCGGCTAGCGGCGCGGCAAGCGGCCTGGTCAGAACGAGCCGCCCGGCGACGGCCGGTCCCGGTGCCAGTCTCGTTCACGTGGGGTAGCGCATGGGCTCGGTGGTGTACTGACGCCCGGACGGGGTGGTCCACCGGAACGTGCCGTCGGGGAGCTGGTCGACCTTCCATTTCGGGTGTTGCTTGAGCCGGTGGTCGTAGCGGCACTTCGGGCCGCCGTTGCACAAGCACGTCCTTCCGCCGGCCTCGTAGGGGACGTTGTGCTCGAAGTCCGAGCGGGCTGACGGCCTGCGGCAGCAGGGCCCGGTGCACGTACCGTGCCGGACCTGGGACAGGTGCCTCAGCTTGACCCCGGGATCGTGGCCGCGGGCTTGGTACCGGTGGTCGCAATCCAGGGTGCTGAGCGGGCCGAGGGTGATCCGCAGGTCCGGTCCGTCGCCGGGGGTGCACAGCCGCCAGGTGCCGTACCCACCCGGCGGTCCCTGCTGATCCGCGGCGGTGAACGTGTACCCCGGCGGTCCCGGATCTTTCTGACGCCCTGGTTCTTTCGTGCGGCCCCGGGGCTCGGGGCGGGCGCATCCGTGCCCGATGGCGTGTCCGTGCTTGTCGGTGACCGTCACGCACCACTTCGTCTTCGGGTGGCTGGCGGCCGAGCGGGCCAGGTCACGAGCCAGCCACGGGTCGATCGGCCCGATGCCGGGGATCTCGCCCGGCCGGTCGGCCAGGTCCAGCAGCGTGGCCAGCGGGATGGTCAAGTTGATCGTCGCGGCGAAGGCGGCCGGGCCTGCGCCGTCGGCGGCGGCCTGGTCCGGACGGGAGTCTTTTCCGAGCAACAGGTCCAGGAAGGCCCGGGCCCGCAGTTCGCCCGCAGAGCCCTCCAGGCCGGCCGCCTTGAGCTGGTCAGCCCAGGAGTCGATCCGCTGGCCGGCGGCCAGCACATCGGCTGGCGGCAGTTCCCGGCCCGCGAGCGCGGCGTTGCCGGAGAACTCGGCCCACTGCAGCACATCGGCGCTCCTGGCCGCCTTTTCCCGGCGCTTTCGCGCCTTGTCCGGGGCGACCTGCATCACGGCGCGGGCGATCGCGGCCCGCAGGGCGCCCGGGGTCAGCCGGCCCGCCCGGTCCAGCACCAGTGCCTCCGCGGCCCGGGCCTCCGCCGGGTCGAGGAGCTGGGTGGCGTGGGAGATGACCTGTGCCTTATACCGGGAGATCACCCCGACCCTGAACAGCGCCATGGTCCCGGGCAGCTTGACCGTCAGGTCGTGCGCGAGGTCCAGCAGGCCGTCCGCCGCGTACCGGGACTCCCCCAGGGCCGGTGCCAGCTCGGCCCGGGTGAATTCGTCCCACGCTTCCGGCATGCCTACCGGGCCCTGCGGCGTGCAGCCGGACGCCGGGCGCCGCCGGATCAACTCGGCGACCGCGGTGTGCTTCAGCGCCGACGCGGCGGCCTCGCTGCGGTCGGCGGCGCAGATGATCCCGAGCAGTTCGTCGTCGCTGACGCCGCCGAACCGGTCATCGGCACCGGCGGCCCAGTCGGCGTGGCCGAGCAGTACCGGGCCGCCGGGGGTCACGTCGAGCGCCTGCCCGGTAGCGAACGCTCCGCCGGGTCCTGAGTACTCGCCGGCCAGCGGCTCGGCGGAGCCGGGCATGCCGGGGCCACGACGACCCAGGGCAACTGACGTGCCCGCGGCCAGGGCCGCGGTCTGGCCCGACGCGGCGATGTGCGCCTCGGCGACGGCCTGGTCTTCGGACGCCCGCCGGGCCTCGGCGATGATCTCGGCCAGCTCGGCCGGATCGTCGTAGAAGTCCCCCTCGTCCTCGAATTCGAGCGGCTCGTCCTCCTCGCACCGTTCCCGGGACGCCAGCCACGCTTCCCAGGCTTCGTCGCGTCCCGCGGGGGCCTGGTCGAGGTCTGGGCTTGGGTCTGGGTCGGGAGGAGCGGGTCCGGGGTTCATACGGGCACCCCCGTCCGGATGAAGGATTTGATGGAGCCAGACCGAGGACTCCATCAAACATAATAGCGATTCCAGATCAAGATCACAAGTTAAATCCTCTATTTCGAATAAGAATATTAAGAGAGACAGATGTGATTTTCGACCGAGCTGAGGGGTGAAATGGCCGCCGAACGTGGAGACGTCCGGAGACGAGCGGGGGATCAAGGCTGCGCCATAAAACCTGTTGGCGGCGGAACCGGTCTGAGGGAGGCTGGTGCCGATGAGTTCGATCATCTGGGACCGCGACGTGGCCGAGGTCTACGACCAGACCTACCGGGCCGAGTTCGAGCCATCCGTGCTCGGCCCGATCGTCGACCTGCTGGCCGGACTGGCCGGGGGCGGCCCAGTGCTTGAGTTCGCCGTCGGCACCGGGCGGGTGGCGCTGCCGCTGCGCGCTCGCGGGGTCGTCGTGCACGGCCTCGAGCTGTCGCCGCACATGGCCACGCGGCTACGGGCTAAGCCCGGCGCCGACGCGTTCCCGATGACCATCGGCGACATGACCACGACCCGCGTTCCAGGGGCGCCCTTCAGCCTGGTCTACCTGGTCGCGAACACGATCACGAACGTCACCACCCAGGACGCCCAACTGGCGGTCTTCGCCAACGCGGCCGCCCAGCTGGCGCCGGGCGGCTGTTTCGTGGTGGAGGTGATCGTCCCCCAGCTGCGCCGGGTGCCTCCCGGCGAGACCGCCCGGGTCTTTACCCTGGATCCCGATCACGTCGGGATCGAGACCTTCGACGACGTGGCCGGGCAGATCGCGTGGTCGCATCACTGGATCGAGGCCGAAGGCCGCCTGGTGCGCCACTCCGCGCCCTACCGGTACGTCTGGCCGTCCGAGCTCGACCTCATGGCCAGGATCGCCGGCTTCTGGCTCCGGGACCGCTGGGCGGGCTGGGATCGCACCGCCTTCACCTCCGACAGCGAGAGGCAGGTCGCGATATTCGAGAAATTCCAGTAGACGCGTGGACGTGTCCATTCAGGGGTGCTGGCGACTTGCGGTTTAGGCTGGAATTTCGATGGCCGGCAGCGGCAGCCATGGTTTGCCGTTGAGGGCTGTGGTGACGGCGTCGAGTGCGGTGAGGCCGTGGGCGGCGGGCTGGCGGGTGAACAGCCAGACCTGGTCGGCGTAGTCGCGCAGCCAGCAGCTGAGTGTGTAGCCGGGGTGGTTGCCGTCGTGCCAGTCGCGGTGCCGGTTGTGGGTGATCCCGAAGGCGACTGCCTCATCGTAGCGCTGGCGGAGCTTGGCCAGCAGCTCCGCGGCCGCGGCGGGCTCGCCCCTGGCCCGGGCCCCGGCGGTCGCCTGGTGGGCCTCGCGGAGGATCTCGATCACATCGCCGGCCCAGGACTGCAGGCTGCCGGGGCTCAGCTTGGTGACCGCGCGGCAGCGGCGGATCACGTGAGCAGCGCACCGCTGGATACCGGCCAGCCCGGGCAGCAGCTGCTGGCAGGCGGTGTACCCGTCGGTGATGAGGAACCCGGTGAAGAATCCCAGGATGGCGGTGATCGCGGCGGCGCGCCGCGACCCCAGCGCCCGAAGCCAGGTCAGCGTCCCGCCGGGCGGGCGGATGATCAGCACCTGCGGGGACCCGCCGTCCGGCTCGCCGGTGTCCGGGTCTTCCTCCGGGGTGAGCACGCTGACCGGGGTCTCGTCCGCGCCGAGCGCCGGCCCGGCGGCCAGCGCGGCTCGCATCGCGCCATCGAACCCCGCGGCCTGGAGCCGGACGTCCAGCCGGCTGGCGGCCTTATCCACCAACCCAGCGGACACCGGCATGCCGGGCAGCATGCCGATCAGGTGCGCGGTCCGCTCGGCGGGCACGTTCCCGTACCCGGCCAGCAGCACCGCGGCGGTGTTGACGCCCGGCCCGTAGCAGATACTGCCCGGGCGCACGCCGGGCGGGGCATCCGCGGTGCTCACCTGCCCGCAGCACCGGCAGGTCAGCACGGGAAGCAGCCATTCGGTGACGAGCCTGCTGATGCTCACGTCCCAGACCTGCGCCCACGACGCACCCGCGGGCTGCGCGCCCGCCAGCCCGGTCCCGCACCGCGAGCACAGCGCCGGCGGCTCCGCGGTCTTCCGCTGGTCAGGGTCCGGGTCCCGGGCAACGCCAGCCCCGGGATGGCCGGGCTGCCCGCCCCGCTTGCGGTCCTTGCAGCGCTCCCGCTCCGACCAATCCCGCCTCGTCCGCTCCGCCTTGCGGCGTTCCTTCGCCCCGATGCCCTCCTTCGACGTCGGCGTCCCGGAATTGGTGCTGTCCTGCCCGAGCCGGCGTTCCAGCTCCGCGATCCGCAGCTCCATCCGGCGGCGCAGCTCCCGCTCGGCCGCCAGCTCCGCCCGCAGCATCACGACCTCGGCGTCCTTCGCCTCGGCCACAGCCCGCAGCCGGGCCAGCAGCTCACGCTGCTCCCCGGCGCCAGCAGGCACATCGGGCACGAACCCCGATCATGCTCAACCTCAACTGCAGGTTCAAGCTCCTCGCACGTCGTGTCGCGGCTGCGGCCGCCAGCCGGCACGCCACCATGGCCCTGCATGCGCGCTGACGCCTGCCGCTGGCGATGCCGTCGCCCTCAGGCGCGTCCTGGCATCCGGGAGGCCCGCGGCTCCCACCCGAAAGCCCCCCACAACCTTCCCGGAGCGTCCGGGAACGGGACCTCGTCAAAGTGCAGCATGATCCCGGGATCAGGCGGAAGTGCATGCCTGCGGCGCAGCCGCGGGCTCTCGGCCGCAGTGACATCGAGCCGGTACCCGACCAGTATGCGGGTCTGCCGGTCCACATGACGAAGATGCTCCAGTGACACCGGCACTTCGGGAAGCTCCGATACCCTCAGGAGCTCGTCGTCCGATGTCAGCTCCGCTATCTCCCGGATGTCCTCGCGGAACTTCGGCGTCAGGCGGGTCGTGGTCTCATAGACGCCGCCGGTCCGCCGGAGCACGTCTCCGAGAACAACACCCGGTTCAGCGCGCATGTCCCGCTCGAGTTCGGCAGGCCGGTACCTGCTCGGGCGCCACGTGAGACTGGCCTCGTAGTTCCTCATCATCGGATGGTCAGGCCCAAGGACCTCCGCGTACGTTCTGAAGGTCGCCATCGGCATCACCTGGACTACTTTCCTCGCGCGGGCTAACGGGCACCCCAAGACTGCAGCCTGCACCCGCGGCCATTCCCAGTCTGCCACGCACCCGGCGGACATTGAACCGCTGCCGCCGAGTCCCTGCCGGGCATCCGGGTTCCCTGACCCCCACCGCAAGCGCCGACCGCGGTTCTCCGCACGATGCCGACATCACCGGCATGCTGCGACCTCACCCCCGTGAATGGACACGCGTGGACGCCGGAACCACTGCATGTGGCTCTCTGCTGGATATCACCGGATCCAGAGGAGTCGTGATCACAGTGAGGAGCGGCAGCGCGAAATCTACCTAGGCTATCAATGCCGATAAGAAGAATAGACACTTTAATCGGGTCTCCTTTTGGCACAGATGCATGCAATTGCTGATAGCAATAAGGGCGCACACGACACTGCCACCGCAACGCGACAGATGCCTTGCTCCAGCCAGGAGTGCCGAGTCAGCACGGTTGCCGACAATGCCTCCGAAAGCTGCGGCACCCAGGTATTGCGCGACGGGGATGAGATGCCCATCATAATGATCGAGGGTGGTAGGGTAATAGGATTGGCGAGCTGAGGAGGTGAGACCCATTACGGCTGTATCAGGATGGGTGCTCCCCTCCATGGGGCTTCGCTGACATAGGTGGCCCGGGAGCGCCCGCAAGCATCCCGGACGGTAATGAACCTATGCGCTTCACGTCAGAAACCATCACCGACGGCGTCTCGGAACGCCTGTTCACGCTCGGGGACGTTCCCGGCGTCCTCTGGTCACCCGCGAGGGCGGCCGCGCCGAGTCCCGGCCGGCCCGCTCCCGGCCGACCGAGTCCCGCGCGCCCGCTGGTGCTGCTGGTCCACGGCGGCGGTCAGCACAAGAAGGCACCGGCCATGCAGGGGCGTGCCCGCCGCCTGGTGACCGCCTGCGGTTTCGCGGCCGCCGCCATCGACGCACCCGGGTCCGGCGACCGCCCCAGGACCGAGGAGGACGAGCGCTTCATCGCGGAGATCAGGGGACGGATGGCGGCGGGCGAGACCGTGCGCCCGCAGGTCACCCGCTACAACGCCGCCCAGGCCGAGCGGGCCGTCCCCGAGTGGCGGGCCACCCTGGAGGCACTGCAGGCCCAGCCCGGCCTGGACGGCCCGGTCGGCCTCTGGGGCCTATCGGCGGGCAGCGCCATCGGCGTGCCGCTCGCCGCCGCGGAACCGAGGATCGCCGCGGCCGTGTTCGGCCTGGCGGGGCACGAGACCCTGGCCGAAGCGGCCGCCCAGGTCACCGTCCCGGTCGAGTTCCTGCTGCAATGGGACGACGAACTGATACCGCGTGCATCGGGCCTCGCCCTGTTCGACGCGTTCGCCTCGCGCGAGAAGAGCTTGCACGCCAACCCCGGCCGGCACGCGGACGTGCCGATGTTCGAGGTGGAGAGCTCACTGCGGTTCTTCGGCCGGCACCTCTCCCCCGGCGGCTTCACCGGTGGCGTGGGGTAGCGGCTCCACGGCCGCGGCCGGAGCCGCCGCGGTCGGGGCCGCCGCGGTCGGGGCCGCCGCGGTCGGGGCCGCCGCGGTCGGGGCCGCCGCGGTCGGCACCGCCGGGAGGCCGAGGTTGAGCGGATGGTGGCAGGCGGCCAGGTGGCCGCCGCCGTACTCGGCCAGCGGCGGCTCCTGCTGGGCGCAGATCTTGGTGGCGTACCGGCAGCGCGGGTGGAAACGGCAGCCCGAGGGCGGCACGATCGGGCTCGGCACGTCGCCCTCGAGCACGATCTGGGTCCGGCGGTCGGACAGGTCCGGGTCCGGGATCGGGACCGCGGACAGCAGCGCCTCGGTGTAGGGGTGGATGGGCCGCTGGTAGAGCTCCTCGGCCGGCGAGACCTCGACGATCTTGCCCAGGTACATGACCGCGATGCGGTCTGACACGTGCCGCACCACCCCCAGGTCATGCGCGATGAAGATATAGGTGAGGTGCAGCTCGTCCTGCAGGTCGTCGAGCAGGTTGATCACCTGCGCGCGGATCGAGACGTCGAGGGCGGAGACCGGCTCGTCGGCGATGATCAGCCTCGGGTGCAGGGCCAGCGCCCTGGCCACCCCGATCCGCTGCCGCTGGCCGCCGGAGAACTCGTGCGGGTAGCGGTTGATGTGTTCCGGCGACAGGCCGACCAGCTCGAGCAGTTCCCGCACCCGGCGCTTGATCTGGTCCCGGTTCCCGCGCCTGTGGATGCGCAGCGGGTCGGAGAGGATCTCGCCGACTCGCTTGCGCGGGTTGAGCGACGCGTACGGGTCCTGGAACACCATCTGCAGCTCGCGCCGCACCGGGCGCAGCTCGCGCCGGGACAGCGTGGAGATGTCCTGGCCCTCGAACACCACCGATCCGCTGGTGAGCGGGTACAGCCGGGCGAGACACCGGGCCAGCGTGGACTTGCCGCAGCCCGACTCCCCGACCAGGCCGAGCGTCTCCCCGGCACGCAGTTCGAGGCTGACGTCGTCCACCGCGTGCACCCGCGCGACCTCACGTTGCAGCAGGACCCCGCTCCTGATCGGGAAGTACTTCGTCACGTGCTCGGCCCGCAGCAGGAGCTCGCCGTCCCCGTTCGAGGTGGAGGGGGCGGAAGCGGTGGAGGGGGCGGAAGCGGTGGAGGGGGCGGAAGCGGTGGAGGGGGCGGAGGAGGCGGCGGGGGGGATAGAGCCCTCGGCCGGGGTCATTCGGCGTTCCCGATCAGTTCGGGGTGGATGGTGGTCTCCCGCAGTTCCTTCTTCTGCTTGGGCTCGAGGTGGCAGGCGTCCAGGTGATTGCCGCCGACCCGGTCGAGCAGCGGCGGCTGCTCGTCGCACAGGTCGAACCGGTGCGCGCAGCGGTCGGCGAAGGCGCATCCCCGGGCCAGCCGGAGCAGCGAGGGCGGCTGCCCGGGAATCGCCGCCAGGCGCCTGGGCTTGGGCCGGTCCAGCCGGGCGATCGAGCCGAGCAGGCCCCAGGTGTAGGGGTGCTGGGCGTCGTAGAAGACCTCCCGCCGGGTGCCCTGCTCGACGATCCGGCCCGCGTACATCACCGCGATCCGGTCGGCCAGGTCCGCCACCACCCCCATGTCGTGGGTGATCAGCACCACCGCGGTGCCGAAGTCGTTCCTCAGCTTCCTGAGCAGTTTCAGGATCTGCGCCTGAATGGTCACGTCGAGCGCGGTCGTCGGCTCGTCGGCGATCAGGATGTCCGGGTTGCAGGAGACCGCCATGGCGATCATCACGCGCTGCCGCATGCCGCCGGAAAACTCGTGCGGGTAGTTATCGACCCGTTCGGCGGCCTGCGGTATGCCGACAGCGGCCAGCAGCTCGATCGCCCGGTCACGTGCCGCCTGCTTGGAGACGTGATCGTGCGCCCGGATCTGCTCGGCGATCTGCGAGCCGACCCGGTACACCGGGTTCAGCGATGTCATCGGGTCCTGGAAGATCATCGAGATCCCGGTGCCGCGGATCGAGCGCATCTGGTCCGGATTCAGCGTCATGAGGTCGTGTCCCTTGTAGAGCACCTCACCCTCGAAACGCGCGTTCGGATCGCTGATCAGCCGCATCACCGACATCATGGTCACGCTCTTGCCCGAACCAGACTCGCCCACGATGCCGAGCGTCTCGCCCTCGAAGAGGGTGAGCGACACCCCGTCGACGGCCTTGACCAGGCCGTCCTCGGTTCGGAAGGAGACCTTGAGATCACGCACGTCGAGCAGCGGTTCGCCCGTCATGGCTCCCCCGTCACGTGGGCCCGTCATGTGGGCCGGATCCTCGGATCGAGCCAGGCGTAGCCGATGTCGACGACGGTGTTGGCCAGCACGATGAAGAACGCCCCGTACACCACGGTGGCCATGATCGTCGGCAGGTCGAGGTTGGCCAGGGCCTGATAGGTGAGGTAGCCGACCCCGTGGATGCCGAACACCACCTCGGTGAGCAGCGCCCCGCCGGCCACCAGGGCGCCGAAGTCGAGCCCGAACAGGCTCACGAACGTGATCATGGAGGTGCGCAAGGTGTGCCGGAGCAGCACCTGCCGCTCGGAGATGCCCTTGGCGCGCGCGGTCCGGACGAAGTCCTCGTTCTGCGTCTCCAGGATGTTGGCGCGCAGCACCCGCCCGTAGAGGCCGATGTACAGGATCGACAGCGTGATCCACGGGATGACCAGCCCCTTGAACCACAGCAGCGGATTCTGCGTCAGCGGCGTATACCCCAGCGGCGGAACCCAGCTGAACAAGAACGTGTCGTGCAGGGTGCCCTGCGTGATCAGGTTGGCGACCTCGCCCACCCAGAACACCGGCGCGGAGACGCCGATCAGGGCCAGCACCATCAGCAGCGGGTCGAACACCGTGCCCCTGAGCAGGGCC
>Ga0335081_10001540_pt1 | contig 36750 bp, 35 predicted proteins | sample Lox_Sample_35_FD_206713 | JGI IMG/M metagenome (GOLD analysis project Ga0335081, IMG submission 206713) | Soil microbial communities from Loxahatchee National Wildlife Refuge, Florida, United States - Lox_Sample_3.5 | ecosystem: Environmental > Terrestrial > Soil > Wetlands | place: USA...
TCATATAGCCCTGACGCGCGAAGCGTTCGCCGATCCAATAGCCGAGGCTCGCGCTCTCGGCGACGCCGCGGCGCACGTTGGTGAGGCCGATGCCGCCCAAGAGCGCGTCATCCTCAAGCCGGAACAGAAGGAAGCTGTAGCCCAGATCCTGGCGCCAATCGGCGCTGTAGCGCTGGAGCCGCCGGTAGAAGGCGGAACGGGTCAGTGAGTCGGTGGACCAGGTCGGCTCCCACGGCGTCAGGAACGCGCGCGAGGCTCCGCGCAGCTCGGCCCACGGGCGCCAGTCGCGCCGCTCGGGCGGACGCAGCAGCGTCCGCTGGGTGGCGAGGCGGAAGGCAGGCGGAGCGGAGCCGAGGATGCGCAAGGCCATCGGCCGTCTTTTATCAGGCCCGAAGGTCCTCGACGAGACGGCCGTATTCCTCGATCCGCGCGACCGGGCCCAGGGCCGTGACGGTGGGCGGCGCCGAGAAGATGTGGTGCGCCACGCGACGGACGGCGTCGGCGTCGACCTCCTCGATGCGCTGAATCAGCTCCTGCATGTCGAGGGGGCGGCCGAATATGAGCATGTGCGCCGCCTGTTGCTCGCAGCGCGCGCCCGTGCCTTCGAGTGACATGAGGAGCCCGGCTTTGAGCTGAGCGCGCGCACGCGCAAGCTCGGCCGGCGCGAGCCCGTCCTGGAGGCGGCGCAGCTCCGCACACAAGGCGGGCATAAGCTCGGCCGCCTCTTCCTCGCCGGTCCCGGCATAGACACCGAACACGCCGGCGTCGCTGTAAGAGTGCGTGAAGGAATAGATGGAATAGACGAGCCCGCGCTTTTCGCGAATCTCCTGAAAGAGGCGCGAGGACATGCCGCCACCGAACGCGGTCGAGACCACGGACGCGGCGTAATAGTCGAGGTCGCTGAAGGCGAAGCCCGGAAAGCCCAAAAGGATGTGGACCTGCTCGAGCTCGCGCGCCTGGCGCAGATCGCCGCCCACATAGCGCGCGGGCTCGCTCCGCGCCGCGCTTTCGGCCGGCAGCTCGGCGAAGGCGCGCTGCGCCAGGTCGACCATCGCGCCATGCTCGAGATTGCCGGCCGCGACGAGAAGCATGTTGGGCGCGGCGTAGTTGCGGCGGAGATACGAAGCCACGGTCTCGCGGTCGATCGCGCGGATGATCTCGGCGCGGCCCAGCACCGGGCGGCCCATCGCCTGGTCGGGAAAGGCGCGCTCCTGGAACAGGTCGAAGATGATGTCGTCGGGTGTGTCGTAGGCTTGGCCGATCTCCTGCAGCACGACCGCGCGCTCGCGCTCCAATTCACCGGGATCGAAGATCGAGTGTTGCAGGATGTCGGCGAGGATGTCGATCGCGAGACCCGTGTGCTCCTTCAGCACCTTGGCGTAATAGGCGGTGTGCTCGCGCGAGGTATAGGCGTTGACCTGGCCGCCCACGGATTCGATCTCGGCCGCGATCTCGAGCGCCGAGCGCCGCGCCGTGCCCTTGAAGGCCATGTGCTCGAGGAGATGCGCCACGCCGTTGATCTGGGCCGGCTCGTGCCGCGTGCCCACACCGACCCAAACGCCGAGCGATACGGTTTCGACCGAAGTCATGCGATCGGTGAGGACACGCATGCCGTTGGCAAGCTGGGTCAGGTGGACGGTCATCGCTCAGGCCTCTTGCTCGGCGCGCAGACGGTCGGCGACGAAGCGCTCGACCGCGGCGATGTCGTTGGGGAGGACGGTAACGCGCTCCGGGCGCTCGAACAGCGCCGCGAGCCGCGGCGGCGGCTCGGGCTCGAAGCCGACGGCGCTCTCGACCGCCTCGGGGAATTTCGCGGGATGCGCCGTGGCGAGCGCCACGATCGGCAGGTCACGCGCGCTGCGGCACGCCTCGGCCGCGGCCAGCGCCACCGCCGTGTGCGGATCGACAAGCTCGCCCGTCATGGCATAAGTGTGGGCGATCGCGGCGCGCGTCTGGCCGTCATCGACGCGATGTGCGGCGAAAAGCGTCTGAGCCTCGCGCCAGAGGCGCGGCTCTGCCGGAAGCGTGCCGTTCGCGCGGAAGGTGCTGAAAGCGCCGGCGACGGCAGCGCCGTCGCGGCCCGCGAGCTCGAAATAGAGCCGCTCGAAATTGCTCGCGACCTGGATGTCCATGCTTGGGCTGAGGCTCGGCTCGACTGCGGCGATGCTCATCCGCCCGGTCGCGAAGAAGCGCGCCAGAATGTCGTTGCGGTTGGTGGCGATGATGAGCTCGGCAATCGGCACGCCCATGCGCCGCGCCACATGCGCGGCATAGACGTTGCCGAAATTGCCGGTCGGCACGGCGAAGCCGACCTCGCGCTCGGGCGCGCCCAATGCCACGGCGGCGGCGACGTAGTAGACCACCTGCGCCATGACGCGCGCCCAGTTGATCGAATTGACGCCGGTGAGGCCGAGCCCGGCGCGGAACTGCTCGTCGGCGAACATCTGCTTCACGAGGTCCTGGCAGTCGTCGAACGTGCCCTCGATGGCGATCGTGTGAACATTCGATGACGCGACGGTCGTCATCTGCCGGCGCTGCACTTCGGAGATGCGTCCGTGCGGAAAGAGCACGACGATCTCGATAGCGCCGAGATCGCGGCATGCCTCGATCGCGGCCGAGCCCGTGTCGCCCGAGGTCGCCACCACCACAGTCGCGTGCTCGCCGCGCCGGGCGAGCACCGCCTCGAGCAGCGGCCCCACGAGCTGAAGCGCATAGTCCTTGAAGGCCAAGGTCGGCCCGTGGAACAGCTCGAGGAGCCACAACGCCGGCGCGAGCTGCTTCAGCGGCGCAACGGCCCGGTGCGTGAAGCCGCGATAGGCCTCGGCCACCATGCGGCGCCAGTCGTCGGCGGGCATGAGCCCGTCGAGGAAAGGATATGTGACAGCGGCGGCGATCTCGGCATAGCTCAAGCCGCGTAACGCCGTGAGCGCGGCGCGGTCGAGTCGCGGCCATTGCTCGGGGACGAAGAGCCCGCCGTCGCGCGCAAGCCCGCGCAGCAGCGTCGCCTCGAAAGGCAGACGCTCGGGCGGCGCGCCACCGTCGCGGGTCGAGATGTAGGGCACGTTCGGTCCGGGGTAGGAGTGAAACGGGGCGAGTTGAGGCGAGAGGCTAGCGCCCGCGCCCGGGCCTTCGCAATGCCGCAGAAAGACAAGTTATATCAAAGTATTACGCTAATTTTCCCCAAGATATCGCCGGCGCAGATGATGCGTGAAGATGGCGCCGTCGAGGGGCTTTCCGGTGGCGTTTTCGACGAGTTCGGACGTGCCGAGAAGGGAGCCGAGCCCGTGCACGTTGGTGCGCAGCCATGTCAGGAGCGGCGCGAAGTCGCCGCGCGCGATTGCGGGCTCGATTGCGGGCGAGGCGGCGCGCGCCGCGGCGAAAAGCTGCGCCGCGGTCATGGCGCCCAGCGTGTAAGTCGGGAAATAGCCGCACGCTCCCTCGTACCAGTGCACGTCCTGGAGACATCCCTGCCGGTCGTCGGGCGGGGCGACGCCGAGGAGTTCGCGCATGCCGTCGTTCCACGCGGCCGGCAGATCGGCGAGCGCGAGATCGCCGTCGATCAGCGCACGCTCGAGCCGATAGCGCAGGATGACGTGCGCCGGATAGGTCACCTCGTCGGCATCGACGCGGATGAGGCTGCGCGCAACCCGTGTGTAGAGGCGGTGGAGATTCTCCGCCTCCCACGCAGCGCCCTTGCCGCCGAACGCCGCGCGCAGGATCGGTGCCGCGAATTCGAGGAACGCGCGCGAGCGGCAGACCTGCATCTCGATCAGCAGCGACTGGCTTTCGTGCACGCTCATGCCGCGCGCGTCGCCGACCGGCTGGGTGCGCCACTCCGCCGGCAGACCCCGCTCGTAGAGTGCGTGCCCGGTCTCGTGCAGCACGCCCATGAGTGCTCGCGTGAAATCGTCCTCGTCGTAGCGCGTGGTGATGCGCACGTCGTCCGGCGTGCCGCCGCAGAACGGATGCGCGCTCACATCGAGCCGGCCGTGCGCGAAATCGAAGCCCAGCTGCTCCATGAGCTTGAGGCTTGCCGCGCGCTGTGCCGCGATGGGGAAGGGGCCTTCGGGCTTTTGCGGCGCGGGCGCCTTTGCCTGGTGCGCGAGCGCGCCTTCGATCAGATCCGGCAGCTCTTTCGCGAGCGCGCCGAACAGTTGGTCGATCGCGGCCGTGCTGCCGTCGGGCTCCCACTGGTCGAGCAGCGCCTCGTAGCACGACTTGCCAAGCCGCGCGGCCTTGGCGTCGGCCTTCGCGCGCACGAGCGAGAGGAGCTTCTCGAGGTGCGGCAGGACCATCGCGAAATCGTTGTTGGGCCGCGCCTTGCGCCACACCATCTCGCAGTGGCTCCCGGCCTTCGAGAGCTCCGCCACGAGATCGGCGGGCATCGATGTGGCGTGCAGCCATTGCCGCCGCATCTCGCGCAGGTTCGCGGCCCGCCAGCGATCGAGCGGCTCGCCCCCGGCGCCGGCGAGAAGGTCGGGCAACGCCGCATCGGCCAGTACCTCGTGGCAGACGACGCGCAAGGTCGCGAGCTGCTCCGCGCGCGCGGCGGCGCCGCCTTCGGGCATCATCGCGGCGGCGTCCCAATGCAGCACCGCGGCCGCCTCGCGCAGGGAACTTAAGCGCTTGAAGCGGGTTTCGAGTTCGGAATAGGCACTGTTCTTCACATTCCACCTCGGCGCGCGCGGCGCACGACCAGCACGTAATAGATCGCGAGCGCGGCCGCCAGCGCATACCACGTGATGGCGTATTGCAGATGATTGTTCGGCAGATCGAGCGGCGTCTGCCCGCCCACGGGATAGGCACGCGGGTCGGGCCCGGCGTCGGCATCGACATAGAATGGCAGGACGCCGGAGAGCGCGCCGGCCGCGGCCATCGCCGCCGGATCGACGTAGAACCATTCGTTCGTGCCCGGCCGGTTGTCGGGCGTGAACCAGGACGGCTTGCCCTGAGCGAGGCGCAGCAATCCCGTGACCGAGCCCGCGTCCTTGGGCGGCGCCGCGGCTGCGCCTCCAACGGGAACGAAGCCGCGATCGACGAGCACGATGCCGCCCACGGCGAGCGCGAAGGCGTTGACGGCGTGATAGCCGTCATCGCCCGCCTGCGATAGCGCGTGCACATGGAATTCCGGCGCGGCAAGGAAGCGGCCCTCGACGCGCACGTGACGGAACTCTTCGCTCTCGGCCTCCGCGAGCGTGCGCGGCAGCGCGATCGGCGGCGCATGGACGGCGGCATCGCGCGCGGCGATCAGACCTTCCTTCCAATGCAGACGCTGCACTTGCCATGTGCCGAGGGCGATGAGCAGGGCGCCGCCAAAGAGGGCGAAGAGCGTCGGCGCGAGGAGGGACTTGCGCGGCCGGGCGGCGAGCGATTGCATGGTCCGGATATGACGCGCGCCAGCGAGGATCACAAGCCATGACGGAGCCGCGACGTCTCAGCGTCACGTGCTGCATCGCAGGCGGAGGCCCGGCCGGGATGATGCTCGGTTTCCTCCTCGCGCGCGCGGGGATCGAGGTTGCCGTCCTTGAAAAGCACGCCGATTTCTTCCGCGATTTCCGCGGCGACACGATCCATCCCTCGACGCTCGAGGTGATGCACGAGCTGGGCCTGCTCGAGGAATTCCTGAAGCGCCCGCACGACGAGGCGCAGGAGCTCAGCGGCTCGGTCGGCGACTGGCAGACGACCGTCGCCGACATGCGCCATCTGCCGACGCACTGCAAATTCGTCGCCATCATGCCGCAATGGGATTTCCTCGACTTCATTGCCGAAGCCGGGCGGCGCTATCCGGGCTTCCGCACGCTCATGCGCACGGACGCCGTCGATCTCGTCGAGGCCGAGGGCCGCGTCACCGGCGTGCGCGCCGAGACGCCCGAGGGTCCGCTCGAGATCAGCGCCGATCTCGTCGTGGGCGCCGACGGGCGTCATTCGACCTTGCGGCCCAAGGGCGGCTTCGCGGTCGAAGAGTTTGGCGCGCCGATCGACGTCTTGTGGCTACGCCTGTCGCGCCGGCCCAGCGATCGCGGCCAAGCCTTCGGACGCTTCGATCGCGGCGGGCTCCTCGTCCAGATCGGCCGCCAGGGCTATTGGCAATGCGGCTTCGTCATCGCCAAGGGCAGCCTCGAGGCGCGCAAGGCCAAGGGGCTCGATGCCTTCCGGGCGGAGATCGCGCGCTTTGCCCCGGGGCTCGCCGATCGCACGCACGAAATCAAGAGCTGGGACGACGTGAAGCTCCTCACGGTCACGGTCGACCGCGTGCGGCAATCGCACAAGCCCGGGCTCTTGTTGATCGGCGACGCGGCGCACGCGATGTCGCCCATCGGCGGCGTCGGCGTCAATCTTGCGGTCCAGGACGCGGTCGCCGCCGCCAATATCCTCGCCGGCCCGCTCAGCGCCCGCAAGCTCACGGACGCCGATCTCGCCGCGGTGCAAAGGCGGCGCGAATTTCCGACGCGCATGACGCAGCGCCTGCAGCTCTTCATCCAGGATCGCTTTCTCGCGCGCGTGATCGCGGGCGGGCCGGTCGAGCCGCCTTTCGCGCTGCGGCTGGCGCGGCGCTTCCCGGTGTTGCGCCGGATTCCGGCGCGGGTCATTGGCATGGGATTCCGGCCGGAGCACGTCGCCCCGGCGGCCTAGCGTCTGATCCAGCTGTATTGAAACGCGGCCTCTCTCTAACCCTCTCCCCGATGGGGAGAGGGTGATTCGAACTCGCCGAATCGGACTCTAGGACGCGGGGCCGGCGCCCAGGTTGCGGTGGCGGTATTCGAGCGCGATGAGCGCGGCTTTGAGGGGCCGCAGCAACGCGATTGCGCCGCCCAGGATGACGGGCGTCCACAGCACGAGATGGACCCAGAGCGGCGGCGCGAACAGCACCTCGACCAGGATCGCGAGTGCCACCACGACCGCGCCGAGGATGAAGACAACGAAGACCGCAGGCCCGTCGCCCGCGTCCTGCGCCGCAAGATCGAGGCCGCATTCGGGGCACTGGTTCGCCACCTGCAAGAGGCCGCTATAGAGCTTGCCGCGCCCGCAGCGCGGACACCGGCATTTGACGGCAAGCGCGAAAAGCGACGGGGCAGAGCTCATCCGTTGAGAGCCGGCGCTCCGCTGCTGCCCCACCAGTAGATGCAGGTGAAGAGGAAGAGCCACACCACGTCGACGAAGTGCCAGTACCATGCCGCCGCCTCGAGGCCGAAATGGTGGTCCGGCTTGAACTGGCCCTTGATGGCCCGGTAGAGGCACACGGCGAGGAAGGTCGTGCCAATGATGACGTGGAAGCCGTGGAAGCCCGTCGCCATGAAGAAGGTCGAGGGATACATGCCCTGCGTGAAGCCGAAGGCGGCGTGCGTATATTCGTAAGCCTGGAGCGAGGTGAAGCAGAGACCGAGGAACACGGTGACTGCAAGGCCGCGGATCAGGTCACGCTGGTTGTTCTCGAGCAGCGAATGATGCGCCCAGGTCACGGTCGTGCCCGACAACAGCAGCACGAGCGTGTTGACGAACGGCACGTCGAACGGATCGAACGGGACGATGCCCTTGGGCGGCCATGTCCCGCCCATGGCCGCGGTGGGGAAGAGCGCGGCCGAGAAATAGGCCCAGAAGAAGGCGGCGAAGAACATCACCTCGGACGCGATGAAGAGCGCCATGCCATAGCGCAGGCCGATCTGCACGACCTTGGTGTGATGGCCCTCGTACACGGCCTCGCGGATCACGTCGCGCCACCACACGAACATGACGGCGAGCACCGACAGCACGCCGACGACCATGACCCAGGTGGGCCCGTCATGCATGAACATGACGGTGCCGCTGAACATGATGCCGGCGGCAATCGCGCCGACGAGCGGCCACGGGCTTGGATCGACGAGATGGTAGGGATGCTTCTGCTCGCTGTGACTCTTCATCGCATGTTCTCTCGCGGTCTCAGTTGACGTGCCCGGGGGCTTCCGCCGCAGCCGACCGCGCCGGACCGCCGTCCTTGGCGCGGAAGAAAGTGTAGGAGAGCGTAATGGTGTCGACGTCGCGCGTGTTCGCGTCCTTCACGATGTCCGGGTCGACGAAGAACTGCACGTCGAGCTCGGCTTTCTGTCCGGGCGCCAGGTACTGGTCCGAGAAGCAGAAGCATTGCAGCTTGTCGAAATAAATTCCGGCCTTGTCGGGCGTGACGTTGTAGGTGGCGCGGCCGCTGATCCCTTCGGCCGAGCGGTTCTCGGCGAAGAACTTGGCAAGATTCTGCTCGCCTGGATGGACCTTGACCTCGCGCTGCTCGGGGTGGAAGTCCCACGGCAGGTCGGGTGCGGTGTCGGCGTTGAAGCGCACGGTGATGAGCTGGCCGCGATCGACCTTGTCGGGCGCGACGCTCGCGCGCTGCGTCGTGCCCTCGTAGCCGGTCGCGGCGCAGAAAAGCCGGTAGAGCGGCACCGAGGCCGAGACAAGCCCGACCATGACGGCGAGGACCGCGCACAGCATCAGCACCGTGCGCCTGTTGCCGCGGCCGCTCATGGCGGGCCGAGCCCGGCGCCGACGCGCACGATCGTGATGACGTAGAAGAGAAGCGCGAGCCCGCCCAGTACCGCGAAGAGCGCCCAGTTCTTGGCCCGCTGCCGCCGCTGCCGGTCGTCCACGACAAGCTCTCTTGCGCTCATCCCGCGAGCCCCGTCGGCACGCGGTCCACCAGCATCAGCGCGAACAGCAGGAAAAGATAGAGGATCGAAAAGCCGAACATGCGCTTGGCCCAGCGCTCGCCGGTCTCGCGCAGAACGCAAAGCGCGAGCGCCGTGAAGATGGCGCTCAATACGATCGCGGCGCCGCCGTAAAGCCAGCCCTCGATCCCGAGCCAGGTCGGCGCGAGCGCAAGCGGCCACAGGACGAGCGTGTAGATCAGCATCTGCCGTTTCGTCTCGGTGGCGCCCGCCACCACCGGCAGCATGGGCACGCCCGCACGCTCATAATCGCCGGCGCGGTAGAGCGACAGCGCCCAGAAGTGCGGCGGCGTCCAGAAGAAGATGAGGGCGAAGAGCGCGAGCGCCGGGAGGCCCACGCTCCCCGTCGCAGCGGCCCAGCCGACGAGCGGCGGGAGCGCTCCTGCGGCGCCGCCGATGACGATGTTCTGCGGCGTGCGGCGCTTGAGCCATATCGTATAGACGAAGACGTAGAACGCGATCGTCAGCGCCAAGAGCGACGCCGCGGCCCAGTTGAGCGCCAGCGCCATGACCATGACCGAGGCGCCGGCCAGCACCACACCGAAGCCCAAGGCGTCGCCGGGCGCCATGCGGCCCGCCGGCAGGGGCCGCGCGCGCGTCCGCGCCATGAGCGCGTCGATGTCGCGGTCGTACCACATGTTGATGGCGCCGCACGCGCCCGCCGCGACGGCGATGCACAGAATCGCCGTCGCCTGCAGCACCGGGTGGAGGTGCGCGGGCGCGAGGTAGAGCCCGACGAAGCCCGTGAACACGACGAGCGACATGACGCGCGGCTTCAGGAGCGCGACATAGTCGCCAAGCGCCGGCTCTTGCGGCAGCGCGCGGGCGATGGGCGCGGCGAGCGGGGACATGGACACCGGCACCGGTCCTAGTGGCTCGCCTCGGGCGCGATGTGCGGCAGTTCGTCGTAGGAATGGAACGGCGGCGGCGAGGTCAGCGTCCATTCGAGCGTGGTGGCGCCTTCGCCCCAGTAGTTGTTGCCGACGCGCTTTCCGGCGAACAGCGTCTGCAACAGGATGAAGACGAAGAGCAGGGTCGCGCCGTAGGAGATGTAGGAGCCGATCGAGGCGACCATGTTCCAGCCGGCGAACGCGTCGGGATAGTCGCTGATGCGGCGCGGCATGCCCGCAAGCCCGAGGAAGTGCATCGGGAAGAAAGTCAAGTTGACGCCGATGAAGGTGAGCCAGAAATGGATCCGCCCGAGCGTCTCGTTGTACTGCCGGCCGCTCATCTTGCCGATCCAGTAGTAGAAGCCGCAGAAGATGCCGAAGACGGCGCCCAAGGACAGCACGTAGTGGAAATGCGCCACGACGTAGTAGGTGTTGTGGAGCGCCATGTCGACGCCCGCGTTCGCGAGCACGACGCCGGTGACGCCGCCGACCGTGAACAGGAAGAGGAAGCCAACCGCCCACAGCATCGGCGTGTCGAAGGTGATCGAGCCCTCCCACATGGTGGCGATCCACGAGAAGATCTTGATGCCGGTCGGCACCGCGATGACCATGGTTGCGGCCGTGAAGTAGGCGCGCGTGTCGACGCTGATGCCGGTCGTGAACATGTGGTGCGCCCACACGACGAAGCCGATGACGCCGATCGACACCATGGCATAGGCCATGCCGAGATAGCCGAAGATGGGCTTCTTCGAGAAGGTCGAGATCACCTGGCTGATGATGCCGAAGGCCGGCAAGATCATGATGTAGACTTCGGGGTGGCCGAAGAACCAGAACAGGTGCAGGAAGAGAAGCGGATCGCCGCCGCCGGCCGGATCGAAGAAGGTGGTGCCGAAATTGCGGTCGGTCAGCAGCATGGTGATCGCGCCCGCCAGAACCGGCAGCGACAAGAGCAGCAGGAACGCCGTCACCAGGATGGCCCAGCAGAAAAGCGGCATCTTGTGCAGCGTCATGCCGGGCGCGCGCATGTTGAGGATCGTGGTGATGAAGTTGATGGCGCCCATGATCGACGACGCGCCGGCGAGATGGAGCGAGAAGATCGCCATATCGACCGAGGCGCCCGGGTGGCCGATCTTCGAGGAGAGCGGCGGATAGATGGTCCAGCCGACGCCCGCGCCCTCGCCCACGAAGGCCGAGCCCAACAGCAGGCAGAACGCCGGGACGAGCAGCCAGAAGCTGATGTTGTTCATGCGCGGGAACGCCATGTCGGGCGACCCGATCATGAGCGGCACGATCCAATTGCCGAAGCCGCCGATCAGCGCCGGCATCACGGTGAAGAACACCATGATGAGGCCGTGCGCGGTGATGATGACGTTATAGAGCTGGTGGTTGTCGCCGAAGAGCGGATCGCCCGGCTGCATCAGGTTGTAGCGCATGATGACCGAGAACAGGCCGCCGATAAGCCCGGCGCAGATGGCGAAGAGCAGATAGAGCGTGCCGATGTCCTTGTGGTTGGTCGAGCAAAACCAGCGCACGAAGAAACCGGGCGTATGGTGCTCGTGCGCGCCGCCGTATCCGTGTCCGCCGTGCGCGGTCGCCTCGTGTGCCATGCTCGTCCTCCGAACCCCTAGTGCGCGGCTGCCGCGGCCGCAGCCAATTTCACGCCCGCGCCGTCGTCATGCGCGAACTTCTTCTTCGCCTCGTCGACCCATTTGGCGAAATCGTCCTTCGACACGGCCTTGATCTCGATCGGCATGAACGGGTGATTGACGCCGCAGATCTGGTTGCACTGCCCGTAATAGGTGCCTTCGTGATCGATGCTAAGCCAGCTTTCGTTGGTGCGGCCGATGACGGCGTATTCCTGCACGCCCATCGCCGGCAGGAACCAGCTGTGCAGCACGTCGCTGCCGGTCACCAGCACGCGCACCACCGTTCCGACCGGCAGCACGACGGGATTGTCGACCTCGAGAAGGCGTGGCTTGCCTTCCTTCACCGCTTGGTCCTGCGGCATCATGTTGCTGTCGAAGCTGAGATTGGCCTGATCGGGATATTGATAACTCCAGTACCACTGGTGCCCGGTCACTTTGAGCGTCATGTCGGCGTGCTGCGCATGGTCCATGTAGTACATGAGCTTGAAGGACGGCACGGCGATGATGACGAGGATGAGGACCGGGATCACCGTCCACAGCACCTCGAGCACGGGCGCATGCGTCTGCTTCGACGGCACCGGATGCGCCTTGGCGTTGAATTTCACCATCGCGTAGAGCAGGAGCCCCAACACGAACAGCGCGATCAGCGTGATGATGACGAGGAGCTCGTTATGAAGCGCGTCGATATGCTCGCGCACGGGCGAGGCCGCGGGTTGCATGCCGATCTGCCACGGTTGCGGCTCCTCGACCGTGTCGGCGAGCGCAGGCCCTGCGGCCCAGAGCGCCGCCCAGAGGACGGAAGTGGCAAAACCGCGTCTCCAGACCATGGACCGCGTCCCCCTCGATGCTGCGGTGGGCGCCCGCGTCATCCCGCGTCGGCGCCCTCGACGTTAGCGCAAATCCGGCCGCGCCCTCAATGGTGCGGGGCCGGCCGCCGCCCTCCTAAATACCGCCGCGCGCGCGGCCGCGCCAACCGCAACCTTGCGACCAACTGACGCAGAATTGCCGCGTTTGCCGCTTTCGTCCGGGTGGCGCGCGCACCATATGCGGGTGAGGCGCCTCTGGCGCGCCGCCGGTCTTCATGGCAAGAAGACTGGGCGCCCTTGGCATAAGGAGCCGTCATGTCCGATCTCGCCCTGACCGACGACCTGTTCTTCGTCCGCACTGGCATGGACCGCCGGAAGCTCGAGCGCATCGTCGGCGAGGCGCTTGCCGGCATGGATGACGGCGAGCTCTTTCTCGAGTGGGGCCAGTCGGAGATGCTCGTCTTCGACGACGGCCGCATCAAGAGCGCCGCGTTCGACCAGAGCCAGGGCTTCGGCCTGCGCGCGCTTTCGGGCGAGTCGTGCGGCTATGCGCACGCCTCGGAGCTGTCGGAGGAGGCGATCCGCCGCGCCGCGACGACGGTGCGCGCGGTCAAGACCGGCGCCGGCGGCACGCTCGCGCTGTCACCTCCGGGCTCGAACCGGCAGCTCTATACCGACGCCAATCCGCTCGGCGGCTTCGATTTCGCCACCAAGACCAAGCTCCTCGCCGACATCGACGCCTACGCGCGGTCGAAGGACCCGCGCGTGCGCCAGGTGTCGGTGTCGCTGGGCGGCCAATGGCAGGCGGTGCGCATCGTACGCCCCGGCAGCGAGGATGCCGCCGACATCCGCCCGCTCGTCCGACTCAATGTCAGCATCGTCGTCGCTGACGGCGACCGCATGGAATCGGGCTCCTCGGGCGCCGGGGGCCGTGTCGAATATCACCGCTATTTCGACCCGGCGCAGTGGCGCCGCCAGGTCGACGAGGCGCTGCGGCAGGCGCTCGTCAATCTCGGCTCGGTGCCGGCGCCGGCGGGCGAGATGGTGGTGGTGCTCGGGCCCGGCTGGCCCGGCGTCATGCTGCACGAGGCAGTGGGGCACGGGCTCGAAGGCGATTTCAACCGGAAGAAGACCTCGGCCTTTTCCGGCCTCATCGGCACGCGCGTCGCTTCGCCCGGCGTCACCGTCGTCGATGACGGCTTGATGCAGGACCGGCGCGGCTCGCTCACCATCGATGACGAGGGCACGCCCACCGGCACAACCGTGCTGATCGAGGACGGCATCCTCAAAGGCTACATGCAGGACCGGCTCAACGCGCGCCTCATGGGCATGCGCCCCACCGGCAACGGCCGGCGCCAGGGCTATGGCTACGCGCCGATGCCGCGCATGACCAACACCTACATGCTGGCGGGCGACAAGGATCCGCAGGAAGTGCTGCAAAGCGTTAAGCGCGGGCTCTATGCCGTCAATTTCGGCGGCGGGCAGGTCGACATCACCTCGGGCAAGTTCGTGTTCTCGGCGTCCGAGGCCTATCTCATCGAGGACGGCAAGATCGGCCCCGCGGTCAAGGGCGCGACCCTCATCGGCAACGGCCCCGAGGCGCTCAAGAAGGTGACGATGATCGCCAACGACCTGAAGCTCGACGATGGCGTCGGCACCTGCGGCAAGGACGGCCAGGGCGTGCCCGTGGGCGTCGGCATGCCGACCGTGCGCATGGACGGCATCACCGTCGGCGGCACGGCGGCGTGATAAATCTCTCCCTCGGCCGCTCGTTTCGTGTCATGCCCGGCCTTGTGCCGGGCATCCACGTGTTGAGCCTTCGCGCAAGTACCCGTGGATGGCCGGGACAAGCCCGGCCATGACGAAATGGGGAAGCTTGCGGCTTGGGTTTGCGCTTTCCGCGCTCGTTATAGCGCGGGCCGCGGCCTGCGATCTCGACCATGCGCCGTCCTCGACGTGGAGCGTCACGCGGCAGAGCGGCATCGCTTGGCTCGAAAGCCCGTGTGGCGAGCGCATGCTCGCCGTGGGGGTCGATGTCGTCGATGCCGGCGCTTCGGGCAAGCTCGTGCCGCGGCCGCATTACGATTGGACCCACTTCGCGCCCTCGCTCCCGGCCTGGGTGGGGGCGACGCGCGGGCGCCTTGCCGCCTGGGGCTTCGATTCGGTGGGGGCGTGGTCGCTGCCGCCGCAGGAGCTGCGCATTCCCGGCGCGATCGATCTCGAGCTTGGGCGCAATTCCAAATTCCACTGGTTCGACCCGTTCGATCCCGCGACCGCGGCGCGCATGATGAGCGAGGCGCGGCGTCTTACTGCGCCTTATCGCGGCTCGCCGTGGCGCATCGGCTATTTCTCCGACAACGAGGTCGGCTGGTGGTCGGGCGCGCTCTTCCTGTTCTTCTCGCAGAAACCCACGGAGAACTACACGAAGCAGCATTGGGTGGCGCTGCTGCGCCGGCTCTATCACGACGACTGGACCCGGTTCACGAGCGATTTCGCGCCGCCGGCGGGCGTTGCCTCGTGGGACGGGCTGCTGCGCGCGCGCGCGCCGACGCGGCTTCGCCCGGGCGGCGGCGGGATGCGCGTGGTGAGCGCCTGGACCGCCGAGATCGCCCAGCACTATTACGAGCTTTCGGCGAAGGCGATCCATGCCGCCGATCCGGGCGCGCTCTATCTCGGCGACCGGCTGCCGATCTATTACGACCCCGCCGCCGTGCGGGTCGAGGCGCCGCACGTCGACGTGATCTCGGTCAACTACAATGTCGACAGCCCCGAGGGCTGGATCGCGCCTTACTTCTTCGACGGCTTGCGCACGCTCTCGCACGGCAAGCCGGTGCTGGTGTCGGAGTGGTTCTATGCCGGCGTCGAGAACCGCTCCGGCAATCGCAATAACGGCCATCTGATGACGGTGGCGACGCAGGATCTGCGCGCGACGGGCGCTGCGGCGGCCGCGGCGAATTTCGCCGCCCTGCCCGAGCTCGTCGGCTTGCAGTGGTTCCAGTACTACGACTATCCCCAAGGCGGCCGGCCCGATCACGAGGATTACGATTTCGGTCTCGTCGACATCAACGACCAGCCGTACGAGAAATTGACCTCCGCCTTCGCGCGCACGAACCGCGTGCTGCCGCTGCTCCACGCGAGCGCGCGGACGTTGGCGCGCGGACCCTTCGCCGCGCCCGAGACCGTGATCGATCCGGCGCACCGATCGCTCGTCGATTTCCCGAAGCCCGCCTCGCTCTTGCCGCCGCTCAAAGCGACGGATGGCGGCGTCGCGTTCGGCGAGGCTTATCTCGCCTGGACGCGCGATGGCCTCGCGCTCGCCCATATCGGCCAGGATTATTACGACCGTGATCTTCTCGCCTATGACGGGACGTTCCCGCTCGCCGAGGCTTACCGGATCGAGCTTGGTATCGACGCCGGGGCGGGGCCCGCGCGCTTCACCATCTATGTCGTGCCGCCGCCGCGCGAGATGACGAAGGGGCCGATGCGGATCGCAATCTGCGCCGGCGCGGCCTCGCTCGAGCACGCGACATCCTGCGCCGCGGTGCCGGGCGCAAGCGCCGGCTATTACGGCGCCGACCAGCCGCGCGTGGTGTTCGACGCGCTCTTGCCGTGGCGAGCGCTCGGCCTCGATGGGCCTCCGGCCGCGGGCCGCATCCGCGTCGGGCTCGCGGCGAGCTCGTGGTTTCGTGGACGCACGATGTCGCTCTCGGGCAAGGCACCCGCGGCCGAGCTGCGCGAGCCCGCTCGCTGGCTCGACGTGGCGCTCGCGCCGAAAGAAGGCTGACCCCCAAAAGAACGCCCCGCATCGTGGGGGGATGGATGCGGGGCGTGGAGACAAGCAAGCCTGTTGCGGGCCTGCTGACAAACGAACGCTCCTCCCGGCGATCCAGTTCCATGAAAAAGCGGTGGATAAAATTCAACCGCCGCTAGAAGCCCGGCGTCTATGCGAGCGTGGCGGAGCAATCCCAGCGATGGGGATCGCTTCGGAGCCACGCTTCTTGCGATGATCGTGTGAGTTCTAATACGCCTCTTCGTGGTAGACCGGAGCAACGCTCTTGCCCCAGTCGCGCTCGTAGCGCTCGACCAGCCGTTCGGCGTGAGTGCGGCCGGATTCGATCGTCTCGATGAGCGCCGAGAGGAAATGGCTCTCGTCCTGCCCCGTGCTGTCGAGCCGCGCGCGTCGTCGCAAGCCGCCGCGTGCGATCTCGACGACGCGCATCCCGATCTCGCGCAGGGACCGGCCCTTGACCCGCGCGCCGAGGCCCAATCGCGCCGCATCGAGGCGCAAGCTCTCGCGGTCCTCGTCGGTCCAGCTCTTGGTCAGATCCTCGGCTGCCGCGAGGGCGTCTTCGTCGTAAACAAGCCCGGCCCAGAGCGCCGGTAGCGCGCAGAGCCGCGCCCACGGTCCGCCATCGGCGCCGCGCATTTCGAGAATGCGCTTCATGCGCACCTCGGGAAAGACGGTGGTGAGGTGGTCGCTCCAGTCGCTCATGGTTGGGGTGGCGCCCGGCAGCGCCGGAAGTCGTCCCGCCATGAAGTCGCGGAACGATTGCCCCGCGCAGTCGATGTATTGGCCGTCGCGATAAACGAAATACATCGGCACGTCGAGCATCCAGTCGACATAGCGCTCGTAGCCGAAGCCCTTCTCGAACACGAACGGCAGCATGCCGCAGCGGTCGGGATCGACGTCGGTCCAGACATGGCTGCGATAGCTCACATAACCGACCGGCTTGCCTTCGACGAAGGGCGAGTTGGCGAAGAGCGCCACCGCGACCGGCTGCAGCGAGAGCCCGACGCGGAACTTCCGCACCATGTCGGCCTCGCTTGCGAAGTCGAGATTGACCTGCACGGTGCAGGTCCTGAGCATCATGTCGAGGCCGAGCTTGCCCTTCTTCGGCATGTAGTTGCGCATGACCGCATAGCGCCGCTTCGGCATGAAGCCCACGTCCTCGCGCGTCCACTGCGGCAGGAAGCCCAAGCCCAGAAGCCCGAGACCCAATTCGTCGCACACCGGTTGGAGCTGCTTCAAGTGCTGCTGCACCTCGGCGCAGGTTTGATGCAGATTGTCGAGCGGCGCGCCCGACAGCTCGAACTGGCCGCCCGGCTCGAGCGATACCGATGCCTCGCCGCCCTTCAAGCCGATCAGATTGTCGGCGTCATAGACCGGCTCCCAGCCGAACCGCATCAGCCCTTCGAGGAGCGCGCGGATGCCGCTGGGCCCGTCATATCCGACCGGGCGGAGGTCATCGCGGCGGAACACGAATTTCTCGTGCTCGGTGCCGATACGCCAGCGCTCGCGCGGCTTGGCGCCGGCGGCGATGTAATCCACAAGCTGCCGCTTGTCGGTGATCGGCTCACCGCCGGAAAGCGAAGGACCAGACATGCCAGGGACAGACCCCTCAATCCCTAGAGTGATGCATCGGCCGGCCCCACTCGCGACCGTGCCGCGCTCCAATCGCCCGCGAACGCCTGCAGGACAGAAAGCGCGCCAAGCGCCGCCGTCTCGCTGCGTAACACGCGCGGGCCAAGCCCGGCGGGGAAAACAAAGGGGAGTTTGCGGAGAGCGTCAAGCTCGCTTTCCGCAAAGCCGCCTTCCGGTCCGATGAGGCAGGCGAGCGGTCCCGGCGGTAGCTCCGCGGCGCGCGCGGCAATGGGCGGCGCCGTGCCGGTCTCGTCGCAGAGGATAAGACGCCGCTCCGCGGGCCAAGCGGCGATGAGCGCGGGCAAAGGTATGACCGCACGGATCTCAGGCAAATCGAGCCGCTCGCTCTGCTCCGCCGCCTCGCGGGCGATGGCTTCGAGCCGGCCCACGTTGATCCGCTCCGTCACTGTGCGCTGGGTCGTGACCGGGACGAGCGCGCTTGCCCCAATCTCCGTCGCCTTCTCCACGAGCCATTCGAGCCGCGGCCGCTTTACGAGCGCGAACACGAGCCAGAGATCGGCCGAGCCTCGCTGCGGGCGCAGGCATTCCTCCGCGAGCGCCGAGCCGCCATCGCGGTCGAGCTCTGCGAGGCGCCCCGCGAACTCGCCGTCGCGCCCGTTGAAGAGCGCGATCACGTCGCCGGGCTTGAGGCGCAGCACGTCCCTGAGTCGGTGCGCCTCGGCGGCCCCGAGCGCGATCCGCGCGCCCGCCGCGAGATCGGCGGCGACGTAAAGCCGGGTTGCGGGTTTCTGGCTCACGGCACGGAGCTTAGCGTCTCGCGGTTCCTTAGCTCCCATCATCTCTCGTCATGGTCTCTCGTCATGCCCGGCCTCCGTGCCGGGCATCCACGAGTTTTCTCGTCGACCAGCAAAATCGTGGATGGCCGGAACAAGTCCGGCCATGACGAAAAAGAGTGTCCGATGAGATCCAGCTACTCCGCGACCCAGCGGCGCGCCGCATCGTCGTCGCTGTCCTTGGCCTCGACCCAGCGCTCGCCGTCCTTCGTCGTCTCGAGCTTCCAGAACGGCGCCTTGGTCTTGAGCCAGTCGACGAGGAATTCGCACGCCGCAAACGCGGCCTGGCGGTGCGCCGCCGCGGTGACGACGAGCACGATGCGCTCGCCGGGCAGGAGCCGGCCGAAGCGGTGCACGATGAGACAGCCGGACAGCGGCCAGCGCCGCCGCGCCTCGGCCTCGATCTCCTCGAGCGCGCGCTCGGTCATGCCGGGATAATGCTCGAGCGTCATCGCCGTGATTGCGTCGGGGCCGGAGCCTGCGCGCACGACGCCGATGAACGAGGCGACGCCGCCCACCGACGCGTCGCCGCGCGCGAGCTCGTCGATCTCGCGGCCGGGATCAAAATCCTCGCGCTGCACGCGGATCATCTCAGCCCCCCGTCACTGGCGGGAAGAGCGCCACCTCGTCGCCGGGCCGCAGAGGGTGGTCCCAGCCGACATATTCCTTGTTGACGGCGACGCGCACGAGCTTGCGGTTCTTGAGCGGTTCGGCGAACTGCGGACCGCGGCTGCTCAGCCAATCGACCAGCGCCGCCACGGTGACGACGTCGGCCGGCGGGTCGAGGTCTTCCTCGGCCGTGCCGATCCGGGTCCTGAGCCAGGCGAAATAGAGGAGCTTCATGGCGGCGCCTTCGCTCCCTCAGCTAACCCTTTGGCGGTGGCAATTCAAGGCGCAGGGCCTCAGCCCAGCACCTCGCGGAACGGCAGGAAATCGACCGCCGCGCCGGGCGCCACCTCGCCCACGCCTTCGCCCACCACGACGAGTCCGTCCGCGGCCACGAGGGAGGAGATGATGCCGGCGCCGTCGCGCGGGTATTTGTGCGCCGTCAGCGCGCCGTCGGCGGCGCGCTCGAGCCGCGCGCGCAGATATTCGGCACGGCTCTTCTTCTTCTCGTAGGAAAAGCCGGCGCTGACGCGGTAGAGCGTTGGTGCAATTTCGCGCGCCCCGGCAAGGCGCAGAATAAGCGGCCGCGCCAGCAGCACGAACGTCACCATCACCGCGACCGGGTTGCCAGGAAGGCCGATGAACGGCACGCCGCCGATTTGCCCGAGTGCGACGGGGCGTCCCGGCCGGATCGCAAGCCGCCAGAAATGGAGCCGCCCCAGTGCCTCGACGGCGCCCTTCACATGGTCTTCCTCGCCCGTCGATACGCCACCCGAGGTGACGACGAGATCGCGCCCCGCCGCGGCCGTCGCCAGCGCGTCGCGCACTGCCACGGCGTTGTCGGGCACGATGCCGAGATCGGTCACGTCGCAGCCGAGGCCAGTGAGGAGCGCCTGCAGTGCGTAGCGGTTGGCGTCGTAGATCGCGCCGGGCGTAAGGCTCGAGCCGGGTTCCTGCACTTCGTCGCCGGTCGAGAGGAGCGCCACGCGCAGCCGGCGATAGACGGTGAGCCGGGTCTCGCCGAGCGCGGCGGCGAGCGCCACCTCCTGCGGCCGGAGGCGCGTGCCCGCTGCGAGTGCCGCGTCGCCGGCGCGCACGTCCTCGCCGCGGTGGCGGCGGTTGGCGCCACGCTTGATGCCGGGCGGAAGGCTCACGCGACCGCCTTCCGCGCGGCAATCCTCCTGCATCAGCACCGTATCGGGGCCCTCGGGCATCGGCGCGCCGGTGAAGATGCGCACGGCCTCGCCGGGCGCTACGGCGCGAGCAAGCGGATGGCCCGCGGCCGCGCGCCCCGCGACCGGCAGGCTCACCGCTTTCTCGGCGTCGAGATCGGTGAAACGGACCGCGTAGCCGTCGACCGCGGCGTTGTCGTAAGGCGGCACATCGCGCGCTGCGACAAGCGGGCCGGCGAGGATGCGGCCCGCCGCATCTTTCAGCGCGACGGTCTCGGTCTCGGGCAGCGGCAGGTCCAGCGCGCGGATGCGCTCGAGCGCCGCCGCGGCCGGCAGGAGGGCGCCGCCGAACGCGAAGCAATCATCGCTTAGCTGCGCCATGAACCGCCTCGAGCCCGCAGTGCTCGATGATGAATGCCGCGATCCGGTCGGGATCGGCGAGCGGCAGCAGCGGCAATGGCAGCCGCGGCACCGGCGCGTCGCTCGCGAGCGCCACGATGTCGGGATCGTCAGGATAGAGGAGCGGCTTGCCGACCGAGGCGCGATAAACTTCGAGCTTGGGGAAGGATTCGCGCTTGAAGCCCTCGACGATCACGAGATCGACCGGGCTCATGTGCGCGAGGAGATCGGCGAGCTTCGGTTCCTCGCCGCCGCGGTGCTCGTGCATCAGCGCCCAGCGCGCCGACGACGAGATCAGCACCTCGCGCGCGCCGGCCTCGCGATGCCGGTAGCTGTCCTTGCCGGGCTGGTCGATGTCGAACTCGTGATGCGCGTGCTTCACGGTCGAGACGCTCACGCCCTTGCGCAACAGCGCCGGGACGAGGCGGGTGACGAGCGTCGTCTTGCCGCTGCCGCTCCAGCCGGCGAGGCCGAAGATGCGCGTCATGAGGCCTGGCTCGGCTTCGCCGTCTTGAGGGGCGGGGCATCGCCCTGCATGTGGCCGAGCCCGGCGCGCAGATAGTCGTAGCCGGTCTTCACCGTGAGGCCGGCGGCGATCCAGAGCAGCGCCTCGCCGATCCACCGCACCGGCAGGCCCGCGGGGCCGGCGTCGCCGACGAGCAGCACGCCGATCGCCACCATCTGGATCGCGGTTTTCCACTTGGCGAGGCTCGAGACCGGCACGCGCACGCGCAGCTCGGCCAAATGCTCGCGCAGGCCAGAGACCAGGATCTCGCGGCACAGGATCACGAGCGCCGGCAGGATCGTGAGCGCGGAAATGCGGCGCTCGACACCGAGCATGAAGAGCACGCACGCGACGAGAAGCTTGTCGGCGATCGGGTCGAGGAAGCGCCCCAGTTCCGACTGCTGTTTCCAGGCGCGGGCCACGTGCCCGTCGAGCCAGTCGGTGATGGCGGCGGCCGAGAACAGGATGCAGCCGAGCCACGGGCCGGACGGCGACGCCATCCAGAAGGTCGCGACCACGATCGGAATCACGACGATGCGCGAGAGCGTGAGGATGTTGGGGAGCGTGGTCAACATAAGGGACGCCGATCCAAGTCTAGCCCTCGGCATGGAAATGGTCATAAACCTTTTTCGCCACCGCGCTGCTGATCCCGGCGACGCGCTCGAGATCGGCCAATCCGGCGCGGGCGACGCTGCGCGCCGAGCCGAAATGATGGAGGAGCGCCCGCTTCCGGCGCGCGCCGATGCCCGGGATCTCGTCGAGCGGCGAGGCGCCGATCGCCTTTTGGCGCCGCGCGCGGTGCGTGCCGATGGCGAAGCGGTGCGCCTCGTCCCTGAGCCGCTGCAGGAAGTAGAGCACCGGGTCCTTGCTCTCGAGGCTCATCGGCGCGCGGCCGGGGCGGAAGAAGCGCTCGCGGCCGGCGTCGCGCTCGGGCCCCTTGGCGATGCCGACGAGCGGGATGTCGGCGACGCCCAACTCGTCGAGCGCCTGCTCCGCGGCCGTGACCTGCCCGGCGCCGCCGTCGATGAGGACGAGGTCGGGCCACTGGCCGCGCTCGCGCGTCGGGTCTTCCTTCAGGGCGCGCTCGAACCGGCGCGTGAACACTTCGCGCATCATGGCGTAGTCGTCGCCGCGCGACGGCGTTTCCCTCTCGCCCTCCGGCTGCTGCGTGCCGGGTCGCTCGCTCTCCTCTTCGGGGAGAGGGTTGGGTTGAGGGGGCATCGCGCTGCCGCGGATGTTGAACTTGCGGTAGGCGCTTTTCATGAACCCCTCGGGCCCGGCGACGATCATGGCGCCGACCGGGTGGCTCCCCTGGATGTGGCTGTTGTCGTAGACCTCGATGCGGGCGGGCGCGGCCTCGAGACCGAAGGCCTGGGCCACGCCTTCGAGCAGGCGATGCTGGGTCGAGGTCTCGGCGAGCTTGCGCGCCAGCGCCTCGCGCGCATTGACGAGCGCGTGCTCGACGAGCTTGCGCTTGTCGCCGCGCTGCGGCGCCGCGAGCTCGACCTTGCGCCCGGCGCGGCTCGACAAGGCTTCGGCCAGGAGATCGCGGTCGGCCGGCACGTGGCTTGTCAGCACGAGCGGTGGCACCGGCTTGCTGTCGTAGAACTGGCCGATGAACGAGGCGAGCACCTCCTCGATCCCGAGTTGGCGGTCGTGCGAAGGGAAATAGGCGCGGTTGCCCCAGTTCTGGCCGCCGCGGAAGAAGAACACCTGGATCGAGGTGTGGCCGCCGGCCTGGTGCGCCGCGATCACATCGGCGTCGCCCAGCGTCTCGACGTTGATGTCCTGCCGCCCTTGCACCTGCGTCAGCGCGCGGATGCGGTCGCGCAGGAAGGCCGCGCTCTCGAACTGCAGGTTCTCCGACAGCTCCTGCATCCTCTGCGCCAACTGCTCCTGCACCTGCTTGCTGCGCCCGCTGAGAAAGGTGCGCGCCTCGTCGATGAGCTTGGCGTAGCCGTCCTTGTCGACGCGGCCGACGCACGGGGCGGAGCAGCGCTTGATCTGATAAAGGAGGCAAGGCCGCGTCCGGCTCGCGAACATGCTGTCGCTGCACGAGCGCAAGAGGAACGCGCGCTGGAGCGCGATGAGCGTGCGGTTCACCGCGCCGGCATTGGCGAAGGGGCCGAAATAGTCGCCGTCGTCGGTGCGCGCGCCGCGATGCTTCGTAATGCGAGGGAAGTCGTGGCCGCCGGTCAGATGGATGTAGGGGAACGACTTGTCGTCGCGGAGCAGCACGTTGTAGCGCGGCATCAGGCGCTTGATGAGGTTGCACTCGAGCAGGAGCGCCTCGACCTCGGTGTGGGTCAGCACGACCTCGAGCGCGTGCGTCTCGGCCACCATGCGGCGGAGCCGGTTCGAGAGATTGGCGAGATGCGTGTAGTTGACGACGCGAGCTTTCAGATTCCGCGCCTTGCCGACGTAAAGCGCGTCGCCCGCTTCGTTGAGCATGCGATAGACGCCGGGGCCGGGCGGCAGCGTGCGCACCGCGTCGCGGATGACGCCGAGCCCGCGCGCGAGCCCCGTGCCGGGCGTGGCCTCGATCGCGTCCTCGGCAAGCGCGGCCACGCCGCTTTCTTCGTTGACTTCGCGCTCCTCCATCCCGCGTCTCAGTTGGCGCGCGGGCCGGTTTCCGTCAATGACCCCGGCATGCGCGCACGAATATCCACGGAAGCGGTGGATAAGCTTGTTGGCAAGGACCCCCTGCGACCGCCCGCCGCACGCGCTTCCGTCGTTTTCAAATCATTGCCCAAATTTCATGCAGAATTTCTAACCTATTGAATTTGCAGAATGAATATAAGACAGACTGTAAACGAAGAGTAACGGCACGTTAATGTAGGGGGTCGCCCCGCCCGATCCGGCCAGTCATGCCCTCCTGTTGACAACTGCGAGTCGCGGAAATGTCCCGAAAGGCCGTGTAATGCCTAGGGTTAGCGGCCTTTGCCTCATTCGGCGGACGAACCGCTGCCGGCCGCTGCCCAAAGAAGGTGCTGGCCGCCGTCCAGCGCGATCATCTGCCCGGTCATGGCTGGCGCGGCGATGATGAAGCGCACCGCGGCCGCGATCTCCTCGGGCGTGGTGCCGCGCTGGAGCGGCATCGCCGACCACTGACGCTGGAACTGCTCCTCGCTCTGGCGCGGGCTCGGCAGCGTCGGGCCCGGGCCGATGGCGTTGACGCGGATGCGCGGCGCCAAGGCGAGCGCCATCGTCTGCGTCAGCGTCCAGAGTCCGGCCTTGCTCAGCGTGTAGGAGACGAAGTGCGGGGTGAGTTTCCACACCCGTTCGTCGACGATGTTGACGATGGCGCCGCCGCTCCCGGCCGGGAGCTGGCGCGCGAAGAGCTGCATCAGCACGAAGGGCGCGCGCAGATTGGTCTCGATGTGCCGGTCCCAGCTCGCGCGCGTCACCGTCAGCGCTTCGTCGCGCTCGAACACCGAGGCGTTGTTGACGAGCGCGCCCACAGGCCCCAGCGCCTCGCCGGCGCGGCGCATGAGCGCTTCGACCTCGTCCTCGCGCGCGAGATCGGCGGCGAGCGCGACCGCGCGGCCGCCGTTCTTCGCGATTTCCGCCGCGAGGCTTTCGGCCGCGGTGCCGGAGTGGCGGTGATGGATCGCGACCGCCCAGCCGTCGGCCGCGAGCGCCAGCGCGATGGCGCGGCCGATGCGCTGCGCCGCGCCGGTGACGAGCGCCGCGCGCGGCATGGGCGGTGGAGCTTCGCTCACGGGCCGCGCCGCCGCATGCGCGCGCGTACCTTGTTCTTGGTGAGCGTGCGCGCCGAAGTGCCGGCGCGGCCGCCTTGCGAGCGCCCGGGCGGGCTCGTGCCGGGCGAGCCGATGCCGAGATCGTACTGCTCGAGCCGGCGGATCTCGTCGCGCAAGCGCGCCGCCTCCTCGAATTCGAGATCGGCCGCCGCCGTTCGCATGCGCTTCTCGAGATCGGAGAGGACGGCCTGCAGGTTCGAGCCCTGGTAGTGGAGCGCGGCATCAGTCCCGGTATCGACCGTGACGTGGTCGCTCTCATAGACGCTTTGCAGGATGTCGGCGATGCCGCGGCGCACGCTTTCGGGCGTTATGCCGTGCGCCGTGTTGTACGCCTCCTGCTTCTCGCGGCGGCGGTTGGTCTCGTCGAGGGCGGCGCGCATGCTCTCGGTCATGCGCTCGGCATAGAGGATGACGCGGCCTTCGACATTGCGCGCGGCACGGCCGATCGTCTGGATCAGGGCGGTGCGCGAGCGCAGATAGCCTTCCTTGTCGGCGTCGAGAATGGCGACGAGCGCGCATTCGGGAATGTCGAGTCCTTCGCGCAGCAGGTTGATGCCGACGAGGATATCGAACACGCCCAAGCGCAAGTCGCGGATGATCTCGATGCGCTCGAGCGTATCGACGTCGCTGTGCATATAGCGCACGCGCAGCCCGTGCTCGTGGAAATACTCGGTCAGCGCCTCGGCCATCTTCTTGGTGAGGGTCGTCACCAGCACGCGCTGGCCCTTCTTGGCGCAGTCGCGGCACTCGGCCATGAGGTCGTCGACCTGGTTCTCGACCGGCCGGACGACCGGAATGGGATCGACGAGGCCGGTTGGCCTCACCACCTGCTCGACGAAGACGCCGCCGGCACGCTCCAATTCCCACGGGCCCGGCGTCGCGGAGACGCACACGGTCTGCCCCCGCATCGCGTCCCATTCCTCGAATTTCAAGGGCCGGTTGTCGATGCAGGACGGGAGCCGGAAGCCATATTCGGCGAGCGTCGATTTGCGCGCGAAGTCGCCGCGGAACATGCCGCCCAGTTGCGGGATCGTGACGTGGCTCTCGTCGACGAAGACGAGCGCGTCCTCGGGCAGATACTCGAACAGCGTGGGCGGTGGCTCGCCCGGCCGCCGCCCGGTGAGATAGCGCGAATAATTCTCGATCCCGGCGCAGCTTCCGGTGGCCGCCATCATCTCGATGTCGAAGCGCGTTCGCTGCTCGAGCCGCTGCAATTCGAGCAGCTTCCCTTCCGTCTGGAACTCGGCGAGGCGGAGCTTCAGGTCGCGCTTGATCTCCTCGATCGCCTGGTTGAGCGTCGGCTTCGGCGTGACATAGTGGCTGTTCGGGTAGATCTTGATCTCGTCGAGCGCCGCCGTTTTTTCGCCGGTCAGCGGATCGAACTCGTGGATCGCCTCGAGCTCGTCGCCGAACAGCGAGAGGCGCCAGGCGCGGTCCTCGTAGTGCGCCGGGAAGATCTCGATCGTGTCGCCGCGCGCGCGAAACGTACCGCGTACGAAATTCTGGTCATTCCTGCGGTATTGCAGCTCGACGAGTTGCGCCAAGACCTTGGCGCGGTCGATGCGCTTGCCTGCGACGAGCGTCACCGTCATCTCGGAATAGGTCTCGACCGAGCCAATGCCGTAGATGCACGACACCGACGCGACGATCACCGTGTCGCGCCGCTCGAGGATCGCCCGCGTCGCGGCGTGGCGCATGCGGTCGATCTGCTCGTTGATCGAGGATTCCTTCTCGACATAGGTGTCGGTGCGCGGAACGTAGGCTTCCGGCTGGTAGTAGTCGTAGTACGAGACGAAATACTCGACCGCGTTCTCCGGGAAGAAGCTCTTGAACTCGCCATAAAGCTGCGCCGCCAAGGTCTTGTTCGGCGCGAGCACGAGCGCGGGGCGCTGCGTCGCGGCGATGACGTGCGCCATGGTGAAGGTCTTGCCCGAGCCGGTGACGCCGAGCAGGACCTGTTCGCGCTCCTGCGCGTTGATGCCCGCGACGAGGTCCGTGATCGCCTGCGGCTGGTCGCCCGCGGGCTGGAACTCCGAATGGATCGTAAAGCGCCGCCCGACATCGTCGAGCGGCCGCGGCGCGGTCAGGATCGGCATAACGCCAAGATAAGACCGGCGCCGGGTCCTCGCCAGACCGCCCGCGGGCCGCGCTCGATCGGCGTCGTGCGCGTCTAGATTGTAATAGCTCTAATCTGAAAGCGGCCGGCGCGACGCAGGTAGTAGCGAAGGCGACGACGCTCGCGCCTTATCCAACGGACATCGTGGCCATCGCGGATCACCGCGCGGCGCTGATCGAGCGCTATGCCGCGCCAACGCGCCCGACGGAACGCCACGACCATACGGGGGTTTGCCGTCGGGACGGTTGCGCCGGCAAACCTTTTGCCGCGGTGGCGCTCGCCATCAGCCAGCGCGCCGAGCGCCGCACCGTCCGCCGCCGCAACAGTCACGGATTTGCGCCATGTTGCCTCGGTTCGTCAAAGCCAACGTCAAGGCGATCATGCAACAGAACCCCGCGCTCTTTAATCCGATCTGGGAGCGGGTTTATCCGATTCTGCGGCGTGGTGATGGCCGCTATGCCGCCAACGGCGGCGGCAGCATGGAGGAAGTGTTCACTCGGATTTACGACGGCAACGGCTGGGGCTCGCGCGAGACGCGCAGCGGCTACACCAGCGAACTCGGCTACACGCGCGTGGTGCGCGGCCACATCGAGCGGCTGCTGCGCGATTACAAAGTCAGGGTGTTCTTCGATTGCCCGTGCGGCGACTTCAATTGGATGAGCAAGGTTCGGCTGCCCGAAGATACGCGGTATATCGGCGGCGAGATCGTGCCCGAGCTCGTTGCCGATCTAGAGCGCCGCTACCACGACGGACGCCACGATTTCGTGCGCCTGAACATCGTCGACGATCCGCTGCCGCAGGCGGATATGTGGATGTGCCGGACCGTGCTGTTCCACTTTCCCAACGCCGAGGTGATAAAGGTTCTGAGGAATTTCGCGCGCTCGCCGGTCGGCCTGCTGCTGGCGACGCAGTACGAGTTTCCCAAGGAAAATGCCGACGTCGAGACCGGCGGATTCCGCCCCTACAATCTGCGCCTGCCCCCCTTCAACCTGCCGCCGCCCCTCGCCAGGGTGCCGGACTTCGTCGCTCCCGCGCCGCCGCGCTATCTCGCGCTGTGGTCGCGGGCGCAGGTCGCCTCGGCCCTGCGGGACTAGCGGGCGTCTCGCGCGAGTCGATGTTGCGCCGCAGCAAAAGCCGCTCTAGGCTCTGCGGCCCTAAATTTCCGAGCCCGTCATGCCCTTCATCGCCGACCGGTTGCAGCGCATCAAGCCCTCGCCGACCATCTTCATCTCGAACAAGGCCTTGGCCATGAAGGCCGAGGGCCGCGACGTGATCGGCCTCGCCGCCGGCGAGCCCGACATGGACACGCCGGTCAACATCAAGGAAGCGGCCAAGCGCGCGATCGACGCCGGCCAGACGAAATACACGCAAGTCGACGGCACGCCCGAGCTGAAGAAGGCGATCTGCGCCAAGTTCAAGCGCGAGAACGGCCTCGACTACACGCCCGACCAGATCACGGTCGGCACCGGCGGCAAGCAGGTGCTGTTCAACGCGCTGCTCTCGACCCTCAATGCCGGCGACGAGGTGATCGTGCCGGCGCCTTATTGGGTCTCCTACCCCGACATCGTCGTGCTGGCCGACGGCACGCCGGTCCCTGTGACCTGCCCGCAGAACAACGGCTTCAAGCTCAGGCCCGAGGATCTCGAAGCGGCGATCACGCCGAAGACCAAGTGGCTCATCCTCAATTCGCCGGGGAATCCGACGGGCGCCGCCTACACGCGCGCGGAGCTTGCCGCCTTGGCCGAGGTGCTGGTGCGCAATCCGCACGTCTATGTGCTCGCCGACGACATCTACGAGCATCTGGTCTACGACGATTTCGTCTTCACCAGCATCGCCCAGGTCGAGCCGAAGCTCTTTCCGCGCACGCTTACCTTGAACGGCATGTCGAAGGCCTACTGCATGACTGGCTGGCGCCTCGGCTATGCCGGCGGGCCCAAGGAGCTCATCAAGGCGATCGCGGCGTTGCAGTCGCAATCGACCACGAACCCGAGCTCGATCAGCCAGGCCGCGGGCGTCGAGGCGCTCAATGGCACGCAGGACTTCATCCCGAAGAACCAGGCGATCTTCAAGGAGCGGCGCAATCTCGTCGTGGCGATGTTGAACCGCTGCAAGGGCATCCATTGCCCGACGCCCGAGGGCGCGTTCTATGTCTATCCCTCGTGCGCAGGTGCGATCGGCCGGCGCGCGCCCGACGGCCGCATGATCGAGACGGATACGGATTTCTGCACCTATCTGCTCGACACCGAGGGCGTGGCGGTGGTGCCGGGCACGGCGTTTGGATTGGCGCCGCATTTCCGCATCTCGTACGCGACCTCGACCGCCGAGCTGACGGAAGCCTGCAACCGCATCGCCCGCGCCTGCGAGAAGCTGCAGTAGGCGAACGCTACGCGATATACGCGGTGACTGCGGCTTCCACGGCGCGTGCCGTGGCGTCGTCGATCTTGCCGCGATTCTGCGCTCGCGCCGCCTCGATCGTGGCGATCTTGCTCGGACGAATGATCGACGGGATCGGAAGGCCGGCGGCGGCGTGGTCTGGGATGGGCACGTCGTCGGCCCAGCCAGCGTTTTCGGCCGCGGTAATCATCAGCACCCAAAGTAGTCCGAACCGCTCTTCGAACGCTGGATGGGAGATCACGAGCGCCGGACGACGCTGGAGTCGCGGCCGGTCGGTGTAGGGAAACGGCACCGCGACGATGTCGAAGCGGCTAAAATTCGGCATATCCCTTTGTGTCCGCCGCCGAAGCCCACTCGGTGAAGCCGGCGAACGGATCGTCGATCTGGGACGAGACCGATACGACGCGCACTTGATCGCCTTCGATCACGAAGGCGAATTCATCTCCGGGCTTGAGGCCGAGCGCGTCGCGCACCGGCTTCGGAACCACCACTTCCGCCTTCGTACCGAGCCGTGCCTTCACAACGCTGTCGGTCATGGGGTGAGCATATCGCTTGCTGCGCCGCAACTCCACCTCACCGCAACTGCGGCATCACGTGGCGGGCGAACAGTTCGATCGAGCGCAGCGCCTCGTCGCGCGACATGTCGCCGAACGCGAACTGGCCGACGCAGTAGTTGGCGCCGCTCTCGGCGAGCTGCGCCTTGAGCTCGGCCGCGACGGTGGCCGGCGCGCCCGCGACGCCGCGACCGCCGTTGCGGATGGCGTCGAACTCGGCGGGCCTCGGGTTGCGCGTCGCATAGCCGAAGACGCGCGGCAGGTAGGTAAGGGCCTGCTGCCACTTGGGATAGGCGCGGCGCGCCAATGCCAGCGCCTCGTCGTCGCTCTCGGCGATGACGATGAAGCGCGCCAGCCCCATGAGCTGTGTCGCGCCCGGCGCCGCCGCGCGCGCGGCCGCCATGATGGCTCGCGCCGCATCGACGGGATGCGCGGTGATGAAGTTGATGCGCTCCCGCGCGGCGCGCTCGGCGCCTTCGGGGTTCTCGACGCCGACCCAAAGCGGCGGGTGCGGCTGCTGCAGCGGCCGCAATTCCATCGGCACGTCGCGGAAGGCCCAGTGCTCGCTCGTGAAGTCGAGCCGTTCGGACGTGAGCGCCGCCTTGAGCGCGGCCAGGGCCTCGGCGAAGAGCGCCGCGCGCGCCTCTGGATCGACACCGTAAAAGCCGACCTCGACCGGCGACACGCCGCGCCCGACGCCAAGCTCGAAGCGTCCATGGCTCATATGGTCGAGCATGCAGATCTCCTCCGCGAGCCGCAGCGGGTGATAGAGCGGCAGGAGATAGACCAGCGGCCCGAAGCGCAGGCGCTTCGTGCGCTGCGCCACCGCGGAGAGGAAGATGCTGGGCGAGGGCGCCATGCCCAAGGGCGTCGCGTGGTGTTCGGCGATGTGATAGGAGCGGAAGCCCAGCCGGTCATAGGCTTCGGTCAGCGCCAACCGCATCTCGTAGAATTGGTCGAGCGGCAGGCCGTTGCGGTCGACGTGGTCGAAGATGCCGAATTCCATGGCTCAGATCTTCGTATCGGGCGAGGGCAGCCCCAAGGCGACGGCGCCGTAAAGCGAGCCCTGGATGTCCCAGGTCATGCCAAGATGATGCGAGACCGCGCGCATGTCGCGCCACAGGCGCTGCACCGGCTGGTCGTTCATGAGGCCTTGGGCGCCAGCGATCGGGAAGAGCCGCTCGACCGCGTTGAGGCAGAGTCGCCCGGCGAAGCACATGTCGCGGCGATAGCGCACCCGGTCGAGCAGCGTGAACTCGTCGCCCGCCTCGGCCTTCTTCACGATCTCGTCGCGGTCGGTGAAGACGAGCGCGCGCGCCGCATCGATCTCGGCCAGGGCCTCGGCGATGCGAAGATGGATGCTCTGGTGCTCCGCCACCTTGGCGCCGGCGCGGCTCACCTGTGCCTTCAATCCCCCGAGCACGGCTTCGCTCAGGCCGCGCGCAATGCCGAGGCCTGAGCCGACAATGTTGAAGGTGAAGCACGCGAGCAGCGGCAGGCGGTAGAGGTAGTGCGGGTTGACGGCGCTGCCCGGCGACGGCCCGCCTCTCACCGCGTCCATGTCGAGCAGCCGGTGCTCGGCCAGGAACACGTTCTCGACCACGATGTCGTTGCTGCCCGTGCCGGCGAGGCCGACCGAATGCCACACATCCTCGATGCGGCAATCGGCAAGCTTCAGCAGCGCGAAATAGGCGCGCGGCGGCACCGGCAGCACCACGACTGCCCATTGGCAATGATCGACCCCGCTCGAGAAGCGCCAGCGGCCGGAGACGCGATAGCCGCCCGCCCCGCGCTCGGTCTTTGCGCCCACCGGCATGAACGAGCTCGCGATCGTTGCGCCCTGGTCGCTGCCCCAGATCTCGTCCTGCGCCTCCTTCGGAAACATGCCGCCGAGCCACGCATGGCAGGAGATGATGCTCGCAACCCACGCGGCCGAGCCGCAGGCGCGGCCAAGCTCGGCGCCCAATTCCGTCTGCGTACCCAACGGAAGCTCGTAGCCGCCATAGCGCGCGGGCTGCATGATTTTGTAGAAGCCGGCGGCGGCAAAGGCGCGGTTCAGATCGTCGGGCAGCCGCCGCAGCTTCTCAGTCTCTTCGGCGCGCTTCCTGAGCTCCGGTAGAAGCGCGCTCGCGCGCGCGATGATTTCGCCTGCCGTCGGGCGCGCGGATGATCCTTCCATCTTTCTCACTGCACCTGTTCCGCGCCGGCGACCGCCGTGAACAGCTTGGCGAAGCCGTCGGGCGAATTCGGCGCGAAGATAATAGTCGATTTGCCGGTCGCCGCCATATCGCGCATGGCGTCGAAGCCCTGCGCCGTCATAAGGACGCGCAGCACTTCATCAATCGGAACGCCCGCGGCCTTGAGCGTTTCGAGCGAATTCCGGATGCCCGTGGCGATCGCCTCGCGCTCGTTGGCGACGCCCTCGCCGCGCAGCTTCTTCTGCGCCGCTTCCGCTTCGGCCTGCTTGATGACGAGAATCTTCGTCGCCTCGCCACGTGCCTGCGCCGCGATCTGTTCGCGCGAAGCGGCGTTGATGTCGTTCATCGCGGCGACGACCTTGGCATCGGGCGTGATCTCGGTGACGAGCGCCTTCTGGATCTGGAAGCCATAGGCCGCCATATCCTCGCGCAGCTCCTTCTCCACGGCATTGGCGATCTCGCCCTTGTTCTGGAACACGTCGTCGAGATTCATCTCGGGAACCTTGGAGCGCACCGCGTCGAACACGTACGACTCGATCTGCGCCACCGGATTGGCAAGCTTGTAGTAAGCGTCGGACGCGTTCGCCGGAATGACTTGCGATTGCACGCTGATCTTGAGCGTGACGGTCACCTTGTCCTTGGTGATGCTCTCGACCTGAACGACGTGCTGTTCGGTGCGCAGGCTCAACGGCTTCGACTTCGCCTCGATGAACGGCCACTTGAAATTGAGGCCGGCGATGGCGGTGCGCCGGTATTTCCCGAACCGCGTGATCATGCGCACGGTCTGCTGCTCGACGGTGAAGCAGTTCGAAAACACGACCGAAAGGACGAGAAGCAGAAGGACGCCAAAGGTAATCAAAGTCGGAATTTCCATCACCGTTCCCCCTGCGCCGGTTCCGATATAAGGATGGCCCCTTTCAAGCGCGGGACGATAGCATAGTCTTGACCGGGCGCGGGGCCGGGTGGTCTCATCGCGCGCGAGAAATTCACGCGAGCGAGGCGGCCATGGCGAAAGAGGGAACGGGATTCGTCGGCATCGAGAGCGTCGTCTTTGGCGCGGCCGATTTGGCTCTGCCGCGCCGGCTCTTCTCCGAATGGGGCCTTAAGAAGGTGAAGGACGGCAAGACGCTCGCGTTTGCGACCGAGATCGGCTCCGAGATCGTGGTGCGCCCGAGCGGCGCGAAGGATCTGCCGCCCAAGCTCTCGGGCGGCTCGGAATTCCGCGAGGTGATCTGGGGCGTGGAGACCCAGAAGGCGCTCGACCGCTTGGGCGACGAGCTCGCGCGCGACCGCGACGTCACGGCCGACAAGGACGGCACGCTCCACACGCATGACGACAGCGGCATCAATATCGGCTTGCGCGTCTGGCGCCACGGCAAGGAGCCCAAGCGCTCGACGCTGCCGCTCAACGTGCCGGGCGCGCGCGGCCGCGTCGATGCGCCCTCGCCGATGTACGAGCGCGCGCGTCCCTTCCGCATGGGCCATATCGTCTTCGCTGTTCCCGACGTGCGCGCGGGCGAAGCGTTCTACACGAAGCGCCTCGGCTTCTGGCTCAGCGACCGCTATGTCGGCGGCGCCGCCGTGTTTCTGCGCTATGCCGCGCGCGCCGACCATCACAATCTCTTCCTCCTCAAGCGGCCGGGCGGCACGACCGATCTCCATCACGTCGCCTTCGAGGTGCACGACATCCACGAGGTGTTCGGCGGCGGCATGCATTTCTCGCAATGCGGCTGGGAGACCGCGGTGGGGCCGGGCCGGCACCCGATCAGCTCGGCCTATTTCTGGTATTTCAAGAATCCGCTGGGCGGCACGATCGAGTATTTCTCCAATCCCGATTTCGTCACCGAGTCGTGGAAGCCGACGAACTTCCGCACCAACCGCTTCTCCGAGTGGCATTTGATGGAAGGCTTGCACCGTCCCGAGGATTCGCCCGACCGCCCATCACTGCGCGCCGCGCGCGCGATGAACTGACGGACGAGGGAGGGCAACATGCGGCTCGTCTCCTATCACACGCGCGACCATTCCGGCGTGGGCGTCATGGTCGACGATCATCGCTTCGTGTCGCTCCGCCGCGCGGCGCCCGATCTGCCGGGCACGCTGAAACGGATCCTCGAATTGGGCCCCGCGGTGCTGAAAGCCATCGAGGCCGCGGCCAAGGGGCGCGACCCCGATTTCCGCTTCGACCAGGTGACGCTCGACCCGGTCGTGCCCGAGCCGCACGCGACCTGGGCCTTGGCCTTGAATTTCAAGGCGCACATCGAGGAAACCGGCCTCACCACCTCAAAGGACTATCCGCAGATCTTCATGCGCATGCCGTGCTCGGTCGTGGGGCATCTGGAGCCGCTCTGGTGCCCCGATCCGCGTGTCGCCGAGACTTTTGACTACGAGGGCGAGCTTGCTGTCGTGATCGGCACGCCCGGCCGTCACATTCCGGTCAAAAGCGCGCTCAGCCACGTCGCGGGCTATGCCTGCTACAACGAAGGCTCGGTGCGCGAATTCCAGGGCCACAACCGGCAATTCGGGCTGGGCAAGAATTTCGAGCGCTCGGGCTCGTTCGGGCCGTGGCTCATGACGGCGGACGAGTTCGGGCTCCCGCCCGCGCACACCGTCATCACGAGGCTCAATGGCATCGAAAAGCAGAAATCGTCGCTCGACGACATGCTGTTCTCGGTCGAGCAAGTGATCCACTACCTTTCGACCGGATATCTGCTGCGCGCGGGCGACGTGATCGTGATGGGGACGCCCGGCGCGCTCCATCCGCCGGCGGGCTATCAGCCGACGCAATGGGATTCCAAACGCATCCCTGGCCGCACGCGCATGAAGCCCGGCGATCTGTGCGAGGTCGAGATGACGGGCCTTGGCGTGTTGCGCAATCCCATCATCGCCGACCCGACGCGGGTGGAATAAAGCTGTGCCGGCGCCAGACGGGAGATTTGCCATGCCCCAATCTTCGAAGCTCGTATGTCGGCGGGCGCTTGTCGCGGCAGCACTGCTCTTCGCCGCTGGCGCATGGTTCGCGGTCCCGCTTCGCGCCGAGGGCGCGCGCGCCGTGCCGCCGCCGGCGCAAGACGAGACGGCGCAAGCCAACACGGAGGTGACGGTGCTTGCCGGCGGCTGTTTCTGGGGCGTGCAAGGCGTGTTCCAGCATGTGAAGGGCGTGACCCGCGCGGTCTCGGGCTATGCCGGCGGCGAGGCGAAGACGGCGCATTACGAGACGGTGGGCACGGGCGAGACCGGCCACGCGGAATCGGTCGAGATCACGTTCGATCCGCGCGTCGTGAGCTTCGGGAAGCTGCTGCAGATTTATTTCTCTGTCGCGCACGACCCGACCGAGCTCAACTATCAAGGGCCGGACTCAGGCACGCAGTACCGCTCCACCGTCTTTGCGCAAAGCGACGAGCAGGCGCGGATCGCGCAGGCCTATGTCGCGCAATTGAACGCGGCGCACGTTTTCCCGGCCAAGGTCGTGACCACGATCGAGCCCGGCAAGAGCTTCTATCCCGCGGAGGAGTATCACCAGGATTTCCTGACGCGGCATCCGGATTATCCCTACATCGTCATCAACGATCTGCCGAAGGTCGCGAACCTGCAGCGGCTCTTCCCCGATGCTTATCGCGCCGATCCCGTGCTGGTGCTGGCCGCGCGCGCGACGCGCTGAAGTTGCGACTTTGTTGCGCGGCCGCCGCCCATGACAGCGCCCGCCGCGATCGTCATCCGGCCCGCGACCCGCGGCGATGTCGCGACCGTCCTCGCATTGGTGCGCGAGCTCGCAGCTTACGAGAAGCTTGCGCATGAGGCTGTCGCGACCGAGGACATGCTCGCGCGCGGCCTCTTTGGCCCGCGCGCCTACGCCGAGGCGCTGATCGCCGAAGCCCACGGCGCGCCCGTCGGCTTCGCGCTCTTCTTCCACACCTTCTCGACCTTCGTCGGCAAGCCGGGCCTTTACCTCGAGGACATCTACGTGCGGCCGGCGCATCGGCGGCGAGGCATCGGGACTTTGCTTCTGCGCGAGCTGGCGCGGATTGCGCTCGCGCGCGATTGCGGCCGCATGGAATGGGCGGTGCTCGACTGGAACGAGCCCGCACTTGCCTTTTATCGCGACAAGCTCGGCGCGCGGGCGATGAGCGAATGGACGGTCGAGCGTCTCGACCGGGCGCGCATCGAGGTGCTTGCTGCGGGCTGAGCCGGACGCGTCGTCTTTTTGGCGGCGGGAGCCGCGCTCGCGCCGCAAAAACGGATGCTCACTCGATCACCTGGTCGGCGGTGTCGAGCAGCGACGGCGGGACGGAAACGTCGAGCGCCTTGGCCGTTTTCAGGTTGATGACCAGTTCGAATTTGGTCGGCAGCTGGACCGGAAGGTCGGCGGGCTTCGTTCCCTTGAGGATCTTGTCGACATAGGTCGCCGCGGTGTGCCAGGCATCGTTCGGGTTGGGACCGTATGTCATCAGATTGCCGTCGATGGCAAAATCCCGCCATCCCGACATCGTCAGAATTCGCTGCCTGACGCTGAATTCGGCGATCGCTTTGCACTGGCGATAGATGATCAGGCTCGGCAGCATGAGGATCGCGGAGACACGGTCGCGCGCGAGGGCATCGAGGGTATTACTGACGTCCGCGAGCGTGTACACCTCGGCATATTTGAGTTCGAGGCCCAGCCGTGCGGCGGCACTCTGGGACGCTCGAAATTCCGTGGCGTCGCCCGGATGCTGCGGATTCACGAGCACGGCCACGCGCGAAAGACTTGGCGCCACCTCTTTGAGGAGCGCGAGTTGCTTTCCGGCCAGATCCGGG
>Ga0335081_10001541_pt1 | contig 36744 bp, 36 predicted proteins | sample Lox_Sample_35_FD_206713 | JGI IMG/M metagenome (GOLD analysis project Ga0335081, IMG submission 206713) | Soil microbial communities from Loxahatchee National Wildlife Refuge, Florida, United States - Lox_Sample_3.5 | ecosystem: Environmental > Terrestrial > Soil > Wetlands | place: USA...
TCTCCTTGAATGGCAGGCAGGATCAGCCCGACGCATCGCGTAAGGTGAGCCCAGGGTCGGTCCTTCGCTATGTCGTTAGCCCGGCCGCGCGGGTGCTACCGCGCGCGCCTGACCACAAGCTTTCGATGCGGAGGGCCGACCTCCTGCTCGCCGGCTAGAAACCCGGGCCCGAAGGGGCCGGCCCGCCCTCGTTCATCACATTCGAAAGGACTCGCCAGCTCGGCGGGCGGTCGCGCCATGCAAGCGCTCCCGGTGGACCGCAGGTCGGCCTCCCTGGGCACGGCGCCGCGCTGCCACTCCGTCGGGCGATTGCGAGAGCCTCGATCCCCGCCGTCAGCGGATCTGAGGCTCTCCACTTTCGTCCTTATGCGGAGCCGATTTTTCGTGTCAGTGACGTCAATTAGCGCGCTCTAGATGCCCGTCGTTGACGTTATACGTGGAGCATGTGAGCTACGTCATCCATGTCGGCGACGCCGGCCGCACGGGCGTCTCCAGCTGCCTCTCCCACCACGCTGACATGTCAGCGACGCGAATCGCCGCTCGCGACAGCTCGCCTTTCCTCACCCGCTCCACATATTCGTCCGCTCCGGAAGCCAGGATTGCCCCGAGCCCAGTGCCTGCGTTCTTGGCAGAGCAGTAGCGCCGGTGTTAGCAGGGCAGACGAGGTCGCCGCTAGCACCACCGGCGGCTGGACATGCGTTTGGTCGCCAAACCGGGCGTGCGCGCGGCGCCGGCGGCTAGCTGAAAGCGATCGTCGACCTCTCCGCACGAGCGTGAGGGATTGGCGACCGCGCGTTCGGTAGCCGCGACCGGCTACGGTGGCGGGCGCCATGGCAGCCGTCCGGGCGCGATTTCACTTCCGAGTCCGTGGGCTCCTGATCGCCAGGGAGCTGCTCGGGACCCGGATCGAGACTCGGCGCGGCGCGCAACTGATCACGGTTTCGTTCCCGTCACGCGAGGCAACTCGAAACGCGGCTTCGCTTCTGCAGCCTGACCTCTTTCCTCCTGACGAGCCGGCGCCAACTCCAACATCCGCGAGCATGAGGGCGATCGCTTCGATGGGCGGTCAGAGTCCGGTGGCGCGGATTGATGTGATTCGTGTGGAGGTCGCCGCCGAATCTCAGGTAGGCGCTTCGGACGCGCGAGGGGTCGACATTCGGACTGCCGGACCCGCCGGTCAAAAGGTGTTGTCCTCGCTCCGGGACCACCTGGACGAGCTGTACGAGGTGGCGTCGGAAGTTGTCACGGATCTCAATGAACGGGCTCGCGTTGAGGGGCGACAGCATTGGCTGGGCATTGCCGGGGAGCCGGTTGAAGGCATTGGCTGGGGCGATCTGATCGACCTCGACGCGAACGAGGTCCTTCCGGTCGATAAGTACCTCGAACGCTCCGGAGGGCTGCGGGTAGTCGAGCGCATTCAGGTCATTCAGCCAGACCAAGTGCATCAGATTGCCGAGGCCCTCACGGAGCCCCACGCACCGATGCTTGCGGAGGCCCTGTTGGCCGATGCCTCCTACTACTCCAGCGACGCTAAGCCGCCGGACCGGCCGCGGGCCCTGCTCATCGCTGCGGTCGCCTGTGAAGTCAAGATCAAGGAATCCCTCCGCCGGCGTGTCGCACCAGAGGCCGAGGACCTCCTCGAGCTCGCGCTCCGCAACACCCGCCCCACCGTCGCCCTGTTCGGCAAGGTCTGCAAAGCGGTTACCGGTCAATCGTTGAGTGAGGAGAACCGGCTGCTCTATAACAAGCTCGGCGACCTTTTCGACGAACGCAACGCCCTCGCGCACCACGGAAAGGTCCCAGGCGATGCCCGGGTCGCCGAAAGCCTCAGCGCCGCCCGAGAGGCGTTCCGGTGGCTCGACGGTCTATGAAGGCGAGATGCACTCGCCCCGAACATACGCGCCCCCTCCTGACTTTGAGCCGGTCGCGACGCTCCTTTGTCGCCAATGTGATCGCGACGCAGCGACAGGCCGCGAAGACAACGCGGTACTCGTCGAGTAGCCAGCAGCCGCAACCCGTGCTTGGTACGGAGCACGCCCTGGCCGGGCGGCCGTGGGTGAGGGCGCGGTCGTGAGACGACCGGCTAGTTCGCCACCATGCAAGGGTTGGCCAACTATCTGGACTTCCTTGTCGCGTTCGATGACCACGTCAGGCCGAGCGCTCTTGGCCACGTCACCTACGGGCACGAGCTCGAAGGTATCGCGAGGGCGGCGGGTCTCATCCCTCCGGATGACCAATACTCCCCGGCTCGATGGGCGGGAGAGTGCGTCGCGCACGGATACATCACCCACAATCCACCTGGAGGCGGAGACCGCCGCCCGGTACCAAGTGGCGCCTACACCGCCGATGAGCTGCGGCGATTCACTGACTGGCGCATTACGCCCTCAGGTAGAACGGAAGCCGACCGACTACGCCGCCAGCGACGCGAAGAGCTGACCGACGCCGCGCTCGGCGGCCTCATCCCGAAGCTCACGCTGGCGCAGATGAGCGAGTCTCAGCGCCGTGCCATCACGGTGCCGCTCGCGAACCTGGCCGCAGCGCTCGACAATGAGCGGCACGTCGCCGCGGTCGGCGCCGCGAAGGACCTCGCCGAAGCGGCATGCAGGGTGGTTGTCGACTGCGCTGGCGCGAAGCCAGCGAGCTCACTCCCTGCGCTGTTCAAGCAGGCGCTCGACGCCGCTGGCCGGGATGACGCCGCCACGAACGTGGGAAAGAGCCTCGCTGCGACTGTGCAGCGCCTCGCTGAGCTTCGCAACGCAGTGGGCTCTGGTCACGGGCGAGCGGAGCAGCCGACGGTGACGGCCCGGGACGCCCGCCTCGCGGCCAACGCGGCATGTGGAGTAGCGCTGTTCGTCCTCGACCCGAAGCCCTGACCATCGATGTCTGCACGTACCGCCTCCGAACTGCTCTTCGAGGCGTATCTGACAGAGCACGGCTACGAATTCGCTCACGAGCCCGACCTCGGCATCGTTAAGCGCCCCGACTACCTCATCTCCAGGACCGACACCGAGGCGGTCTGCGAGGTCAAGCAGTTCGAAACCACGGTGATGCGCGACCGGCTCGGCGGTGTCGGTCGCGGGGTCGGGATGCTGAGCTCGAGGGAGGTGTTCGGCGCAGTGCGCAATCAACTCGACGCGGCTGCGCGCCAACTGAAGCCGCTCGCCGGCGGCCAGCGACCGCTCGTCGTGGTGCTGGGCAACCCGCTCGCCGCTGATGTTCGGCTTTCGCCGGAGAATGTCGTCTGGGCGATGTACGGCAATCCTACGGTCGGATTCGCAATCGACAGCACCACTGGCGAGCTCGTCTCTCCGCCAACCAGCTTCGCCGATCAGGATGGCGCACTCACCGCAAAACACGCGTACATAAGCGCGGTTGCGACCCTGCACGAACGAGACCTTGACCAGGATTGGGCAGATGAGACCGCCAAACGCTTCGAGAAGGACCCCGAGGGATTTCTGCGATATGTCAATCAGGCGCGCCATCGCGGCGACGTTCCCGTGGGGACCAGGCGGTGGGTGCACGTGTTCCACACACTGTCGGCTTGCGAGGGAGACGCGGTTCGCCTGCCCGACGCGTTCTTCGACGGCCCGGATGACCACGCCTGGCACGTGGTCGACGGCGCGTACGAGCGGCTGAGGTAGACCGCCGCCGACTACCGAGCGACGCGGACGAGACCCTCACTCGACGGACCTGACCGGGCATCGGTTGCGGAGGCACGGCGGCAGGAGCTGTCGCTCATCATGTCCGTCGGGAAGACGTCAAAGCGTTCCTCGCGGCCGCGGCCACCGCGATCGTCTTTCGCGGCAGACGGCTTCCGTAGCTTCAGATCTCGTCCGCGCCTGTCTTCACCCGCCTGCGATGCCTGCTCTGGCATGCGGGCTTCGCGCACGTCACCGCGCCTTTCCGGGCGAACACGGGGTCTCCGCACTCCGGGCAGCGGATCAGCGTCTTCACCTTCCACGACGTGACGACGTTGCCGATCCGCTCGGGCACGCAAACCGTGATCGGAGTGCGAGCGTCGTACGCGGCGAGTGTTTCGGGTGATCCAAGCGGAGGAGCTGGCGGACGAGCGCGGCACAAGGGGCAATGGCGCGTATTGACGACCCGGCGCCGAGGCCGAAAGACCGCGGTGCAGCCTTCGCAGACGATGAGGCGGAACTCCTCCCCCCAGTGCTCGCATCGCACCTCCGTGACATCGCCACCGTAGCTCTCGTAGATCGCTCGGAGCGACGTCCAGAGGGTCCAGTCGAGAAGCATCTCGGGCTTAACGATGGCCGAGGCTCGTAGGAACCGATCCTCGCGTCGTACGAGCCCTCGAGCAATGATCGGCTCGAGTGCCTCGCGAGCTGTTGCCAGCGCGTCGTCGTTCGCTTTCGTCTCACCAGCCAGATCCCAGACGACCTCCGTGGCGCGATCCAGCAAGCCCGGATCGATCTTCGAGTCCCAGTCCTCCGTCAGCCAGCCGGCCGGCTTCTCGGCCTCGTAGTCGGCCCACCGTCTCAAACCCTCCCGAAAGATCCGGCGGAGATCCTGCTGAGATAGACCGCTCGGTCCAGAACCATGGTTCGCTGATGCCGTCATGTCCCTAAGAGGATCGCAGCCGAACCAGCCAGTCGTCTCGCCTCCAGATCTGCTCGAAGATCTGCGATAAGCGCTCGATAGTCGCCCGCCGAGATGACCAACAACCGCATCGCCCTGCTCATCAGCGTCGCCGGGCTCCTGCTGGCCTTGCACCTTGGCGTCGGCGAGACGCTCGCGTTCGTCGTGGGGGCGCTGTTCTTCGCATCGATCCAGGAGGATGACTCGTGATCGTTCGGCCGAGCGGCAGCCGCTGGACCCGACGCGGGCCCGCGCTGAAAGCTCTGGCTGCGTCCGCCGTGGTCTGCCGCGATCGCTTTCGTTCGCGCGACACTCAACATCGCACTGGTGCATTGGCGACCAAACGTAATGTCGCGATGACGCGGTGCTAGCCGGCAGGGAGTAAGCGGACGGGCCCCGCACCCGCCATCGCTCCGACGTCTCCCGCGGGAATGCGATCACGCGGGGCGCCGGCGTCTCGCTGTGCCTTTGCCACGGTTGCGACAGCCGGGTCGACCGCGTGGTCGTTACCCACCAGGGATCGCCGACTTGTGCGCTCGAAACAACTCGACTGCTCGCACACGACCGATGGCCCGCGCCGCGGCGGTCCCCCAACGACGAGTTACGGCTGGGAGTCCGACGCTCAGCCGAGTTGTCAATTCACCCGGAGGGGAGTGGATCTAAGACCGATTTGTGCCTGGAAGCCCGTGCCGACAGTGGACTCGCCGCGTGGTCTGGCTGAACTCGAACGACGCAACGGGGACTTAGCGCAGGTCGGCGTTGTTGAGCATCGCGATCAGGGTCGGGCGCCGGCGGTGTTGTTCGCCGAGCTTGGCGATGTGCTGGTTGAACGATCAAAGATCTCCCGCGGCCGTAGCGGCGTCTCGAGCGCGTTTGAGGATCCGCACGGCGGCGGCGTAGGCACGGCGGTCGGTCTTCTCAAGCACTTCGTCGGCGACCCGGTCATAGACCGAGGCCGCGTCGGCTGGGTTGGCGGCTTGGCGGCTCTCGGCGAGCCGGAGCCACAGGTCGCTTCCAAGCTGCTCGGCTGCCGCGGCTTGCGCGACCTCCCACGCAAGGTCTGTGTCGCCGTCGCCCAGCAGCGCCTCGACGAATGCGCGCGGGTCGCGTTCGCGCAGCACCACGCGGGCAGCGTCGCGCTCGACGTGCCACACGTCGATCGGCTCGGCGGCCCGTCGGAGAGCGTTGTAGGTCGAGAGCGAGGGCATCCGCCCATGCTGGGAGCGGCGCAGGCCAAGCACCTCGAGCGGTTCGCCGCGCCGGGCGTGGGTCTCGCACGCCAGGTCGTAGAGCCGGGCGGTCTGCCAGCCCTGGGATTCGGCGATCCCACGTATGGCCCACGCGAGCACGTCGTCGTCCCGGCCGAGCTCGGCCATCGCCTCGGCGACTTGCACGAACTGATGGGGCCGGGTCAGATCCCCGCCGAGCAGCGCCACGATCCGCTCGGTGTCGCCGTCGAGCACGGCGAGCCGCTCGCGGGCGTAGCCCACAGCGAACGTGTCCTCACCCGCGCGCGCCGCCACGGCCCGCCGGTAGGCCGCCACTCCCCCCTCACCGAGCGCATTGCGGTAACGGACCGGATCGACCTCGAATAGATCCTGGTCGACGAACCAGAAGCGGACCATCCACCCCGCCAGCCGTACCGGGTCCGCCACCCCGCTATCGCACGCGGTCGCGTGCAGCTCAAGCAGCTCCCGCGCGAGGTCGCCGATCGTCCCGTCGGAGTCATCGGCGTGCTCCATCACCTTCACCACGTGGCCGATCGCCCGCTCAAGCAGCTCGACGAGCTCCGGTGACGGCGAGCCGGTGGCGCGGTGGCGCAGCTCCTCGACGATCGGTCGGGCGGCGTGCGCCCATCCCGAGCTCTCGGCGTAGGGCAGAAACCGGCGGGTGCGAAGACCGCGGTCAACCTCGGCTCGCAAGACGGCCAGACCGTCCTGGGCGCGAGCGGCGATCAGCCGCACCGCTCGCTCGACGTCAGTGACGATCGGCGGCCGCCGAGACGACCTCTTGCAACTGCTCGACGCTCAACGACCCGACCAGCTCCCCGGTCGGGGCCTGCGAGCGGCCTGTGCTGCGACGCGCCACGACGTGCCTCCCTTCGCTGCCTGTCGCCGCAGGGTAGCGACCCCCACGGCGGTCCACCCCGAAGCCCGATGGTGCGCAGCCCTGCCCACACCGACAGCGAGGTCACCAGCGCTGGACGGATAGCTCGCCGTGCGCGCTCGTGTCTCTCCCAGCCGCCGTTTCGGGCGCCACATGTCGACGCGCCAGACTCCAGCCCTCTATTCGCCCGGCGCAACCAGAGCACCCACTTCCCGCGGTGCGGGTCTGGCCGGTCGTGGACCATCGCCGAACGACCGCCGACCGCGCCGGTTAGCCGCTGCCCAGATAGTCGCCAGCATGCCTCGAGCTCCGGCGTGTCTGGCGAGAACGATCGAACATCATCCGGGCCGCGCTGACTGCTTGATCTCGTATGTTCGCCCTGTCCGGCGCGTCGATCGGCGAGGGGTCACCCGCAGGTGCGTGTCGGCAACCCGTCCGTCGCCGAGCGGCGAGTCCCGCGTACGTGCATACGATGTGGTCCCCCGTGGCGCCGCGGACGCTCTTCCGGATTGAGTCGCGCATCCGCCTCGGTGAGGTGTGCTCGGCCGGTGCGGATCGCATCCGCCACCTCACCGCACTGTACCGGTGACGTTCTACGGGCAGCGCTGATTTGCGGCCAGCTCACGGTCGCCCAACCCAGGTGTCGCTCTCGCTGCCATGACGGGCATGCCAGAGCCCCGCGTCGATCAACGGGTCGATCAACCGGGCTTTCCAGCCGGTGCGACCCGGGTCAGTCCCTGGCTTGAAGACCGCCGCAGCGCACGCCGCCGCGCTCACGGGCCGCCATCAATGCTCCTCGCTGCTCCGTCGGTTACACCCGGCTGTCAGGGATCACGCTTGCTCGACCGCACCATCAACGAACGCAGACGCGTCTGACGACTGCTGCTCTGACTCGCCGGCGGCCGGGAACGTCGTTGACGCGCCATGCTGCGCGGACGACGTCTGCGTGCGCGCGATGATCGCGCGCACGGTGCCGTGCGCCACCTGCGCTGCCGCCGCGACGTCCCGATGCGCGAGACCAAGTCGCCCAGCGCGAACGACCGCCTGCTCATACTCGCGCTCGGCCTCACGCTTGCGCCGCGCCGCGCGCTCCACCCGTCGCAGCACATCTCCACCGAGCTCCTCGCGCGCCCGCCCTTGGCCAATCTGCTCGGCGTCCGCGATCGACGCCAACGACAGCCCAGCCGCAATCGCTCGACTCGCCACCTCACCCACCCTCCGCTGCAGGTCCGCCTCGCGCTCCAGATCGCCGCTGGTCAGCACCCGCAATAGGTCCGCCGCAGCTGTCGCGACTGCCTCCAACTCCTCAGGAAGGTCCACGTCGGTTCTCAGGCTCACTGCCAAGGCTCCTTCGTCGCGCTAGTTCACCCCATGATGAACCGCTAGCCAGACGGATTCGGACGCGGCGTCACACCCGCGCGCAGAAGCTATCCACCCGCGCGACGCAGCGAGGATTCGCCTTGGATCGCGCCGTTCGACACGCCGATCAGGTACGCGCCCGATCGCCACACCAACGTCCCACCCATCACGGTCCCGCAGCAAAGAGCGTCGAGACTAGACGGAACCCGACTCGCGCCTTTCCTCCAACCCGAACCCCCCAACCTCAACGGCCAGGGCTCCGCTCCCTCGCTTCGCTCAGTCGCACCAGACTAGACGGACTCCGTCCGGGCTACCCGCCACAGTTGGGGCGATAAGTCCACTGCTAAATGAACTGCGAGACCGATGCTGACGCTGTCCAAAGTCGTGGTCGAGGTCGGCAACCACGCCGACGCAGCGCGGGCCGGCGACTATCGCCTGGAGCTCGAGGCTGCCCCGGAGGCCTATGCCCGCAGCGACTACCAGCTCGCCGAGCAGGGACTCGAACGCCGCTCGGAGCAGGCCTCCTCGTCACTGTGGCTCGGCGCCGGCGATGCGCTCGCCCAGTTCGGCGTCCGCCGCGGCGAGGCGATCGAGCGCGACGATCTGATCGCGGTGCTTCAGGGACAGCATGTGGATACCGGGGAGCAGCTGCGCCGACCGGGGGTGTTGAACCGCAAGGCGCGGGACGAGCACGGCCAGGCGCTCGTCGACGACGACGGGCGGCCCGTGGTCGAGAAGGTGACCGGGGTCGCGCACGTCGAGATGACCATGTCGGTCCCGAAATCCGTGTCGGTGCTGTGGGCGATGGCCAACCAGCACGATCGCCGGGTGATCGAGGCCGCGCTCATCGCCGCGGCGGAGCGGACGGTGCAGTACATGGCGCGCAACAAGGCGGTCGTCCACCGCCGCGGGAAGGATGGCGTGCGAGTCCGGGAGCCCGCGGCCGGTGCTGCGGTCGCCTCGTCGCTGCATGTGACCGCGCGGCGGGCGCGGGGCGAACGCGCGCCCGCGCCGCAGCTGCACGTCCACAACTTGGTGCTCGGTGTGGTGCGCATTGACGGGAGGCTGGTGGCCGCAGATTCGTGGGAGTGGTTTCGCCACGACGCCGCGCTTGAGGGCGGCGCGCTGTTCCGCGCCCAGGTCTCCGACGCGCTCGTGAGAGCCGGCTGGGCGATCCGCTCCGGCACCGGCGACCGAAAACGCTACTTCCAGGTCGAGGGCGTGCCGGAGGCGTTGTGCGAGGTGATGTCGCCGCGCTCGCGGGAGGTGGCTGAGGCGCGCGCCGAGCTTGAGCGCGAGCTCGGGATCCGGCTGCAGGGCGGGGCGCTGGCGGTGCTGGCAAAGGACACCCGCCAGGCCAAGGACCACGATCTCGACCCTGAGAGGCTCCGGCAGGTGTGGGATGCGCTCGGGCAGGAGCACGACTTTGGCCCGGGTTCGGGCAGCCGCCTGCGCCGCCGGGCCGGTGGCGTCGAGAATGTCGAGGCGCGGCTGGCAGAGACGCGCGACGTGGTGCTCGCGCAGCTGCGCGAGCAGGGCCCCACGGTCAGTCTCGCGCGCGCCCGCGCGCTCGTATTCGAGGCCGCCGCTGGCCGGCTATCGGCTGATGAGGCGGCACGGCTGCTGGCGCGGATGGAGTGCTCCAGGGGCGGCGAACTGCTCACGCTCGTGGGCGGGCGGGTCACTTCGCGCGAGATCCGCCAGCTCGAGCAGCACGTCATGGACGTCGCCGGGAGGGCGGCGGGGAGAGGGGCTGAGGGTGCGGCAGTCGGGCAGGCCGAACGGGAGGCCGGGCTTCACGCCGCAGAGGCCGCGCTCGGCGAGGGCAAGCACCTGGACCCAGAGCAGCGCGAAGCGTTCGAGCTGCTTACCGGCGCCCCTGGGTGGGTGTGCCTGACCGGGCGGGCAGGGACCGGGAAGGGGCCTGTCCTGCACGCGGCGGCGGACGCCTACCTGGCGGCGGGATGGCGGGTGATCGCGTGTGCGATGGACGGCACCACCGCCCGGCGGATGGCCGAGCAGCTCGGCGGCCAGGTACCGGCGCTGACCGTTGAGCAGCTCAAGGTCCGCTTCGAGAAACGCACGATCGACCTCGACGGTCGCACTGTAATCTTCGTCGACGAGGCCTCCAAGCTCGACACCGGTCATTGGGCCGAGCTCGCCAAGGCCGCCGAGCGCCACGGCGCCGCCGTCCGCGCGGTCGGGCACGACGGGCAGCACGACGCGATCCGCCTCCCCGGCCTGTTCTCAGAGATCCTCCGCGAACCGCGGGTCCCGAAGGCGGAGCTCCGCCAGATCCGCCGGCACCGCGACCCCGAGGACCCCACGCGGGTGCACCCGTGGCTGCGCGACTACCAGATCGCCGTCGATCAGGGCCGCGGCCTCGACGCCGTCGCGATCCTCCAAGACCAGAACGCGCTGCGGCTTCACGACACCCGCGCGCAGGCGATGGGCCGGATGATCGACGAGTGGGACCGCTGGAGGCGCGACTACCAGCCCACCGAGACGGCGCTGATCGTCCACGGCCCGAACTCGGATGTCGATCTCGTCAACGAGCTCGCTCAACGCAAGCGGCTCGACGCTCGCGAGCTCGGCGAGCAGACGATCCGCGCGATCGACCGCGACTACCTCCTCCGCCCCGGCGACGTGGTCGCGATCCGCAACGCCGCGTACACTCTCGAACCGCAGCAGGGGCGTCCGCGGCCCAAACGGGTGGAGAACGGCCAGGTCGCGATCGTCGAATCGGTCGACCCCAAACGCGACACGCTCACCCTGTTGTTGCGCGAGCCGGGCGCGGAGCCAAGGCTGGTCGAGATCGACCACGCCCGCTTGCGCTTAGAACATGCGGTCGGCAAGCGGGCGGCCGCGGTGCGGTTGAACTACGCGATGCATACCTTCCCGGCTCAAGGCGCGACCGCGCGCGGCACCGCGACACTTGCTGGGCACTGGTCGCAGGCCAAACAAGGGACCTACGTCGGCGACACCCGGGCGATCTATCGTCACAGCGTCCATGTCGCGCGCGAGGACCTCGGCATCCACGGGACCGACGAGGATCGCATCTGCCGCTACGCACAGCGGATCGCCGAGAACCGCAATCGGCAGGCGAGTATCCGCTGCGCCGTTGTCCGGACCATCCATCTGGCCATCGACCTTCCCGACCGTCGGCCGCTCGCGCTCCACGAGGCGGCCTCCAGCGAGGCGTTGCGCCCGCAGGAGGAGTCGCCCGAAGCCTCCGCCGCCAGTCACACCCATCAGCAACGCCAGGTGCGTCACGGCGACCACCTCAAGACCCCGCTATGTGAGCCGCCTGAGCATGTGCTGCGCGCGCTCGGCCTTGTGCCCACCGACCGGGTGGCACGCGAACGGTGGGAGCGCGAGGCTCAGCGCCTCCAGGCGCTCGGGGTCCAACGCAAGGCCAGACAGCAGCCCGCGTCCCCTGCGACGATGACGCCGACGATCATCACGCAGCGCCCAACCATGTCCTCATCGCCGGTGCCGGTGCAGCCCGGTCGCCCCACCCTCCGCCGGTAAGCATGCCCCGTGCCGCGAGTTGGACGAGTTCATCGGCGCCGACCGCCAACCCGACCGCCCGAGCTGGGCGGCGAGTCCAACCTGATCACGCCCGAGGTGCTGCTCGACCACATCCGCCAGCTCGAGCAACGGACCGGCGAGAAGATGATCTACAAACAGGGTGAAAGACCCGAACGAGCCGCCTGTGCTACGAGCCGACGAGCCAGGCTCACCCGCCACACGGTGCAGTTCCTGGTGGTCGGCGGCAGCGGAGGCCGCCCACAGCGCCCACCACGTCGCCCACGATCTCGACGTCTGTCCCCCCGGCGTAGGGACGGGAGAAAACTTCAACCCGCTCGCTCGTTAATAGTCGTCGGGGGAATCCGTCACCATTGCATGGTGCGGTCGACTAACGTTGCAGATGCATGATGCCTGTCGGTGACCAAAACGCCTTGATCAGCGCCTACCAGTTGATGGCAAGCAACCTGCTTTACGACCTGCGCTCGGCGCGGCGCAGGCACGAGCCGCTTGAGGCAGACGGTCGTCAGCGCGCAGGGGTGCTACGAGAGCTCTTGCAGGCGGCGATGCGCGGCGCCGAACCTGTATACCCGGCAAAGCCAACCGACCGCGTCGCCGGTGGTCTCCGGCCTCGGCGGCTGGAGCGCCTGGCTACGATCGCGCGGGATGACGACGCGTTCGAGGTGGTACGCGTGGCGAAGGGACCACGCTCCGATCGTGCGGAGATCCACGACTGGAGCAGCGCGGTCGCACATGCCCTTTGCACGCTCGTAAACGATGGCTGGGATGGTCTGGGATCTGAGGATCAGGCCGTGCTCGGCGACGAGTTCGAGCAATTCCTTCGGCGGCTCGAGCGGCTCGATCAGCTTGATCAGTACCGGCCGGCGAAGCGCAGCTCGCTGACCCGTCGGTGACCGAGGCGCCGGCCGGCGAAGGCTGGCCAACAGCGCACGCGGCGCTTCCGCCGCTCGAGCGCCGGATCCTCAACCGGGCGCGGGTCCGCATCCTGCACCTCCGGCAGGAGATGGAGGATCTCCGCCAGGCATACGCAGAACGCGAGGACCTTCCCGGGCTCCGGACGTTGGTCGAGGCGCTGCTGCTGATCGCCGCTGACTGCGAGCGCCACGTCGAGAAGCACGCCCGCGAGCTGTTCGAGCGATTCCTCGACGGCGACGTCCCGATGGACGAGGCGCTCGAGGAGTTCCGTGGGCGGATCGGCGGGATCATGCGCCCGATCGAGGACGTGCTGCCGCCGTTGCTCGAGATCGCCCGCGTCCCGCACGGGCGGGACATGGAGGCGTTGGTTGGTCCCTACAAGACGTTGCTAGGCGAACTGACCAACGAGATTGGGGCAGCGCGCGAGCTGATCTTCGAGCCGTACGTTGACTACGGCTTCCAGCTCTCGCTGCTCGACGACCTGCGGCCACTGACAGGGTCGCTGTCGGAGGACGTTCGGCGGGCGTTGGCGAGCCTGCCCCGTTTGACGATCATCGCCTACCCCCGTCAGTTGGAGGCCGAGACGTTGATCCACGGCGTGATCGCGCACGAACTCGCGCATATCGCCATCGATCGCCAGGTCGCCGGCGAGCCAGTTGCGCGGTTGCGCGAGATCTTCGAGTCGGCGGTAGAGGCGTGCTACGAGGAGCTCCGGGTCGAGATCGCGACCGACGAACAGCTCGATCTGGGTGGCGACGACGAGCAAGAAGAGGCCCTCCAAGACGCGATCAAGGAGGCGGTCGAACGGCTTCGGAAGTGGTATGAGGAGTTCGTCTGCGATGCGGTTGCGGTGTATCTGCTCGGTCCCGCGTTCCTGTTCGCATTGCTTGATCTGGACGTCGCCAGCAATCGCTGGCAGCAGTTGCGCGGCACAGCCGGAGTGGAGAGTCATCCGGGTCTTGCGTGGCGCGTTCGTCAGCTGATCCCTCATGCCCGCCACTACGTACGGGACCACGATCGGCCGCCGTGGCAGGCTCTGGCCCAGGCCATCGACACGATCGAGACGGTGGTGATCGATCTCGAGGACGCGATTCTCCCCACGGAGCGCCACTTGCTGGAGCGTGCGTTGACGCAGCTCGATGGGGAGCTACTGCGACGGGTCGCTCGACCTGCTGTGTTCGAGCCCGAGAATCTGGGGCAGGAACTCGACCTTGTCTGGGACAAGCTCTGCCAAGGGATCCCACCCGCAGAGAGGGTCCGATATCGCACACGTCCGGATCGGCAGGGCGAGGAAGGCACGAGTGCGGCGGGCACGGCCGCCCCGTCGTTGCAGAGAGTCCTGGCCGAGTGGTCAGTTCCGATGGATTGGCGCTCAGTGATGAACGGCTGCTACATCTACTGGACGGCCGATCTCGCCCTGCCGGAAGTGGTGGCTGGCAGCCCGAGAGCGCTCCCGGCACACCCAGGCGAGGTAGATGCCTGGCTCCGACACAACGCCTTCGTTCGTGGAACGATCGAGTTAATCGATCTCCACAATCGGCTCTCTGACATGCGCGCCCGGATGGACCAACTCAACCTCATCCCCTGATGCTGTCGGGCCCCGAGATCATCGAGCGTCTTCGTGACCACACCAGCGGCCTGGCGATCACGCCGATCATCGACGCGCCCGAGCAGATCGGCGATGCCAGCGTCGACCTTAGGCTCGGACCCGACTTCATCGTGACGCGGCGAGCGACCGGACTCGCCCTGTTCGATCCGGCTCGCGTCGACGAGATCGAGGAGCGGATCCGCGACTACCAGGACTACGTGCGCCGACCACCTGGGACCGCCTTTCATCTTCACCCTGGCGAGTTCGTGATCGCGCGCACGCTGGAGTTCGTGACGTTGCCCGACACTCTCGCGGCGAACGTTGCCGGACGCTCGTCCTGGGGCCGATTGGGGCTGGTCATCCAGACAGCGCCCCTGATCCAGCCCACCTTCCGCGGAACGATTACGCTCGAGCTGGCCAACCTCGGGACCGTGCCGATCGTCCTGTACGTCGGGCTCCGCGTCGCGCAGGTCTCCTTCTTCGAAGTCCGCGGGGATCCGCTCAAGCGACACCGCCCGCTTCGCGAACGGCAGAGCGGCTGAGTGCTACAGCGCTACGACAACCAGTTCCGCCCCGAGTTCTCGCGCCTGCACCTCGATCGCGACCTTTTGTGGATGGTGCCGTTCCCGGTCCGGTACGTCGTGGCGATCACCGGCGCGCGCTTCGCCGGCAAGTCCGCCGCACTCGCCTATCTGTCGGAGAAACGCGGGTTCGACGTGTACAGCTTGGCGTTCATACTGCGCGAGATCGCGTCTGAGCGCGGGATCCCGCTCGAACCCCGCTCCCGGCTCCAGGATCTGGGAGACACGCTGCGGGCAGAGCATCGCGACCCCGCGATCCTGGCGCGGCTCACGCTGCGACGGATTCTCCGCGATCACCTCGACCAGCGCCGGAGGCTCGACTCGCCGCGGCGAATAGCTGTCGGAGGATTCAAGCGCCCCGAGGAGCTGGTCGTGTTCGAGAGTCTGCAGCACTACGCGCAGCTGAACGTGTGGTCGCACGACACAAAGCGGCTGGCGCGGGCGAAAGCATCAGGGATATTCGCCTTGGAGACCGAGCACATCGAGCCCACGCCCGCCCCGACGCTACGGAACTTCCGCCGCTACATCGACGAGCGTGATCTGTTCGGCGACCGGCAGATCTGGACCCGCGGGTTCGACCAAGCTGTCGGTCGAGTGACCGCCAACCCGGCGGCCGAAGCCGTCCCAAACAACAGCACGCTGGCCCACCTCGGCCGCGCGCTCGACGAGCATGTCCGCCGGCTCGACGAGCGCTTCGGAGCCTTCTAGCCGTATCCCGGCGTACCTCGAGCGATCAGCAAGCAGGGGTGAGAACTGGGGGATGCAGGCTCAGGCCCCGCAGCTCGAGGCATCTCGAGACCGCGCGCTCGACGGCGTCGTTCATATTCTCGAGCACGGGGTCGGGCAAGTGCTCATCGCGAGCCTGCTGGACGAGCTTGACGACGAACGCGTCGGTGAACGAGTCCGTGAGCGTGTGGACTCCGGCGAAGTCCATAACGAGCCGATCGACCTTCACCGGCGCCCACTCCGCCTGCAGAGCGGCAAGCAGCTGGATGCCGCGATCTCGGGTGCCAAACACCGATCCATGGCGGGCCATTTCGAAGCGCATCAGTTCCTCCTCGGTGTTTGTTGCAGGGTTACAGCGGACGATATCTGACCCTGCCGTCGGCATTCCGGCGCGCAGTTATGAGCCCAGATCCGGCAAGTGGGCAGATGTCGCATCGGCTGCATCCAGGCCTATTCGCCATCGACCGTGAGAGAGACCCAGGTCCCATGCGTGGCGTAGGGGGAGGCGATCGGATGGCCACCGCGGACTGTGCCTCCGCCGCTCGACATGCTGACTCGGCCACGTCCGGACCAGATGTGCAGCGTCGAGGAGAGCCCAGGCGCGTCACGCAGCGTCTCGAGCAAACACGCCAGACCATCACCTCCGCCCGGCGTGCTACTTACGCCTCTCTGGAGCGCGTGGCTGATGACCGCGTGGTCATCGAGTTCCCCGCCCAGGTGCGGGCGCAGGTGGGCTGGGATGCCTGTCCCCAGATCGCCGACCACGAGCGTCAGGCCCTGTCGGGGCTCATGCTCAGCGGCGACGTAGGTGCCATGCACGCTGGCGCCGTGAGTGGTGGCGTTGCTTGTGAGCTCAAGGAATGCGACCACGACCGGATCGACGGCCGCGCCGTGGCCGTCGCGCAGCGCACGTGTCAGCTGAGCATGCAGCGCCTCTCCGAGCTCATCAGCCTCCCGCGCAGAGCGCAGCCTGGTGACTCGCAGCAGTGGGCGCGAAGGCGACGACCCAAACGAACCGCTGCGGTGCCCGCCCTCCGCGAACAGGCCCCAGCGTGACCACTCATGTCGAGCGCGACGCGGAGCCCGGGTGTTCACGCCGACCTCCGCCCCCGCGTGACGATTCAAATCAACCCATGCCGCGACGCGCGCAGCAACCACCGGGCCGACGGAACCGAGCCGCTGGAGATCGAGCACAGCTCGCCGAGCACCGCAACGCTCCAGTGGCACGCAATCACCCCATCGGCCGGCACCACGCCCGGACGGCGTGAACGTGATCATGTCCAGTTCGGGCTGATGGGGCGCGACGCCCATAAGGCCAAGCTAGCAACTTGACGTCGCGTCGCCCGGCGACGAGGTCGCTCGCTAATCCTCGTAATCCACTGGAACCAAGTCGTAGGACTCGGCTCCGGACCGGAGCTTGCCCTTGCGCCCGATGCGCCGGATTACGTGCTCGCGACGCACGCCGACCCGGCGGACACGAACGGCCTGGAACAGCGGCGTGGTGTTACGAGCATTCGAGATCTGATATCCGGTGCTGGTGGCTCTGAGCAACTCGACGCCCACATTCGCGGAGCTGAGGTCAAGCCCAGGGGAGAAAGCGTCGGCGGCAACCTTGACGACCGCCGAGGATCCGCGCTCGCCCGCAACCACCACCAGCAGCCGCTCGGCGTGGCGCACCTGAGTCACGACGAGTAGGTCTTCGTCCCATTGGCCCCTGGAACGCAGATCGAGCAGTTCGTCCTTCAGCCGGTCCAGGCGATCAAGACTGTGTTCGCGGCAGCGCTCTGCCCGGAAGACCATTGCGTCGGCGTCTTCGAACTTCACCTCGACGTGGGCGTCGCCCACTCCCGTCGCGCTTGCGCCAGCTGATGGCTTCACGGTGATCCCTTTTGAGGACTGCCACCCAACATGGGCGACGGTAGGCGAGACGATCTCAGTGCATCCGATCCCGCGGTCATCGAGGTGGAACTGGCGCACCATCTGCCGACCCTCCATCAGACACACGTCCCCGACGGCGATCGGGCTATCGGGTTGCCACGTGGCCAGCCAGCCGATGTGCCGGTGAAGTTGGTCGCAGTAGCGTTTGAAAACAGGCTTCGTCACTCACCCACCCCCTCGGGTCCGGATGTTATCGGCCTGTGTTCCAGGCGTTCGGTGCGCGGACTCGCGCGCGCTCACTGAGCGATCGGTTGCCCAGCGCCAAGCGTCCGCCCCAGACAAAGGTCTTGGCGACCAGCAGACCGCCTGCATCGATGATCTTCGACACGCTTCGACCGGCCCTGGTTCGCCAAGCTGGCGCGGAGTCGGCTGCTCGATCGCGTGCGCTCCCACCCCTCCCAAACGATTCGTGACGTTCGACGTGGGACGGACGCTCGCGAGTTGCAGCAGCAAGCAGACCGCACCGCACGCCTATCGCTTCTGACCTGGAAGCGGAAGTCGGCCCCGATCGGGGCGTCAGGCCTCTTGGTGCCCGGGCCTCAAGACGATGAGCGCCGAGTAGAGCACGTGGCCGGTGCGTGGGTCGGGTGCGATCGCGTGCGAGACGTGCAGTTCGTCGCTTGCGGCTGAGTATTCGCCGATGGCGCGCCGCACTCGGCCGGCGATGTCGTCGGGGGTGCCCGAAGTGCACATGACCACGCGGATCGTCTCGTCGAGGGCTGGCGGAAGCGAAAACTCGCTGTCGGGATCGTGCTCCTGGTTATTAGGGAACATGGTTTGGTGCCTCACATTCGCGATCGATGCGTAGGTGATGTTCGAATGCTTCGCGGTCGCGTTCGGGGTCGAATTGCTGCGCGCCGCCGCGTACGAGCTCGCGGATGGATTGCAGTTGGAGGAGGAGGCGGGCCTTGGCTTCGGGGTCGGCCCAGTTGGCGTAGTCGAACATGCCGACCCAGGCGCCGAGCGTGGCGAGCAGTTCGACTTGGATCTCGTCTTCCCACCAGCCGGTGCGGAGCGCGAGCCGGTAGCGGCGGTCGAGGTGGGCGGCCTGCTGGTAGAGCTGCTGGAACCAGTTCCATCGTTGCTCGGGCTCGCGGAGGCTGCGCCAGCCGGCGACCGCGACGTCGGCGGTCATCAGCACGTCGGCGTGCGCGCCCGACGGGACGAAGCTGCCGGCGGTCATGCGGCCTGCTTGAGCTTGCGGTCGTTGAAGTACAAGCGGAGGCGCAGCATCGCGGGACGCAGGCTGCCGTAGATCAGCAGGCCGTGCTCGGGTTTGATCTGCCTGAGCTGGTCGGCTGGCGCGAGCGGCCTGCGGCGGATGGGCGCCCCGGGGTGCGAGCGGTCCTTGACCTCTTCCTCGCCGACGAGTTCGGAGAAGTAGCGGAGCGTGTCCATGTCGGCGACGCCGGAGAGCAGCAGCCTGGCTCGATGGTTGTTGATCACGGTCAGCGACTGGTCGCGGTACCGGGTGCGGGCCTGGGCGATGTCGTGGAAGATCGAGATCAGCTGGATGTTGTGGGAGGCGGCTGTGGAGGCGATCTCGGCGAGGTTGGGTAGCGGGACCGCGTTTCCCAGCTCGTCGAGGCAGACGAGCAGCGGGTTGGGGAGCCGCCTGCCGGGGGAGCTGTTGGCGGTTTCGTAGGCGTGGTCGAGCAGCTCGGTGAGAAGCGCGATCAGGATCGGCCGCAGCAGCTTGGAGCGGCGGGAGTCCGAGATCACGTACACCGTGTTTTGGCCCTCGAGGAGCCGTTGCCCGGTGATGTCTGTGCCGTCTGCGGAGCGCACCACGGTGGGCGAGCGGTAGGCGGAGAGGAGGATCTGCGCGGTGCCCTCGATCGATCCCTTGGTCTCCCCGGCGAGCTGGCAGAAAGCCAGGTGCGCATCGTGTGCCTGCTGGGCGTCGGCTCGTTCGAGCGGGTCGCGGCTCTCTTCGACGAGGTCGTGCATGATCCGGTCGAGCTCGGCGCCGCCCTGGCCGTAGACCCAGCGCACGACCTCGCCCATCCCGCGAGAGGTGCGCGCGGCCGCGTACAGGAGCGGGGCGAGCCGTTGCTCGGCGGCCTGGGACCAGAAGCTCCCGCCTTTGACGGTGCTGGTGTCCGTCTCGCCGGCGGAGGCCATCCGCTGCGCGGTCTGGAGCGCCCCGTTCCAGCTGCTCGCGGCGGCGAGCGGCGACCACGTGTGGCTCGGCTGTTTCCACTGACCGAGCGGGTCGAACACCAGCACCTTGCCGCGTTGCCCGCGGGCGGTCAGCGTCGCGTCGAGGAGATCGGGCTTGATCGACACGACAACCGCTGGCCACGCCCATTCGAGGATGTTCGGGATCGCGATCCCCGCCGACTTGCCCGACTGCGTCGGGCCGAACACGACGAGCGCGTGGCGATCCTCCGCGCGTAGCAGCCGCGTACCCCGGTAGCCGAGCGTGAGTCCGTGCCCCGTCGCAGCCGCTGACGTCCGCCCGCTGGCACCGGGGGGCCCGGTCTCGTGGCGTCGGCGGCGCGTGCGATTTAGGCGACCCAGGTCGCCTGCTCGGGCCCAGCGGGCGCCGTCGCGCTTGGGGTCGCCCAAGCCGCTCACGCGAGCGCGGTGGTGGAGCTTGATCGCGGCCGCGGCCGCGAGGCCGAGCACGACTGCGAGCAGCACGAGCGTGAGGTAGAACCCGGTGGGGCCTGGCAACCCTGGGCGCAGTCGCGCCGGGAAACCCTGCCGGGGGTCGGAGAGATGACCGGCGACGCCCGCGATCGCGTGCGGCAGTTCGCCGGGGGTGAGCCGCGGCCAGCCTGACCCGAACAGGACACCGGCCGCGCCCGCCAATAGCCAGAGCGCTGCCTCGAGCACCACGATGAGCGCCGCCACACCGATCGCTAACAGGTCGAGGACGCCAAGCTGTCCCCTGGCCGGTCTCGCGTTCACTGCGGCGCCTCCACCGCTGCGCGGCGGGCGTACTCGAGCGCCCGCTCGTCGGTGTACGGGCCGGGTTGGAGGCCGGCGGCGACCTCGAGCGCGTACAGGCACATCGCCTTGACCGTGCGCTCGTCCGTCTCGGCCAGCCCGTTTGGGATGATCGCCTGGTCGGCGAGCACGATCGCGGCGAGCTGGCCGTTGTAGATGACCTTCTGCAGCTCGCTCATGACGTCGATCCTCCCTCTCCGCGTGGCGCTCCCGGCCGCGAGCCGTCGGATTTGATGAGAACCGCTGCAATCCTGTGACCGAGCGCGGCGATCCCGTGACGACCCGTCCGGCGCCGGCCGGCAGCCGTCGTGCGCTGCCGCTGGCCCAGCGGCGTGCAGGGGCTGTCCGGCGCTGGGTGCTGCGTGGTCACCTGGTCAGCCTCCAGCCGACGCCGCGGACGGCCTGCACCATCGGCTCGGCGCCCGCCTGCTCGAGCTTGTGGCGCAACCGGTACGCGTGGCTGTCCAGGGTGCGCGAGGGACCGGCGGCCTGGGGGTCATACCCCCACACCTGTCGGATGAGCTCCGCGCGACTGAACGTCTTGCGCGGCTGGGTGGCGAGCGTCTGCAGCAGATCGAACTCCAGCCGCGACAGCTGCACCGGCCGGTGATCGATTTCGGCCACGCGGGCGTCGCAGTCGACGGTCAGGCTTCCGACGCGCAGCATCCGCCGGCGTTCCTGCTCGCCGGCGGTCCGTCTTGCGAGCGCCTCCAGCCCAGCGGCAACCAACAACGGTGAGCTGCGTGCGGGGAGCGCGACGTCGGCGCCGGCGCGGTAGTAGCGGACCGCGGCGGAGTCGTCGTCGGCGCCGACGACGAGCACCGGCAGCTTGGAGTCAGCCCGTGGGATGGCGCCGGCGCGCAGCTCGCGGACCAGTCCGATCGACTCGGGCCCCGTCCCGGCGCTGCAGAGCACCAGCGCGTCCGGCGCCTGGGCGAGCTTGATCCGCGCCGCTTGCGCCGTACTGGCTGCGCCGACGTCGTAGCCGTCCATCAGCAGCTGGTCGGCTCGCTCGCGCAGCAGCCGATCGTCCGCCTCGACGATCAAAACGCTGCGCAACCCCAGCTCCTTCCTCCGCTGCCCGGGCCCACCACGCCAGCCGCGGCTCCTCCGTCCAGGCTCATGGTGCTGCGTGATGTCGGTGTGGCGGCGCCGATCCGCTCGGTCCAGATATCGCCGCTGGATCCGGCGATCGGCGTATGCCTCGTGCGCGTGTGCGAGCGGTCGGTGATCAGGTCAGGGTTGTTGCCGGCTCGCAGCCAGTCTGAGAGGTCGTAACCATCGTCGCGCCCCTGGTCGAGCTCGACGATCGCGGCTCGCGCGCCGTGCCGTCCGAGATCGGCTGCGATTCTGACCGCGGCCTCGCGCCCAGGCCGGTCGGCGTCCATCACCACGATCACATCCCGGCCGGTAAACGCGCTGGCCCATTCGGCTCGCCAGGCATGGGTTCCCGGAACCGCGATCGCTGGGAGCCCGGCCGAGCGAGCCGCGAGCATGTCGCTCGGCCCCTCGACCAGAACGACGGGTCCGACCAGCAGATCGGGGTGAGGGATTAGGCCCAGCTGGCTACCAGCCGCAGCGAGCACCTTCGGCGTCTGCCAGGCGTCGACACGCAGCTTGAGCACTCCTTGCAGAGCGCCGCGCTGGTCGGTGATCGGGACGGTGATCCGCTGACCGTCGAAGCCGATTCCCCGCAGCCGCAGCGTGTCGGGCTCCCAGCCGCGCTCGCCGAGGAGCCGGTCCAGCAGCCCATCGTTGTCGCGGAGTGCCCGCGCCCACCCGCGCACCTCCTCCCCGCTGCACGACAGCGGTGAAGCTAGTGGACGGTCGGAGCTATCGGCCGCGGTGGAAGGAATGCCGATAGCGGCTGCAGACCGTGCCGCTGGTCCGTGCGCAACTGCCGCGCCGCGCGATCGGTCTAGGCGCCGGCGGCGGTCGGCCAGTCCGTGCGCGACCATGAGGTCGATCGCCTCTCGGGGCGAGCGGCCGACCGCGAGCGCCGCGTCATACGCGCCGCCGTGGGCGCCGCAGCCATGGCAGTTGAACGCACCTGAGTGCACGTTGACCGAGCAGGACGGGCGCTGGTCGTGGTGCACGTGCGCGTCGGGGTTGGCGAAGCAGCGAACCGGCGCCTCTGTGTGCGCCCAGCCCGGGAGCGGCACACCGAGGGCCGCGTAGAAGGCGGGGACGTCCGCGCCTGGTTGGGCGGCGGTCACCGGACGCCTCCGTCGAGAGGAGCTTGGGCTGCTTGTTGTGGCTCACGCTCCAGGTGCCAGAGCTTTGAGGTGTCGTGGATCCCGAGTCGCTTCTCGGTGCTGGTCAGGGTGAGGTGGAACGGGATGCCGGGCCGGTCGCCGACCTTGATCAGGAATTTGCCTTGACCGGGAGGGGCGACAGTGGTTGTTGCGCCCCAGGGCGGCGGGTCCTGCCAGGAGGTGATCAGCCCCAGCTCGGCGTCTGAAAACCCCTTGATGCCGCGGAGGTATTTGTGCTCCTCGGGTGGAAGCGCGCCGCAGATCAGCATGCCTGACCGCTCGATGAACCCGAGCGCCTTGCGCTGCTCGTGCTCGCGCGCGACCGACAGCAGGTCCTTGATCGTGTGCGTGATCATCACCAGCCCTGTCCCCCACTGGCGGTTCAACCTGGTCAAGGAGTTGACGCGGTCGACCATCCCCGCGTACCCCGCGGATAGGACGCGCCACAGCTCGTCGAGGATCACGAGGTAGTGGCGCATCGGCATCACGCGGGCGCGGCCGAGGGCCGCGCGGGTGTGCACGGCGCTGAAACCGACCCCCCAGCACGTCGTGAGCGCAGCGGCTACCAGCTCGCTTTGATCCTCGGGGATGCTCGAGACGTCGAACACGGCAGGGTGGTCGAGGTCGATCCGCCGACTGGTCTTGCGGGAGAACATCTCCCCTATCCGGCCCTCGTACAGCAGGCCGCGCAGCGTGCGGATGAGCGGCGCGGTCAGCTCGTGGTAGCGCTCGAGCGACCCCTGGTCATAAGCAGCGTCCCTGACGCGCTCGGGCGCGGCCTCGATTAGCTCGGTGAGGTCGGCGAGCACTGGCTCGCCCTGGTGGCGTTCGTCGAGCACGGCGAGCGCGACGCCGAGGATCGTGTCCTCGTGATCTGACAGCGGCGCGTGACGCTGCAGCGTCGCCAACGCCGAGACCATCGCCAGCCGCCGTCCCCGGGCGTCGGAGAGCAGCTCGCTTCGCAATTTCGAGCGCTCGTGTCCGTCCAGTTGACCCGCGCCGGCGTCGAGGAGCGAGACGGCGTCGTGCGTCACGGACATGTCGAGCGGGTTGAGGTATCCCCGCCCTCGACCCAGCGGAACGACCTCGCCTCCAAGCGCCCGGATGAGGTCCGGATAGTCAGGTTTGAGGTCGCCCAGGACGAGCGGGATCGCGCCGAAGTACGCGGCGCCGGTGGCCATCCGTCTAACTACGGTCGACTTGCCGAACCCCTCGCGGGCGAGGACGAACGACGTCGGCGCGGGAATGAAACCCGCGCGTTGAAACCACGAGATGGGGTCGCCGCACACGGTCGCGCCGGAAAACAAGTGCCGACCGAGCGGGGCGCCGATTAGGGGCGCTCCAGCCCCCACGCTGTAAGGCCATAGGCCGCACACCTGGGCAGTCGTACCCCGCCACTCCCGCGCAGGCTGCAGGTAGGACGAGTGCCCGCCACCCGGGCCGGGCCAGCCTCGCAGCGGCGGGAGCTGGCCGGCGCCGCGATCGGGGACGTCCTGCGGACGCTGGTCGACGCTCGGGCCTGATCGGCCGCGGTCGACGCGGTCCAGTTGGGAGTCGCGGCGCTCGAGCATTCAGAACGTGTCCTTGATCACCCTCGGCAGCGACTGGTACTCGGGAAGCCACACGCCCAGCGGCAGAGCGGCGGCGAACGCGGAGTCCTGGGAGTGCGCGACCACCCGCAGGTTGATCCGTGCCGTCGGGCCGACGTTCTCGATCGCGGCGAGCGCGGCGGCGAGTCCGTCCTCCTCGAGCACCGAGGCGCTCACGAGCATCCCCACGCTGATCAAGGCCGCGCCTTGGGCTTCCTCGGCCGAGTTCGCAGCACCGTTCAGCACGTTGCCGAGGGTCGAGACGATGTCGCCGAAGATGTCGCCGGCGACAATCACGGCACACGCCACGGGACGTAACCCGCCAACGACGGGTCTATAACCGAGCTGTTGATCGATCCCGAAGGTGGAACGTCCAGGCGCCAATCCCCCAGGCCCGGCACCCACACCATCGGCGTGGTGACCTCAACATCGCCCTTGTCGTACACGTCGAAGACGACCTCGACGACCGCATCCACCGGCGTGTAGGTCATGTACTGGTAGCCCGCGAGCGACAGACCGGGGGGAAGCTCGTCGCTCCCAAGCGCCCGAGGGGTGACGTTGACCGCCAGATGACGCGCGACCTCTGTGGCGCTGGCCGCAGTGCCACTCGCCCACACGTCGATCGCCGCGAGCAATGCGCCCCCCGGCGAGTGCTGGTAGCAGTAAAACCACCCCCCACTCTGATGCTCAGGCCCCAGCACGGCTGGAGCCTCCGGGACCTCCATGTTCCCCACCTGATGCCAACCGACGATCGCCGGCGGCGAGAGCTCCACCGACGAGACTTCCTGACTACCTGCCGGCAGAGAGCAGCCCGCCGAGCTCGCCCGTACGAGCGCCCGCGCCGGGGGCGCGGCGGGCGGAGCCGACCCCCCGCCGGCGAAGATAAGTGCCGCTCCCCCGGCGATCACCACAACAACGAGGACCCCGGCCGACAGACGACCGACTGGCTTGGACCAGTACGCGCTACGCGCTCGGACGCGAACGGTCATCCAGACCCCCGTCTCGACAGTTGCTTCGGGCGTGCAGCGTCGGGCGAAGCCATCTCAAGTCAGCGCTCCGACCAAGGTAGGAGCCGCTCCGATCACCGCGCAGCCCGCGAGGGCCATCCACAACCCGGCGTGATGACCCCCTCCATAGCCGCCCGACTGGTGCGCGTGCGCGAGCTTCCCGCCGCTGTACAGAACCCCGGCGAGGCCGGTCCCGCTCGCGATCCACTTGCCCCAATCAATGAGACTCGACAGCCCGGCGCTTAGGCCCGGGGGCGCGGACGGGCTCCCCCCAGGCACCGTCGCGGCGATATGAAGCAGAACTACATGCAGCATCCAGACCTCCGACTCCGCACGCTCGGCCGCGGGTCAGTTACGTTCCCCACGTCCTCCGAGACAGCCATCGACACTTGACCGACCTCCGACTGAATTCATTTAGCAATGAACTCTGGCAACTCTAAACGGACGTCTGGACGGAACCCTCCTGCCACCTCGCGGGGACCGACCCGTCCGGCAGCCCCCGACACGCCAGAGCTCGCCGAGCGCCGAGCACAGGCACCCGCCGCACAGGCTTTGATCAGAGCCACACGCCGGCTATTCGCCGAAGGCGGACCCGAATGGGCGACCGACAAACGGATCCACGACACCGCTTCGCGCCCAGGAGGACGCAAAGGCTTCCCGCTCGGCACAATCCGCTACTACTTCGGCGGCCGCGAGCGCCTACTCGTGTACGTCGCGCGCCACGAGCACCTCGCCCAGCTCGACCGCGTGCGCCGCGCGCTGCGCAAGGTCAACAACAGCCAGGAGCTAGCCGCCGCGCTCCTGAAGCTGGCTAAGGATCTCGATCACTTCCAGGTCAGCTTCGGCCTATTGACCGAGGCGCGTCAGATGCCCGAGCTGCAGGCCGCGCAGGCGGAGCTATGGGAGGACTGGATCGCGAAGCTCACCGAGATGGTCGCCGAGCTAAGGGCGCGCGGGGCCGCGCCCGCCGACCAAGACCCCTACGCACTCGCGCTGCTGTGGAGCTCTCTCACCGCCGGCCTGGCCGCCCACCACCTCGCCAGCCCGCGAATCGACCTGCAGCCGGCTCTCCATCTCGCCGAGCTGTACGCCACCTCGTTCGAATAGGCCCAATCCGTGCGGCGCGACGCGTTCGCCCCTCACTCGCGGCGCTTCACCGGATGAACCGTCAGCTCGACAATGCGCCACCGTGTCTTCGGTCACCTCGAGGCTTCGGCGTTGGCCGTCCGGGTTTCTTCTGGAAATGAACTCGCTTCCCGGAGGGCATTGTCTCAACCCAAGGCCGCCGCGCTCAGCCACGAAGCCCAACCGTGGCGCGGGACAACCGAAACTACTCCAAGGAATCTCAGCCTCATCCAAGGGGCCGACGGACCCGCCGACCTCCGCAGGCTGAGGACCCGTCGGGCTCCACAGTACTGAGAACGGTCGGTCGCCTGTCGTTGCCTCCAAGTGGCCAGCAGGAGGCTCGTTGCGTTCGCGGTTTCCGCGCGATGCCGGTGAGACGGGCGGAGAGCGACGTGCTCGTGCCGCGAGCAGAGCGGGCTCAGCCGCGAGATGGAACTGGTGTGGTTGGATCATGCATCAAGAATCACGACCGGCCTAACGGCTGTCAGGGAGCAAGTAGCTTTCGGGCGGCAGCCGCGTTCGTTCTCCCGCTGCCAGCACCACGAGCTTGGGCGGAGTCGTACGGCCAGGCCTGTCAATCGCGCCCCACACCCGCTGGATTTGGCGCTCGGTAGTAGCGCCGTCGTACATGATTGCGAGGTCCGCGTCCGCGAGATTCAGTTCTGTCCCAACGCCCTCTGTCGTGATGAGCACGCAGGGCATTGCGTGGAACTGCGCGAGTCGCGCGGAGGTCTCGCCATACATAGTCGAGGCATCAACGCGCAGGATCGGGCGATCCTGGAGATCCTCTGCCTCCGAGAGGACTTCCTCAAGGTAAGCCGTCGTACTGACCATCCGGCAGAAAACGACAATCCGCGGATGCATCTCCTTCCGGGTTCGTAACGCGTCGATCACGTACCCAACCTTCTTATCGGCGCCTATATTGTCGACGAGCGCGAGAAGTGCGCTCACCGCCGCTGGGTGGGGCCGCCATTCGCTCTCGTTCTCAGTTTGAGCGTCGTCGAGGTCCTCATCGACCTGCCGGCGTTCGGAATTACGTACGGCCCGCATTAGCACTTGTTCAAAGGCGAGCGGGCTCGACGTCGCCGCCGCGACTAGATTCTGTCGGATCCCGGGCGGCGTTGAGGCTGGCAACGATTCATCGATAATTCGCATGAATTCCTTGAGTGCCTCGAGTTCTTCTGGCGAGCGGTTGTACTCCCACAACTCGATCTCGCGGTCGGGATGGAGACCTAGTTCGTGCCGTGGAAGGTCGTACCAGCTTATGAGCCGGTCATGCTCGGACAGCGGATACTTCTCTGGCCAGTCGTGTATAAAGAGCTTCCCTCGCGTGGTCTTGATTTTCTCCAAGACGGAGCGAGTCAGCGCGCCGCCATGGACAGCGTCACTGATGACCACTGCCCATGGGTTCGCACCGATCGCAGGCGCGATGTCGCTCCGAGTCAATAGCTGTGCTGTGACGAGAATGACTCCCGCTCCTGGCAGCCCTGACGCGAGGAACAGTCGGAACGAATCGCCGGTCACTAGTGTGGCGTCCACGGTTGGTGAACTCTCCGCCAGACGCTGCTGGAGCTCCTGCGCACGAAGCCGCGAACGAGTAACGATGAGTACACGCTCGCGAGGGCCTTCCGCGATCGCCCTGGTACAGATCGCCGCGATCACTGCTCCAATCCCACTGCCTGGAGGTGCGAGCAGAACGACGGGCTCCGGACGCCCGTCAAGCACACGTTCCACGACTTCGATTTGGTGGGAGTTCAAGAACCGTTCACTCATGGGAGATCGTCCCGTCGGCGACGGGCGTTGACGATCCGGAGACGATTGAGCAGCCAGTCGCGCGTGTCCGCGAGATTCTCGTGATCCTCCGTCGAGATTGCCCGGCGGAAGTGAAAGGCGACATTTCGGAGTTCATTTGCACGGCGCACGCGGGCTAACGCCGCTGACCGAAGACGTCCGAATGCGTCTTCCAGATGTTGCCAGTGTGTCTTCGACTGGAGGATGAGCGCGTAGTCGCCGAATGACAGGTCTTCAAAGCAGGTCGGCGCGTCAGCATCCCGGACTGCGCTTAGACACTCCAGCATCCATGGCGACATCTCGTTCGATCCCGATGCGTGCCGTAGGAGCTCGCGTAGCGCCAGTTCGATCTCTTGAAGCAGCACATACACGTTGGCAATCCGGAAGAGGTATCGGAGGACATCGACCGTTGTCGCGATTCCAATAAGCCGATCTGGGTCGCCGACGAACACGGCTCCGTCGCGATCGAGAGCGTCGATGAGTTCTTCGAAGTTGTCTTGCGGCCTCGCGAACAGAACGCGTTCAGCGAATTCGAGGACTGGCATTTGAGACAGATCGGCCCGGCCCATCGATCGAGCGGTTAGCGAGAAGCTGCGGAATGTGAAGGCACCAAGAACCTCGCGTCCCTCAACGATTGGAAGCTGCGAATACCCCTCGCGGGACATGATGGCAAGTGCTTCGGCAACCGTTGCATCGGGCCCCACAGAAACAATCTCCTGCTGCTCTGGGAGGACGTTGTTGAGCCGATGGAAGAACGTGTCGACGTCGCCGGGTTCTTCAGAACTATCAGCCGCGAGCACCACACACGGACTCTATGGTAAGACCGCGCCGCGGGATTCCGACTGAATCCATAGAGCCGCGTCGCCCCATGTTGGGGGTCTTCCGCGAAGGCCGAAAGCGTCTTGACGCCGCCCGTCAGCTCGTGCATGGGCCGCATGTCTGTGCCGAGACCACTGCAACGCTTGACAGGAGCAGGTCCCCCATGCGTCTCAGCGCGAAGCAGTCACAATCTCGACATCGCCGGCATGGCTTGCGCTGTTGCGGCCAAGAGATGGAGTCACGAGGACCGCGCCGGCTCGGCGTACACGGACTGACACGGACGGAGATCTCGCCACCGGGGTGGGCGCCCGTCTCGCGTCTCGCCAAAGGCCAACCGCCGGCCCTGTTAGGGAGCGGGATGCCGCTCCCTAACCGCGACGAGCGCATCACGGACCGCCGTCCAACCGAAACCGCCTTCGCCGACCGTGATCGAGCGCTCACCCTCGAGGACCGTGGCGCCGGCTTGCTGAAGCCTCGTAATGTTCGGTCGATACGCCGGGTGGGCGGCAAGAGCCGCCTTGCAGTACATCGCGACGACGATCGGAACCTGGAGGCCAAGCAGCTCGTTAAGCAGACCGAGGGGCAGGGTATCGTTGATGCCGGCTGCCCACTGGTTCAGTGTGTTGAACGTCGCCGGGGCGACGAGCACCACGCTTGCCGGCGGGAGCTCGTCGCTCTCGTGCGGTAGGCGCGGCCTGGTCCGCACTGGATGCCCGGTGACGTCGCCGAGGCTGTCAAGGTCGAGCCACGACGCCGCCGCTTGAGTGGGGACGGCGTACAGATCCCAGCTGTCCTCCTGGAGCTGCCGCGCGGCGTCTTGCCAGTCCTGAACCGGTGGCGCGGCGCACATGATCCAGTACAGGACGTTGAGCGACCGTGTGCCGCTAGTCATGCGCCAACTGGCGCGGCGTAGTGGGCTAGTCCGCGCAGGGCCGGAGCGGTAGATCGCCGCGCTCGCCGGAGCAAATCAGCGATTAGCACTTGGGCCTGCTGGTTGTAGCCGAGAACCTGCGGTCCGATGCGCTCGACGCGCAGCAGGCGTTCGACCGCCTCGATGTCCTGGCCTTGTCGACCGTGCGCAATGGCAGCTTCGAGATGAACCTGGCACCGTCGCCCCACGAGGCCCGGAGCGAACTTATCGGGATCGATCTGCTCGGCGATCTCCACTGCACGGTCGGGCTGGTCCAGGCGTACCGCAGCAGCCAGCGCGTGGGTGCGTACGTTGGTGGGGCCGAAGCCGGTCCACGCGTGGTTGCAGTCCGCGCCGAGGCGCTCGGCGAGGCGCTGGGCATCAGCGAGATATCGGCCGGAGGCCGCTGCATCACTCTCGGCGGCTGCCGCGATCGCCGCGATCAGCAGCAGGGCGCCCCGCACAGAGACGAACGAGGGGTCGCGATCGCCTACGGCAGCCAGATGATCGGCACCAATCGCGGCAACCTGTTCGGCGTGGGACCGTTCGCCACCAGCCTCGAGGGCGCAGGCCAGCTGGTAGGTAGCCGCCCCCTGCAAGACCAGAGATGAGCTGTAGGTCGCCGCGGTGACCCCGCGGTCCGCCGCGAGCCGAGCGGTGGGTGCGTTGTCGAACTTGGTCGCGAGCTTGGCAGCCAGAACGAAGGACCATCCCTGCGCCGCGAGAACCCGCTGCCGGCTTCGCTCGTCCTCGGCGATCACCGTGCCACCGGTCGTCGAGCCGATGAGCGCGGGGATTCCATCGGCAACGCGTTGGTACTCGCCTCGCTGATAGATGGCATGTGCCGAGGCGATGCGTTTCTCGAGCCCACCCAGCGTCGGCGACTCGTCCGGAGTCGGTCCTGAGAGCGCGAGCAGGCCGGACATGCCGCGCTGACCCCGGCCGTTAGCGGTGAGCATCGCTGCCGCGGCGCCGGCGGCCGCCTCCTTGAGGAAGTCGCGTCGTCTCACGGACCAATCCACCGGATCGACGTCGACAGGGGCAAGGCCAAGAAGGTGCCGGGGAATATCCAGCTGACGTGACAGCCGATCGAGCGTGCGGATGTCATTGACGCGTGCACGGCCGTTCTCGATCCGTGAGATTTCCGACTGGCTGTATCCGCAAGCGTCTCCCGTCTGTCGTTGAGTTGCACCTTTCGCGCGCCGAGCAAGACGGATCACAGTGCCCGTGTCCCCGTCACGGACAGCCGTGAGGACAGCCGGTGATTCCCACCACGCCTCGGTCATCGTCGGTTCGCCGTCCAAGGCTAACGGGCCGTTCGACGGACGCACCGCCCGTATGCAGATTCCGCATAAGCGATGCACGCCGCCCATAAGGGTCCGCTGGCGAGCATCAGACGTGCTCAACTGGCTCCCCATGGGCCTGAGCGCGACCGAGCTAGCACGCGATCCCGTCCAGCTCGATCCGAGGCTGGTCGCCGAGATCGTCGACCGACTCAGCGACGCCATCGTTGAACGCGTCGTCGAGGCCATCAGAGCCGAGGGGCTCATTCCGCAGCGCCACGCGTCGATGTCCTGGCTGGACGCGAAAGCGGTAGCTGAGTTGCTCGGTGTCGACCGCGACTGGGTTTACGAGCACGCGGCCGAGCTGGGGGCGTCGAGAATCGGAAGCGGGCCGCGGCCGCGGCTCCGTTTCCCGCCCGACATTCTGGAACGTCAGGGCGGCCGTCGGCCGTCCCCTGAACCCGCCGACCGCCCTCCCAAACCGCGCCCCAAGACCAGCGGCCTCATCCCGATCCGCGGCTCATGACCGGGCGTAGAGTCGTGCCGCCCATCGAACCACGGAGGCACGCATGACCACAAAGGACCGAACGCTCACCCCCGGCCGCCCCGGGCCCGAGGCGATCGGCTCGATCGTCAGGCGCTACCGCAAGCGCGACGGCCAGTACACCTACGGCTTGCGCGTGCGCGCGAACGAAGAGCGCTACTGGGTCCCGCTCGGCACCGAGCGGGAGGGATGGAACGACATCCGCGCAGCAGATCGGCGCGACGAGATCGTCGGCCTGATCCGCCGCGGCGCCTGGCGACCGCCGAACACATTCGAGCTCGATCCGCGAGAGAAGGATCCCGGCTTTCACGAGTTCGCGAGCGATTGGCTCAAGCGCTACCGCCGAACAGTGGATGAGTCCACCGCGAACACGGCCGAGTACCTGCTCAGCTGTCACCTACTTCCGTTTCTTCGCACCTACCGCCTGAGCGAGATCGACTACGGCGTGCTATCGGCGTACGTCGCGCACAAGCTCGAGCGAAACGAGGAGATCGCCGCCGCGCGCGGAGCCGGCGTTACCCTGCGAGACGGAGCCGGTCGGCCGCGGCGCCCGCTCAGCCCGCGCACGATCAATATGACCCTGGACCTCACCGCCCGGATCTTCAAAGACGCCGTGAAGCGCGGCTTGCTCCAGGGTAACCCGGCAAGTGATCGCGACCTCCGCCTGAAGGTGACCCAGCGCAAGGGGAACTTCCTCGAGGCGGACGAGCTGTTGGCGCTGATCGACGCGGCGTCCGCAATCGACGAGCCTGTCTCGAAGGCGACGCTCGCGCGCGCAGAGCTGGCGCGGCGGATGCGCCGTCACAACCGGCCGTGGAAGGAGATCGCCGCCGAACTCGGCGTCGCGCAGACCACCGCGATCTGGCTCGCGGGCCGATACCGCCGGGAGCAGCACGCAAGCGTCCGCCGGGCGATCCTCGCCACGCTCGGCTGCGCGGGACTGCGCAACGGCGAGGTGTGCGACTTGGACCTCGGCGACCTGGACTTCGCTCATGCCGTCATCCACGTCCGCGACGCGAAGACGGAAGCTGGTGTTCGCCAGGTCAACATGACGCCCTGGCTGCACGACGAGCTGCTCGCGTACCGGGCCAGCAGAGCCGAGGCAGCGCTCGACGAGCCCGCCTTCCCAACCCGGAGCGGCGCCCGTCGTGACCCGCGCAACATCAACCGCAAGGTCATCACCCCGGCGGTGCAGGCAGCCAATGCACTCCGGGCGGAGCGGCGGCAGCCGCCGCTGCCCGCATCGATCACGGCGCACACCTTCCGCCGCACATTCATCACCCTGATGCTCGAAGCTGGCGCGCCCGTCCCCTACGTCCAGGCGCAGGTCGGGCACGAGGACCCAACCACCACACTCGAGATCTACGCGCAGGTCCTCAAGCGCCGCGACCGGCGACGTCACGGCGAGGCGTTCGATGCGCTGATGGCCGATGCCGTTCCGTCAGCAGCGTCGATCATCATGCGTAGCAAACCCGACGGAGCGGAAGGCCCGAGCATGCTCGACATGCCGGCCGTTACCGGCGGATCTGGCCACAGAAACGAGCTACGTCCGAATCTGTGACCAGTTCCCACAGAACAAGCATATGACCACCATCACAAAAACCTGGCCATTTGCGGGGCTTTTTGCAAGCCGACGCGGGGACTCGAACCCCGGACCCCTTCATTACGAGTGAAGTGCTCTACCAGCTGAGCTACGTCGGCGTCGTCCGGCCAGTCTACCCCGGGCTCGGGGCCTCGGTCCGGGTCGTCGGCAGCCGGCGCTCCTCCTTGAGGTTGGTCGAGAGACCGTGGAGCAACGTCGCGAACGCGAGGTCCTCGTCGTCGATCAGACGCCTGACGAGATCGACGGTTGCCGAGCAGTCCGATCGGTGCGTGGCCTGGATCGGCTCGACGTAGCTGTCGTGCATCAGCACCACGACCACGTCATCGCGCGCCGTGGCTATCTGCGCCTTGGCGTCCGCGTACAGCTCTTCGCCCGAGCGACCAGCCCAGTCGTGGCTGTCGACGGTCCAGCCAACGAGCTCGAGACCGTGCTCTTCCGCGATCCGTCGCGAGTCAAACTTACGGAGACCGCCCCAGGGTGGCCGCCACAGGTGCGGCGGCGGCGCGCCGAGCCGAGCCAACAGGGTGCTGACGCGGTCGATGTCCGCCCTGATCTCGGCAGCGTCGAGATCGCCGTGGGCTATGTGTCGCCAGCAGTGCGGCTGCACGGAGTGACCTGACTGGAGCACCTCGGAGACCACGTCGCCGTGCTCGAGTGCCTGCTCCCCCCAGACGAAGAACGTTGCGTGCACCGTGCGTGCCTCGCCAAGGACACGCAGCATCTCTCGCGTCCACCTGGGATGGGGGCCGTCATCGAAGGTGAGAGCAACCTGTGGCATGGAATGACTAACGGACAGGTGACACCGATGTGTGGATGACACTCGTTCGGTGCGAGTGAACGATCCCGTGTCAGTGGCCGACCGTAAGGCCGGCCCGCGCGTTGCGCTCACGCCAATCCTCGGCCACGATCGCCCAGCGCTCGTGGTCGCGCCAGCGCCCGCCGATCTTGAGGTACCGCGGGGAAAAGCCCTCGCGGGTGAAGCCGGCGCCGCGGGCGAGCGCGATCGACGCCTGGTTCCCCGGTTGGATGTTGGCCTCGATGCGGTGCAACCTGAGCGTCTCGAACGCGACGCGGATGACGAGGTCAAGTCCCTCGCGCATGTAGCCCTGGTTGGCGAACTTACTGCCGACGGCGTATCCGAGGTAGGCGCTCTGAAGCGAACCGCGCGTGATGTGGGATAGGTTGAAGAACCCGAGGATCGCCCCGTCCGCGCGCCGGCAAACAAGCATCGCTTCGAAGTCCGGCCGGCGCGAGTCGATGAGATACGCGTCGAACGCCTCGTCGTCGGTTGGCGCGGTCGCCCACGGGCGGTGGAAGGCGCGGCTGGCACGCATCAGCGAAATGAACTCGGCGCGATCCGCCTGCGCCGGCGAGCGCAGGTACACGCGCCCGGTCGGCCGGCCATCCCCGCGCGCTTCGGACTCGGCCGATCGCGGGGACGCCGCTTCGTCCCGCTGTGTCATCCCGCGAGCAGCCGCTCCAAGCGATACGCGAGCGATTCGCATGCAAGCTCCTCGGATACGTTTAGCTGAAAGCGCAACCGTGTGTCCTCCACGGCCTCGATCGCGGCGCGCAGGCGCTGCGGATCTAACCCCGAGTCGGCCTCGAGTTCCTTCATGCGGTCGACGTTCCTCACCAGATCGGGAGCGTCCCAGGCAATCGACGCAAGGTCGGCGTACCAGAGCGCGACCACCTGGAGCGCCAGATCGAGCGCCGCGGTCTCGACCCGCCGCCGCGCGCGCCTGATCCGGTCCGTCCACTCGGTCTCGATCCGCTTGCGCTCTTTGCGGGGATATAGCTCGATCTCCTCGAGCGCGCGTGACTCGAGTTGGGTGCGAACCGCCTCGCCTCGGGCGCGCACCGCCGCGAGCACCTCGGCCCACGGCTCGGTCCGCGCCATCTCGCCCGATACCCCCCCGCGCGCGAACCGTTCGGCCGCCGCTCGCAATGCCTGCCCTTCGGGTCCGATCAGCTCACGTGCCCGGTCACCGTCGCCGAGCGCGAGTTGAGCGCACGCGAGAGCGGTCTCCTCGTCCTCCCCGAGCGCCGCCAGCTCGGCGGCCGTCTCCTGCACGGTGGGAGCGTCGAACCGGACCAGCTGGCAGCGTGAGCGGATCGTCGGCAGCACCTCGGCCAGCCGGTCCGACAGCAGAATCAGGTGCACGAACGAGGGCGGCTCCTCGAGCGTCTTGAGCATCCGGTTCGCAGCCTGGTCTCCCAGTTCGTCGACGCGTTCGATCACAAATACCCGGCAAGCCGCCTCGAAGGGCGTCTTGCTCGCCGCCGACACGACCGGACCGTCGATGTCGCTGACGAGGATCTCGTGAGCGCCGCTCGGCGAGACCCACGTGAGATCGGGGTGGGCGCCGGATGCCACCCTCGCGCGCGCACTCGCGGGATCCGATGAGCCGGCGGCGAGCAGCTCGGCCGCCATCGCACGGGCGGCCGACCGCTTGCCGGCGCCGCCGGGGCCGTAGAACAGATAGGCGTGCGAGGCTTGGCCGCCGGTCTCGAGCGCCGGCGCGAGGACGGCGCGCGCGTGGGGATGACGGTCGAGCTCTGCGAGCATGCCTCGATCGTAGTGCCCGGTAGGGTCGCGGGGCACGAATATGAACCGCGGTCGGCTTATCACGATCGAAGGCATCGACGGTGCGGGCAAGACGACGCTCGCTACCGCCCTGGTGGGCGCGCTTCGCGACCGCGGGATCGACGTCCTGCTGCTGCGCGAGCCGGGCGGCGTACCCGCCGCCGAGCGGATTCGCGATCTGGTGATCGACCCCGAGCTCCACGTGACCGCCCGGACAGAGGCGCTCCTCTACGCCGCCGCCCGCGCGCAGCTCGTCGAGGAGGCGCTCGAGCCGCTCCTTAGCCAGGGAAAGTGGGTCCTGCTCGACCGCTTCATCGACTCCTCACTCGCTTACCAGGGAGGCGGGAGGGAGCTGGGGATCGACGCCGTGCGGGCGATCAACGAGTTCGCGATCCGGACGGCCCGGCCCGATCGGACGCTGCTGCTGCGGGTCGACCCGGAGCTCGGGCGTAGCCGGTCCCGCGGGCGCGCCGGGGAGCCTGACCGGCTGGAGCGAGAGCGGAACGACTTCTTCGACCGGACGGTGGCGGCGTACCTGGAGCTCACGGCCGAGGATCCCGAACGAATCCGGAAGATCGACGCATCGCGCCCCCCGGACGAGGTGCTCTCGGCCGCGCTCGACGAGCTCGCCGATCTACTCTGAGTAGCCGTTGGGATGCGCCTGCGCGAACGCCCAGGCGTCGCCGACCATCTCCTCGAGCGTCGGCTTGCGCGGCTCCCAGCCGAGCTGTGACCGGATCAGGTCGCCGGCAGCGACGAGCTGCGGCGGGTCGCCGGGGCGCCGGGGTGCCTCGTTGATGCGGATCTCCCGCGCCGTCACACGCTCGGCGGCGGCGATGACCTCTCGGACCGAGAACCCGTTGCCGTTGCCCAGGTTGAACACTCGATGCTCGGATGGGCGCGCGCCATCGAGCG
>Ga0335081_10001542_pt1 | contig 36735 bp, 49 predicted proteins | sample Lox_Sample_35_FD_206713 | JGI IMG/M metagenome (GOLD analysis project Ga0335081, IMG submission 206713) | Soil microbial communities from Loxahatchee National Wildlife Refuge, Florida, United States - Lox_Sample_3.5 | ecosystem: Environmental > Terrestrial > Soil > Wetlands | place: USA...
GGATACATGTTGCAGAACGGGGAATCAAAAGCACATTAAAAGAATGAAAGCATATACAAGCTCTTGAACGCCCATGGAAATGCGCCAAGTCAAATCCGAATTGCGCAAAACAGCAAAGTCTATGGTCAACCTCCACAACTACATTTGTCAGGTTCATTCGTTGTCAAACGGACAGACCGAAACTATATCAATTTCTCCCCCCCACCTGGAGCAGGTATATATCTGATCGGGGTGTAAACAAATCCATTATCAGAGATCTAACTCCAAACCTCACTCCGGAGCTGATTTTGATTGGCCCCGGTACGATTCTAGAGATTATTGTATGGTTTCAGGATATTCCCGTAAACACATGAGCGACTGCAAAAGTTTGGATTCTCCCGACGTGCTGCCATCATTGCCTAATCTCAGATGCGCACTCAAGCAGTCCTTACCAAAGGCCGTCAAAAGACAACTGTGCCATGATAGGCCTACAGGCGTTTGTCATTAATTCAATTGGGGCCTCTGCGTTGATGTCGCTGGCGTTTTGGTTAACGAACGGGGTCACTTGCGTTTGATTCCGAAGAAAATGACGGAAGCCCGATATCAGGATCTCATCTTGAGAAGAAATGTACAATCATCCGAATGCATGACCAGAACAGTGCATTGGCCATCAAGCCTCAGGCCATATAAAAGAAGATCCCCGGTGACATTCCCCATCGGCCCCGTGAAATTCGCTTCCGTCACGTACGATTCAACGCATTCTTGGGGCTTGACTTGAGAAACCGTAAGCTCAAAGATTTGGAGGATGCTTTCGTCCAAATCTGAGCATATTGGTCTGCTAACGTTGACAAATTCGCACCAGCGGGGTAAATCCGGCTCGGTCTAGTTGACTGATCTGTCAAGTGAGCGGGGCCCAACGCTGTGTTGAAGTTGTTCGGAATTCCAGCGACGAGCTATACCGCACGTTGGATCTCTCTCTATTCCCTATTATCTGACTGTCGCGGAGGTGGATGAACTTGTCTTTCGATCGGTCCGCGGCGAAGGGAACTGACATGTGCATGCTACGGAATGCATTCCGGAATACTAATTCAGCATAATAAATGCCCTCTTTTGTCGGCGAAACAGACGCCATAGTACCAGACCGTCAGGTGAATTTTTTTAGTTATCGAACCCAAGAAATCGGCTTGCACTATTCGCAAAGTCGCTCGTATCAAGGAAATGTTGGGCGAGATGAAGTTGCAAGTAAAAGTCTGAATCTACCGTGATGGAGCTGCACGTCAGAGCGATGCTAGTAAAATTATTAAGAAAAGTTGTCAGTGTGGCATAGTCTCCGATGGTCTCTTGTTAGTATCTCACACCTGTCGTATTGGATCTCTCCAACGCCAACGGCGAGTGAGAATCCCTAATGAGCAAAGTCTGGTCCAAAATATTCGAAGGACCGCCATGTTCCAACATTTTATCGGAATAGGTAAGGAAAGACATATCTTTGACATTCTGGCTGGTCTCATTCGATTGCGAAGCATAATTCGAGATCGGGGATTCGAATGGGCCAGATGCGATAAACCGATATTGGTGTCTGGTAGCAGAAGAGACCGACCTGTTGACGGAAATGCTAACGTTCCCACAAGGATAGAAGCCAAAATCCAGAGTGGTGACATTGTCGAGCCAGAGATGCTAGATGTTGACTCCATTCGAACTATTTAGGAATTCGACGGCGTCTTGTAGAATCGAATGTAGAAGTGAAGGTCCTTCAACAGAGTCACGCAGCGACCGGATTGAACCAAGAATTGGAACGTCACAGCCAGAATTCACAAAAAGAGTTGGAAGTACCATGGCAGTTACGAAGAAAGGCTCACTTTGTTCGAGCGAAAGCGAGCTCGGAGACGAAAGGGATCGTAAGTGACGTGAGTTTCTTCCACATCATGCCGATAAGCGAACCTATGTATATATCTTGCTTTGGACGCTCTTAAATGACCAGCCAGCTTGATTTTGGGGTGTGCAAAGGGATGAAGCCTAAATCGTAGGGAACATCATGCAGCAACGGTCGACGGAGATCACCGATGCGTTTCAGAAACATGGTTTCGGGTCCCGGCCAATCGCGCCTATTCTCTGCCGGCATGACAGTTCACAGCTTGAAGTGTGTCATTCCGCTCCCACTGACTCGGGTCGCTTCATGGTGATCTTGAACATTTTAAACCTCTTTTTGCTCGTACAAAGTTCAATCAGAGTGTGTTCCCCAATCACCGGTAAACCGCTCCAAATGTCGGATTCCCAGTATAATCCAGCCACATGGATGTTGAATGCTTTTTCCCCTCTTAAATAAAGCCCGATTACTACAATTCGCTCAGATCAATGTCGCTCGTCGTGACGTCTTCCATCTCGGCATCTTCGTCCGCGTCTGCCTTCTCCATCGCATCCAACAAAGCCAAAACTTCCTCCTCCTCTTTCCTCAGTAGCTCTTCCAATAATTTTTCATCCACATCTACAGACTTATCCTTTTCCTCAATGTCGTCGATATCACTCATCGTTTCTCGATGAATCAAACTCGCTTCCTTTTCTAATTTTGTGCGCCATCGTTTCTCCTCGCCGCGGAATATTACTCGCATCATCTATCTGGTCAGCTGTCACAAGACGGCAGAGACTACTTCTTCTTCTCCCCCTCTTGCCTCATTTGCCATGTTTTCTCTTGCGGACTTTAGTCGGGCGGCAAGGTCTAACCTCATCCGGTCTCGCCTCTGGTCCAGAAATGAAGGAGAACTGCCCTTATCCCGATGCGCTCGATGCGCAGGATGTCGCAGACGCGTAGTTTGGCTAGGTGGTGACATAGGACGAAGTGCTATGACCGACATTGATCGAGTCTTGTGAGGATGAGGGATGGTGACGGCACAGGCGGCACAGGGCGTTGTTTGTGGACGCGGCGGAGCAAGCGTATATTATTAATTACCCTTCCGTTTCGGGTACAATATCGCACAGTCCCAAACTCCATAACTGAACTAAGAATTTACCAAACTTCTTCCCCGCCCTTTGGAGGGTATTTAGTCTCAAAGTAGCCATACCACCTCGATTCCTCTCCTGACACTCCCCCATTCGTTAGTGTACACGAACACTGCAGCTTGCTTCGCCCCCCTATTCAATTTTTCCGCCCGAAAGGGGTTTGCTTGAGTCTCCGCGTACCCAATCGCTCGTAAATAGTAAGTCCGTTTATCATCACCCTCCCGTAGTCCATGTCTCATCGGGACCTGCTTTGGCGCCCCACCATGAGCGGCATAGAAAGTAAACTCCTCCACATTATTATCATTATGAAACGTCCCCTCGACACCATTCCGAATCTCGAAATTGGAGGGGAACGGAGGCCGAAGGAATTCGGTGACGGAGTAACCATTCGTTAGAACGAAACGTCCATTATTGCCAAAACGATATCGTAGTCCCCAGTTTTCGGGGGATAGAATTGAACGGGCGGAACGGAATAATTCGATTTGGTCGCGGTAGGTTGATCGTGAGTTGGATTCTGATCCGACGGGATGCCATTTGGGGAATAGTGCGTTATTTCCGGGGGTGACGTTGTACATCGTTGCTATTTCGAGAGGGCCTTGGAAGAAACCAGTTAGATCGGCTTCTAGGTCGCATTGGTGGAAGGTCGGAAGAATTGTCAGTTCCGCCGAGGTGTGCTTTTTTACACAAGATGCTAACACGCCATCGCCGTACGGGGTCTCTGCAGTCTCGACGCAATCGTCCACTGTACACAGATTAGAGTAAGGCAATGAAGAATTTACCATGCTTGGCGAGAATGGAGGCCAACGGTCGAGACAGGATGATTCCTGCACCACCATAGGCCATATGACCCCACTGTTCCCTCTGTCTCAGGCTCTCTGACAAAGATCCCATATATAACACGTCCCTCGAGTTGTACGGTTCTACTGCTAATAATACATCTTCCAGGGAAACAACAAAAGTATCCGGGGTTAATATAATGAACCACTCCTTTCGTGACGCAGCCTTTCTCTCCATACTCTGCACTAGCTTCATGCTCAATTGCGCAGGCTCATTAGTATCCTTCGCCGATTGCACGACAGCCTTGATCCCTAATTCCTTCTTTATTCGGTCTTTTACTTCGCTGACTCGATTAGCCTCCGAGCCCGGCAGCAGGATATGAAATGATGTCGACTTTTGGGCCCAAAACCGCCAGTGTTCCAGCGTATTCGCCAACTCGTCGGCCGACATCGTGACTCCAAATGCAACTGACGATGGCGAGTACCGTGATGGCGGTTTCTGCGGCGGCAGCATTTTAACCGTATGCAAAGGGCACGCAGTCGATGCCAGTTCCGCTGCCTTGCCACTGATATTTCGATCGAGGAAGACGACATCGTTGATCATGGACTCCTGAAGGACCTCTAATCGATCGTCATACGATGCGTCTACCTCCGTAAACACGACAGGTCGCAGAATCACTTTAGACACCGCTATTGGTTGAATGCCCAGCTGTTCATGAGCGAGTGATCTCGAACACAGGGCTCGTTTCGACACATAATACACCTCGCCCGTCCGCAGCGGAGTCATTCCCAGCAGGGCGGCGCGTTGATCGTCGCCTCCACGGGCGAGGAACAGCGTCCCAGCAAGGAGGATTAGACACACGACATTGGCAAAAATGATTCGTCGGGCCCGAGGCGTCGTCGGGTTGCCAAGTTGTCGAATCTTCGAACTCAACAGCGACGTTGCACCGCTGCGATACTTCAGCATAGTGAAGAACAAAATATTGTTCGTTCCACGAACGACATACGGGATGAGGAGAAAAAGTGAATGTTGGCAAATTGTAGCACCCGGTTCTCTTAATTAAACACGAGAGCACGGTTCGTTTATTCTCGCTGGTTATCTATAAGCTCGACCCAAATTTACCTAATGCTGGTAACTCTCATTGGCCTGAAATTAGCGCTTCCCAGCAGCCCCCTGTCGGATGAAATACGTCATTCCGACAAGCTTTTACTAAATCGCCCCCTGAAAGTCTCATAATTTACAGTGGTCTGATGGGCTTGATCTCCGAGAACCTGGCAAGCTATGGCGAGCATGAATCTCATAATTTCGGGCGTTGTGCATTGTAGTTCATTAGTCACACAGAGACTGCGCACATTCTCTGCATAGCCAAAGTTTCTTCGCAGATACATTGGCAGTGGCACATTGCGTGGCAAGTTTTATTCCCCCAATTTGAATATTGAAGGTACGGGCTAATTAAATATCTGTTCCCCCATTTCGCAAAGCCCTCAATGTCAAGAGTTCCGAAAAAAGGAGAAATCAACGAGAGTTTTTTTTTTCTTAAGGATGCTGCGTTGCAGAGAGTGTCATATCACAATCCTTGGCGGTCCGGCAGATGGGATCTAAAAAAGGTTTGGTCGTTGCTTGTCAATCAAGACACATGTCCCTCTCCAACGTCCAACCGCTTGATTTTTTTCAAGGCATTTCGTTGCACATCTCTTGCGTCGAGGTAGTGATTACGTTGATAAGGGCGTCCCCAGACAACCCTTGGTATCTACCACAAAGTTTTTATTGAACAGGGGCGGCATACGGTGGAACGCCCTCGGTCCGTCTCTTGAAGGTCATTCCCACGGCAGCAGACATAGCATTGCGTTCTCGCAGTATCCGGGTTGCGAGTTCGGGATGGACAGTGATTGGCGGCCATATCGCAGAACCGTTGGCGTGGCAACGCTGCCTTTACTTTCGAATTTTTGGCAGACCGCGGGGAAAAAGTAAACAAACGAAATTACCCTCAGACCCAACGTTCACGCTCCTTTTTGCATGCGGCTTGCATAGTAACCACGCTCATTACCAGGACACAACGCAGATACCTTTCTTGGATAAGTCCGTGATCATATCAAGTGCGAGAGGATCATTAGGCCTTTTCCACCATGTTGGAAATACAACCATTGCTCGCTTCTTCGTTCGACAAGGTAACCTCCCTAGCAGCTTCTTCAAAACCCCTCTGCCTTGGCACCCCCTCCCACCCGCCCATGAGGAGAGGGATCTGCTAGGATGTACGGCCGGCTAATCGTCTTGCCGTAGCTTTCTTCCTATGATCCATTGGCGTTGAGGAGAGGATTGAGACACATCGAAGCGCTAGTCGCCCAGGTTATTCTGCCTCTTCACCGAGATGACGGGCGACCGCTTGGCGATGATGAACGGTTACTCGAGTTTCTCCAACTGCAAGACAGTTTCGAGTGGAATGGTAAGCAGGCGCTGCCTCTCCTTTAAATGGGCTAAATAAGGGCAATAGTCTGTCAGCGATTGTTAGCTTGTTTGGACCGATTGATCGCCAAGGGTACGAACGAGCAGACAACGCTGCTCTTGTTATCTACCTTGGATTTGATGCAGGGATTACTGCTAATTCATCCACCCAGTCGACGTTTGTTTTCAAGGGAGATACATATGACGGTATATCCAGACGTGTCAAATGGTTAATGAAAGATCCTGCTGGATCTCCTCGAACCGGATATCGGAGGACAAGTTCAAGCCGCCACACTTCAGACCATTGTATGCGCTCTCGTAGATGAATGGGACAATATAAGAGTCGAAACTTCTATGCGCCTCCGCTGACGATAGACATTCGAAGCGCTCTCTGGATTGGAGTCAATAACCGGACTCTTCAAAAGAAAAGATACATCGCACGCAGTGCGGTACCATCCACCCTCATCCCAAACGTCCTGACTTCGAAGCGTCAAAATCTTAGAATTCCTATATTTTTATCTTATTCCTGAACCCGCGGCTCCCAGGGCCGGTACAGCGAACACCGCTTCCTCTTCGGGCGTCGCCTCAAATTCGGGCAGTGATGGTAGCGATTCGTCCTCTAGTAGCGCAGGTGTCACGAGAAAGGTTATTCGACGGACGACGGAGGAGAAGAAGAGTATGGTTGGTAGGTTATTGGGAGGGGAAAAGGGGGTTGAAGGACTCGTTAGAGATCTTAAAGAATTTAGACCATTTGGAGACATTGGATAGAGAGGTGTGGATCAACCCTCCCCCCACCCGGGGGGGGGGGGAGGGGGGAGTATTTCTTTTATTCGGATTTTGGATAGGTTTTCTTAACTATTCATTTGTGATGAACTAGGGCGGTGTGGAAAGGTAAAATTCGGATGGCTTTGAAAGATTTAACGAATTCATACATTGCCTATACTTGAATATCCTTCCAACTGAGGGTGCGAATGCTCGAAGGGCTTGCTCTGCTCTGACTCATTCTGCTGCCAATCAGAGATTATACATAAAACACCACATTCGTCATCTCTTTCTTGACCTCCTTGATCAATTCATCCACTCGCTCACTCTCCTTGCCACCTTGTTTCACCAGAAGCACCGACGTAGGTCGTTTCGTGAGACTAGCCAGTCCAAGCGCTAATTTACTTGGAGTGAAAATGTACGGGGTCGAGTAGTCTTCGCATAACACAGGGATATGCGATATGACGTCCTCCGGAGAAATGTCGCCCGCAATTACAACAACTCTATATTCACACTGTTAACTTCCTTCGTCGCGCTTCCAAGGGACGATGACGTACCCCTTTTCTCCCTTTCGTAAAGCCTTGACAACTTCCTTCACTCCTCTTCGTAATTCCTTTGCCTGAGAAGCTACGCGGTGAAACCCGTAAGAACAAAATGATGGAATACCTTTCTTTATCGTCTTTAATACTTTTTTATTCAATTTCTTATTTGCGAGGGGTTTGGCAAAGGCAGCTTGAGCAGGTAATCTGGACTCGTACAAATCTTCTCCGTCATCGTCGTCCTGCGATTTCTTCGTCGGCGTAAGAATGATGTCGGTGGATGTGTTTGCTGGATCGGCGAGAGCGCCATGCAGTTCACTTGTCCGCACCTTCTTCTCCTTTTTCTCTTTCTTGGCCTTCTTGTCTTTATGCTCCTTGTCCTTAGCCATGACGATGTGTCTCAGATAAAGAAGGGATAAAAAGGTTTCAGGAGAACACAAAATTTAAGCCCAGTCGAAATCAGAATTTCAGAAATCTTCATCTTTTAAGTGAATGTAAGAAGGTGTATGTATCTTTTGTTGAAAACGAAACACAAACTATTGATATCATAAAACTTTAGTCGCGACGAGTTTTAATCCTTCTTGACCGACCGTAGGGCGCTGCGGACCCAAGTGGGCAGGACAAACGAAGCTTTATGAATTTCCTTGTTGTAGTATCTGCACAGCTTTTCTTCCTCCCTTTCATCCCAGGAACGAAGCGGTGTAGAAACGTCGCGTGAGGCATCTTTGCAGCAAACCATGAAGCCGATTTGTCCAGAGGGATAGCTTCGATAAGGAATTGAAAAGCGGGGGGGATACGTAGGAATAGTGGTGTATGCGTATTCCACAACGGGAAAGACGTTCAAGCATGACTTCTTAACATCCTTCATGATGTCGAGATGAAGCCATTGGCATTCAGCTACACATCAGACAGATCAACATTACACGAATAACCTTGAGTCGTGATGACACCGCCATCGCGAAGGGCATCGGACAGCAATTTGAAGTATGGTTCCTGGAACAGCGTTTCTGCTGGTCCTTCCGGATCGGAGCTTAACCGTTAGATCAAAGAAGACAATAGCGAGGTACGAATCGGTGATAATGACATCGAAAGAGTTCTTGTAGTTCTTGAGGAATTCAAAACCATCCCCAATGTGAACTTTGACAGCAGGATGTTGGAAGCCTACTGCCATCGATGGCAGATATTTCTTGGAGAGACGAATCACGGCCTGCCTTCGTTACCATGGCAATCGTATAAAGCGAACCTCATCAATATCGCACAAAACAGCTTCTTTGACAGACGAATGTTTGACGACCTCACGAAGAACACCACCGTCTCCACCGCCGATGACCAACACTTTCTCCGGATGAGGATGAGAATTCATGGCGAGATGCGTGATCATTTCCTGGTATCTACGCATTCAGTATGAATCGCCTTACAGAGATTAGGGAGGCGGGTACGCAAATTCATCGCGCTCAGTAGCTTGAATGACACCATCAAGAACGAGCACATTCCCGTAATTGGTACTTTCAAAAACCAGGACGTCTTGGAACTTGGATTTCTCCACTGAGATGATCTCCTTAACCTTCAATGTCATGGCTATGCCTATCAGCAATAATCCAATTAAAATTCTGTGGGATGTTAATCACCTTGACCCGGCCACATGGGACCAGTCTCTTTGAACCACCCATCTTGCAATCAGTTCCGAGGTCTCCCATGTGACAGGCGAACCTTTGATACAGGGATGAGAAAGTTGAGCAGTCATAATTGGCTGTTGGGGCGATGGATCGGGAACGATTGACTTGAGCTTTCAGAGCGGAAACAGAGGCCCAGCTAATGTCGAAGAAGAGGACGAAATAAAGCAGCGTATTACGAAGGGCCAGACGTGTCTACTCGCTTGCGCCTCCGCGGAAGGAGGACAAAAATTTGTGTGGGATAAACGAGCGCTTTCCGACATTGACACGTGACCTGTCTGGGATCTATGTCCGGTCACTGTGGCAACGAGGGGCTAGGGTAGGGTTTGGAGCCGATGCGCTCGGGAATTAATCGCTCTCAACGACCCTTATCTGTCGGCGGAGATGTATACCGCTCACGACCCCCATGAAAAGAGGGTCTGGGCATGTCTTCTCACCAATGAAGGCTATCTCCGCGGCGTATTGACATTGTACTACAGCCTTGTCACGTCAGGGACAAAGCACCCCTTCTACGTTGTCTACACCGAGGTAACTCTCCGAAATCGCGGGACAGATGCCTAACTCTCGGACCCTGAGTCAACGCTCGTTGGATGTCCTTGCAGAGCGGTCGATTCCGACACTGTTTATTCCTCGACTGAGCCCTATTACTCCCTACTCCGTGACCGAATCTCGGTTCAATGAGACATGGTCCAAGATCCATATTTACGGGCTTCACCAATTCGAACGAATCGTTGTGTTGGATGCCGATATGTTGGTTCTGAAGAACATGGATGAACTCATGGACCTCCCAATCCCTGATGATGGTCTTGCGGCATGTCATGCCTGCGTTTGTAACCCAAGAAAACTCTCCCATTATCCTCAATCTTGGTTGTTCCTTTGCCATCGAGTCAGCTGACGTGTAGGGTTCCTCAGGCATGTGCATACACTTACCAATTGTATCCTACTTCGATTAAGGAAGGTATGCCCGTCTTATTTCCGCACGGCCTCGGCGAACTCAACGGCGGTTTGCAGATATTCAAGCCCTCTCGAGAAAAATACGAGAGGATATTCCATGTCCTGAATACCAGCGGACCAGGAGAATTTCTGTTCGGAGATCAAACTCTCTTGAGCAAGACTTTTCGTGGCGAATGGACCCCATTGTACCGACGCTGCCGGGCTTCCGCGCTAACGACAGACCGTATATCTATAATGCCCTTAAAACGTTGCGGACGGCGCATGCACAAATTTGGAAGGACGAGGAAGTCAAGAATGTGCATTATATTCTGGCAAAGCCATGGGATGATAAATTGGGGGCAGAAAGTTCGGACGATACCCATGTATGGTGGTGGGAAATAGATGAAGAACGACGTGAAAAGGAAAAAGAAGCAGGCTTGAGGGAACCTCAATGGACATAGAATGTTGTGCAGATTTTCGGGATGACGTTGAGATAGAATAAATAATCCAAAGTAAATGGGAATTTGACTTCTATAAGAGCCAAGCATGAACAAAGAAAGTAAGCTCCTAAGAAGCCCGCCAGCCAAAAAGAAAAGAAAAGAAAACCTGGGCTAAATCTTTCACAGGAAACACGCCAATGCCCTCTTAAGTCGTCCGATACTCCCAAACCGTTGTTCGCTATCGCTCGACTTGCGTCGAACGAAGCGCCCCAAAGATTAGTGCTGAACGTCAATATCGTTAATTGGCATCTTGGTCAAACTTCGCCTTGAAGGACAGGGTCTTGCTGCTCAAGCCCGCTGGATTCTTTTTTCTTTTGTTTCTTTTGGAATTTTTGCCCCGGGTTGCAATGAGTTTCAATTCTTCGCAGCGTTCATAGGACCATTCAAATCTCTTTGCCTGGGTGAGATGATTGAATTGAATATCCTGATATCAGGGCTGAGATCATCGTTCATGACACCCAAGTCTTCGGGGACACCGCGAGGTAGGACGTTCATGGGATAAGGGGAGAGACTTGGTCAGTCCGATGCAGTACATGGTGGTTAGCTTTGCCTCATGTGGCGAGAAATGAAAGTTCTAACGTTGTTTGAGTTTCTATCTAACCGTAGCGTGACGTTTCTGGTTCGTCGGTAAGACCGATAATGCAACCGGGAAGCTTGGAAGCAAAGATCTCGTGCTTAGTGTGCAGTGTAGAAGTTCAAAGTTAACCTCACCCTCGACCTCCGTAACGCCAAGTTCTATACACACATCTTCATCTTGTGTGCCACCATCTGCACCATTAGCGGCCCGTCAGACAAATCGGGTACCGGACCTCAAGGTCGAGCAATCCCAAACCCGAAGGGCATGTTTCCCAGGAGGGTTGGCATGGAAGCAGTGGAGACGGCAGGACAATTCAGACTTTTGCCAGACAAGTGTGAGCAAACCCACTGTCCGCCGATAGCCTGACGGACGCGAGACCGTTGTCAGTCCTGTTGACTTTGAGTTTGACCCTGAAGGCTATGTAGCTTTGAGATGAGATATAACAATTCGCTGCATCCTCAGTTTTCTCTACTTGTCGACAGGGAGGGTTTGACTATGTCAAAATTCTCAATCTGGGCAATGACGGTTTTGGAGTATTGTGATGGCCAGAGTTTGAGCATGATCGAAGGTGACTTGGAGCATGAATGGAAATGGTGAGACTTTGTCAGATTACACATTAATGAGAGCCTGCGGCGAAAGAAAATTTGACATAGTGAAATTTGAAGCGGCAAGGCTAGGCTCTCAATTTTAACGGATTTAAGGGAACGTAGTACGGAAAGAGATGTTAGATTGAACGAAAGAGATTGCCGTTCGCCGCGACAACAATTGCACACGGTCCCCTAATTCGATGGACTGTTCGAAAGACGATGATCGGAATTTCAAAAAGTCCACTCTGCAAACCCAATGAAACAAAATTCCTTGCAATTAATGTGAGATCTCCGCCAACGGTCGAATAACAGAAATAACATAGAAATGTCAACGATATCAACCAGACCTCCTTATTAACGACTTTCAGATGAGTTCTCATACTTTATCCACCAGTCTTTCAAATCGATGACAATTTTCTGTTTTTTGGCTTGAGACGCTGCGTCAAGTCTATCATTTCCGGTCCTGGATTAGGCTCTTGAATTACTTTCCTCTTCAACGCCCGAAGTTCATTCTTCGGTCAGAAGACTCCGTGAAATCGAATAGCTTTAGTCGGTTGACTTTGTCTGCAAGATCTGATCCACGGAATCATCTTCAGATTCACAGTCTTGGGTCCGATGATTCAGAAGCTGGTGTATCATCTCATTCTGCTTGAATTTGGGGCACGATATCGAGTGCTTGCAAGGTTTCTGTTTCATAAGATGGGATACCAAGGGTTCGATAATACGTTTGCTACAATAAAATGAGTTTGAATGTGACAAAGGGTTTAGTAAGGGAGTCTAACCATGTGGCCTCCCAATTCCGCATGCTTGACCCTGTTTGTATTACGGAGAGTCTAGGGGTTAGAATTCCCCAGTGATGTGGAGATACTGAACGGAGTGGGTAATCAAAGTCTTTTTCACATTCCGTCGACGCGCTTCATGCGACCGGTGTTGTGAATCGGACCGGGGGTACTCATACCAGTCATTACGCAACGGCTCAAACCCCTTCAACATGATCCGGCCTCTCGTCACAAGACTAGGACCAAAGACCCTGCAAAGGCCAATCCACAGCCTTTTCCGGACCCAAATCACACGATCTAAACCCCTTCTCTCATCTCCCTTCCTTTTCCTCTCATTCGTCCGACCCCTCACCACCCAAAATGTGGCAACGGCGTCTCAAGCTTTTGCTCGACCGGCGAACTGGCCCAAAATCCTCGGCCAACTCGGCGTGATCGGCGGCACCGTCATCGGCCTCAATCTCTTCTTTAACCGAGAGACACGAGAGGGTGGGATCCCTCCGAATGAACAAGCATACCTGAATGAGACATTCAAATACGTCGGGGCCGGCCTAGGAATCACTGCCTTCGCTGCTGCAGGTCTCTTTCGCACAGGGTTTGCATTCCGATTTATGTCTATGAATCCCTTCATGGCTTTAATTATCGGACTCGGTGCCTCCATAGGTATGTCATTTGTCCTACGAGATGTAGCGGATTAATTTGGTGAAGGTACGATGATGGGAACCATGTATACCGACCCGACAAATTCCCTCCAGAAGCACGCTTTCTGGGCGGCTTTCTCCGTCTCTCAAGGCTTATTCCTTGCCCCGTTCTACTTTTATAATCCTGCCATCCTAGCGCGCGCAGGTCTTTATACCCTGGGAACAGTCGGGAGTTTGAGTTATATCGCCGCCACGGCAAAGACGGATCAGTATCTTTATCTCGGCGGACCGCTTCTCGCTGGCCTAACAGTCATCATTCTCTCTGGTCTCGCACCCATCGTTCTCCCCGTCACGGCTGTGCGCACATTGGCTCTTACTGATGCCATTTCGATTTACGGCGGAATCGCAATCTTCGGGGGATATGTGTTGTATGATACGCAAAAGATCATGCAACGGGCTCGATTGGGGTACAGGGATGCTGTGGCGGAGAGTTTATCATTGGAGCTTGATGCTATCAATCTTTTCATTCGGTTTGTAATCATGCTCACTGGCGGCCAACGACGGAAGTAACTGAATTTTGCGAGGTTTGTCCTATAACTTTATTCCGGTTTTCAAGGGATTTCATTAGAATTCTCTTCTCAGCTTTTTAGTGACCAAATATCAATCCGTTACTATATTACGCCCAATAGGATCGGCCTGCGAAGGAAAAGGAGCAGGACCGGAATATAAATACTTTTCGATCGCCATACAAAGATGCTTCGGATTCTCGGGGGAACTCGTTTCAATCAGTCAAATCGACCACAATCCTCTGTTTCTTGACTGGCGGTATTGTCAAATCAATCGTCTCTGTCGGTTCACGCTTGACTTTTTGTTTCAAAGTATGGGTTTCATTCTGTTGTCAGATGGCACAGATAGTAATAGGATACTGACTTTCAACCGACGAATCGTGCTAGGAGGAGAGTTGTCTTCGACATCTGTGTCCGAGTCTTCATGAAATTCCTGGGAAGCGGCAGAAGCGATGATTCCTGTGGCCTCCAGAATTTCTAATCAATTAGTCCTAGTCATAAACGAGAAAGATACGTCTTGTGCGATAGTGAAATACGAAAGTGTAGAAAGGTTGGGTATCGGGATCGAGCTGATCCGAATTCCAGTACATGGGGGGAGGTCTCTGAACTGGATTTCCAAGTCTCCGTATTAGCGAGACAGCTCACGAACAGAGTATGAATACTTGACAGAAAGCGTGCAAAGCGACTTTTTCGCCTTCTCATCTACCTCATGGTGTAATTCTGGAACGCTCGGGGGCTTCAGCTCGCCATTACCTCGTATATTTTCAATGCGAACAACTTTGACGACAATAGTCCCAAGTACAGAAACCACTTCTTTATCGCGACATCCTCCTTCTACAGTCGCCCGCAATTAGCCAAGTCTCACTATGGTAGCGGAAACGCGAACCCAAAAACTGTCTAGCCGCGAATTGAAATGGTAAAAACCGATTATTTGACGCATGACACCCACTAATATCCTCAAACTGGTTTGAAGCCCCATTACACATTCCAATAATGGGTCGTCGACAGAGCTTGCCGTCAAGGTATATCTTTGCAAGGAAGGTGGGCCACGTTTTGCGCCAGTCGTCGTCAAGCATCAAGCGGATGCCAAATTCCGACTCGGCGGTTGATTCGATGTAGCACTCGGCACGCACTTCTGTCTTGTTGACTTTGTGTTCTTCGTAGTAGTTCATGGTTGTTGGGTTGCGGATGGAGATAACTAGTGGCCCTAATTTAGGCATTGCGAGAGTTGGCGAGTTGGCGAGGTGGGCGGAGGGGTCGCCACTGATCAGCGCGGTCCCCGATTGCGCCTATTGCATCTGGACTGTTGTGTCCGTCAGTCTGCAATATAATAGCGAAGAATTGGCCTCGGAAGTGGAAGGTCTTCGAATGAATGAGAAATGGAAATATACTCTTCGAATGAGCATGTTAACTATTTACCCCATTGCGATTCTTTTGAAAATGACCCCTAGTAGTATAATACGCACCATTTTATGCCGTGCCAATGCATCTCTATTGCTCCATAAATCCACTTATTCATTGTAATGATATACCTACCAAGGTCAGCAAGTGATATTAGAGGGAAAGAGAGGGGGGAAGAGTACTAGATACTGTGGTAATCCCCAACAACTATATCCCAACCGTTTCGCCATTCGAGCGAATCCTTCACTTTCAAGGAGATGGTAAAAAGGGAAAGCAGGGAAGGTGGCCCCGTCTCTGTGAACGGCGGCTTTGACCATTAATGCGGTTCTAAATATTAATGGAAGAAATATGGAATACGGGGTGCTACGTTCCGACGCCATCAAGAAGTAGTTCCTCGTGAACGTCGCCTCCTGGTTCGTATAAATAAGCCAGCAGAGTGCGATACGTAGGGATTTCGGCATAGCCTTCCATTAACGCATACCGACGGAGATGTTGAGATGAATACCTTCGAACAAAACGTCATCCTCTTCCATTTTTTTTGCGAGGTCCCGAGCGGTTTCACTGTCAATCCAGCTGTTAAAATCGTAGGGACGCTGTGCTGGATTCCCATGGCCATCGATGAACCTTTGAAAGGCATTCGCAACGATGATGTCTTTATTGTGTGCGGTCATATCTTGAATAATGGTCGTCGGAGTTTCGACAATATCGGCGTCTAACCACAGCACCCATGAAATATGCGGTGCCAGCGTCGTGAGAAGCAAGGAGTTACGGCAAACGGACAACGTAGACCGTCGAGCTTTCTGATGTTGCAATTTATGCCGTTCTGAACGGCACGTCAACAGAAACATTCACAGCCGAGTGTTGTACCTTTTTCGTCTTGTGACACGGGGACTTCAACGTCCTGCCGTAATATCGTAACATGATTAAACTTCCCCCCATACGAAGTCTTCCCCTGAATGTTTCGTAAATGAACCCTGAGTTGTTCAAGAACATGATCCCCGTCATCCCCCTTCGGCACAATAAATCCCAAATCAATGAGTTCTCTCGGGTACGTCAAACCGAGCAAATTCGTCCAGTACTCTTCGTACCATCGTGCAATAGGCGTCAATATCAGCACTCTCTCGTGATTTTCAAGGGCATGTGATGTGGAGTTTATATTTCGCAAGTCGAAACGGGTGATGGAGCCTCCTTCGTCTCGTCGAGGAGGGTGGAATTGGCGGTGGCTGGTTGGCGTGGATGGAGGCGGCTGTGGACTAGCGAGGAAGAACCAGAGGAAGGCAATGGTGAGAATGCTGCAGAAGACGGTCGTGATGAGCCTGTTGGCCTTTGCCTTTGGCTTCATTGTGGGGTGGGGTAGGCTGTGAAACGAGAAAAAGGACGCCGCCACGACAAGGAAACAAAGGGGATGCGATCGGGCCAACGGCAAGGGTGCTGACTGTGCTGGGTTAGCTATTGGAGCGCTCTCTCGGTGCGCTGAAAGCGACTAATCTGCGTTGCTATACGTCATCCCCGACTCTCTAGTGCAGAATGCGCATCTGTGCATCAATCACTGCCGCGATGCTGGCCGAGTTGTGCAAGGTGAGGGACGTTTTGCGACGTTACGTCCGCTTTCCGCCAAGCTGTTTCAGCCAATCGTTCGCGTAATCCGAGTGCGTTAAATGAGGGACGTCCAGATTTCAATGATTCCACATGTACTTTGCCCGCGAGCGGAAATCCCGTAGAAATAAGGTTTTTCCATTCGCTACCGAAACGGCGGCTACTTACCCTTTTGACCCCTCTCTATGCCATCTCGAGATTTCACGTTCATTTTTGTGTGACTCGAGATAATTGCTAAAAATACTCGTTCACGGAGCCGCGATCCCCGGTCTATCTGAAAACGCCTTCATTCTCACAGATGACAAACTCTTTCCCACCAGTAACCACAAATCGTTATGCACGTTCATCCACTTTCTGCCGCCATATGGCCTATTGTTCACGGGATTTGTGGGATCTTATTGTCCGGAATTGATCGGCGATGAGATCTGGGTCCGGACCCCGCAAGCAGCACCAGCCGTTTGGATGACATCAAAAATGTCAGACCCACCTGAAGATTGTCCAATATGTTCCAAATTTGACGCACAGTACGTTTTCATCTCGGCAAATCGTCAGAACGCGAACTTGTGGGTCTGCAAAATTTTCGCAATCATGCCTCGAGACATTCGGAATACGTCGGCCTGCGATTTGGTAGGATCATGTCGATGATGATTGAAATGTCAAAAATTCGGAAAGCCTACATTGGTCACGAGTGCTGCAATAACCTTTCGAGGAATCCAGAATCTGACTTCGCTATGTTGCGACCGTATAACACCATTCAAAACACGTCGCACTCCTTAAAGAGTTTGAACGTGCGTCCATGCAAATTTGTCCACCCAGCTTCTATCCCGTGATGACAGAACTCGTGGGGTAACCCACCGCGCTGGATACATATGCCATATCAATCAAGGTATCCTCAAACCCTCTGCTTAGGGGTTCTTAAGCCCCCTGGGGAAGTCCGATGTTGCTTTGGGAATAATAGTACAAAGTTGGATCGTCGATTAGACGATGTTGGCAGGAGGGGAAGGTTGCATGGAAGGATGATCCAAACTAAAGAGGAGGTCGAGATGAATCGGTAGGCCGATCCGAAGATTGGATGGTTTCGCTAAAGAATGGCGCAGCGATATCCGTTTGTTGAGGTGGAGTGTTGAGAATTAGATAATCGTTGGCGCACTCTTCATAGAGAAATTGCACGATAGGAGCCGTCTGTTGTGATTTCCGTCAGAGCAGAGTGGAATCCGGGTCAAAGTCACCAGCTTGCCACGCTGAGAAAGAGATATGCCGTAGAACTTGGGGTGATACGGATTTACTGTAAGTAAGATTCGGTTCGAAGGAAATTTTTCGCGCTGATCTTTTTGCCAAGCCCTTCCGATAATTTCTGCCGTGCAGGCCCTTAAAACGAAATAGACTGGGCGTGGCACGGGCCTTCCGTTAATTTGCAAAAGAATTCCCGCCTTGACTAGGTATCGGGGATCTATTGAAGGTCGAACCCGAACGGCATTTGGTGCAAGAGGTTGACGCTTAAAGGCAAAGCCACTGGGCACCAATTTGATGTGCCTGACTTATGGGATATTGTGGAGAATCGTCAAGGGACGGTATGTCGGGATAACTGTGGCTTGACAACTTCTTTCATTGGGTGGGCCTAAATTTCGCAGTAGTTACAGGCATGTCTACAGGTTCTTGCCCAGAGTTCAGGAATCTTAGCTGACTTCGGAAGTTGATGTCAGGGTAATTTCATTTTGAAGGGTGGGGTGGGAGGAGTCGCCGGTGAAATTAAAGGAACCAAACCCCGTCAATTAAATGAAAAAGACAAATCACGGACTCCTCATCTTAACCAAATTCAAGCGGTGACGCAACAGATTAAAGGAAAGTGAGAGATCTCTGAGTATAAAATTAACGATTTGCAAGATTGTGCCCTGAAGGAAATGTGAAACAGCCGCCGCTGTTGGTAATTTCCTCGCTTTTCGTCTTGGTGCGCCCAAGCCCCCTCCCTCATCGCTGATGGTGGCTCTCCGCAATTTTAATTCACTCGGGGGATGTGCAACCTCATAAAAACAAAATGTGAGCTGGGGCTGTGATTGGCGGCCAATTGCACGGACAATATAACATACCGCATCGTTACCAATTCGAGGCCTGTGCACCTTCCTCGCCTGTTATGGTGAGTGGTCCGCTCCCCTTTTCTTGGCCCTCTCTCGCTCTCTGATTCTGTGTCGTTTGCTTCCTCTCCTCCCATCACAATCTGCCCTCGTACATCCTGCCTCTCCTTCGCGTCCTCCTCAAACAAAACTATATCCCCTCCTCCGGCCGTTTTGGGGGTGAGAGCGAGGCGTGTAACGATCCACACACCCTGGCTAGCCGGTTAAAAGGATAAAACGTCCCCCGTCAATCCGCTCCCCAACTCTCCGATTTCGTCCCTTCTGTGACGCTCTCATTTCCCCCACCACCAGTCGCTCTTTACACCGACATTCCTTTATTTTGTCCTTCATCTGTTTATTATCAACATTTTTCTTGTTTGCCTCCTTTTTCCCAGCGCCCACGTCCACCTTAATCCCACAACACGGCGTTCTATAAATAATATCTCGTGCATGAAAAGCTGAGGGCTGGTCCCGAGTGTCAATCGTCCTCTTTTTGGTCACCTCGAGTATCCACGTCTGGCTCACGTCGCCATACTCGCCTCTCCTATTTCTAGACGACTACGGCCACTTGTAATTTCGCCACGATGCATCATTTCGAATCGATGCCCTCGCTCCACCTGACGTCCCCTGACGACCTTTTCCCGTCGTCTCCGCCGGCGTCCCCTCTCTCCTTCACGTCAACCCCATCAATACCATGGAAGCGCTCTAACCGTGGTCATACTCACCGTCGGTCCCTTGCTATTTCATCGAATATCATGTCCCCTCCTCCCACTGCCCTGGATCAGAATCCCGCTTTGATCACGCCGCCCTTGTCGTCACCGGCTTTGTCCTTTCCCAAGACGGCGAGTCTGGAAAGTTTGAGAAGTGGCAACATCATGTTGGATTATGACTCTGATTTGCCTCGGACGTCCAATATCGATGAGAATTCACTTCGACTACAACCTTCGATCGATCCTCTTCCTGACCAGATGGAGTTGACGGACGACAAGTCCACGCCGAATGTCGATGGTGATGTGCCCATGTCAACAGACGTGTCAACACAAGCATGTGACGTCTGCTCAGACGCGGAAATGCCAAGCAAGATGCGTAAAGTGACGTTCAATAATTCAATTACTTATTATCCTCCTCGACCTCAGTCGTCCCGTCAAGCCTCATTCTCATCGCAAATGTCACAACATTCATCACGAGAGACGACCCCATCAGTATCCTCGCCACGAATAGCCCATCGAAGGTCCCTCTCCTCCTTCCTTCTCCCTTCCCCTGCCTTCCGTCCCTTGTCCTCACAATCCCGCCGACATTCCTGTGAACGAAGGTCATGGACAGGCCTGATAACGAGTCCATTCACCGCTGCCCGCCGTCTCCGATCCCCCAACCGGTATCGCCCGCCAACACCACCCATCGGTCACGACGCCGATGACGAGGACGAGGAAGACGAAATGTGGCAACCTTCCATTCCTATCATCGACCTCGACGCCGCCCTAGGCCCCTTCCAGACCCCCAGTTCACCAACCTCCTCAATTCAGTCTGGTAAATTCTGGGCTCTGACATCTCAGGTCGGTACCCACCGTCGTAGCGAATCGGCGCCTGAAATCCGAGGCCCAGGCTTCAACTCCTGTTCTGCCTCCGAAACCACGCTGATAGACGACTTGACGCCCTCGAGTCGAGGACTCAAAAGGAAAATGTCAGTGATAGACGAGGAGGATCGACTGGGATGTCCGCCCGAGGATGGCGATGATGAGGAGATGGATGTTGACGATGCTTTACAAGAGATGATTTCACGCGAGGGTGAAGAGGTAGGAGAGATGGGAGATTTAGTCATCAGCAGCACAGCATCATTGGCCATTGCAGACGATAATACGAAGCTTTCGAAACGTCGGAGTTGGAGAAAGAGTTTAAAAGAATGGTGGAAAAAAGTTTGAGAATTTGCACAGATAAGACGCAAAACAATCAGACAGTTGGGATTATGAAAAGCCTGGGCGAATTTCCTTGGCTCATCTCGTCTTTGATATTTTGGGTATGGATGCGGAAAAAACATGCTGGATGGGGTTTCCTTTGTTTTTTATGCCTTATCATTTTTATTACTTCGACCCCGTTTTTTTTCGGCTATGTTTGTACGTTACTTATCTGTAGATTTGGATGGATGGCATGAAATGGACTCTCTCGTGTTTTCTCGAGAACTTGCTTTTCCAGTATTTCTTGTGGATTGGGATTTGTATTTCATAGGTGTAAAGCAAATGGTATAGGGATAGTTTCTCGGTGTGAATTTACGGAGCTATATTTTGTCATCTCTGAGTATTTTCTCCGAAGTGGCCTGCGGTTCACGGAAAACGTGTGGCTAGTTAATTTTGTGAGGGTTGCTGTGGTGACGCGGATTGTTGACATTGTGGCGGTTGTGACCAATCACGGGAGTGCGACCGTCGTTTTCTCCATAATTTGTTTTTCCTGCCCGACCTCGGCACCACATCCTTGTCAACAAAGGGTCAGCGCCAACAAGAGAGAAGCAACGGTGTCCCGCCGTCCCTCCTCGGTCCAGCCATCTGCATCTTCTCCGATCTGTATAGCCTTCTTCCGCTGAGGAATGCCTCCCAACTTTAGCGATGGACACTTCATCGAGTATATTCCCGGTAAACACTCCCGTCGCACCATCGTCCTCCCCTTGCATGCCATCTTGTCTGGCCGCCTGTCCTTGCTGATATGCAGACCGCTTCTACCTAGCATTCTTCTCCAAGACGCCAAAGCCGCAGAGCAGGACAATCTTTTTTACGATTGACAACACCCTGGTGTACCCCCACTTCCATGACGACTTCGGTCCATTCCATGTGGCCCATGTATTCCGTTTTGCCAAAACTCTGCATGATATACTCGGCGTACCCTCTCCAAACATGATTTCGCCTAGTTCTAACAATAGCAGGATGAAGAATCAAACGACAAAGCCATCGTTTTCTACAGCCAGAACCACGCAAAAGCAAGGTCAAACGCCGCATTCATCCTCTCTGCATACATGACCCTCATTCAATCATGGCCTCCCCACCTAGTCCTGGCGCCGCTAGCGCAAGTCGATCCTCCCTTCCTCGCCTGGAGAGACGCTGGGTACAGCGTCGCCGATTTCACAATTACTCTGCAAGACTGTGTTTACGGTCTTTGGAGAGCGAAAGAAGAAGGGCTCATCGCCATCAAAGATGGCTTCAACTTGGAAGAGTAAACCACCCACCCACCCACCTCCCGCCAATGGCCTCTAATTGCGAGATATGAAAAATACGAACGTGTGGAAAACGGAGATTTCAATTGGGTTACAGAGAATTTTATTGCATTTGCATCGCCTCAGGAACCAGAGTACGAGAAGAAAGCTGCGGCGGGAATGATGACGACGAGTACGTCTATGGATTCCGTTCCCTCAGGACCCTGTACGCCACTATCAAGTCGTTCGCTGCCTCGCCCCTTCCGCCATGTTTTGCATTACTTCACGACGCATGATGTTGGTCTTGTTGTCCGACTGAATTCGGCACTCTATGATAAACGGTGGTTTATTGATAGGGGGATCGATCATGTTGAGATGGAGTTTGAGGATGGAACGTGTCCAGAATTGGCAACCGTCAAAGCTTTCATTATTAAAGCCCAGAACGTGATTGATAATAACAGTGCGACTCCACTCTCTTTGCACGGCTAATCCGCAGAGGTCGTTGCTGTCCATTGTAAAGCTGGGCTAGGGAGGACGGGGTGCTTGATTGGTGCGTACCTGATTTATAAGTATGCATTCACCGCCGTCGAAGTCATCGCATTCATGAGAATACTACGTCCAGGCATCTTTCTCCCCCATCAGTCTAATATTAATCTTAGGTATGGTGGTTGGCCCTCAGCAGCACTGGCTCCATATTAATCAACACCATTTCCGAGCATGGACGCACCTAGGCCTCAACCCCTCCCCCAGGAAACGGGTTTCCGCCAACAGCTCCCGCAATGTCTCCTTCTCCACCCCGCAACGCAACCCGCTCAGCGCCATCGAAAACACGTCCGGGCACGAAACACCGCTCCCCGCCCCAACACCAGGTCAACCCCGGAAAATTCGCGAACGCGTTGCTTCCGACCATAACAAAGACCCCGTTGTCAGTGTTGTCGCGGAAACCACCTCCGACGGGACCAAAGTCACTGTCAATGTCACTACGCCAGATCACCACGATAAAGATGGGACACGCGGGAAACGCGCAGCTAGTTATGCGGCCCTATCGAAGAGTCCTTCTGGTGGGGGAAGACGGGTTATGTCGAAGAACGCGGAGAATGTGTCCCCGCATCATCGAGCCGTGCCCGAAACTACGCGGACGGCGAGTGGGAGGGCGGTCAGTGGTAAGCGAGTTGCAAGCAATGGATCCATTACAAGCGTAAAAGAAGGAAGAATTAGAAAGGCAAGTGGAATGAAAGAGAAGGGTGCAAGTGTTGCGAACCGTTGATATAATCAGTTTATTCGGAGGCATTGGATGCATAACCTTTTCGCAAGCCGAGTTATAGAAACTTGCATCAAATCTGTATTGTATTGGCACGGTGGACTGTACGACTAGGAAGCGGATTTGGTACTTTTTCTCTTCTGATTGTTGATGCGTTTATTTTTGTTTTTTGTGGGCCTGTTGCCGTTATGCAGAGATCGAATCAGATATTTTTTTGCTGCATGAATCTCATCATTCATGTTATCCGCTCTCCGTTTTATTGACAAGATAAAAGAATCAAGGGAATCAAAATCGGCCACGTCCACTCACGCGTTGAGCTACATTAAGTATCATTAGATGAATCGTCTGTGGATCATTATGGTATGCTCTTTGCGTAAGCTCCCAGATTCCGATCGAATTCCTCACACCGAATCGGCATCTCCAACTGATAAAACGGATTCTTCATAACATAATCCGCATAATACTCGTAGATCCTCCTAAGAACAGTGTCCACATTCGGCTGTCTCGGCTCCGTAATCAGCAGAAATTTTGTCCCTAGATCATCAAAATGAAGGACAAAGGCCAGCAAACTACCAGTGTGCGTTTGGAAACACTGTAAGCGAAATCCGTCCGTCTCGATGACTTCAATCCCAGAAGAGTTGGGCACCGGGGATATTTGCGCCGTGATGGCGTGGACTCTACCACAGGCATCAGTATTCAAGCCCTTGGACCAGGGTGATGCGAAGTGGAGTACCCATGAAATGTTCCGGCGAGGACGAGGTAGTCGTTCGATGACAGTCGTGATAGTCCTTCGTTGTACTCACGATTGTATATTAAGCCGCCAGACTTGTTTATAACCAGAAGAGAGTATATCATCTCCTCAACGGATGAAAAGGGAGCGTGGCCGTGATTTTCTGGCCACGGACACAAAGTTTTGCGCCGAAGTCCAAATTTTCGCCTTTCTGATCGACAAAAAAAGTTTCTGCAGCGGAATCATGACGACCAAAGCGACGAAAATAACAGGATCGAAAAAGAACGGCAAGGAGCTCGCTCCTCTCAAGGATGAATTAGAAACCGGTATGAGCGAATCGGGAGAAGAATTCGAAGGCTTCGGCGACCCGGAAGAGGACGAGGAAGCAGAGGGGGAAGAAGAGGAAAAAGAAGAGGAGGAAGAAGACAGTGCCGAAGACGAAGACGAAGACGAAGAAGAAGGTGTGCCGCTTTCAGACATCGATCTAGACGCCGCTGGAGACGATATCGATGTTGTCCCGTATCAGAAAGTTTTCAAGGATAATCATGCGGCTTTAACACAAGCCCTTTCGACTTTTGCTCTTTCCTGGTCGTCGTTACCGTTTCATTCTCATCAATCCATAACAGCGAGCGAGGACGTCACAATTGATATCAACGACGATCTATCCCGAGAATTAGCATTCTACAAACAAGCCCTCGAAGCAGTACAAGAAGCTCGAACGAGGATACAGGCCGAGGGAATCCCCTTCTCACGACCATCAGATTACTTCGCGGAGATGATCAAAGACGATGAACACATGGAGAAGGCATGTTTCTTGTTCTGTAGGGGACAAGAGAGCTAACAGGATAGATACGGAATAGGATTGTTGAAGAAGAAGCGACAAAGAAGGCTTCTGAAGCCGCTAAACGGCAACGAGATTTAAAGAAATTCGGAAAGCAAGTGCAAGTATCTAAAATCCAAGAACGCGAGAAACAAAAAGGCGCCGTCCTCGAAAAGATCAAAGCTCTCAAACGAAGTAACTCCCACACCCCTTCTCTTCCCCCTTCCTAACTAATATTTCTTCTTTGTGCAGAGAGACAAGATGGAAATATGCTTACTACGGAGGATGATTTTGATGTAGAATTGGAAGAGGCTTCCCGTGCGGAAAAGAGTCATAGACCTAAAATGACACGGGAAAAGAGGAACGAAAAATACGGCTATGGAGGGAGTAAGAAGAAGTTTAAGCGGAATGATGAGGATGCTGGAGATCTCTCTGTATTCGATAGGCGTAGCAAGGGCGGGTTCAAGGGACGGAAGGGTAAAAAGCCCCAGAGACCAGGGAAGCAGCGTCGAATGCAGCAGAGAAGATAGCGATATGCAATTGGAGACGACTTGCATGTAGAGTATTGATATAATGGCATATCTGGGCTAATTGATTTGAAAAGACACCTCAGTTGGGTTTTGTGGCGGAAAACCCAAGCCTGATCCTGGTCGATCACAACTCCTCCTAACAATGGTCCTCATTCTCGTTATTGGCGACCTCCATATCCCCTCACGAGCCCCCTCGCTCCCCGTAAAGTTCAAAAAACTCCTCGTCCCGGGCAAAATACAGCAGACGATATGTACAGGCAACATCACCGACCGCGAAACCTACGACTTTCTCCGATCCGTCTCGCCCGACATTCATATCGTCAAAGGCGATTTCGATGATGTACTCAACCCAACCCAACCCAACCCCCCAAACAGCAAAAGTCGCGTCCTTCACGGGTGCATTGGGTTGCACAAGCGCTGTACTGATGATAGACGCTGCCTAATCTTCCCACTTCGAAGATTATCACTCATGGCCCGCTGAAGATCGGAGTCATTCATGGGCATACGTTGGTGCCAAGCGTAGATCCTGAGACGTTGTTGATTGCCGCGAGGGAGATGGGGGTGGATGTGTTTATTTGGGGCGGGACACATCGGTTCGAGGCTCTTGAACTCGAGGGGCGGTTTTTCATTAATCCTGGAAGTGCGACGGGAGCGATTGCCTCTGGATACTGGGCGGAAGGGTATCGACTTGCTCTGTTCTTGTGTGTTGGCTGATGCGTTTTAGGGAAGAGCCTGTGCCCAGTTTTATGTTGATGGACTTGCAAGGAATGAGTTTGGTGCTGTATATCTATACATTGGATAATGGACAGGTTAAAGTAGAAAAGGTATTTTCTTCTTCGTTTAAAGCCGTTTCTAATAACCAGTTGTCGTACCGAAAAGGAGAGTCATGAAGAGCGAGTAGTGAACAGATGTCACTTTCTAGTTTCATTGGTTCCTCTATATATCTTCCAATGATGAGACTCGATCTTTTGCTCAATTGGACCTAATGACTTGCAAGCCTGCCTATACCTATATCAAGGGTCAAAACCTTCGGTAGTTCAATGTCTCTAGCAATTGTGACGATTCCAGTCAATTTTAATAAACACAGTAAGTCACGCAGCTTCTAAACCTAAGTAAAGGATACGGGGCCCTGTGCATTCAGAAAAAGAGTGTCGGGAGATGGATTGCCGGACAGTTGATCTTCGGAAGCGCAATTTCCTCCAAATTTTTTGTCCTTTTGCCCAAAATGCGTGCGCAGCGAACATAATGGACAATTGCTATGCCGACAAAGCAATTTCATATCGCAAATGGTATTCGGCGAATACTGCGACCGACTGCCCTTCTCTCGCCTGGTCCAGACTGTGCCATCTTTCTCCGAAGACGTCGTGATGCGGCCGAACAATGCAGGACCCTCCTCACCGCAGTCACGAATTCCCCGATGATATTAACCAAATTCCCCGAGGGCACACATCCACCGCCAAATGCCTTCGCAACCCTTGTCGATACTGCAATTGCCTGGGCTGAACAAGGGCATCGACACGCTGATCCTCCAACACACGCCGTTGTCCTCGTCAGCAAAGACTTAATCCCGACAGGGAAGGACGAGCTACTTCAAGGATTGGGCAACTCCCGTCGACTTCCCGGGCTAGATTCACTCATTGGCATTGTTGACACAGTTGGAGAGGGTGCAAAGGGAGTGAGCGTTCTTCTTGCAAGTCGCGAGGAGAGAATAATAATCGATGCCCTAGCAGGTTTACCGCCGAGAGAATTAAGAGTGGGACGATGGCATGCAAAGGACACGGAAGAGAACATACCTTTTAATTTTGCAGATGTCATAGCATCTATTCGCGGCGGACCGAGTGTAAAGCCCGTCGAAACGAGTTCAAGTCCCAGTGATTCGAGAGAATTCATTTTTGCGCTCGGGGACATGGAAACCCTGAGCTATGAAGCGGCACGGATCAATCTGCAATACCCCTCGGCAGACATCGTATCTATGTTTCCTTTATTTTGGCTAATGGAAGATGGGACTTGCTCTGGCACGAACACCCATGATCAATACTCTGTTCACAACTTTGGTTCATAATGGCGTCATCATTCCTTCGAATACCATTGCGTCGTTTCGCGTTCCAAGACGAGCAGGACAACAATACATGTCACCGAGATTCGAGCACAACATTTCATGGTTAAACGAGAATAGACCTCCCACTATCACAAGGTACAGCAAATTTACCAAGTCAAAGACTGACCCCAGCATGGCGGGAAACGTGATAGACGAATTGAATAATCAACGCGCGATGCCCTATCTCCTCTCCATCCTACCTCCACAATCAGAGGAAGAAAAGTTAAACCCTCTCCCTCTCGTCGCCCGAGTACCATCCCTAGAGAAGAGCGGTATCGTCTACGTCAATGTCCTGGGCGGCTCAAAGTCAAAGGGTGGGATCGCACTTGATCCCCTCGTCGCCACAGGCCACGTATCTGTCGGCACCAAAGTCGAATTCGGCCAGATCCAACAGGTCTATCTCCCCACCTTTCGTCCACCCAATAAATCTGTTCATGTTCAACTCGAGGTGCTCTCGCGTCTATCTCACCGAACGAAGCCAGAATGGGAGACCGCAAACCTCAAACGCGAAGATCGGTTTATGAGTGATGGATTTCGGAGGCAGCAACGATGGGACGGCGTTCCCGAGTTTACCTATAACAAACGACCTGATTACCAAGGGACGCAACTCGGACTGTTCGCTGCGGGCTCAGAGGGAGGATTTATGATGGGTGGAGCTGGTGTCGTACCATGGTTATCTCGTATCCAAGGATCGAGAGCCCAAGTCCAAGTCACACCATGCAGAAGAGGCCAACAACACAAACCAATCCAATCAAAGCCCAAATACCCCATCGACCCCGAAGCCCATATGGCTCAGATTGCCCAGAAAAAAGCGTTGCGAAAATATCTCAAAGAAAATAATCTCATCATCTCCAAACGCATCGAATTCACGACTCCCAACCGTTGGCAAACCGTCCGATTCCTCCGTAAAAAGGAAATCCCCGTGGAGGCACAGGAACCCAAAGCCAAGAGGAAGAAAAATCCTCTCGACGAACGGCGACTGGAAAAAGAACAATCGGCGGCCCGGACGGTTGGAAGGCTCCAAACGCGGTTGCAAAAGCGAGGAGCGAGGATCAACTTTAAATCGTTCGTCCCATATTCGACAATACTTGTCTCTCGCGATTCAACCACTCCGGTCGCGAGGAAAACCTTCAGTTTGGAGTCGCAGACCCACTACATCCAAGATTTGATGAAACTGGATCCGGAGGTAACAAGGTTACTCCAAAGTGGACGTATGGGGCACATAAGATTTTTTGGGTCGGGGAAGAAAGATTTGCGAGGGCCGAGACGCTTCGGATTTCGTTCGCGAAGATTCTGGAACAGTTATCGAGGGGGCGGGTTCCGTCGTGCTGGCCATAAACCCGGCGGCCTAAGGTTTTGGGGAAACTGCGGGAAAATAGGAAAGCATGGCCAGTAACGTATCCATCGTCTCAATTGCTTTGCGACCGCATTAAGTGAATATAAATGCATGCGTGGGGGTTGGTTGCCGAACGTGGCATTTAGTACGTGAGTACGGCGCTAGCCTTGTTGGAACCGAGTGAATGGCGCGCGAGAATAGCCGAAAGGGTCGCACAAGTTCACAAGACCATGGGAATTTTTGAGTTTTCATCTATTCGATGCGTTTGAGTCATAGCCGAGCCATCTCCGGCCTCTTTTGTACCAACAGTCCATACGACATCCTAGCTGCGCCTCTTATTGATAATTTCAAATAGCGACACCATTACGATCGTGGTGGCGCATTAAGAGCAGCGATTTGTGGAAAGAAAACCAGTTTTTTTGTATTTTGTCACACTGTAGAAAATACGGTCTGTTGTCGTTGAATGAATTCTACCGTAAGCTGGGGTCAGAGGTGGAAATGCAGCTGCGTCGCTCGGAAGCAGACGCAATGAAGCATGTCCGATTAGAAATACCGGTTTCAAAAATTTAGCTATCAAGGCAAGGGATCTGACGTAGCCAACACTGTCACGCCGCACTTTGTCGGATCATGAGATCGATTAAAAAGCTAGGTAATGAGACGCCCTATTCACGCGCGGTTCTGAATCACCGCGCCCTTGTGACTCGACCTGGTAAACTTTAATTTCGAAAATACGCCAAAAGTAAAATTAAGCAGCTGCAGGATGAGGTAAGAAACCTTCCTCAGAGCCACGCCCAATAAGGCAGGGGATCCCTCTTCCCCCACCTCCGGTGCGCCAGACACACACGTATTCAGAAAAACAGCTACAATTCGCTCATCGCAAACCCTTTTGCGCCTCGAAGCATATAAAGAGGCGAAGCGCCTTATCCCGAGACCTTCCTTTCGTATCGAAGCAGCCCATGAAGTTTTCGGCTGCCCTGAATAAAGTTCCATTACGTCAAAAACAGGACATGCCCGCGGACGATAAAATCGAAGAGATGACAGGCCTGCCTCTGGTCGATGGGCTCGTCGTGCTCCAGACAAGCCGTCCAGAGGATGTATCGGCACGACCACGCAGACCCAGGCTGCCACCTGGATCACGTTCAGCCTCTGCGCCGGCATCTGTGCGCGGAACTCCTACCCCTGGTTCCCCCATCGAGGATAGAGAACGTCCTGTTTCGTCCACCCGCCCTCGTCGTCCATTGCGAAGAGCGCCAACGGTGGAACTCGTGTGCAATAGAGCGTATCGACCTACTGGCGGGCCGGAATACGTCAAACTCCTGGCGAAATACGGTCTGCTGAAGAAGGACGAGCATCAAGGATTGGTCGTTGCACGCTTCGTGAATGCCGGCAGTCGCGCATGGAGACAACCTGAAATCATCAGGGTCAGCCAGTTTTCTGCCAGGGGAAACCAAGAGTTCTTAGCAGAGATCACGATAGGAACATCTCCTGGTACGCCGCAGAGTAAATCCGTCTCTGAATCGCAATTGCTGACGGTATGTAGCCTTGAGAGTTGATTTAGATACCGGATCGGCCGACTTTTGGGTGTTTTCAACGCTGTTGAGGCCTGAAACATTGGACGGAAGTTCGGGAGTTCTGCACCGCAAATTTGACTGGAAAATGTCTCGCTCCTGGAAGTGGCCGCCGGCTAAATGGGGTGGCGTTTGCAAGCCCTTCTCATTTCAACGGAGACCTTTGACCTGGGATATCGAATACGGCGACGGATCCTCAGCGTCCGGAGTGGTCGGCTTTGACCAAGTTGAAATCGGCAACATGAGAATCCAACAACAAGCAGTACAACTCGCGAACCGCTTCAGCGGCAGACAGTTCATCGACGGGTCGGCAGATGGCATCCTCGGTCTTGCATTCGGACACCTCAGCTCTGTCGGACCTGAAACTGTTGGGACCCCACTTGAAAATATGATCGCCCAAGACCTCCTGCACGAACAAGTCTTTACCGTCAGCCTCAACCCGGACAACTGCTTCTTCTCCTTCGGGTTTATCGACGAAGCAACTCGGGCAGGCAGGGATCCCCACTATGTCGACATTGATGATCGCGGAGGATTCTGGAACTTTAACTCTCGCTACGCTAGAATCGGAAATAAAATATATCGACGGATAGCAGGGACTGCGATTGCAGATACCGGAGCGAGCATCATTCTTACGCATCCACATCTTGTCTGGAAAATCTACCAAGAAATTCCGGGGGCCATGTACGATAGTCGACAACCAGGATGGGTGTACCCCAGGGACGCCGCTGTTCCTGAGATTGCGTTCTCCGTTGGCGACGACCAGTCCTGCATGATTTACATCGACGAGAATAATATGCGTCACTCCGATCTCGGGAACGGTTTCGTATTCGGTGCTATACAAGAGAATCCGGCATATGACGGAGGCGGGCTTGTCTTCGATATTTTCGGAACTCCCTTCTTCCGACATGTCTATGCAATCTTCGACATTAGAGGACGACGATTCGGCGTAATCAAAGAATCTCGAGAGCGATTGTTTTTGGCGTCCATGAGTGATAGCCCCGTGTCGTTGGAAGGGTCTACGAGGCATGGAGGTGAAGAAGAACAAGAGGATGTCATTGAGGATAGTGTTGATGGGAGTATCCTTGAAGAGTATCCCCGACGGAGCAGTACGGTGGACAGTAGCGGCTTGGGTTCTTCCATCCCACAAGTCCCCGAAGCGATACCGGAAGAACTGACTGCGGTGGAAGACGGTTCTGCAGAATTAGAGAGAATTTCCTAATGATGGAATTGGCGTGGAGGATTGCATTCTTTGTATTGTTAGAGAGGGAAGGAATCATGGCATTTTGGATTCAGTTTGGGGTAAGAATATGAAAAGTAAAAGGGCTGAGACTCCGCTTCTTCGCTTTAATCTACTACCGTATATTTCTAGAATAAATAATTAGCAAGTGCTGTTGTTGGAATTGTTACAGGTACACGTAGTTCTCGATCTCCGGCGAGCGAGACCCACTTGTCCCGATGACTACAAGGAATAATGAGCAATAAAAGTTTAAAGCAGCATTACTTGGGGCGTACATCGGTGTCCTCATCCCATTCCAATTTCCCGTAAAAGTAGAGCATCCATGGCACAGTGAAGCATCGAACTCTCCGTCGATGTTCTACTCCTGTAACTATGCTTGTTACGTGACAGACTTTGTGTTCGGCGGAGGGCCCCGCGCCCAACATGTGGCAGCAATAAATTGCTCCCGCCGATCCGTTTCGCTCGATCGTTGATTATGACACCCAACGCTCTCCTCCTCATTGCCGGTCGTATCCCTCCTTTTCAAAACTAACAGACATCAGACGGATCCGAAGAAATTGAATTCACGACGGCATACGATGTCTTCGTCCGAGCGGGTTATAAACCCACCATCTGCGGCGTAGAATTGAAAGACCCATCATTCGCAACGTGACTTTCGCCACCCCTTCGATCCCCGGCTGACGACCGCAGCTGCTCTCGATTCATGAAGATTCATGTCGACACGACAGAGCTTCCCAGTCGACCAGGGGACTATGCGATTGTCACTGTCCCCGGCGGAGCCAAAGGTGCTGCTATGCTCTCCGAATCGAGAGCCGTTCAATCGCTTCTTCAAAAATTTGTGGAGGAGGGAAAGTTTGTTGGCACGATTTGCGCAGGCAGTCTTGCGATTAAGACGGCGGGATTGGTGACGGGTGGGAAGGTGACGAGTCATCCGAGCGTCAACCAGCAGTTTGGGGAGTACACGTACAGTGAGGAAAGAGTCGTTGTTGAAGGTCATGTCATTTCATCCAGAGGGTGTGGTCCTTCACAGTTTCGATGCTGATTTAGGCCTGGGACTGCGCTTGAGTGGAGTTTGAAGATGGTTGAGTTGGTGTCTGGGAAACGGAAGAGAGATGAAGTAGCAGCTGGCATGGTCCTCCACCCGGCGGTTGCATAAACGAAAGTATTTTAAAATATACGGATGGCCATTATTAGTCGCAATGGAAGGCACCTGATATAACCTGTGTACTTGAATAACCCGCAGGCACATGAATAGCAATACTTTGTTGAAGAATGAGGAGGGCTCACATGTCAATGCCCCGTTAAGTCAATGACCTCTGCAATATCCGGTCGCTTCAATTGTCCACTCAATGGTGGACTTCCATCCGCTTCGAGGGGGACGGTCCGCGATCTCCTCTGTCTATCAAGCGCGGCCTAACAGTTCAACCTTGTTGCACACTGAATCTTAATTACCCGTAATCGTTTGTTCTCCCTCTTCAATCTTTGAGTCTCGAAATCAGTTGTCCGCTTGTGCGGCAATAGCGCGGGATTAGCGGTGGTTGGCGCTATACCCATTGCTTGAAGTAAATCTGAACACGTGAGTTGAACCCGAAAAGCGGAATAGCGGAACTCAGTGACTTATAAACGTAGCGGAATTCCACAAAAGGATTGCCATTGTCCAGGTATTGAACATTGGCATACGGGCCATTCCGGTATGGCTCTTCAGGTTTTAATCTGTTCAGGTTAGATTGAAGCATTGTAGTTACATACTCTGTGCGAGTGTCCAGTAATCCCTTTTGAGATTTCTCGTTTATCGGGGATCGCGAGTTGAAGTGCATTAATGTTGGTTCCGCATCGTATGATAGCGGGATACATCGCCGGACGACAATACGAATCACCCCAAGTTCCTGATTCGACCTTCCAAACCCCAGCTCGTCCCCTTCGTCTTCCACATTGGTCAATGATGCTTCCGGGGAAGCATACCAGTCAAAACAGCTTTGCGAAAGACAAACTTCCTTAGTCTTCCAGGTTGCGGCTCAACCCCGTAACACGTAACCGAATTGAACTTTGGAAGGGCATAACAAAGCAGGCAATTCGCCATCTGGCCATCGACGTAAAAGACACAACTTACATCATTCGCTGATTCGTTGACCACCACAATTGAAAACTCCCGTCCCTCCCGTGCTGGGATGTAGCGCTCGACGATCTTACCGTGTTCCTCGGGATCGATCTGCTTTGCGGTGTACTCCGGACATGGAGCTTGTCTGTCGTAAATGCCCGGCTGGCCTACCTGGGACGCCGCGGAGGAGACTGTGACTTTAATGCCCCTTGACTGCATAGGGGGTTCGGGCCTTGGGTGGGACCAAGTGGGGATGGATGGAGGCCTTGCTTTGTGTACGCCCTTTGCGCTTCTGCTGCGGGGGAGACGTTTCATTCCCACCAATCAGAGCATTAAGACTAACTTTCTTGCCTCAGTGAGATAACCAGAGATCCACCGTCTCGAGCAGAGTCAATGTGTTGCTCTCCCAGCCTCTCGAGAATGTACTAATTGAACATTGACCTGACTCGGTCCCGTAATAATAGCTCCACGCTCTGATCCTTTCCAGCAGCATCAACAACCCCATCCCACTCCTCAATCGTAAATCTGCCCAAACTCTCACACATCACCAGCTGCCGGGAATTATTGTCAAAAGCAAGGACATGAGTAGACGTTGCCTGTCGTCGCTGCACATCCGTAGGGTGACATATCGCCGTCCCCTGTGTCGTCACGACCTCGATCGCCGAAACAGTTGTCCGCAGCGGTATTGACGGTGTGGCTAAAAGGCCCAACATCAACGCATTTATCGACGTTGCAAGAATCGTGCTTGTCTACGCGTTAGAACGTGGCGGAACAAGGAGATACAGGATCGGGAGAGGATATATCGATAGAGAGGACTTGGATGACTATTTGAACTAGACTTCGCGGATTTAATGCCCTTAACATAATTGAAGAAATGAATTGTCGTAATTTGAGTTCGAGGGATTTGTCATGCGGTCCTGGATGTCAGGTACAGGGACCCTTGGGATAGGTGAGGTAGGGAACCTGGATAACCGGAAATTGGGCGGAATTGAATGTCTATGGTGGTTTCCGACACAAGCTCGTCTCTTCGGGGCACTTCAATGGGTCCTGTTATGGAAACGAGGACTTTGGTGAGTCCTTTGAGTTTAGCGGTAATGCTGTTGGATTAGGGACTACCGGCCGTCCAGATGGCGGAGCCATCGGCTCGCGAGAGCGGGTTTGTGGAGAAGTCGTCTGAGAGAAGCATTCTGCCGTTATTTTCTTATCATTGTCCCTGCATTTTGGTCTGATCGATGACGGGGCCTGGTGATTGGAAAATGAGAAAAATTTAGTGAGACGATCGGCGCTGATGTGAAGATGAAACGGCAACCTGTGTGGAACGGAGAATTGCGCGAGAATGAGACCACTTTCTATACGATGGGGATGGAGAGATAAAAAATTATGGTTAATGGCGTTGAAAAGGATGGGTAGAGCAGAGCATAACTTGACCCTCGAGCGACGCAAGAGGGAGCGGAGCCGGAGTTTTGCGGTTCCTTAACCGCAAGCAAAATATCGCTTGGAAGCCAAATACAGCGGCTGTCTTTCCATTCAACACAGCAATCCCCGGGAATGTTTTCCACCGTATTGCAATTCCCTTGCTAATCCTGGTGCATCCGATTCGGATCCAAGGACAAATGCTCGCTAATCCAAAGGACATTGTTACACTGTATAAATACCTCAGCCCACATGCCCTCATTCCTTCCTTCCTTCCACTCCTCTGTGTTGGTGAGTTTGACTCTCACGTAGCTGACGACAGCATTAAGACCTCCATGATATTCTTGTGCCCATTTGAGTTTGATGATGATGGATTTGCCGGTCAAGTCCTGGAGAAAGGGCTTTGGATTGATCTATGCGAGAAGAGTCTGTATGATTTCTCGATAGAAGGAAAAGTGGGACACAGGGCAATCAGTGATAAGGGGACTTGCCGGTATAAACGAAGTCATTGTTGACACACTTGCTGAAGACTGTTTGGATGTTCTGCGCGCATTCAAAGATCCAGAAACCCAGCAACTTCTCCCGGCTTTAGAATAATGTGCTTATGTAATCGCATACTTTACCCGAATTTTTCAACTCCGTCTCTTTTCGTTTGTCGGCACCTCGAGCCCGTCCTTCTTCCTCGCCTTATCTCGAGGGCGACTGCGACAACATCAAGGACAGAGAACGTGTCTGTGCAGCAATGGCGACTGCTCCCCCGCCCGGATACAATCCGGCGAAGCTGCAGGACCCTCGAACCGCGCGGCTGGCAGAGAAAACGAGAAAATGGCATCAAGGTAGACCTCACGCATTCTGCCCTCCTCTCAGACAAATCAATGCTGACGATGGTGTAGTCCAAAATAACCGGTTCGGCGAGAAGAGAACGCATGGCTTCGTCGAGGCCGAAAAGGCTGAAATGCCCAGAGAGCATCTCGCAAAGATCATGACGGACCACGGCGACATGTCGTCGAAGAAGTTTCGTCATGAGAAGCGTGCGTATCTTGGGTCGCTCAAGTACATGCCTCATGCGGTCATGAAACTCCTCGAGAACATGCCGATGCCATGGGAACAGGTCAGAGAAGTCAAGGTCCTATACCACATTACCGGAGCGATTACCTTTGTCAACGAAATCCCTCGAGTCATCGAACCGCTCTTCATAGCTCAGTGGGCCACGGTATGGATTGCGTGTCGACGAGAGAAGCGTGACCGACGCCATTTCAAGCGGATGCGATTCCCCCCTTTCGACGACGAGGAACCTCCGATTTCTTATGCCGAGAATATCGAGGATGTCGAACCTCTCGAGCCAATCATGCTGGAACTCGACGAGGCGGAGGATGCGCCTGTCTATGAATGGTTTTACGATCACAAGGCACTCATCGATACCCCTCATGTCAATGGACCGACGTACAAGCAGTGGAATTTGAATCTCCCTCAAATGGCAACACTCTACCGTCTAGGGCATCAGCTCTTGTCGGACCTCACAGATCGGAATTATTATTATCTCTTCGACCAAAAGGCCTTTTTCACGTCGAAGGCACTCAACATGGCTCTTCCCGGCGGACCTAAATTCGAG
>Ga0335081_10001544_pt1 | contig 36696 bp, 33 predicted proteins | sample Lox_Sample_35_FD_206713 | JGI IMG/M metagenome (GOLD analysis project Ga0335081, IMG submission 206713) | Soil microbial communities from Loxahatchee National Wildlife Refuge, Florida, United States - Lox_Sample_3.5 | ecosystem: Environmental > Terrestrial > Soil > Wetlands | place: USA...
CATCGACCCAATCGAGCGCGTGCAAATGATAGAAGTGGACGACGTGATCCTGAACGTACTGCGTGCAGAACATCAAGTTGCGAATCAATTCCGCGTTTTGGGGGACACTGATCCCTAGAGCGTCTTCCACGGTGCGTACGCTGGCCAGCGCGTGAACTGTGGTGCACACGCCACACGCGCGCTCCGTGAAGGCCCAGGCATCGCGGGGATCGCGGCCTTTGAGAATCTTTTCAAATCCGCGCACCATCGTGCCGGAGCTGAAGGCGTCGGTGATGACGCCATTTTCCACCACAGCCTCGACGCGGAGGTGGCCTTCAATCCGGGTAATCGGGTCAACAACGATTCTGGCCATGCCATTTACTCCTTTGCCTTCTGCTCAGTGACCGATTCCTGCTTGGCCTCACCAATCAGCCCGCGCTTGCGAATATTCGTGGTGATCGCGTGAGCGGCCATACCGCCTAATGTGACCAGTCCAACCGCCGTGCCAACGGTGTCCGCAGTGCTCTCGATTCCAAAACCAGGGAAGGAAGCCAGGTGCTGATAAAAAGGTCCGTTATCCCAAAAGTTGGCTTCGCTGCAGCCAATGCACCCGTGACCGGACTGAATGGGATAGCTGACGCTGCCGTTCCACTTTGTGACGGAGCAAGCGTTGTAGGTGACAGGCCCGCGACAACCCATCTTGTAGAGGCAATATCCTTTGCGAGCACGTTCGTCGTCCCAGGATTCCACGAAGAGCCCGGCGTCGTAATAAGGACGGCGGTAGCAGGTGTCATGAACGCGTCGGGAGTAGAATTCTTTCGGGCGGCCGAGATTGTCCAGTTCAGGAGCGCTGCCAAACACCAACAAGTGGGTCACAACTCCGGTCATCACGTCGGCGATGGGCGGGCAACCCGGAACATTGACCACTGGCTTGCCGACGATCTTATGTACAGGAGTCGCGCCCGTGGGGTTGGGCTTCGCCGCTTGGATACAGCCATGAGAGGCGCAACTGCCCCACGCGACAATGGCTGCGGCGTCCTTTGCGACCTCCTGCAGGATGTCTTCAGCGGTACGACCAGCGATGGTGCAGTAGACGCCGTCATCCTTGGTGGGAACTGAGCCTTCGACGAGAAGAATGTACTTGCCGGCGGCATTCTTGATGGTGTCCTGCAAACTCTTTTCCGCCTGGTGGCCTGCGGCGGCTTGGAGAGTTTCCGTGTAGTCCAGGGACAAGCTATTCAGGAGCACGTCGGCCACAATCGGATGCGACGAGCGAATGAAGGATTCACTGCAACAGGTGCATTCCTGGAAATGCAGCCAAACGACGGGTGGGCGCGCCTTGACCTCGAAGGCGTGGACAACCTCGGAAAGCGCAGTGGTCTCAATACCCGCCATCATGGCGGCGAAACTGCAGAACTTAAGAAATTCGCGCCGTTCGTATCCTTTGGATTGCATCGATTCCCAAATAGTGGATGTGGACTGGGCCATAGATCCTCCCCTCGCTACCGGAATCGGATAGTGTGGAACCGCCTGGCTAACTCCCGGAGCCTGTTGTCTTGCCTTACATTCAGGCCATTGCTTCCCGCGATTGGGAAGCGCAATTCACGGAAATTTTGGGCAATGTATTGCTAATCCAAACTGACGTATGCGACCAGAGTCACCTCTGCGAGTGACAAGGGTCACTGTCCGGTGTGCACGCCGCGCCAGTGCTCTTTTGTTTGCTTGCGGAGATCTTCTGTGCGGCAGCGAAACCTGGGGTTTCACCTGTGTTTGGAATGTCTGTTTTTGGAGCGCTGGCAAGAAAACGGAGAGAATCTCGCGCGCTCGAATTCTCAGCACGTTGACGCTGCACGGCGCTTCCTGTAGGATGAGTTGTTGTGAGCAGGGAGGGCGGTTAGCTCAGTTGGTTAGAGCGCCTGCCTTACAAGCAGGAGGTCGCAGGTTCGAGCCCTGCACTGCCCACCACCCGCGAAGTTTTCGCTGTGCTGGGCTTCGCGATTTCACAGCGGTTTTACGGCAAAGCGCAGCACTCCAAGGCTTGGGGACGTAGTTCAGTTGGTTAGAACGCTGCCCCGTCGCTGGTTAGAATCCCACACTGTCACGGCCGATAGCTTCTACCTGCCCTTTTGGATGTTTCCTTTGTCTCCTTGCTGTGCATTCCCACATCTTGCGGTGCATTCGAGCTGACCTCACTGCAGTTTTTCACCAGTACAACGGTTTAGCAAATTCCCGATTCCACTGCCTGTTGTTTGGAATCAATGATTTGCAGTCGGGTGAAATGCTCCTGTTCGGGCCGGAAACGCCTGCTGGGCAGCTTTTGTGCAACTATTGTGCAACCAAAAAATACAACGGTCTGCGGGTCGCAGGCTAACCTCACTGAAGTCGGCTTGCATGAAGTGATCTCCGATTTGCCTTATCGTAGATTCGAGCAGTCTTCGTTCACGCACTTCGCTTGCTCGCGAGGGATGGGGATCAGATTGACGCCTGTCATAAACGTGGACCCTCTCGCTGAATTCGGCGTATCAAAGCGCCACGAGAGGTGCTCCGCATAAGTAGTCCTTTCAACCTCGAGCTCGCCGCTAGCAACGGTCGCTTGCTCGTTTTCGGCGACAGTGAAGGTCACGGTTGTCTTGTCTATCTGGCGTGCCGGAAGCGGAAGTACCGGTCCAAAGAAGATCCAAAGCCTATTGCCGTGAGTCTCCAATGAAAGCGAGGAAACCCCGTAAGCACCGTTCGCACGCACAAGGTTGAGGACGACTTGCGGCACATCAGGATTGTTGGGATCGATCTGATCTATTGCAGCTTCCGTGTCAGAGAGTTGTTTGACCGCAAGGATGCGTCGCTGTCCGCCGCTGCCGCTAAGAGTCCACTTGGCCGCTTGCACGATATCGTCTGGGCCGCTCTCGACATTCCAAAGGTCCGTGCCGGGCAAAATCGCGCTAATCGTCATGTCAGTCGCATAAAAGGCAGCGAGCGCATCATGGGATCGCGTTGATTCGGGCCGGTATTCTCTCCCTGCGATTGTAAGGATAGTTCCCGCTGCGGCTGCCGCACGGCGCGGCGCGTACAGTAAGGTGACGCCGGAATGGGTGTAGAAGATAACCCCTGGAGACGCGTGGGGTACCATATCACCAGCGACGAATTGCCACGTGACGTTCTGCCCGAACTGATCGTAAAAGTGAAATAGAAATAGTGGACGAGAGTCATCGGTCGAAGAGGCTGCAAAATCGACTGGTGTGGCATGGGCATCAACTCCATCGGCGGCTAGGGCATCCACCCGACGGTTCAAGTTGGAATAGAGGACTTCTCTGTTCGTCGTCTTATCAAGCAAAATGATGTCGCAGCGTTCTTCATCGACTAGTGCCTCAATCCTTGCGTAACGCGGATCGTCAGTAAACGACTGTTCGAAATATTGCGGCACGTGCCGAAACTTTATGTCCATGGGAAGCACAGGTGCTTCTGGCGTCAAAGCCGTCGCTGGAACCTGAGCCCGCATTACGGTTGCATGGCAGAAAAAGAGACAGCTCACGAAACCGATTGAGACGATTCGGTTCTTCATTACTGCTCGTCTGTTACAGGTCGTCAGCAAAAAGCCAACAGAACGATGAGCGGATCGCATCAGGGTCGCGCAAATAGAAATCGCGATACGGGGCATTCATCCTCTCCTTCTGGCACGTCAGCGTGCGAATGTTCGTCCCTAACGGGAGGGCACGACGTGTGCCAAAGCAAACCCAGCCGCGTGAATGCAGCAATCCACCTGCTTTCAGGAATTTAGCGCCCCGTGAGTTCAAGGTGTTACCCGTGTCGAGAGGAGACGTGCCCGCGTTCGGGCAATGCTGCCGGCACTTGGGCATCTGAGGCGGTACTCGACGCCAGCGGTCCTGCCCGATCAGCCTGACAGGCGTTTTGGCTCTCGTGTTAGCGTTCAGGTCGTCTAAAGCATCCGCGCAGCGCGTCAAACATGCACGCTCAGCGGACCGGACTTTGAACACGCAATTGTTTTCGTGAACCTTGCCTTCGGGTGGGAGCTCGACCTTAGGTCGGCAGCCTGCCTCTGCCTTTTGTCTTCGAGCACGGGAGTGGGCGAGGCTACCGCGGAATCAGACAGTTCTGTCGGCTTGTGACAATTCCGGCGTGGTTCGCGCAGTCGAAGAAAACCATCTCCGCCAGATGACTCGCAAAACGATCATCAACGGAGTTCTCTTTTCATCTTTAGCGTTGCCGTCCGGTTGACCTAAACCCTTCGCCCTTCACGCTGGTCGAAACACTTTGGGGTCACAGTCGAGCAGTGCTACATATGTGTCAAAACCTCTGCTCAACAGCCATTGCTCCGCTGCTTTTGCCTCTTCGTTATTTTCCAAGACATCAAAGATGGCCTGATTGACGACAGCCAGCAACAAGCGCTTGGCTGCTTGCGGGTAGAACGCTTTAGATTGATGTGACATGTGGGTCGCTCTTCTTTCCGTTTGAGAGAATCTCTGCCAGTGCCCTTGCAGGCGTCGCCGAGTTCAGCAGTCTCTTGATTTCCTAGAACGCGCCATACAGTTGTTGCTGCAAATCCTCACCCATGAATGACTGAATTGGTGAACGATTGAATTTGTCCCAAAAGCTTTTCCACTACCCCTCACCTAACTCGCTTCTTTGGAAGCACGGGAAAGCCCAAAAGGGGCGGGCCGTAAATAGCTGAAAGTAAACGGGAGTGGGGCAATTGCATTTCTTTTATCTAGTGATGACAACGAGTTTTTAACATTCTTGGCAATCCGCTGTCAGTGCCGTTCCGGTAGCGCAAATGTGTGGTTATCGTGAGTCTTCGCTGGTCGAGTCTGGCCGCACCTCTCGAATGGCGGTCTGCATCGAAGAGTTGATGCGTGTCTTGCTGCTCAATCTCGGCGTTGATTCCCTGCAGGCTGCCAACCAGTCGTTGGGTAGCCAAGGGTATGACGTCGCTACTCATCACGGCTTGGCCGTTGACCACGTCCTGGCACTGTCACCCGAAGTGTTGGTCACGGAAGCAACGCCTTCGGACCTGAGCTGTTGCGCACTGATCACGCAACTCAAGGCTCACGCCGAGACGGAGTCGTCACTCAAGATCGTGATGATTGTGCATGGCGGTGCCGTGGAGCGCGCTCGCGCCTTGGACCTCGGCGCCGACGACGTGATCTCGTTTCCCTTCGAAGCGGTGGAATTTGCCGCCAGGATCCGGACTCAATTCCGCGAGCGTAAGCCACAAGAGGAGCTCAAGACCATGCTTAAATATGCCGTGCAACGGGAGCGCTTCGCGGACATCGCCCTCGAATCGCTGAGCGGCCCGCTCGGCAAACGGCGCTTCTGGCTGATTCCCGCTATTTTCGTGCTCAGCACGGCGGCTGTACTCGGGGCGATCGATCTAGGCATTTCCAGCCGCCGCACGCGCAAGGAAACTCGTCAGTTGCGAGCGGAAATCGCGCGTCTGAGCAGCGGTCTGGGCCAGCAAGGCGAGCTCCTGCATCGCGGGGAGTTCACGCGCGGGCCTCTTGACGTGCAGTCGCAATCTGCATCCACCCTACGTGATTCTCTGAAAGCGCACTCTGAGGATCTCCGCAACAAAGTAGCTTCGGCGGGCGGCCCGGACGCTGATTCCCTGAAGCGCCAACTCGCAGACACGCAGCATCGCCTGAAACTCCTCGAAAGCGAAGGCAAGATCGCCGAAACCGTCGTCCATGATTACGGCCCCAGCGTCTGCTTGCTCCACGTTGTCGTCGAATTCCTTGACAGGCAATCCGGCCATCCTATTCAAGTCGCCGTCGATGCTGGAGGCAAGCCGCTGGTCGACGACAAAGGCATGGTGCAACTCGGCGAGGGCGGCGCGGGACCCCATCTCCAGATTGACGTCTTCGGCACCGGCTTTCTCGTGAAACGCGACGGAAAAATCATCACCAATCACCACGTAGTCGAACCTTGGTGGAAAGACGAGGATCTGAAGCAACTTCTCGATCAGGGCGCCATCGCTTACGTTTTGTACTACGAGGCTTACTTCCCAGGAAAAGTGGAGGGTCTGCGCGCCAAACTAGATCGCATTTCCTCGAAGGCGGATGTGGCCACTCTTCAGCTCGAATCTCCGCCTCCTCCCAACTCCGCAGTGCTCGAACTCGACGATCGCACTGAAGCAACAGTGACGGGAGATCCCGTTGTGTTGATTGGCTATCCAACCGGAATTGAAGGCATTCTCGCCAGGGCAGGCGCTGATGTAACGCAGAAAATCGCCGGTGGCACTCAGGACGTCAATCTAATCATGTCGCAGCTCGCTTTACAGCGCCTCATCCGCCCTACGACCACGCAGGGCCATATCGGCGACGTGCTTGAGGACAAGATTGTCTACGACGCCGCCACTACCTCCGGGGGTTCGGGCGGACCGCTCTTCAACCGCGAGGGAAAAGTGATTGGCATAAATTTTGCCGTACTCAGAGATTTTGGCGGCTCGAACCTTGCCGTTCCCGCCAAATATGCAAAGGACCTACTGAAATAGACCGCCGTTTCTCGAAGGCCCGTTTCCCGCCCCAATCGTCAGTCGACTTGGCAATTAGCGCTCCCGTGCCAAACCCACTGATTTGCGGGGCCACCGAGAATCGCTCAAGCTGTTAACAGCTGGCCTAAACAGTCGAAGCCTCGTCAACCATTCGCGGTGGCCAATCCGCACTCGAAGTTCCTTCCGCTCGGCAAATCATTGATAAGCAATGGGATCCAAGGTGTTCCTAGCCATCGACTCATTGGAATTGTGTTTGCTTTATGAAGTCCCGTGCGGGGATGGATCGAGTGCGGAACCTACGAACATCTGCGAGATGGAGCGCTCCGGTTTTGCGTGTCTCAGTCGCACGCTGCGCCCTGCAATCTGAAATGGAGCTGGGAGAGACTTTGACACTTCGAGCGCAAATCCCGCAAAAGGCAGAAGAAATCCGCATTCGACATCGGAACGGAAGAGGACGCTCCACGAACGGAAGAATCATCTTCCTGTTGCTTTACCCGCTGTTTGTAATCTGCTTGTTCGCGTCCGCGGCGCGGGGGAATCAGGCCAACACCGCGAGCGCGAAAGTCGAAGGATCGGTCTTTGTTCGCGACTCTGCCGGAAACCAATCCTTTGTGGCTGGCGCAATCGTGAAATTCAGCGGACCAGCCACTTTCGAAACTGAATCGGACGAGAACGGCAATTATGTCATTGCGGCCGTGCCTCTTGGGACTTACACGGTCGAAGTTGACTTCCCAGGTCTGAAGACGACGCGGGAAGTTCCTATCGAAGCAAGTGAAGTTAGCGTTCCGCTGGAATTGGTACCGGCTGAGGTAACAACATCTGTGGAGGTAAAAGCCAATCAACCTGAAACCAAAACCCCTGCTCCATCGGAAACAATCTCCGAGAAAACTCTACGCGAAGCTCCCAATGTGAACGAGCGTTTTGAAAGCTCGCTTCCTCTTATTCCTGGAGTTGTTCGTGGGCCAGATGGGCACGTCAATCTCAAGGGCACACGCAATACCCAGAGTGGCGCGCTGGTGAACAGCGCGAACGTTACCGACCCCGTAACTGGCAGTCCAGCCCTAAATCTTCCGATTGATGTCGTGGCTTCGGTGCAAGTCATTTCGAATCCCTACGATCCCCAATACGGCAAGTTCACTGGAGCGGTTTCCACCGTCTCTACCAAGACCAGCGACTATGAGAAGTTTCATTTCTCCATCCAGAACTTCTTACCCCGGCTGCGGGATCGCGACGGCAGCATTATGGGCATTGGCGCCGCCACTCCGCGAACTACCATCACCGGGCCGGTGTGGAAGGATCACATCGCCATTACGCAGTCCATCGAATACCGCCTTGTTCGCACGCCGGTAAATAGTCTTCCACCGTCGGAACGAGATACGAAACTGGAGAGCTTCGATTCCTATACGCAATTCGACTTCATCGTCAGCCCGAGGCAGACAGCTGCGGTTTCGGTTGCAGTGTATCCGCAAAAGCTGGATTACCTCGGGCTGAGCACCTTCACGCCTCAGCCGTCGACGCCGGATTTTCATCAGCGCGGTGAGCAAATCAACGCGCAGGATCATTACGTTGTCGGCCAAGCAGGCCTGCTGAATTCGCAGTTCAGCTACAAGCGCTTTGACGCCGATGTGACCGCGCAGAGCGACGATCCGTACCGTCTGCTGCTCGAAACCACCGAAGGCGGTTTCTTCAATCGGCAGGCGCGTCGAACTTCCCGTACCAGTTGGCAGGAAAATTATCAGTTAGCGCCCTGGCAGTTGGCCGGGTCGCACCAATTTACGGTGGGCCTGAGCTACGAACACTCCGCATACCAAGGTCGCCAGACGTTTTTGCCGGTGGAAATTGACGGTGCGTCGAACGAACCTGTGGAACGCATCTCCTTCACTTCCCCAACCTCATTCCGCATTAGTCAAAACGAGACGGCCTGGTTCGCCGGCGACCAGTGGGCGATTAACCCGCGACTAACCTTGAGCTTCGGCTTGCGCTTCGACAACGACACGATCACAAGCTCCACCCACGCCGCTCCTCGCGCCGGATTTCTCCTGTCACTAACTAAAGACGGCAAGACACTGCTGAAGGGTGGCGTTGGCCGGTTTTATGACCGCGTCCCGCTCATGGCTCCCACGTTCACTGATCTTCCGGATCGCACTGTCACAGTGCTCGACCAGAACGGCGTGGCTCTTAGTTCTGTGTCCTATCAGAACAAAATAATTAGCGAGCTCCGAAGCCCGCGCAGCATGTCGTGGAATCTGGAACTCGATCGCCAGATTCTTGCGGGCCTGTTGCTGCGGATCGCCTACGAACAACGCAACACTACCGACGACTTTGTCGTTTCGCCGGTCTCCACCGGGACCACAGGAGCACTCGAGCTCTCCAACCGTGGCAGCGATTCCTACCGAGAGTTCCAAGTGACGGCCCGCTACCAGCTAGCTCACCATTTGCTAAACGCTTCGTACGTCCGGTCCCGTGCTTATGGCGACCTTAACGACCTCAATCAGTTCTTTGGGAATCTCGCGCAACCGGTTATCCAGCCGGATGCCCGAGGGAGACTGCCGTTTGACGCACCCAACCGTTTGCTGTTCTGGGGCACATTTACCGGCCCGTTGAAGCTAACACTCGTTCCCGTTTACGACTTGCACACCGGATTTCCCTACTCCGTCGAAAACCAACTCCGCGAATATGTTGGACCGCGAAACGTATATCGCTTCCCGAGATTCTCTTCGTTTGATCTGCAGATTACGCGGCCGATCATACTGCACTTTGGAGAGAAGAGTATACACGCGCGCGCCGGAGGCGGGGTCTTCAATCTTTTCAACCACTTTGATCCACGGGACGTACAGAACAACCTGACCAGCGCCAGGTTCGGGGGATTCTTCAACTCATCTTGGCGGGAATACCGCGGAAAATTTGTTTTGGAGTTCTAATGATGAAAAATCGCTTCTTGCTCGCGGCCTTGTTTCTGCTTCCGGCGTCTGCCGCGGCAGACGAATCCCCGTCGCTCCCGACTGCCACGGAAATCGTGACTCGGATGGGTTCACGCGATCTCCAACGGCAGGTCTCCATTGAGGGATACGCCGGGATGCGGCGGTATGTCCTCGATAATCAGCATTTTCACAAGCGCGCCGAAATGCTCGTGCAGGTGCAAGGCGACCCGGACGGTACTAAGCATTTCGAGGTCGTGTCTGAGGAAGGCTGGAAAGCAGCGCACAAACACGTTTTGCGCAAAATGCTGGAATCAGAATCGGAAACGTCGCGTCCCGAGATGCGCGCAAACACCAAACTCAATCTCGAAAACTACGACTTTGAAGTAGTCGGCACTGAAATGGTAGCCGATCGCCCGGCCTACGTTCTCGAGACTCACCCCAAGCGAAAGGAGAAATACCTGTTCCGGGGACGCATCTGGGTAGACGCCGAGGACTACGCGCTGGTCCGCGCGGAGGGCAGTCCTGCCAAGAACCCCTCGTTCTGGACGAAAAGCACGCATTTCGTGCAGATCTACGAGAAAAATGGCCCTCTCTGGTTTCCCCGCTCGACGCAAAGCGTCACCGAAGCTCACATTTTTGGCACCACGGACGTGAACATCGAGTACTTCGATTACGCGCCCAAGACGACGCACTCTGCTGACAACTCCGTAATGTCCGCAAAGGAGATGCCGAAGCGATGAAAAGCACGATAGCAACTGTTAATGAGTGCCTGATACTCGCTGCGGGCAACGGGAGCCGGATTGCCTCGGTGTCCGGCGGCGTACCCAAACCTCTTGTGCCCCTGCGCGGCATACCACTTCTTGAGCATGTCATCACGTCGTGCCAGGAAGCCGGAATCACGAGATTTGTGATTGTTGTCGGGTATCGCGCCGACCAGATTCGCCGCTGGTTTGCCGAGCGGTCGTTTGACGGCATTTCTGTCACCTTGGTAGAAAACCTCGAATACCACAAAGCCAACGGTGTCTCCGCCTTGGCCGCTAAAGATGAACTTCACAATCCATTCTTGCTTCTCATGTCCGACCACATTTTCGAGCCAAAAACGGCAAGGGCGCTAGCCCAGCAACCGCTTGCAGATGACGAGGTCATTCTCGCTGTCGATCATAATGTGAATGGTGTCTTTGACTTGGACGACGCTACGAAGGTCAAGTGCGAAGAGCATCATATCGTTGATATCGGCAAGGACCTTGGTTGTTACGACGCGCTCGACACCGGGATGTTTTTGTGCAGCCCGGCACTCTTCCAGAGGCTCGAATCAGCAAAGAGAGATGGAAACTGCTCGCTCTCGGATGGCATGCGCCAACTTGCGCAAGAACAGAAACTGAGGGCCTTCGACATTGGCGACGCACACTGGCACGACGTCGACAGCCCCGAGGCGCTGGCTCACGTCGAGAGCATCTTTGATCTGGACTTCTGCGAAAATCCGTTCGCCGAGAGTCTCGTCGATGCTTAAGATCTCATCAAAAGCGCGGCTCCCGCTTCGCCTCTTCGCGATCGCCATGAGCGCAGGCTTCTTTGTTTACCTTATCTGGCGAGCTGGCCCCAGCAAGCTGTGGAAGAGCCTTTCCGAGCTCGGTTTGGGGATCATACTAGTAATTGCATTGGCCGGAGTTTCGCACTTGGCGAGGACGTGGGGTTGGCGGCTTACTCTGGGGGACGACCACGATAAGATCTCATTTTCGCGCTTGGTGGGGCTTCGACTGGGGGCGGAAGCCGCCGGACAACTCGGGATCCTCGGCCAAACCTTTGGAGATTCCGTCCGAGTCTCGCGTTTGAGTGCAGAAATACCCGTTGCCACTGGTGTCGCCTCGGTGACCCTTGATCGCGGCTTCTACGTCGTAACGGGAATTTTGACCACTACTGCGGGGTTTCTTGCCGCTCTTCCCCTCGTGACGCTTTCCCATGCGCTGCGTCTGTACGCGAGTCTGTTCGCTGTCGCACTCATCGCCTTTTTAATGTTGACGTTGTGGGCGGTACGAAAACGTTTGCCGATGCTTTCCTGGTGTGCCCGCGTGATTGGCCGCGTTCCCTCGCTCAAAAATTGGATGGAAAAGAGATATCTGTTAGTGGAGTCCGTTGAAAATGCGCTGTTCGATTTCCATCACAAGACCCCCGGAGCATTTTGGGCGAGTTTTTCGTTGAATCTGGCCGCCCAGTGCATGGCGGTATCAGAGGTGTGTTTAATCCTCTGGCTGATGGGCGTGAAGATGGGTTTCTTCAGTGCCTTGGTAATCGAAGCATTGACCAAGCTCGTGAACGTTCTGGGCAATTTCAACCCAGGAAACATTGGAACGTACGAAGGTGGAACCATGCTGATCGGCAAGATGTTTGGCCTAAGTAGTGCGACCGGATTGGCTTTGGGAGTGTCAAGGCGATTACGGTCCTTTTTCTGGGCAGCCGTTGGCGTCGTTTGTCTCTTCTTGCTGACCAGGCCAAGAAAGGGTCGCGATCCTAAAAATCAGGAGAGTACGCCGCCAAGCTTTGCGAAAGATCAAATCGTGCAAAGGGATCTTTTGAACAGTCTCCAGAACGTCGGAAAAGTCGCCGTTGCCATTTTTCTCTCCAATGGCGGAACGAACAGCAGCCAATACAGATCTCCGCTTGCTCGAGTGGGGTCTCTGCCCATCCTGCTCCGGACCGTACTGGCAGCGCAAAAGCTTGGCCCCTCACGAATCATGATTGTCGTCGATCCGATCGCCAGACTGAGCGTCCAGCGCGGGTTGTTCTTTACCGGACGTCTTCCCGAATCTGTCCAATGGATTGCGGCAGCCGCCGGGGCGCCTCTCTCGCAACAATTGCGGCTCATGGCCACTGAGGCTGGCAGCGAACGCTTGGTTCTGATCGACGGAAACACGACGTATCATCCATCGCTACTCAAGAAAGCCAGTGAGTGGAATAACGACAGCACGGCGTTGGCGCTCACGAGCGGCGACAAACTTGTCGGCATTCATGCGCTCTCTGTCGAGATGATCCGCGATTTCGCAGAACGTTGCCCAACGCAAGTCGGCACTCTCAAGGAGCTTCACGCCTCACTCATCGAGATGCAGTCGGTCGTTTGCATGCCCGTGGCGGAGAACTTGTGGCAGCGCGTCAGTAGCCCCGAGGACCGCCAGTCTGCGGAACAAAAACTCGACCGCTGGCTGGTCAAACCAACGGACGGCATCTACGCACGATTGAATCGCCGCATCTCCATACCGATCAGCCGGCAGCTCATTAAGTTTCCGATCACGGCGAACATGGTAAGCATATTCACACTTGGAGTTGGCTTTGCTTCCGCAACATTCTTCGCTTTTGGCGGTTACTGGTACACGCTCCTCGGCGCTTTCCTTTGCTTGTGGGCAAGCATCTTGGACGGATGCGATGGCGAGGTCGCTCGCTTGAAACTTCTGGAATCCGCCTTCGGCTGCTGGCTGGAAACGATTTGCGATTACCTGTCGTACCTGTTTCTTTTTGTCGGCATGACCATAGGACTGTGGAGAAGTTCAGGATCGAAGTCCTACCTAGTGTTCGGTGGCCTGCTACTCTTTGGAGCTATTGCAACCTTCCTTGCTACCGCATGGGAGAGGCATCGCCTCGCGGGTGAGCATCCGGAGCAGCTATTGAAAATCTGGCAGGGTCATGCGGAGAGCCGGCCATCGAATCCTTTTTTGTATTGCGGGCGGCATCTGGAGTTCATCATCCGGCGCTGCTTTTTCCCTTATGCACTGCTCTTCTTTGCGCTCTTTAACATCATGAACGTGGCGTTTGTTCTTAGCGCGCTAGCGGCCAATCTGGCTTGGCCCATCGCGCTGTACTCTTCTCGCACCTTCGCCGGTGCCCGGAGGCCGGCGGTAGCAAGGGCCGTGGCTTCGGCTCAAGGGGTACAGGGATCGCGTGAATATGCACCAGGTCTGCCTTGAGCCTCGATTGTTGATCCATCAGCGGATGAATCACCCAAGAACCACGCGGGAGTTAGCGTTCATCGCGGCACAGCCTGGGAGGCCCGGCAGCAAGCGTCGGCCGCGCACACAGATTGGATGAGACGAAGCTTATATTCTCTGGAGCACTCTTGTGGGAATGATTGACTTTTCTTTGCGCAAGCCGGACCACGCCGATCCTCCGTTCACGGCCACTCTCCTTTCTGAACCCGGAGGGGCGTTCCGTTTGCAAGAGCACAGTATTGGCGAAATCGAACCGCGGCTCCGCGTACTCCGGAAGGTAGGCGGACAACAAAAGCTCGATCAGTTCTTGCGAAGCCTTCCAGCAAAACTCCGAGGGCACTTGTCCTTCGACTACATGAGCCTGGCCTTGAGCAAGGAAGACGGAGACGGAAAGAAGTGGTATGTGCAGGACGATCAGGACCCTTCCATGTTGACCTGCACGCAGTTGGTTCCAGGTGAAGATCAGTTGGTCTCCTGGGTCGTGGAACACCAAGAGGCCACTGTAATTCCGAATTTCAGAGAAGAAATCAGATTCTCGACTGTAAGAAAATCATTAAAGGAATGCGCCTTGAAGTCCGTGTGTGCTGTGCCGTTGACAACAGCGCAGTGTAAAGTCGGAGCAATTCTTATTGGAAGCACGGAATCCAATAAATATTCGGAAGAGTATGCGCAATTTCTCTCCGTGATCGCAGATCAGATCGCTCTGGTTGTCGGCAATGCTCTAAGCCACGCCGAGCTGAGACGCCACGAAGCGTTATCACGTCTCGCCAAATCTCTGGCCTCCAGCGCTCCGGAGGATACATCACGCAATCTCGCCGCGTTTCTTCGTCCGTTGCTCGACTTTGATTTCCTAGATCTCATCGTCTTCAAAGAAGGTACTAGCGAAGTGCTTTGGCACTCCATTGGGGCTGGGCAACTTCCCCCGCCGGATGTTCCCATGGAAGAAACGACGTGCTGGTGGGTTCATCAGCAGCAACAGCCGTTTTGCATTGCGGACTGGAAAAGGGATGACCGGTTTGCGGTACGGAGAGAGGCGCTGAAGAAACTGGGGTTTGAGTATCGCTCCCTCTGCCGCGTGCCGTTGCGCACCCCGCACCGCCGGCTCGGGATGTTCAGCATTGCCAGTTCGCGGCCGCATGATTATTCCGAAGATGAAATACGATTCTTATCGCAGGTGGCAGATCAGGTAGCGATTTACGTGGAGAACGGACTTCTACACAGCGAATTGCGAAAACTCAAAGACAATCTTGGCGAGGAAAAGGTTTACCTCGATAATGAAATCCACAGCGAGCTGAAGTTTGAGGAGATCGTAGGGAAAAGCCAGGCCCTGCAGCAAGTACTCCGGCAGATCGAAGTCGTGGCACCCACCGGTTCCGCCGTGTTAATCCAGGGGGAGACGGGTACCGGAAAAGAACTCGTCGCCCGCGCCATTCACAATCTGAGCAGCCGGCGTGATCAGCCTTTTGTCAAGCTGAACTGTGCAGCGATCCCCTCCGGCCTGCTCGAGAGCGAGCTTTTTGGCCACGAGAAGGGCGCATTTACCGGCGCTGTCATGCGAAAGGCCGGCCGGTTCGAAGGCGCGGACAAGGGAACTCTCTTTCTGGACGAAGTGGGCGACATCCCACTCGAATTGCAGCCCAAATTGTTGCGGGTCTTGCAAGAACATGAATTTGAAAGGCTGGGTAGCACACGTACTCAGCAGGTGGATGTCCGCGTCATAGCCGCCACTCACCGGGACTTAAAACAGATGGTCGAAGACGGCGAATTCAGGAGTGACTTGTTTTACCGATTGCATGTCTTCCCGCTGTGTGTCCCTCCTTTGCGTGAGCGGCGCGAAGACATCCCCATCCTCGTGCGGCATTATGTGGATAAATCCGCAAGGCGCATGAATCGGCGGATCGAAACGATTCCTTCCCAGGCAATGGAGGTCTTCGCGACCTATCCCTGGCCCGGCAATGTGCGCGAGTTGCAAAACTTCGTAGAGCGCGCGGTAATCCTGTCGCCGGGGCTTGCCCTCCGGCCTCCACTCGCAGAACTGAAACAGGCACTTCAGGAAACCAATTCGAGGCTAAGCACTCTCGAAGAGGCGGAGCGTGAACATGTCCTGCGGGCCCTTCGAGAATGCAACTGGGTCATTGCGGGGCCCAGCGGCGCCGCGGCGCGTCTCGGAATGAAACGGACGACTCTGGCGTATCGCATACGCAAGCTGAAAATCGCGTGTCGGCCAGAGTGATTTCACTATATGATTCCGGTTTCGCAAATCTTGGCTGACCAACACGAGATAAATTGAATCGGCAAATCGTCCTGCAGTAGTTCTCCACAAATGCCACGATCACGACCTTCGGCCACCTGTTCGGGACCGAAGTAGAACAACGATAGATCTCGGAGCCACCACGTATTTCTCCCGCTCCAGAGGCGAACCGTGGTCCGAGAAGTCGTCGGGACTTGGCAAAGCCGTATCCACGATTCTCTTCCACTCCTGCGCCGTACCTTCCTGGACATGGAACTCCAACTCCTCCCAGAACGCGTTGATCATCACGTAGATATCGTCATCGCCTTGAGAAGCGCCGTGCAGGCAGAACGCCACGCTGCGAGAATCGCCGGACAGATCAACGCTGGGGCCAGTTCCGTACCAGGAGACGTCCTCCCGCCAGAATCTGCTGCGGCTCAGGGAAGGATGAGTTTTCCGGAACGCAATCATGCTCTTGAAAAAACGGAAAATGTCCTCGTTGGCCCGGAGTTGGTTCCAGTCCAGCCACGCAATTTCGTTGTCTTGGTTGTAAGGATTGTTGTTGCCAAATTGCGTGTTCAGGAATTCATCACCTGCGCGCAACATGGGGATCCCGTTGGACAGCAAGAGCAAGCAGCAGAAATTCTTGACCTGTTTCCGGCGCAGCGCTCGCACCGCCGATGGCACGCCTTCTTCCCCTTCGTGCCCACAGTTCCAACTGTAGTTGTCGTCCATCCCGTCCTGGTTGTTGTGGCCGTTTTCCCAGTTACGCTTGCGGTCGTAGGAAACGAGATCGTAAAGGGTGAAGCCGTCGTGGGAGTCTACATAGTTCACAGTCTGATAAGCGTGGTAAGCCTCAGTCCGGCTGTCCGGGAACAGGTCATCGCTGCCATAGATGCGCCGCATCAGGTCCGGCACCATGCCCGGGTCGCCTTTGACGAAGCGGCGGACATCATCACGAAACCGCGCGTTCCATTGAAGCCAGGTCAGCCCCGGGAATCCGCGACCGAGTTGATACGCGCCGGTGTCCCAGGGTTCGGCGATCAACTTCAATAGACCTAGCTCCGGATCGCCAGCGATTTCGTTGAAGATTGGAGCATCTCCCCAATTGAGTGATCCATCGGCGTTACGGCTAAACACCGATGCCAGGTCGAAACGGAATCCATCGATGCGCATTTCGTTTTTCCAATACCGCAGGCTGTCCATGACCATTTTCCGCACGTGCGCTTGGCTGAAATTCAAAGTATTGCCGGTGCCCGAGTAATTGGCGTATGGAACCGTCGGGTCGGAGGACGGCATGTAATAACCCGCAGCGCCGAAACCCTTGAAGCTGTAGACGGGGCCGCGATGGTCGCCCTCACACGTATGGTTATAAACAACGTCAAGAACCACGGCAATTCCTGCTTGGTGGAGAGCCTTGACCATGTTTCTGAATTCAAGATGCTGCCCATCGTCGTCACGAGTGGAGGCATACTGCGCATGCGGTGAAAAGAAATTCAAAGGCATGTAACCCCAATAGTCGCGCTCGTGAGGGTCGCGCTGAAATATGGGCATCAGTTCGACGACCGTGATCCCGAGCTCGTTCAAATAAGGGATCTTTTCTACTAGTCCGGAGTAGGTGCCGGCACGCGAAGGATGCACGCCAGAATTTGGATTTTTCGTGAAGCCCTTGACATGTAGTTCGTAAATGATTGCGTCCGACTCAGGGCGAGGTGCAACGTCTCCTGACCAATCGAAGGCGACACCATGCCCCGTCAGCACTCCCAGAGGTGCTTTTCCTGCGTTGGGGCCGGGCGCAATTGCTAGCTGGCGGTCAAACTCGGGTGGAAAGAAAACACATTTAGCATAGGGATCGAGCAAAACCTTTTCGGGATCGAAGCTCTGAAGCTCAGAAGCGACTTGTCCTGAGACCGAGTAGGCGTAATAGCGAGCACCACGGATTTGATGGAGCGGGAGCCTGCAATGCCAGATTCGTCCCGACTTGTTGCGCAGAAAATCAAAGCGGAACGTCAGGAGGGGGTTCACCAAATCGTCGGAGGAATAGAGCAAGAGAGTAACACTCTCCGCATGTTCAGAGTGAATGGCGAAGTTAAAGGCCTTCTCTGTTTCGATCCACGTAACACCGAGCGGCAATGGACTTCCCTCAGTCTGCGCCCATGTCGGGCGTTTCGCAGCTCCCGCCGCGGTGGGCTGGGCCGCCTCGGCTGGACGGTCCGCGTCAGCAAGCACCTCATGGATTGAATTGTTCACGCTGCCTCTCTGAACCTGCTACTTTCGACGCCAGCACTTCTCCGGCAATGACACTTTCCGGCGATGCTGGCGCAGCATCGCGGCCCTTTCCTTACGAAACAGCATTTGTGGTTCCTTGCCCCTCGGGGATCGGGTTGGTCCCGAATCCATGCCTGAGCAATGAGTTAGTCAGGCAGGTGTAGATCGGACTGGCGGACCACTGGATAGCCACGTTCGGACTGGGAGTTCGTCACATGCCAATCAGCCCCCTCCAATCGAATCGATAGCGCGATTGAGCAAGCGCATCGTCACGAACACGCGCTCCCGGTCGTTGCCGGGCAATGTCTGCCGCATAAGCCGCGATCTTGTACGCGATAAGGCTTTGCATCGTTAGGCCGTATCGGTGATGCGTCGGCCGGATAGCTTTCTTGTTAGATGACATCGGGAATTGCTGCATCTCCATTCCAGTTGGCATGTTCCGACAGCGTTGTCGACGGAAGCACCATCGGACCACTCAACTCGAGGGCGGGACTGCTGGCGTTAGCGTACAGGAACCGGCCCATGCGGCCGGCTTCGAATGCCAGTCTCCCCGCAATCACAGCGTGGCGCATGGCGCAGGCCATGGTGACGCTCTCCTGGGCGCTGGCAACTGCGGTGTTGAGGAGCACTCCGTCATATCCCAATTCCATCGCGATCGCGGCGTCGGAGGCCGTGCCCACGCCTGCGTCGACGATGAGAGGAACGGATGTAATCTGTTCGCGCAGAATCCGAAGGTTCGTCCGATTCTGAATACCGAGTCCCGAACCGATCGGCGCTCCCATGGGCATGACGGCGGCGGCACCGGCGTCAATCAGTTTGCGGGCATTGACAAGGTCGTCGGTGGTATAAGGCAGCACGACAAACCCTTCCTTGACCAGAATCCGAGTCGCCTGGAGCAGGCCTTCGTTGTCGGGGAACAAGGTCTGGTCGTCTCCAATCACCTCGAGCTTGATCCAGTTGGAAAGCCCTGCCTCCCGGGCCAAACGGGCGGTCCGGACGGCAAGCTCCGCCGTCTTGCAGCCAGCAGTATTCGGAAGCAAAAAATAGGAAGTGTCGGCCAGATAGCTGAGGATCGAGTCTTGCTGACGGTCGCTGATGTTTACTCGTTGAATAGCAACGGTAATAATTTCTGCCCCGGACTCGCGGTGGCAATCGGCCATCACGACCGGACTCCGGTATTTCCCGGTCCCCAGCATCAGACGGGAGTGGAAACTGCGGCCCGCAATTGTCAGCGCTCCCTTGCTCTGTCTCGTTTGGGTCAGAGTCGTCATACGTTTTTTCTGGATTTACGGTAAAAGCGAATTAGGTTGTTCGTTGAACTGTCGTGCCCGAGCTTTGGTTCTGCTTTGCTCTCGAGTTCAGGAATGATGCGCTGCGCCAGGACCTTACCCAGCTCCACGCCCCACTGGTCGAAGGAATCGATATTCCACATTACGCCCTGCGTGAACACCGAGTGTTCGTAGAGCGCCACGAGTTTGCCGAGGGTTTCCGGTGTCAGTCGTTCAGCCAGGATCGTGTTCGACGGACGATTGCCCTCGAACACGCGGTGAGGAACCAGCCAATCTGGAGTGCCTTCCGCCGCGACCTGCTCAGGAGTCTTGCCGAACGCCAGCGCCTCGGCCTGCGCGCAGACATTGGCAATGAGCATGTCGTGATGCCGGCCAAGGGGATTGAGAGGCTGTACAAAGGCGATGAAGTCGCACGGGATGAGCCTAGTCCCCTGGTGAATTAATTGGTAGAACGAGTGCTGGCCGTTCGTTCCCGGCTCCCCCCAGTAGATTGGCGCTGTCTCGTGATCCACGTTTTTCCCCTCGAGCGTGACATGCTTGCCATTGCTTTCCATCGTCAGTTGCTGGAGGTAGGCTGGAAACCGCTTCAGGTATTGCTCGTAGGGCAAGACCGCCACGGTTTGCGCCCCAAAGAAATCGCTGTACCAGACACCCAGAAGACCCATGAGCACTGGAAGGTTTTGCTCGAAGGGAGCCCTGCGAAAGTGTTCGTCCATCTGGTGGAGCCCGCTCAGCAAGGCGCGAAAATTGTCCGGGCCGATGGCGACCATCGTCGAGAGCCCGATGGCGGAAGACATCGAGTAGCGGCCGCCGACCCAGTCCCAGAATTCGAACATGTTGGCGGTGTCGATGCCGAACTTCGCGACCTCTGACGTATTCGTCGACACAGCCACAAAGTGTTTCGCGACAGACTTTTCGTTGCTTCCCAGGCCAGCAAGAGACCAGGCACGGGCCGTGTGGGCATTCGTCATCGTCTCCAGCGTGGTGAATGTTTTCGAGGAGATGATGAAGAGCGTCTCTGAAGGATCGAGATCCTGGACGGCCTCCGCGAAATCCGTGCCGTCGATGTTCGATACAAAGCGAAACGTCATTGTTCTTTCGGCGTAGTGTTTTAAAGCCTCGTAAGCCATCACCGGTCCGAGGTCGGAACCACCGATGCCGACGTTGACCACGTTACGAATGCGCTTGCCGGTGTGACCCCTCCATTCCCCGCTACGGAGCCGGTTGGCGAAGCCCGCCATCCGGTCGAGCACGGCATGCACCTTCGGCACCACGTTCTCGCCATCCACTACGATGGACGCATCTCGTGGCGCGCGCAGGGCGGTGTGCAAAACCGCGCGCTTCTCCGTGACATTGATTTTTTCTCCTCGAAACATAGCGTCGATTCGTGCTCGCAGGCCAGATTCCTCGGCGAGCCGGATCAGCAGATTAAGTGTTTCACCCGTGATGCGATTCTTCGAGTAGTCGAGAAACAAGCCCAAAGCCTCGGCAGTCAAGCGCTCGCCACGCTTTGGATCATCTGCGAAGAGATCTCGCAGATGTAATTCCTGGACCTTTTTATAGTGAGCTCCGAGGTCGTTCCTCGCCTGCCGTCTGACCGCTGGGCGCTTGCTGATCGCTTCTGCTCGTGTTGCCATTTCCGTTGTCCTTTCCTGTACTCCGTCTATTCGGGATTGATCCTTTGCGAGGCGAAGAAGGCTGTGCGCTCGCTTCCTCCCACAGGCGAAAACCTCCGCGAAACGCATTACTGTTGTCGCCATTCCGGCATTTTGCTGGCAGCTCTTTCAACTCCTTCGCGTTGCCACCTCCAAGCACGACCTCATCGGGTTCAAGGGCGGCGACCAGCCGGTCGACCACGTCCGCGACATGGCGGCGCCACTTCTTCTTCCCTTTCTTCAATAACGCGCGATTTCCTACATAGCTCTCATACGTCCCTTTCTTGTAAGGCAGATGACCCAATTCCATGGGCTCCACGATGCCATCCACGATCAGCGTCGATCCGAGGCCGGTTCCCAATCCCAGAAAGAGCATCTTTCCACGCTTGTAGCTGCCCAAGCCCTGCATGGCTGCATCATTGACAAACTTTACGGGACAACCGAAAGCGGATTTGAAGTTAAAACCAACCCATCCCCTGCCGAGGTTGCGTGGTTCCGCAACAGGCCGATTCCTGAGTACCGGACCTGGAAAGCCAATCGAGACAGCGTCGTATTTCCAGTCTCCGGCGATCTGCTTCACGCCCGCAACCATTTCTCTGGCAGTCAGCTTCGGACCTGATTCAAACTTTCGCGGCTCGCGCTCACCGCTCAGGAGCACCTTAACGTGCGTGCCGCCTACATCAATCACCAGAACGTTCATGCATGAGTCCCTTTCCTGCCAAACCACCACAGGGCGTTAACACACCTTGACGTGTCGAGTTAGATTACTAAGTGAGATCAGAATCTCTGTTGGAGTTCTCAAGCCCGAACGCCGCCGCCCCCGCCAATCCAGCGGGACTGACAACGACGTGGATCGGGATGCGACCCATGAGTTCCGCGAAACGTCCTTTACGCTTGAAACGCTGCAGAAAAGCTGGCGTTTTGATCACTCGCAGAGTGTGTACGACAACACCACCTGCCAGGTAGACGCCGCCGGTTGCCAGAACCTTGATTGCAAGATTGCTCGCCTCACTCGCCAAAATCGAAACAAGGAGGTCGATGGTTGCTGCGCACAGCTTGCTCGGATTTGTAGGATCGAGGGCGTGATTGATGATCACTACGGAAGGATCGCCTGGCGCATCGATCAGCTTGGCCACCTCTGGCGTTTCTGGCAGATGCTCGACGTCACGTAGGAACCTGTAGACGTGCGGAATTCCGATTCCGGAACACACGTGCTCGAAGCTCACATGATCGAACAGCTTGAGCATGTATTCGAGCAAACGGATCTGCCTCTCGTCGGTCGGGGCAAAATCCGAATGGCCGCCCTCAGAACTGTGAGCCAGGTAACGCGCTCCATCCCAGGTTAGGAAGGACTCGCCCAGGCCCGTACCCGGCGCAATGACGGCGATGGCTCCTCTGGGAACTGATTCGCCGGGATTCAGGGTGCAGACGTCGCTGGGCCTCAGGATCGGGACTGCACGAGCAATGGCTTCCAGATCGTTGATGAGGTGAATTGATTTAACGTTAAGATTCAGTTCCTTGGCGAGTGCGGCGTCTTCGATCACCCAGGGCAAGTTGGTGGTCTTCACGCGCCCAGCGATCACCGGTCCCGCTACTGCAAAGCAGGCTCGATCGACCGGCTTTTTCGTCTTTGCAAGGAATTCTTTCACGATCGCTTGCAGGCTGGGATAATCGGCGCTATGCACCTTCGCTCCCGCAAGCGGCGTATGAGGACCGGCTTCGCTTGAGAAGATCGCCAAGTCTGTTTTCGTACCGCCAATGTCTCCTGCAATTAGCATGGCCAGCCCTCCGGTATGCCTCTCTTAGGCCTTTGCGTACCGCTCGCTATTCGGCTTCGATCCGCTCAGCCCGTAGAACAAGATGAACATGTAGCAAATCACCGGAAGGACGAACGCGTGGTGAATGCCCACATGGTCTGCAATGGCACCCTGTATCACTGGCAGTATGGCCCCGCCCACGATGGCCATGTTCAGGATGCCGGATCCATTTCCCGTCAGCGGACCTAGTTCCGCTACGCCCAAGCTGAAGATGGTCGGGAACATGATCGAGTTGAAGAACCCGACGGCAAGAATGCTCCACATCGCCGTGTGTCCGCCGAGCAACATGGAAGCACTGACCAGTGTCCCTGCACAGATTGCACACAGAGCCAGCAGATATCCGGGCCTTACCCGGCGCAGAAGGGGCGCACCGAGAAAGCGTCCGATCATAGCCCCACCCCAATAGAACGAAACATAGCCCGCCGCAGTCTTGGCCGCGAGGCCCGCAATCTCCGGCAGGCCGAAATAGTTCACCAGAAAGCTTCCGATGGAGACTTCGGCACCTACGTAGGTGAAAATGCCGATCGCGCCGAGGACTAGATTGGGATGCTTCCAGATGGAATCGTTGACTTTTTCTCTGGGACGGGATTCCGCGGATTCGATTTTTGGCAGATTGAACATGCCGATCACAACCGCCAGCAACACCAATGCAACACAGATCACGGTGTAAGGCATCTTGACGGATGCCGCTGTTTGCACGCGGTACGCATGCAGCGCTTGCGGCGCAAGCTGTCTTAACTGTTCGACCGCCAGCGGTGCTGCGCTCAGGATTAGCAGTCCGCCAATTTTCGGCGCGATCGTCGTGCCGAGCGAATTGAAAGCTTGCGTTAGATCCAGCCGGCTCGCTGCCGTTTCCGGTTTGCCTAACAGATCTACGTAAGGATTAGCCGCCACCTGAAGACCAGTAATCCCAGCGGCGAGAATGAGAAGTGCGGTCAAGAACAGCGGGTACGAAGCAGCGGATGCGGCGGGTACGAACAAGAATGCTCCGACAGCCATTGTTAGCAAGCCGACCACCATGGTCCGCTGATAGCCAAGCTTATTCACGAACTTTGACCACGGCACAGAGAATAAGAAGTACGCGGAAAAGAATGCAAACTGGACTAGCATGACCTGCGCGTAACTCAGGTCAAAGATCGACTTCAGGTGTGGCACCAGAATGTCATTCAGGCAGGTTAGAAACCCCCACATGAAGAAGAGCGTGGTGACCACTGCCAGAGGTCGTGAGTAATCTTTGGCCGCCGAAGCAGCCGGAATACCCTTTGCCGCGCCGAGACTTTTGACGATTTCTTGAGTTGCCATTTCGCTCTCCTGAACTTCCCAGCCATGGTCTGTGCCGCAGCTTGCTCGGACATGGCTTGCGATAGCGCCTTTACGGAATCCCTGGTTTACGCGAGACCAGGAATTACCACCACGTCTCGGCTTGCACGCCGTACGTCAGACCTTTCGTTCTGAACTGATACGGCGTTCCGCCCACAAGGCCACGGAGCCCGTCCGACCAGCTTGCATAGGTAAGGAAAGTGCGTAGTACTGGCCGGCTAAAAAACTTTCTACCTGCTCCAATTTGTGGCGCGATCGTGATCTTGCGCAGCCAGCCGTCATACTGGCCGGTGCTATGCGTGTGGTCGAATCCTCCCTCGAACGCCAGAGAGAGATACTTCGTGAAAAAAATTTCTGGTCTGGCCCCAAACGACACCCACTGATTCCAATCGTGTTGCGGATTACCGTCTTTGCTCCGCTGGTACACGAAGATGGGCATGATGGCGAACTTCTCGTTCGGCTGAAAGAGCACCTGCTCAACAGCTATAAACCTTCTTGAGCTATGGAGAAATGGTGTTGGATCATCAATCGTTGTACTGAAGTTGCTGGCCGCTCCCGTTCCGTACCCGATAGCAAACGAGTGATAGCCACCGTGCCACTCCAGGCGTTCATGGCGCAGCCCGAACGCATATCCGTCCGTTGTGGGAATGACCGTGCCCGTTGATGTCGTGCCACCTTTCGAGGTAGCGAAATTGAACCACCCTGCCCAATAACCAAAAGGCCCCTTCAAGTCATACAGACGCACATCGATGTTGTTCTTAGCCAGATAGCCGTTCTGGGTGACAATGTCCGGCCTCGCGCCGGATAAAAACGCCACGGCCAACTTCCCAACGCGAAGATCCCAATCCTCGACTCCGGCTCCGTAGCCGCTCATGTCCAGCGGATAGAAGTCGTCGATATCAACGTGCTGGCGGCGGTAGTATCTTTCGCCCGCCCAGAATTTGGCGTTCGGCTGGATCTCCAGGACATCGCCAGCTTCCACGAAGGCCTCCCGGAAGCGGAATTGATCGTTGCCAATGCCATTGTTGAAGTTTGTATAATTGGCGGAGTTCGTGGTGTTGGCCTCGATCATAAACTCGGTCTTCATCCACGCCTTATCGGAATTGTGCTCGGGGTTCAGCCAGTTGTTGACAAAGATCAATTCCCCGTAGGTTTCCGCCTCGTTTCCCAGGCGGTACTTCGCTCCAGCACCGGGGGCCTGGAAGGCAACCTGTTGTCCGCCTTCACTGTTTAGACCGTAACCGGAACGAAAATATCCGTGGAATTCAAAAGCGTTCACCTGTTCCTGCAACTTTTCGATCTTTACGTCTGCCTCTCGTAGGAGGTCATACGATGGTTCCGAGGGCAGCTGGCCTTGAAACTTGGCCCCCACCTGATCGGACTGTCCGAGGACAGCATTCTTGGCCGCCCCCTGGGCTGCCAGCTCTGCAACCGAGATCATTCCCTCCTTTGACTTTTCGCGGGCCGCTTTTTCTTCTTTCTCTTTTTCTTTTTGTTTTTCGATTTGTTGTTCCAGTGCTGAGATGCGTTGCTCGAGGTCGTGGGTGGTCGCGTCGTACTGCTGCTTCAGTTGCTGCAACTGCTGCTGTAGCTGGTCAGTTTGTTGTCCAGTGGCAGGCTGTTGAGGAGTCGCGGTCTGTTGAGGGCTTACGGCTTGTTGGCCGCGAGCGTTCAAAACCGCGAAAGAGGTCATCGCCATGCACCAGATGAACCACCGAACCGGCCGGTTCCACTGACTGCGCGATCCTGCGATCATAAAAACCCCTGCTCTAACTTGCCCACGCGCCTTTTCAAGAGTCGTGTGAGGGCCGCATCGTGGCGGACGAGATTCTCTTTACGCATTCGCAATTCCACTCTGAGCAAACTCCTTGGGAATGGCGCTTCGCCATTCAGAAGTAAGCACTTAGAGGCCTGATTTTGACTAACGCGTCATTGGGGGTTTCCATTGAAGAAGGCCTACGAGTGCCAGCAGTTTGGCAAGTGACGGGTGCCTATCTGGAGGCCACCACCCAGCTTGCCTATCCCTCTCGAAAGCCGCTTCGCACGAGGTCGAGCACCGGTGTTTCGAATTTGGCGGTGGAAGTGCTTGAACTCCAGCGTCAGCGGAACTTGGCTGCGAGTGTGTTTTTGACCCAACGGGAGGTGGACTCATGCAGTTCGACAGCGGCGTTCGCGCGACCCTCCCCGTCTGCAGCATCTTGCTTGGCTTCTTGTTCGCCGGTTTCTGGTGGACTCTCAACCGAGAACTCACCTTCAAGGTAGAAGACCGGCACTTCAAGTTAGGGATTGGGCTGCTGCTCCTTGCTATGGTCATGCTTGGACTATTCGGAGTTGTGCTGCCCCTGCGAGCAATTGCTTATGCGAATCCCGCCTTTCTTCTGGACTATCGAGGGGTAGTCTTGGCGCTCATCACTGTATTTGGTTACATGCTGACAGACATGGGCCACTACGGAGTTTTCAAGCTGCCGAAATACAGAACTGCCACCGAGGGGTTCCTCTTCGCCGGCACTCTGCTCACTGTGCTTGGTCTCATTGCCAAATGGTATTTCTTCTGAGATAGGCGGTTCGAGCCCTCCAAAAGTGGCGAAGTTCGTAGCTGCCACTTGCCAAGCTCTTGTCACTGATCGTTTGTGCAGGGCTGCACAACGATGTCTCTTCCCATCCCCGCAAAGCTCCTAACTGCATCTTGACAAAGAACATGTTACTGACACCGGAACACGGCCCGCAGTTGGAATCCCGAATGCTTTGATATCCGGCGGGTTTATAGCCGACCCGCTGGCACACATTCGGTCTTGGACCACAGGAGAGCAACCGGCTGTCATGGAGCAACTTCCTTTCACGACACTCCTGAACAAGTATTTCGGGGGAACCGTTCTGGCGGCCCTGCACGCGTTGCATCTTTCGCCGGGAAACGCCCATGCTCCCATCCCCAACTTTGTCGCAATGCAGATCCTGGTGACGGCCATTCTCATTGGCCTGTTCGTAATCGTACGTTCCCGGCTTTCGGTGGAGGAGCCGAGGGGCTTGCAGCACGTTGTGGAAGGCCTACACGAATTTGTGACAGGGCAAAGCAAGAATGTCATAGGCGAGCACAGTGAAGGTTTCACGCCGTTTTTGATTGCTTTGGCCCTCTTCATTCTGGCCTGCAATCTGATCGGGCTCATCCCGGGGCTTGAATCCCCGACGGCGACACCAGCGGTTACGCTGGGATGCGCTGTCTGCGCCTTTATCTATTACCACTGGCAAGGATTCAAGCATGGCGGCCTCAGGTATCTGAAACACTTTCTGGGTCCCCTCTGGTGGCTCTCTCCACTCATGTTCCCCATCGAAGTCTTCAGCAATTGTGCGCGAGTCATGTCGCTGACGATCCGGCTTTTCGCGAACATGTTTGCCGGCGACATGGTAACCGCAGTCTTCTTATCTCTGATTCCGATCGGAGTTCCGGTTGTTTTCCTGGGTTTGCATATCGCAGTTTCGCTGTTACAGGCCTACATATTCGTTCTGTTGACCACCATCTACTTGCAGGAGGCGGTTGGGGAAGAAACCTAATGGCGCTCGGGGTTTGGCACAAGGTTTCAACGCATGTTGCGTCCCGCCCCCAGTCTGGAGCCGTAGGGTCGAAGGAGCAGTTCATCTTAAGGGCGTCTGCACGGGATAACGTCAACCGCCCACTGACGGCAATTCATTTTGACAAAGGAGAAACACATGTTGAAACGACGTAATCTGTTTATGTTTGTTCTACTACTCTTGGTCGCTGCCCCTGCCTTCGCCCAGGGAGGAGGGACGGTTCCAGGAGCAAACGGCTGGATAGTGCCCGTTGCGGCCGGGTTCTCAATGGCGTTCGCCTCCGGACTCTGTGCACTTAGTCAGGGAAAGGCCACGGCAGCGGCGGCAGAGGCCATGGCGCGCAACCCTGAAGCCCGTGCCGCCATTCAATTCGTGCTGATTCTTGGATTGGCACTCATTGAGTCGTTGGCGCTCTATACCCTCGTGATCATCTTCGCGAAGGTTGTATAGCGTCAGGGAATATAGCATCACTGAACGACGGGCGAGAACGCCCGTCGTTCTTCCCGATTGCTGTTCAGAATGTCTATAAGCTCGCCGCTGCTATGGAATTCTTTTTGGTTGATTGAAGGCAGCTTGAGATAGCCGTACGCCAGTTTCTCTCCGCAAGCCATCACGATCCGCTCATCGTAGATTCGGTCAGCCCAGCTGCCTCGCGGACGTTTCTGATAGTACAGACTCGACCGACTGATGGCCAACGTCGCCGCTACCAGCGTGGTCGTATAGCCCTGCGTGATCTCTTTTATAGTCGTGGGATTTTATTGTGACACCCTTTCCGGGTTTGTACTCCAGCACAAAATCAATTGAGCATTTCCCGCACAGCCAAGAGTGTTCAATCAAGCGTTGCTTTTCGGAGGGATTGTCCTTCGATGGGTCCTTTGAAACGCGGATGAGCCGCCCTTCGCGGTAGTCAAAGGGGGCCTCGCAACCAGGATTGCAGCATTTCATGTCCGTTTGGCCCCCTTCATCGCGCGCCTCGCTTTTTCCCCCGAATTGGACGGGTAGCGGGCGCTCGGAACCAGCCGCCCGCCCCCGTTCAACCTAGCTGGCTGCCTTTGGGTCGCGGTGGACTTCGGCGCATCACAATATGCCAAGGTACGTCAACGCGCGCTCTTCGCGTGCCGGCAAGCGGCTTCGCGCTCGTGACCGCGAACGGTATAGTAGATGGCCTTGTCGAAGAACTGTCCTACCAAAGTACGCAGCTCCTGCTCCTGGTACAGCTCGACCGCGGTATCGAGCAATCCCGACGACCGGACGTACTCACGCAAGTGTTCCTTGGTCAGAATCAGCGCGTAAACAACTTCGCTCAGCGGAATACCCTCCGCAAACCGATCGCTGGCCAACTTGCTGTAGGTGGTATCAATCGCCTCTTCTTTATTATGGCTCAGCCAATCGCCCAGGTTGCGATAAACACCAAAGGCCAGCTCCTGTAACTCATCATGGGAAGAGCGCTGGAAATGCACGGTATGGCTGTTACTCTTGACGTCCCGGATGAGATCGCGGCTGAGTTCCTCCGCGTGGTCCTCGATCATTGTCACTAGACGTGTGGACAGCATAAAAACCTCTCATTCTGCCCGACTTTCCTGGCGGTCGCGTCTGTTCCGCTCAACCGTAACCTAATCCAGCCACCGCACAAAATATCAGCTCCGCCAGAGTTCTCAAGCCGTTCTTCTATTCTCTTGCGCGCTTCGGATCCATACCCTCGGCACGCTCGCCTGTTTCCGCGAGGATCGTCACCCTGTCAGGCAACACCTCCGCCAATCCTTTCGCCACGGCTAGTCTCTTCGTCACACCGTTCAGGCTATACCGGATCTCCCCGACGGCCAGCTCGGTGATCAAGGGAGCGTGCTTCGGCAGAACTCCCAAGTAGCCGTTCTTCCCGGGAATCTGCACCTTCTCGACAGCGGCGTTCACTACCAGCTTGTCCGGAGTAACAATCTCGAGTTGGAGAATATTGGCCATGAGCGTCAGTTTTCGTCCTCAGTTTTCAAGCCTTTGCTGCCCCGGTCTTCTGCTTCTCCGCCTTTTCCAGCGCTTCCTCAATCGTGCCTACCATATAGAAAGCCTGTTCGGGGACATCGTCGTGTTTGCCGGCGATGATTTCCTTGAAGCTCCTCACCGTGTCTGCGATCTTGACATATTTGCCTTTCATGCCGGTGAACTGCTCTGCCACGTGAAACGGTTGAGAGAGGAACTTTTGGATCTTGCGGGCACGCGCCACCGTCATCTTGTCCTCTTCGCTGAGTTCGTCGATGCCCAGAATGGCAATGATGTCCTGGAGATCCTTGTAGCGCTGTAAGAGTTTCTTCACGCCCTGGGCCACGTCATAGTGTTCCTGGCCAACCACTCGTGGGTCCAGGATGCGCGAGGTAGAAGCCAGCGGATCGACGGCAGGATAGATGCCGATCTCGGTCAGTGGGCGAGACAGCACCGTTGTGGCATCCAGGTGAGCAAACGTCGTTGCCGGGGCCGGATCGGTAAGGTCGTCGGCGGGGACGTAGATCGCCTGCACCGATGTCACCGATCCTTTCTTCGTGGATGTGATTCTCTCCTGCAGTTCCCCCATCTCCGTGGCCAGGTTCGGCTGGTAGCCGACCGCGGACGGCATGCGACCGAGCAGGGCCGACACTTCCGATCCGGCTTGTGTGAAACGGAAGATGTTGTCAATGAACAACAATGTGTCCGAGCCCGCAGCATCCCGGAAATACTCAGCCACGGTCAAGCCAGTGAGAGCGACCCGCAGCCGCGCTCCAGGCGGCTCGGTCATCTGCCCGTAGATCAGCGCGGCTTTGGATTCATCCGGGTTGCCGGGGACGATCACTTTCGACTTCGTCATCTCTATCCAGAGGTCGTTACCTTCACGGGTGCGCTCGCCGACTCCTGCAAATACGGAATACCCTCCGTGCTGCTTGGCGACGTTGTTGATCAACTCCATGATCACGACGGTCTTACCCACTCCTGCGCCGCCAAACAAACCGATCTTGCCGCCTTTCAGAAATGGCTGGACCAGGTCAATGACTTTGACCCCAGTCTCGAACATTTCTGACGTAGTGGATTGCTCCCCGAAGCTGGGCGCCAAGCGGTGAATTGGCATCCGCTCCTTGGCCTGGATGGGACCTAGCTGGTCCACAGGCTCGCCGGTCACGTTCATAATGCGCCCCAGGGTTCCCTTTCCCACGGGCACCGAGATCGGACCATGCTGGTCGACAGCCTGCATACCGCGGACCATGCCGTCTGTCGGTTGCATGGCCACGCAACGCACGCGTCCTTCGCCCAGGTATTGCTGTACCTCGAGGATCACGTTGATTTTTGTTGACGCCACGAAGCCATCGCTGACCACGCGCAGCGCCTGATAGATCGGAGGCATATTCGCCTCGGCAAATTGCACGTCCACTGCGGGGCCAGACACCTGGATCACGTGTCCAATGTTTTCTTCAGGCATGATGTAGTCCGTTTCCTTCTGCTTTCAATTTGTTGTTCAGAGTTCTCAAGTCCTAAGGCTCCCCATGTTCACGACCGCTCTACTGTCCAGCCGCGCCACTAACGATCTCAATGATCTCCTTTGTAATCTTCGCCTGGCGGGCACGGTCCATGGCGAGCGTCAGCGAATCGTTCATTTCGTTGGCGTTGTTGGTCGCCGAATCCATTGCCGTCATGCGCGCCGCATGCTCCGCAGCCACCGATTCGAGCAGCGCACGAAACATTTGCACGCCTACGTACTTCGGCAGCAAGCTATTGAATATTTCGTCCGGCGATTGCTCGTAGATGTAGTCCACCTTCGCCGCTGCGAATCGCGCGGAATGCTCGTCGATGGCCCGCGTGTCGGCCGCGCGCAGCCTTGTTCCGGTGCCCTGGGCCGCCTTGAGCGCACGTCGCTGTTGGTCTTCCGTCAATCCTTCGGCCTGTTGAACGTTCGCGCGGCCGATCTCCCGGACGGGCAGGAGCTTGTCCACGACCACTCGTTGCGCAATGACGGACTTGAATTCGTTGAACGCCAAATACACCGAATCGACCTCTCCCCTGGTGTAGCGGTCGATAATGCGCGCGGCCAGTTCGGTAGCCTGGGAGAGGTCGACCTTACTCATGGGCGTTAACCGGTCCGCGACCAGATAAATGCCGCGTCCGCGAGAATTTGGTTCGGCGACTGGGAAACGGCGCCGCAAAAAATCCCGTCCCTTTCGACCGATTGACTGCACTTCGATTCTCTGCAGCGGACCGTGCATCCGCGCGGCCCCGCCGTCTTGCTGCAAACTTTCGCTGAAGCGCAGATCGAGTCCGGCCTTCTCGTTAACAAAGCGGATCGCTGCTCTCACGATGTTGGAGTTGAATGCCCCTGCCAGACCGCGGTCGCCGGTGACCAGGATGAGCAGGATGTTTTTTTCCTCGCGATGTGCCAACAGCGGGTGCCGGGCCTCACCACTCTTTGGGTCGTAAGTCTCCGCCCGGGATACCAGGGATTTCAGAACGCTGGCAAGCATTTGCTCGTAGGGGCGGGCCGACAGGGCGCGGTCCTGGGCGCGGCGAAGGCGTGCTGCCGCCACCAGCTTCATAGCACGCGTGATCTGCCGCGTGTTGCTCACGCTGCGAATACGCCGCCGGATGTCGAGAAGGTTTGCCATTTACGCCCTAACCGCCGCGCTCTGCCTCTCGGCGACAAAGCGCTCCTTGAAGCTTTGCAGTGTTTTCTGCATGTCCGCTTTGAGCCCGTCGTCGAGTACTTTCTTTTCCATAATTGTCTTCAACAGACCGGGATTAACCGTTTCCACGTGTTGATACAGCCCCTTCTCAAAGGAAAGCACATCCTCTATGGCAAGGTCATCGAGGAACCCATTCGTTCCTGCATAAATGATCAGAATTTGTTTGGAAAAAGAAAGTGGCGCGTACTGGCCTTGCTTCAGCAATTCAACCAGTCGCTGGCCACGACCGAGCTGCTCCTTCGTCGTTTTGTCAAGATCGCTGCCGAACTGTGCAAAGGCGGCCAATTCCCGGTACTGTGCCAGCTCCAGCTTCAAGCTGCCGGCAACTTGCCGCATCGCTTTGATCTGGGCGCTCCCTCCGACACGGCTCACTGAAAGCCCCACGTTCACCGCGGGGCGGACGCCGGAGTTGAACAGATCAGTCTCCAGGTAAATCTGCCCGTCCGTGATGGAGATAACATTCGTGGGTATGTAGGCGGAAACATCTCCCGCCTGCGTCTCGATGATAGGCAGCGCCGTGAGCGATCCGCCCCCGTTCTTGTCGCTCAGCTTTGCAGCGCGTTCCAGGAGGCGGGAGTGAAGATAGAAGACGTCTCCCGGGTACGCTTCGCGTCCTGGTGGCCTTCGCAAGAGCAGCGAAATCTCGCGATACGACGCCGCATGCTTCGAAAGATCATCGTAAATGATCAGGGCATGCCGTTTATTGTCGCGGAAATATTCACCTATGGCAGTGGCAGAATACGGAGCAATGTATTGCATCGGCGCGGGCTCTGAGGCCGAGGCAGCTACCACGATGGTGTAATCCATTGCACCGCAGTCAGTCAGGGTTTTCACCACTTGCGCGATCGATGAGCGCTTCTGGCCGATCGCGCAGTAAACGCAGATCAGGTCGCCGCCTTTGTTGTTGATAATGGTATCGAGCGCGGCCGCGGTCTTCCCCGTCTGACGGTCTCCGATGATGAGTTCGCGCTGGCCTCGCCCGACGGGGATCATGGAATCAATGGCCTTCAGCCCTGTGGCCATCGGTTCCTCGACGGGCTGGCGGTCAATCACGCCCGGAGCCAATCGTTCGATGGGACTGAACTCGTCGGTGAGGATCGGCCCGCGGTCGTCGATAGGCTTACCCAGCGCGTCCACCACGCGGCCGATCATGGCATTACCAACGGGCACGCTGATGATGCGGCCCGTCCGGCGGACTTCCTCGCCCTCGCGGATCTCGGTGTAGTCGCCAAGGAGAACGCAACCGACCTGGTCTTCATCGAGATTCATGGCAATGCCGGAAACGCCATGCGAGAATTCGAGGAGTTCGCCTGCCATGGCTTTGTCGAGGCCGTGCAATCGCGCGATTCCGTCGCCCAGAGTAATGACTGTGCCCACTTCATCCACAGAGACTTTCGACTCGAAGTTCTCAATCTGCTCGCGGATGACCTGCGTAAGTTCGTCAACTTGGATTTGTGCCATAAGAGCCTTTCATCGGATTGCCAGCAGCAAGTTGCCGATTCTGCCTGCTGCCTTCCTTCTTGAAACGAGCAATCGTTGCGGAACTCCTTACGTGCTGCTGAGTTGCTCTTTCAGTTTTTCAAACTGCCTGCGGAGTGAACCGTCATAAACTGTGCTGCCAGCCTTGACCACGGCTCCCCCGAGCAAGGAGGCATCGGTGGCGTAGTGGGCGAGGACTCGTTTGCCGGTGAGCTCCTCCATGCGGGCCTCGAGAGCCCGCTTCGCGAGGTAGCTCAGGGGCCGCGCGCTTGTGACTTCAGCTTCCGTCAGTCCTGCTCGCTTGTTCAGCTCAAGTTCCACTCCGCGGATGACCTCACGCAGTGCAGAGATGCGATGGCGGTCAATCAGCACCGCGATGAAGTTGCGAACCATCTGCGACGCACCGGCCCGCGCCACAATCCAGTCCAGCACTTTGCGTTTCTGAACGCCTTCCACTGAAGGGTTCTGCCAGATGGTGCGTAGCTCGCGAGAGCTCTCCATCAGTTGCGCAATTAACGCCAGGTCCTGCCCGGCCTGGTACCGATCAAGGTGCTTATCGAGCACTACATCGGCGAAAGCGCACGCGTATCGATTGGTGATCGCAGACACTCAGTTGCTCCTGTTTCGTCCCAGTTGATCGACAAAGGAGCGCAGGAGTCCTTCGTCGGTGGAGGCATCCACCTGAATGGAGTTGGCCGCCAGCGTTACCGCCAATTCGGCTGCGTAGCCCTTGAAATCGCGCTTGGCCAGGCTTACGGCCGCGGCAATCTCCTGCTCTGCCGCTTGCACAATCCTCCGCTTTTCCTCTCCGGCAGCGGCCCGGATGCGTTCCTCCTCGGCCTTCGACTCTTGGTCCGCGACCGACTGCATCGCCGCGATCTCGGACTGCAATTTGGCCAGGCGGGATTCGATGGCTGACAACCGCTGCTGTGCCTGTGCGCTCGCCTTCCGTGCCTCGTCGAGACTCTGGCGAATAATCTGAGTACGGTTGCGAAACAACGCAGGCAACCTGGATCGCAAGGACAGCACAACCACAGCGACGATCGTAAGGAAGTTCAGCGCTATGCTGAGCCCGTACGCCGTGGCAGAACTCACACGCAACTTCCGCGCCATCCATTGAATGGAATCGGAATTCTTGAACTGCGCGTTATCGTCGCCGCCAGAGGCTTCGCTGCTGGCTTTCGTTGGCTGGTCCGGGACACTGGTCTCGGGCGCCTGGGTTCTGTTCTTTTCGTTCTCTGACACTTGCTGCGGTTTCGTCTCCGAGGTTTGTGGATTTAACTGTGCCGTTTTGCTTCGCTCTTGTGCACCAGCCGTAGGCATGGCCATGGCAATCGAGAAGAGCGCAACCACAAGCCAAAGCCTGCAGACGCCGTTTTTGGTTCCCATCACTTCATCTCCCCGCAACCGTCGACTCGGACGCCGACTTGAGGACCGTTCGTACGATTTGGTTCACAAGCGAGTTCACATTTGGCTGCAGTCCGGCCTTGGCCCGGGCCACCTCGGCTTGGAGGGCCTCACGCCCCGACTGAACCCGCGCGTCAGCGGCCTTCCGAGCTTCCGCCAACTCCGCGGTACGCGATTCGAGTTGCTGGCGTCGCCGCAATTCCTGGGTTTTGTAAATGGCAAGCTTGATGTCTCGGATCCGCTGCTCGTACTCGGCGCTTCGCGCTTCTGCAGCGGAAATGTCCGCGCGCGCCTTTTCCGCGGCGCCTTCTGTGCGTTCGCGGCGCTCCGATAGAACTGCGATCAACTTCCCGTGCACAATCAACCGATAGCCACACCACACCACAGACAGCAGCACTCCTGTGGGAATTGCGTTAAGAAGAAGATGGCCCAGTTGGCTCAGGAGTTCGTTCATTCGTTTGGCATTCCAAGCCGGAAGGTGCCGTAAAGTTTCATGTCGATGGTTTCTTTCCGGCAGGCTTCAGCCTGCTTGAGCTCGCCTTCCTTATAAGCATCCAAGGTTCCAGTCGGTGCCTGGTGCGCCGGCTATCAGGCATGTCCTCTAGAGAGACTGATTTACGAGGACCGTCAGGCTTTGCGGTGGCCATGAATTGAAGCCCTACTGGAGCCGTGAATGACGAGAGTTTGGCAAGTGACGGTTGCGGATGGTCGTGGTTCGCAGAAGATTTCTGGAGCTTGCTAATGTAATCATGAAGAATCTGCCACCTTGCTCCGGAAGGACTGGAAACGATGGCAAACTCGGCGTCCGGTTCGAGTTCGAGCTGCCTCCTGCCAAACTTTTGTCATTTGCTATGGATTTGACGCTCGTCCCTCCGGTAAACGTTGTTTTTTCTAATGCTTACGAATGGCCTCTCGGTTGCACTTCCTCAGTCGGTTTTGTCGTCCGCTAGTTAAACGAGTAACCAACTGGATTCTCAATGAGCACAGCAACGGTTTTACCGAGTTCCCCGACGCAGCAATCGTTGGATCTGACCTGTGTCAACACCATCCGCACGCTTTCCATGGATGGGGTCCAGGCCGCCAATTCGGGGCATCCTGGAACTCCCATGGCGTTGGCGCCGGTGGCTTACTGTCTTTGGCAGAAGTTCCTTCGTTTCGACCCGCAAGATCCCGTATGGCCGAACCGCGATCGCTTTGTGCTGTCGATTGGGCACGCGTCCATGTTGCTCTATTCCTTGCTTCACTTGACCGAAGTTCGCGCTGTCAGCAAGGACTACGAGACACTCGGCGAAGCATCCGTGCCACTGGACGCCGTCAAGGCCTTCCGTCAATTGGATAGCCGTTGTCCGGGACATCCGGAGTACCGCTGGACGTCAGGAGTGGAGACCACCACAGGACCGCTCGGCCAAGGCGTCGCCACCAGCGTGGGCATTGCGATAGCCCGGCAGTGGCTGGCCGCGCGTTACAACCGCCCAGGGTTCGAGGATCTTTTCGACTTCAACGTCTACGCACTTTGCGGAGATGGATGCATGATGGAAGGCATCTCCAGCGAAGCTGCCTCTCTTGCCGGACATCTGAAACTTTCGAA